>Ga0157369_10010831_pt1 | contig 10386 bp, 11 predicted proteins | sample C25metaG_FD_113461 | JGI IMG/M metagenome (GOLD analysis project Ga0157369, IMG submission 113461) | Corn rhizosphere microbial communities from Kellogg Biological Station, Michigan, USA - C2-5 metaG | ecosystem: Host-associated > Plants > Roots > Rhizosphere > Soil | place: USA: Michigan...
CGGCGCGGCGGACGGCCGGGTGTTCGCCGGGCTGGAGGCCAGCCAGGCCGAACGGCCGGAGCTGCTGGCGACGCTGGATGCCATCGGCTATCGCTACTGGGACGAGACCGAGAATCCGGCGTACCGGTTGTTCCTGGGCTGAGATCTGGCAGTGTTGGGCTTCGCTGCAGGTAGGGTGGACAACGGCGCAGCCTTGTCCACCGTTGGCACCGGAGCCCCTCAGTGGAAAAGGCTGCGCCGTTTTCCACGCTACGGCGATGATCGCGGCCATGGGCCGCTCCTACAGGGAATGACGCTGTTGTAGGAGCGGCCGCAGCGGCGAACTGCCATGGTCGCGATGCGCCCACAAGCCCACGCTGGGCTAGACCGCCCCCTCTCCCTCGGGGAGAGGGCTGGGGTGAGGGTAGCCCCATACCGGAAGGTGCCACCTGCTGGACTTTGCGGCGCCCAGCGCCAAGCTACGGGTAGGGTGGATAACGGCGCAGCCTTATCCACCGTTGGCACCGCAGCTCGTCTGTGGAAAAGGCTGCGCCGTTTTCCACGCTACGGGTAAGCGCAATTGATCGCGGCCATGGGCCGCTCCTACGATCAAGCCTGTAGGAGCGGCCCATGGCCGCGATTGGTATTTGGCGCAAAAAGTGGAAAACGCTGCGCGGTTTTCCGCGCTACGCGCTGCGGAGCCCAACCGCCCCTTCTCCCTGCGGGAGAGGGTTGGGTGAGGATGACCACGCGCCAGACGCTCGACACCAACCTACGAAGCCAGCGGCTCCACTTGGATATCCGTCAGTCCATGCACCTCCGCCTGGCGCAGGATGGCCGCGGCGGGGGCATCGGCGGGCGGCAGCGCCAGGCTGTTCTCGGCGTCGGCGCGCAGCTGTTCCAGCACCGCCAGGGCGGCTTCGTGCGGGGCGAGACTGGCCTGCGGATGCTCGAGGTCGAGCTGGCGGGACTCGCCGTCCTTGCGGTAGTGGACGCGAAACGTGGGCATGGCGGCGGCCTCTAGGTAGGTCTCTAGAAAGACCCACCCGGCCGCGCCGCCGTTCCGAGCTACTTGAGGATGACCAGCTTGCCCTTGAGGGCGACACCGGCCATGAGGGCGCCGGCGTGGCACTCGTAGCGGGTGGGATCGCTCCACTCGTTCTTCTTGTAGTAGCTGGTGATGTCGGTGACCGCATTGGCACCGGCGGCCTTGGCCGCCTCCTGCAGGCGGATCAGCGCCGATTGCAGCACCCAGCGGCAGGCGACCTCGTCGGTCTTGTTGAAGGCGTTGGTCTTCTGGTTGGTGGTGATGCTGGAGTTGACCACCGTGGCCTTGCCCGGCACCGGGTTGCCGGCCAGGTAGAACTTCACGCTGCCATCCAGACGCTTGGCGGCCAGGGCTTCCTGGACGACTTCGGCGAAGGGCAGTTGCAGGGTGGTGTCGCGGGCCTGGGCGGCGCTGGGCAGCAGGGTGGCGAGGCTCAGGGTAAGGGCGAGGGTGGAGGCTAGGGTACGCATGGCGACTTCCTTGTGGTGGTGGGGATGACTGTTTAACCCAGAACGTCCGCGCCGTCAGCCTGGAGAGCGGCGTTCTGCGCTATCGCGCAGGCCACGGGCGGTCATTCCGCGTCGGCTGCGGGGGCGGGCAACTGCAATTGCCGGCGGATGTCGGCGTCGAGCAGCTGGACCCATTTGTTGTAGTTGCGATGGATGCGTTCGCCGTCGTAGTCGAGGCCGGCGCTGTCGCGGTAGCGGATCTGGTAGCCCTTGGTGCTGTAGGGGATATCGACCCAGGCCTGGTGGCGATCGCGCACCACGATGCTGGCGACCACCAGGCCGGGGCTCTCCTGGCCGACGCTCCAGCCACGGCGTTCGAGGGTGTCGACGATGGCGCGGCGGACATCGGCGGCGTTCTCCGTGCGGTCGGCGGGAAAGACCTCCTGGGGCGTCACCAGGGGCGCGCGGGTGCAGGCCGCCAGGAACAGCAGCGCGGAGACGAGCAGCAGGCGACGCAACATGGGAGTACCTCGGGCTATGGCCATCAGGACCAGCGACGGAAGATCAGCGAGGTGTTGACCCCGCCAAAGGCGAAATTGTTGTTCATCACGTGATCGGTACGCAGGGTCCGCGGTCCGTCACGCAGATAGTCCAGCTCGCCGCACTGGGGGTCCAGGTCATCGAGGTTGAGCGTCGGCACGAACAGCTCCTCGTTCATCATGGCGATGCTGAACCAGGATTCCAGGGCGCCGCAGGCACCGAGGGTATGGCCCAGGTAGCTCTTCTGCGAGCTGATGGGCATGCGGGCGCCGAACAGCGCCTGGGTGGCGCGGGTCTCGGCGATGTCGCCCTGTTCGGTGGCGGTGCCGTGACCGTTGACGTAGCCGATGGCCTCCGGCCTCAGCCCGGCGTCTTCCAGGGCCAGCTCCATGGCGCGCTGCATGGTGGCCTGCTCGGGGCGGGTGGAATGCTGGCCGTCGGCGTTGCTGCCGAAGCCGACGATCTCGGCGTGGATGTGCGCGCCGCGCGCCAGGGCGTGCTCCAGCTCTTCCAGCACCAGGATGCCGGCGCCTTCGCCGATCACCAGGCCGTCGCGTCCGCGGTCGTAGGGACGCGGCGAGGTGTGGGGGGCGTCGTTGCGCAGGCTGGTGGCATAGAGGGTGTCGAAGACCATGGCCTCGCTGGGGCAGAGTTCTTCGGCGCCGCCCGCCAGCATCAGCGGCAGACGGCCGAACTTGATGGCCTCGTAGGCGTAGCCGATGCCCTGGCTGCCGCTGGTGCAGGCGCTGGAGGTGGGGATCAGCCGGCCCTTGAGGCCAAAGAACAGACTCAGGTTGGCGGCCGCCGTGTGCGGCATCATGCGCACATAGGTGTTGGCATTGAGGCCCACCGCGGCGTCGCTGAGCAGCATGTTGGCCAGCGCCTTGATGTCGTCGGTGCTGCCGGTGGAGGAACCGCAGGCCACGCCCATGCGGCCGTCGGTGATGCGGGCGTCGTCCAGCAGCCCGGCATCGGCCAGGGCGCGCTCGCCGGCGGCCACCGCCAGCTGGGAGACGCGGCCCATGCTGCGCAGCTGCTTGCGCGTCCAGTGGCCGGGCACCTGAAAGTCGACGATGGGTCCACCCAGGCGGGTGTTCATCTCGGTGTAGCGATCCCAGGCGTCCATGCGGCGGATGCCGCTGTGGCCGGCGAGAAAATGGTCGCGGATGGTCGGCCAGTCACTGCCCAGGGCGGTGACGCCGGCCATCCCGGTGATCACGACGCGGCGCGCGCTCATCAGCACAGCCCTCCGTTGACCGCCAGCACCTGGCGGGTGATGTAGCCGGCCTCGGGCGCGAGCAGGAAGGCCACCGCATGGGCCACCTCCTCGGGGGTGCCCATGCGCCCGGCGGGGATCATTTCGAGGATCTTGTCCACCGGCACGTGCTCGTCGAGGATCTCGGTGTCGATCAGCCCCGGGGCCACGCAGTTGACGGTGATCCTGCGCTTGGCCAGCTCCACGGCCAGGGCCTTGGCGGCACCGATCAGCCCCGCCTTGGAGGCGCTGTAGTTGACCTGGCCGCGATTGCCGATCAGCCCGGAGACCGAGGTGATGCAGACGATACGCCCCGGCGCGCGGCGGCGGATCATCGGCATGACCACCGGGTGCAGGATATTGTAGAAGCCGTCGAGAGTGGTGCGCAGGACCACGTCCCAGTCTTCCCCGGTCAGCGCCGGAAAGGCGCCGTCGCGGGTCAGGCCGGCGTTGCAGACGACACCATAGTAGCCGCCGTGGGCTTCGGTATCGGCTGCAAGGATGGCCGCGCAGGCGGCGCGGTCGCCGACGTCGAATTGCAGCACTCGGGCCGTGCGGCCCAGGGCCTCCACCTCGACACGGACGGCCTCGGCGTCCTCGCGACGGCTGCGGCAGTGCAGCACCAGGTCGTGCCCGGCCGCGGCCAGGCGCAGGGCGATGGCGCGGCCCAGGCCGCGGCTGGAACCGGTCACCAGGACCGGAGCGGGGGCGACGCTCATGGCGCGGGCTCCTCTAGATACAGATCCGCCCGGGGCGGACGATAGACGTTCAGGCGGGCGCTGGCCTGGCAGCCAGGACCCTGCAGATGGCAGTCGAAGATGGCCATGCCATCGTCGTTCTGCAGTGCCGGCTGGGCCTGGATGCGTAACTCACCGCCGGCGGGAAAGGCCGCCACGTCGCAGGCGAACTGGCGGGTGCCGAGCAGGAAACCCAGCGCCGGGGCTTCGCCGCGGCGGCGTGCCTGGCAGCCGGCGAAGGCGGCCACGCTCTGGGCCATCAGCTCCACGCCGATCCAGGCCGGCAGGGCGCCGTCGGCGTCGGTGAAGAGGCCGCGGCGCACCACCAGGCGGGTCTCGATGCCCTGGTCATCGCAGGCGAGGATCTCCTCGATCAGCAGCATGTCGCCGGCGTGGGGCACCAGCTCGGCAAGGGGCCAGGGGATCATGGCGTGGCTCCGAGGATGAGGCTGACGTTGCTGCCGCCAAAGGCGAAGCTGTTGCTCATGCCATGGCGACGACCGTCCAGGCGACTGTCGGCGTGGGCCAGCGCCAGGCGTGGCAGGGCCGGATCGGCCTGACCGTCCCAGCGCTGCGGCGGCAGCTGGCCGGCCGGGTTGAGCTGCGGGTCCAGGGTCAGCCAGGCGAAGGCGGCTTCCAGGGCGCCGGCGGCGCCGAGGGTATGGCCGGTCAGCGGCTTGGTCGAGGAGCAGGGCACCCCGGCCGGGAATACCTCATGGGTGGCGTGGCTTTCCATGGCGTCGTTGTGTGGCGTGGCGGTGCCGTGCAGGTTGAGATAGCCGATGTCGCCCGGCTGCAGGCCGCTGGCGCGCAGCGCTGCCTGCATGGCCTGGACGGCGCCCCGACCGCTGGGATCGGGGGCGGAGATATGGTGGGCATCGGAACTGGCGCCGCCGCCGAGCAGGGCGATGGGGCCGGGTTCGCGGGTCAGCAGGAACAGCGCCGCGCCCTCGCCGATGTTGATGCCGCAGCGATTGACCGAGAAGGGATTGCACAGCGACTCGCTGACCGCTTCGAGGGCGGCGAAGCCGTTCAGGGTCAGGCCGCAGAGGCTGTCGACACCCCCGCAGAGCACGGCGTCGCAATGGCCCTGGACTAGCAGTCGACGGGCGCTGAGCAGGGCGCGGGCGCTGCTGGTGCAGGCGGTGGACAGGCCGTAGCAGGGGCCGCTCAGGCCCAGGTAGCGGGCGAGGAAATCCGCCGGCGCCACCAGTTCCTGCTGGGCGTACTGATAGCCCTCGGGCAGCTGGCCGCTGCGCTGGTGCACGGCGATGCCCTGGCTGGCCTCGTGAATGCCCGAGGTGCTGGTACCCAGCACCACGCCGATGCGGGCGGGGCCATGGCGCTCGATGGCCTGGCGCACCTGGGGCTCGATCTCGGCCAGGGCCGCCAGCAGGAGCTGGTTGTTGCGACTGAAATAGGGCGTCCAGGCCGATGGCCAGGCCGGCAGCGGGGCGGTGACGGTGCCCACCGGTGGCTGGCGCTCGGGAATCCAGCCCGGGGTGGGCTGCATGCCCGCCGTGTCGCCGGCGAACAGACCGCGCGCCACCTCGGCCTTGCCCTCGCCCAGGGCGCAGAGCAGCCCCAGCGCGTTCAGGTAGGCGCTCAAGGCGCGGACTCCGGCAGCAGGGTCAGGCGATAGCGCGACCCGTCCGGCGCCTCTAGCTCCAGGCGCTCGGCAGCGGGATAGCGCACCTGCCAGTCCTTGAGGCGGCGACTGCCGTCGGCGTCCCTGTGCCAGTCGCCCACGGCATAGGCCCGCGGCAACTGGTCGGTCGGGGTCAGGGCGAACAGCAGCACGCTGAAGAAGGTGCGCGCCCGGGGATTGGGCGGCAGCAGGCCGTCGGCGTGCCAGGCGCCGTCGAGCAGCCGCTGGCGCGCCTGGGGCACGCCCAGGGGATCGAACAGGGAAAAGCGCAGGGCCTGACCTTCCGGCTGGATGGCCAGCAGCAGGGCGTCATTGCCCTCGACGGTCTGGCGCTCCACCTGGTAGACGAGGGCGCGCGCCAGCGGGGGCGGATTGCTGGGCAGTGGCGGCTGGCTGGCGCAGGCGGCGAGCAGCAGCAGACAGGCCAGCGCGAAGACGAACGGTCGGGGCAGGGTCATGCAGGATGGGCCGAATTCAGCTGGCAGAGCTCGACAAGCAGGCGCAGGCGCCGCTTGGGCTCCTTGACGAAGGGGTTGCGAAGGTCCCAGGCGTAGCCGGCGAGAATGGCGCAGATCATGCGGCGGATCTCGGGGTCGGCGTTCTCGAAATAGATGACGTCCTGGAAGCTGCCATCGTACCAGCCCTCCACATAGGCACGGAACGTATCGACGCCCGCCTTGAGCGGTCGGGCGAATTCGCCCTCCCAGTCCACCACCTCGCCACGCAGCTGGCGATCCACCAGCGGCGCGGCCAGGCTGGCCGAGCGCAGGGCGATGGTGACGCCCGATGAAAACACCGGATCGAGGAATTCGGCGGCGTTGCCCAGCAGGGCGAAGCCGGGGCCGTGCAGGCGCTTGACGTTGGCCGCATAGCCGCCCAGCTCGCGCACCGGGGTATCCCAGACCGCATTGTGCAGCACCCGGGCCAGGCTCGGGGTCTCGGCCACCCAGTCGCGCAGACAGGTGGCGAGATCGGGGGCGCGTCCGGCATAGCGCTCGGCGGCGGCCACCACCCCGAGCGAGGTGCGGCCATCGCTGAACGGAATGGTCCAGAACCAGACGTCGCGCAGGGTCGGATGGGTGGTGATGAGGATGCGTTCGCGGTCGAAGCCGGGATCGTCGATGCGATCCTCGACATGGGTGAAGAGGGCGCGACGCACCGGGAAGTCCGAAGGGGCTTCCAGGTCCAGCAGGCGTGGCAGCACCCGCCCGTAGCCGCTAGCGTCGAGCAGGAAGTCGGTGGTCAGCGCATAGGCCTGGCCGTCGTCGCCCAGCACCTCGATCCGGGTCCTTTCACCGCCTTCGCCCAGGGTCACGGCGGTCACCCGCTGGCCGTAGCGGATCGCCACGCCCTGGCGCGCGGCGTCATCGGCGAGGATCTTGTCGAAGGGGCCGCGCTGGACCTGGAAGGTGCTGCGGCCACCGCTATAAGTGTCGCGAAAGTCGAAGTCGGTGTAGCGCTCGCCCCAGGCGAAGGCCGCGCCGACCTTGGTCTGGAAACCGGCGGCCTCGACCGCCGGCAGCATCCCGGCTTCCTCGACGAAGTCCAGGCTGTGGGAGAGCAGGCTCTCGCCGATGGAAAAGCGCGGAAAGTGCTGGGCTTCCAGCACCAGCACCGGATGGCCGCGACGCTTGAGCAGGGCGGCGACCACGGCGCCGGCCGGGCCGGCACCGATGACGACCAGGGGGTGATGTTCAACCATGACGAAGGTCCTTTTCGTGGGAGACGGGGGGCGAAGCCCAAGGCGCCAGCAGGAAGCTGAATACCAGCCCCAGGCTGATGGCCAGGCCGAAGTTGGCGATGGCCGGGGTGCTGCTGAGCATCAGCAGACCGAACGACAGCCAGCTGCCGACGCCGGACAGCAGGCCGCCGAGCAGACTGACCGCCGCGCCGCCGATGGCCTCGTGCATGAGGATGGCGTAGTCCACGCCGATGGCGGTGATGAGCAGCAGGGCGAAGAGGCTGAACAGGGTCAGCGGCTGGCCCAGCCAGCCCAGGCAGGCCAGGGCCGCGAGGGCCGCCAGGAGCGGCAGGCAGACGATGCGTAGCGCCGCGCGGCGACCGAAGGCCCAGAGCAGTAGGAGGAAGATGGCCCCCGAGGCCAGCAGCTTGAGTTCCACCGCCAGGCGCTGGGTATGAAGGAACAGTCCGCGCAATTCGCCGAGGCGATCCACCAGCTGCACCCCGGGCAGGCCCGCGGCCACCGTCTGCAGCACCTGGGCGTTGCCTAGCCCTTGCAGGCTGACCAGGCCGGCCGCGCCGCCATCGGCCGTGCGGCCCAGCCAGAGTGGTCGCCAGGGCTCGCCCAGCGGGCCGGCCAGGACCTGGCCGAGACTCAGGTCGGGTAGCTGCTGCAATAGCTTGAGTTCGGCGTCCAGCGCCTCGGCCGGTATGCCTACCGCCAGCAGGGGTTGCAGGCGCTCGCCCCAACCGGCCAGGGCCTGGCGCAATTCGGCCTGGGCCGCAGCGGGGGCGACCAGACCACTGAGGGCGCGATAGCCCTGCAGCTGACCCTGACTGACCAGGCTATCCAGGCGCTGACCGAGGGCGGCCTGGCGGCGCAGCACCTCATCGGCATCCGCCCCGCGCACCAGGAAGAACTGGCTGGTGGGTTGCAGCCCGGTAAGACGGGCGATGGCCTGGGCTTCGCGGGTCAGGGCCGGGTCCTGGCCAAGCCAGAGGCGCAGGTCGTTCTGCAGGTGCAGTTGCCAGACGCCCGCGCCGCAAAAGGCCAGCAGCGCCAGCAGCAGCGGCAGGCTGCCGGTGCGCGCCAGCAGGCGCAGCCGCAGGTCGAGCAGGCGCTGCATCAGCCGCAGCGGTGCGGCGGGCGGTGCCAGGTCCAGGCGCTGCCACCAGGCCGGCAAGAGGCAGACGGTGGTGAGGTAGGCGCCGATCAGGCCGGCGGCGGAAAACGCCGCCACCTGGGTCAGCGCCGGAAAGGGCGTGCAGGCCAGCGCCAGGTAGCCCAGCAGATTGGTCGCCAGGCTCAGGGACAATCCCGGCAGCGTCTCGCGCAGGATGGCCGTGGCATCCCAGGGGCCGCCCTTCCAGCTCTTGCTCAGGTAGTGCAGCGGATAGTCGGCGGCCACCCCGGTCAGGCTGGCGCCGAGGATCAGGGTGAGGGCGTTGATCTGGCCGAACAGCAGCACGCAGGCGGCGCTACCCGCCAGGAGCGCCACGCCCACCGCCAGCAGGCTGAGCAGCACCCGCCAGCGGCGGAACAGCCCCAGCAGCAGGGCCAGGGTGCCAAGGGTGGCCAGGCCGCCAATCAGCGACATCTCGCGACTGGCGGTGGCCTGGCCGGCGGCGGCGTATCTTAGGCCGCTGGCGGCGAGTAGCTGACCGCCATCCGCGACCACCTCACGGCGGGCGGCCTCGATCAGGGCTTCCACCCGGGGCGGGGCATCGAAGTCGAAGGCATCGGCGCGGGTACGGGCGCGGATCAGGGCCCAGGTCAGGCCATCGCCCTGGGTCAGCAGCAGGCCGCTGCCGGCGTCGAATTGCACCTTGCTGGCCGGGGTGAGCTGGCGCTGCAGCAGCAGGCCGAGGCCGAACCAGTCCTCTTCCAGGGGCAGAGCGCCGGCGCCGGCGAAGGGATCGAAAAGCGCGGTAGCGCGGGCCTGCAGATAGCTGTCGGGCGTCTTGAGCAGTTCGTCGCGCGCCGGCCCCGGTGTCAGCGCCAGGCGACTGGCCAGGAGTTGCTGGCGCAAGCCAGGCAGATCTGGCGTCAGCTGCCATTGCACCTTTTCGAACAGTGGCTCATGGGACCAGGCCTGGCCCAGGCGCTCGACCAGGGCAGCGACCCGCTCACGTTGGGGATGACCCACCAGCAGGAGCACCTCACGATTGAGCGGCTCGGCCATGCGCGCCTCGGCCTGCTGGGTAAGGGCGTCGCCGGCGCCCTGGGGCAAGAGCGCCAGCAGATCGGCGGCCACCGGCGGACCATGCCGCCACTGCCAGGCGCTGAGCGCCAGCAGGGTGAGCAATAACAGCAGGAAGGGGCGCTGCAGCCGGGTCACTGGAAGACCGCGCGCTGCTCGGCGCCCAGGGTGTCGCTGGGCTGGCCGTCCAGGGTGAGCAAGCTGCGGTCGCCCTGGGTCTCACGGATTTCCACCTGTTCGACCAGGGCGCCGCCCTGGATGAGGATGCCGTCGAACACCTGCTTGAGCAGTGCGCCGCGTGGGGTCAGGCGCAGCTGCCAGTGATTGGCGTCGCCTGTCAGGGCCAGCTCGAAGTCGCGTTCCAGGCCGCTGCGATCGCCGCCGAGCACGGCCAGGAACAGGGCGCTCTGGCGCGCGGCCAGGTCGCTGCCGGGCAAGGGCGTCCAACCCGTCGGCGTCTGCTTGGCGATGGCGCCCGGGGTGATGCGATAGGTCTGGGTCAGCGGCTTTTCCAGCCGCCAGAGCAGCCCCAGGCCGCGGGCCAGGGTGAAGTGACCGCTGCTGGTCAGCGGCTGCGGCAGGGCGCGCAGATAGCGCTGCTGGACGAAGCTGCCCTCGACCGCCGCGGGGCGCGCCAGCTGGGCGGCCAGGTCGTCGAGATCGAAGGCCTGGGCCAGGGGCGCGGCCAGGATGAATAGCAGAGCGATCAGCGTGCGCATGCCAGGGCCCTCTCCACGGCGTCGATGAAGACCTTGGGCGATGCCAGCTGCATCTCGCGGCTGGCCAGGTCCACGGCGACCTGCACGGTGCTGGCGCGGGTCAGGCGCTCACCGGTGGCCGCGTCAGTGA
>Ga0157369_10010836_pt1 | contig 10384 bp, 11 predicted proteins | sample C25metaG_FD_113461 | JGI IMG/M metagenome (GOLD analysis project Ga0157369, IMG submission 113461) | Corn rhizosphere microbial communities from Kellogg Biological Station, Michigan, USA - C2-5 metaG | ecosystem: Host-associated > Plants > Roots > Rhizosphere > Soil | place: USA: Michigan...
CAGCCGCCGACCCAGGCCGCCCGGGGGCCGGGCAGGACCTCGAGGACCGTGGTCGCGTCGTCCCGCTGCGCCGGCTGGGCGGCGTGGTCGACCGTGGGGAAGTCGTGGCCCGGCTCTCCCACCGGCAGCACATCCCCGACTCGCACCGGCGGGGGGCCCACGCCGGACAGGGTGTCGGTCGAGCGCGACCCGAGCACCGGGGGCACGTCGATGCCGCCGCGCACGGTGAGGTAGCTGCGCAGGCCCGTGGCCGGCATCCCGAGCGTGAGGGTCGCGCCGTCCGGCAGGTCGACGAGGGTGGCGTGCGCGACCGGCCGACCGTCGACGGATGCCGGGGCGGGTGCGCCCGTGACGGCGACGGTGAGCCGCCCTCGCGCCCGCACGGTGAGGCCACCGAGCAGCACCTCGAGCGCGGCGCGGTCCTCCGGGTGCCCGACGAGCCGGGCCCCGAGGCGGTGGGCCGTGCGGTCGGCGGCCCCGGAGCGGCCGACCCCGACCGCGGCGAGGCCGAGGCGGCCGGCGTCCTCGACGAGCAGCAGCGGGCCGGTGGCCAGCACCTCGAGCGCCGGCGTCATGGCAGCCGCTCGGTGTCGACGAAGCGCACCGTGGTGCCGGGGCGGAGGAGGGCGGGCGGATCGCGGTCGACGTCCCAGAGCGCGGCATCCGTGGTGCCGAGCAGCTGCCAGCCACCGGGGGACGAGCGCGGGTAGACCCCGGAGAACTCCCCCGCGAGGCCCACCGCACCGGCGGGCACCGACGCGCGCGGACGGTCGCGACGGGGCACCCGCAGCCGAGGGTCGCCGCCGACGAGGTACGCGAAGCCGGGGGCGAAGCCGCCGAACGCCACCCGCCACGGTGTGCCGGTGTGCGCGGCGACGACCTCGGCCCGGCTCAGCCCGGTGAGGGTGGCGACGTCGTCGAGGTCCGGGCCGTCGTACCGCACCGCGATCTCGACGTCGTGCGAGCTGCCCGCGGTCGTCGGCGCCGGAACGAGCGCGGACCCGTCGGACGCTCGCACCGAGTCGAGCAGGGCGGCCACCGCGCTGCGCAGGGCCGCGAGGTCGGCGCCGTCGCGGGTGAGCAGCAGCACGGTGCGGGCGGCGGGCACCACGTCGGTCACCTCGGCCCACGGACCGGAGCGGTCACCCTCGACCGCCGGCCGCAGGGCGGCCTCGAGGGCGAGCACGCCGTCGAGGTCGGCCACCTCGAGCAGCAGGCCCTCGGCACCGACCGGCAGCACCGCGACGGACCGGCCCAACGGCTGGCCGGAGGTCACGACCCGGTCGTCACGAACGGCGTGATGGTCACTCCGGCGGCCTCGAGCCTGGTGCGCACGGCACGGGCCAGCTCGACGGCGCCCGGGGTGTCGCCGTGGGTGCACACGGACCTCGCCGGTACCGCCACCAACGTGCCGTCGACGGCCAACAACGTTCCCTCGGAAGCGATCCGAAGCACGCGCTCGGCCACCTCACCGGGGTCGTGCAGCAGGGCGCGGGGGTGTGACCGGGGTACCAGCCGCCCGTTGGCGGCGTACCCGCGGTCGGCGAAGGCCTCGGCCACGGTCGGCAGCCCTACCGACGTCGCGACCCGCAGCAACACCGAACCCGGTTGTCCGAGAAGGGGAAGCGACGAGTCGTAGGCGGCCACGGCATCCACGACCGCCCTGGCTTGCACCTCGTCGACGGCGGCGGTCGTGTACAGCGCGCCGTGCGGCTTGACGTAGGCGACCCGGGTGCCGGCGACCCGGCACATCGCCTCGAGGGCGCCCAGCTGGTAGAGCACGTCGGCGGTGAGGTCGGCGGGTTCCATGTCGATGCGGCGCCGACCGAAGCCGGCGAGGTCGCGGTAGCCGACCTGCGCGCCGACCACCACCCCGCGGGCAGCCGCGAGGGCCACGGTGCGGCGGATGGTGGTCGCGTCGCCGGCGTGGAAGCCGCACGCCACGTTGGCGCTGGTGACGACGTCGAGCATGGCCGCGTCGTCGCCGAGCACCCAGGTGCCGAACGACTCGCCGAGGTCGGCGTTGAGGTCGATCCGCACGGTCATGCCCGAACGCTAACGGGCAGGCCCCGAACGGGACACCCCGACGGCTGTACCCGGATCGACCAACAGGTCACTCCGGGTACGCCGGGCACGCCGAGGGCTGTACCCGGATCGACCTGCGCACCCGACTCGAGTCCAGAGCCGGAGTGGGGCCGCTCTAAAGCGCGGGCTACCGCTTGGTAGTCGCTGCGATCACGACGACTACTGCGCGGTAGCCGACAACGTACCCGGCATCCCCCGAGCGCTGTACCCGGATCGACCCACAGGTCACGTGGGGTACGCCGGGCACCCCGAGGGCTGCACCCGGATCGACCAACAGGTCACGTGGAGTACGCCGCACGTTCCGGACGTGTCCACCTCGACCAACAGTCACCCGCCCCCACGCACGAACCGCCGCCCGGCAAGCCGGGACGGCGGTTCGTGGAGTGCGCCCGGAGGCGCAGAAGGAGGCTTGGGTCAGCCGATGACGGTGATGTTCGCCGCCTGCGGGCCCTTCGCGCCCTGCTGGGTCTCGTACTCGACCTTGGCGTTCTCGTCGAGCGAGCGGTAGCCGTTCGAGTTGATCGCCGAGTAGTGGGCGAAGACGTCGGCGGAGCCGTCGTCGGGGGCGATGAAGCCGAAGCCCTTGTCGGCGTTGAACCACTTCACGGTGCCAGTAGCCATGGGAGGCCTACTTTCTGAGTAGGAGCACGCCCGCTTGTCGGGTGGCTCCGCGTTGGTGATGCCTGTGATACCTCTGCTCAGAAAGTGCTCAGTCCCGGCGGGACGTTCTGCCACTACTTCACAACGGAAAGCTCAACAACTGCGGCCAGCCTAGCGGTCCGCACCCGGGAACGTCACATTCACGACGGCTTGATTGTCACCGACCTGCGCCGCCACACGCTCGCGACCCCGTCAGGAGCCCTCGCGGACGGCACCTACGCTGTCGTCATGGACGAGCCGAAGGACGGTGCAGCACCCGTGCGCGCCGCCGACCACCCGCTGGCCTCGGCGAAGTACGTCGCGCTGACGACCTTCCGCCGCACGGGGGCGCCGGTCACCACGCCGGTCTGGTTCGCGCCGTCGCTCGACGAGCCCGGGCTGTTCGCGGTGATCACCGTCGACGACACCGGGAAGACCAAGCGGCTCGCCCACACCGACACCGTCGACCTGCAGGGCTGCGACATGCGCGGACGCGTGGCGCCGGGCGCGCCGACGTTCCACGGCACCGCGACCCTCCACCGGGATGCCGCCACCATCGCCTCGGTGCGCCGCGCCGTCGTGGCCAAGTACGGCTTCCCGGCCCGGTTCTCCGACCTCACCGACACGCTGGGCTCGAAGGTGGGCCTCAAGCGGGCCGCTCGGGCCGGCATCCTCGTGGCCGTCGAGCCGGAGCCCGGCCAGCCCCGCGGCGTTCCCCCGACCGCGGGCTGACCGGCAGCGACCCGGTCAGGCGGGGCTGACCAGGCGGCCCAGAGCCAGTCTGGCCAGCGGGGTGTACCCGACCGCCACCGGCCACAGGGCGTGGGTGACCAACCACGCGGTGCTGGCGGGCGCGCCGCCCGGGTCGCCCGCGGCCGGGTCGACGCCGTGGTCGAAGGACAGCCGCAGCGGGCCGGAACGCACGCTCCACGACCAGGTACGCGCCTCGTGGTCGACGGCGTCGATGCGGAACACCGCGACCACGCCGCCCACCCCGGTGACCCGCCCGGTGGTGCCCGGCTGCACCACGGCGTGCGGGTAGTCGACCTCGCGCAGGTGCGGGCTCCAGCCCGGCCAGCGCGCAGGCCGGGTGTACCGGTCCCAGACCTCGTCGGGGTGGACCGCGCCGGTGGCCGACAGCCGCAGGCTGCCGGAGAGCATCGGGGTCAGGTCCATGCGCACCAGTGTGACGACCGGGCCGGCCACCGGATGCCGGGCGGGTCAGCGGATGCACGGCCGGCCATCGGATGCCGGGCGGGTCAGCGGATGCACGGCGGGTCCCGGTTCCCGGCGACCTGGCGGGCCGGCCCGGCGATACTGGCCGGGTGAGCGGTGTGTCGGGTGACTTCGACGACTTCGTGGCCGCGCGCTGGCGCGAGCTGTACGCGGTCGCGACCATCACGACGGGCGACGGGCACGCCGCATCCCGCGAGACGGCATCCGCCCTGGCGGAGCTGGGCCGACGCTGGGAGGCGACCACCGAGGGCGGCGCCCCCACGATGGCCGCGCGGGCAGCAGTGCTGACCGCTGCGCTCGCCGCCGCCGTCCCTACGGCAGAGGGCACCGCCGCCGGCACGCCGCAGGCCGCGGGTCCCGACGGGGGCACCCGGGCCACCCTGGGTGCGGTGCTCGCGGGAGCCGCCCCGACGGCGCGGGCCGCCCTGGCCGTGGGCCACTGGTGGGACCAGCCGCCCGACCTGGTCGCCTCCTGCTGCGCCACCGACCTCACCACGGTGCGCGCAGGCCTGGTCACCCTCGAGCAGCGGCTGGCCGCGGCCCACGCCGAGGCCCTCGGCCGTGAGGTCGACGAGGTCGAGTGGGCGCTGGCCGCCGCTGTCGCCGACGCCCTCGACGGGGCCGTGGACGAGGCACCGGTCAGCGACCCCGTCGCCCTCGTCGCGGCTGTCCGCAGCACAGGAACCCGTCGCCGCACCCGGCGGGCCGTCGTCGGGGCGGGGCTGGCGCTCGCGGTGGCGGCCGCGACGGCACTCGCCTGGCCCGGGCCCGCGACGTCCGCAGCCCCCCGCCCCATCCGCGACGACCCGTCGTGGGCCGCCCTCAGCAGCTGGGGCGCGCGCGGGCCGCTGGTCGACGACCGCACGGTCACCTCGATCGCCGCCGCGGCACGGGCCGCCGACCCCGTGGCTCGCGTGTTGTACGCCGGCCCGGTGGGGGACACGGTCGCGCTGGTCATGACCGGCAGCTCCCCGTACGACCCGGCGCTGCCCGCCGGCGTGCCGGGGCCCGCGCTCGGCGAGGGGTCCGACGGGGAGCAGGGGTTCCTGCGCCTGTGGACCGCGCCCACCCGCCTCGGTACCGCGGCCCTCGCACTGGTCACGATCGACGGTGAGGCCACGGCGCGCAGCGGCGACCTCGTCGCCCTGGCCGTCGGGCAGGACGGCCCCGGGGTGCCCCCGGCCGTGCTGGTACTGACCCGGCCCACCGTCACCGACGGCTTCGTCACGACCGGCGCGCTGCCGCAGCCGGACGGCTCGGTGGTGCCGGTGGTGCACGAGCTCGCACTGACCCAGGGCGTTGCCACGGTCAAGCCGGGCACCGTCGGGTTCACCCCGCTGATCGCCGTCGGCGGCTTCCAGGGACCGCCGGCCGGCGAGGTGGGCAGCGACGTGCTGCTGCCGCCCAACGGCGCGCCGGCCGAGCTGGCCGACGCCCAGCGCACCCTGCTGGCCGGAGTGACCGGCCACCCCTCCGACTCCCTCGAGACGACGTCGGTGCTCGAGGCCCGCGTGCCGGCCTCCGCCATCGACCCCGACTACGTCGGCACCTACCCCGACTTCGTCGGCACCCGGGCCCAGCCGTTGCGCGTCACGGTGGTCACCACCATCACTCCCGACGGCGGGGCTGTCCGCACCAGCCGCCTGGCCGGGGCGGACGCGGGCGCGGGCGCGGGCGCTCCCTGGACGTACCTCGAGAGCCTGTCCGCGGTGCCGGCCACCGACCCGCACGCCCTGCTGCTGCTGCCCACCGGCGACCACCCCGGCTTCGTCGCGATCGCCCCGGACGGCGCCACCGCCCAGCTGCTCACCCGCGACGGCCACGTGCGCGACAGCGCGACGGTGCGCCAGGGCCTGGCCACGCTCGCCTCCGCGGAGGACCCCGCGGGCACCCCCTTCCGCCTGCGCGTGCTGGCCCCCGACGGCCACGTCGTCTACGACGCCGTGCCTCCGACCCCGGTCGAGCTGCTCGACGTACCCCGCCGGATCGACTGAACCGCCGCCGGCACACCAACTTGGTCACACCGCCCCTCCGACCACCGACTCACCAGCCGCTCCCCGGCCGGGTCGTCGTGGTCGTCGTGGTCGTCGAAGGATCTGGCTCGGGGTCGACACCGGGGTTAGCGTTGCAACGTGAGCCTGCTGCGTACCGACCGGTCCTGGCGAGAAGAGGTGCGCCACCGCGTGCCGGTGCGCTACCTCCCCCAGACCACCCCAGACCACCTGCGCGGCACCTGGCGCGAGGCGAAGCCGGCCCGCATCCAGGCCTCCCTGCGAGCGGCGCTGCGCCGCCCCACCCACGGCTGGCTCGTGGCCGCGGCCTCGGCCGACGTGCCCACCGGGCGCACCCTGCTGCGCACCGTGGCCGGCCGCGAGGTCGTGCTCTGGCGCGACAAGGACGGCTCGGCCCTGGCCGGCCCCGGCGCCTGCCCCCACCTCGGCGCCCGCCTCGACGCGTGCGACGTCGTCGACGGCACGGTGCTGTGCCGCTGGCACGGCATGCCGCTCGACGGTGAGGGGCAGCCGAGCTGGCGCACCTACGCGGCGTACGACGACGGCATCCTGTTCTGGGTGCGGGTGGGCGAGGTCGAGGAGGGCGTCGAGCCCACCGACCGGCCGGTGCTCGCCGCCCGACCGCCGCTCGAGGCGTCGCTCGCCTCGGTCATCTCGCTGCCCACCGACTGCGAGCCGCGCGACATCGTGCAGAACCGGCTCGACCCCTGGCACGGCGCCTGGCTGCACCCCTACGCGTTCAGCGACCTCAGCGTCGACGACGACGCCTCCACCGACGACCTGCTCGTGCTCGACGTGGCCTACCGGCTCGGCCGGTGGTTCGCGGTGCCGGTGCGCGCCGAGTTCACCTGCCCCGACTCGCACACCATCGTCATGACCATCACCGACGGTGAGGGCACCGGCAGCGTCGTCGAGACGCACGCGACCCCGATCACCGCTCCCGGGGTGCACCCCGCGCGCACGGTGATGACCGAGGCGGTCGTCGCGACGTCCGACCGGTTCGGCTTCCGCGTCGCCCGCGGGCTGGCCCCGCTGGTCGGGGTCGGGATGCGGGCGTCGGCCACCCAGCTGTGGGCCGACGACCTCGTGTACGCCGCGCGGCTCTACGAGCTGCGCCGCGCCGCCGCCGAGCGATAGGCCCGGATGCCGCGGCGCGCGAGCCGCGGTACCGGTCCGAGGCGCGACCCCATCGGCACCGACCACACCCCGTGGCCGCGCTCGCCCCACCCGGTGAGCAGCCGGTCGGCCGCCATGAAGCCGGTCGTCGCAGCGCGCTCCATCAGCGCCACCGGCAGGTCGCAGCGCACGGCGTCACCGGCGAGCAGCACCCGGGGGTCGGGCGTGCGCACGCCGGGGCGTGACCGCCACGGCTCGAGCCCCACCAGCACGCAGTCGGCCGCGACGAGCCACTCGTCGTGCACCACGTCGAGGGCCGCCGTCTCCGGGTACACCCGGTGCAGCTCGGCCAGCATCCGTTGGCGCAGGTCGACCTCGGCGGTGCCCTCCGGCAGCGCGTAGGCGTGCAGCTCGACGACCGAGCCGTCGTGGGCCTCGCTCCACCGGGTGGCGTGGTCCTCGAACCGCTCGAGCACCGAGACGTTGTCGAGCGGGCCGTAGCCGCTCGTGCCGAGGAAGGGCGGCCGCTCCGGCGCGACCCTTCCGGACAGCCACAGCCGCCAGACCGCGAACGAGGGCGCTGACCGGATGCCGGCCACCGACTCCCGCCACGCCCCGCCGGCGGCGTCGTCACCGGCGAGACCGGGGGAGGCGGCGACCACGCGCCGTAGCCCGACCGGGTCGAGCGCCAGCACGACGGCATCCGCCTCGAGCCACTCCTGCTCGTCGTGCCCGGGAACCCCGTGCAGCACCGAGAGGCCGTTGCCGAGCTCGGCGACCGAGCGCACCTCGCGCCCGGTGACCACCGTGACGCCCAGCCCGGCCAGGTGCGCGCCCAGCGGGCCCCACAGCGTCGAGTCGTAGTCGTCGCGCGGCACGTCGAACAGCAGCCCCTCGGCCGAGCCGACGAAGTACATGTGGAACATCGCGACCAGCTCGGCACCGGAGAACTCGCGCGGGTCGGCGAAGAAGCTGCGGGCGAACACCTCCAGGGCCAGGTGGCGCGCCTCCTCGGGGAAGCGCAGCCGGTCGAGCACGTCGGCGGCGCTCTGCCCGTCGAGCGCCGCGAACGTGGCGGGGAAGTCGACGTCGAGCAGGCCCAGGGCGGCGTCGACGTCGACGGCCGCCAGGCCCTTGAGGTCGAAGCTGGGGCTGCGGGCCACGAAGGCCGCCAGGTTCCACGGCGGGGTGCGCGGGATGTTCGAGAACGAGTCGCTGCCGCCGCCGTCGCGCACGAGCGGGTAGTCATCGAGCGGCCGCAGCCGCTCCAGCGTGGGGTCGGTACGCCGCAGCACGGCCCGCAGGTTGTAGTACTGCCGGAAGAACGCGTGGAAGCCGCGGCTCATCTGGCCACGCTCGCCGCCGGCCAGCTGCACCGGCCACGAGCGCACCCGGCCGCCGAGGCGACCCTCCCGCTCGAGCACGGTGACCCGCACGCCGCGCTCGGCCAGGCCCAGGGCGGCGGTCAGCCCTGCGATGCCGCCGCCCACCACGACGACGTGCCGCGCGGATGCCGGTACGCGTGCGGCATCCGTCGTGGCCAGGGGCGCGGGTGGCGGGTGGAACACGGCCCGCCGGTCGAGCCCGGGGGTCCACCGCGCGCGGCGGCCGATCACGACGGTGCCGACCCGGCGACGGTGTGCACGAGGCCGTGCTGCCAGCCCGAGAACGAGCGGTGCCGCACGTCGACGAGGCCGGCGGCCAGCAGGCGCTCGCAGATGCGGTCGACCGAGTCGAAGTCGCGCACGCTCGTGTAGAGGTAGCGGTGCAGCGGCACGTCGGATCGCTTGACCACCGCGAGCGGGATGATGATGCCGTGGCAGACAGCCGCCCAGAGCACCCTGGCGCGGGTGTCGCCGGCCACCGAGTAGTCGTGCACGACGAACCCGCCGCCGGGCCGCAGCACCCGGGCCACCTCGGCCACGAGGCGGGAGCGGTCGGGCACGTTGCGCAGCAGGTAGGCCGCCAGGACGCCGTCGACCGATCCGCTGGGCAGCGACTCGAGGTACGCGACGGCGTCGGAGACGACCAGGGTGACGTTCGGGGGCCAGGTCTTGCCGCGAGCCTGCTCGACCATGCCCTCGGAGGCGTCGACGCCCGTGACCGTCAGGTCGTCGGCCGACCCGCCCTGCGCGAACCAGGCCGTGAGCAGCGCGCGGCTGGAGGCACCGGAGCCGCAGCCGAGGTCGAGCACCCGCAGGGCGCCGCCGTCGGTGCCGGGGGCGGGCAGCCGATCGACGAGCGCCTCGGCCGCGGTGCGCAGCTGGTCGTGGTAGCCGGGGGAGAGGGCGACCATCGCGTCATAGGTCGGTGCGGCGCGGTCGAACGCGTCGGCGAGCACCCACGCCTCGTGGTGTGGCGCGTCGGTCACGGTGTCTCCTGCGTCGTCGTGCGGTCGGTGAGCTCGGTACGGTCGCCGCGCCGTGGGTCGTCGCGGTCGCCGAGGCGCACCCACAGCAGCAGGGTCAGGGTGATCATGCTGAACCCGAACAGGTAGTCCTCCACGGGGATGTCCCACGGCACCCGCAGCCCGGTGACCTGCCCCTCGTCGTAGATGACGATCGGCGCCGACAGCTTGGTCAGCCAGCCGTCGACGAGCACGTGGAAGCCGTAGACGATGACCATCGCGATCCAGTACTGGGCGCGACGGAAGATGCCGGTGCGCAGCCAGAAGACCTCTGCGAGAACGGTGGCGACCACGGACAGCACCGCCAGCAGGGTGTACTCAGGCATCACGCCGCCGCCAGTCGCGCCACCAGCCGAGCACGGTGCCGACCGCCTCGTAGGTCAACAGCCCGCAGATCGGGATGACGACGAAGAAGACGACCTCCTCGAGCGGCACGTCGAACGGGGCGAGGATGCCGGTCGTGTACCGCTCGCTGTACGACCAGTGCCCGCGCACGATGCCGACGACGTCCCAGACGAGGAAGATCGCGAGCACCGGCAGCAGCGACAGCAGCAACCGGCGGGGGCGCCGGTAGACCCGGGCGCGGAGCAGGAACTCCAGCGGCAGGGTGATGACCAGGCAGCCCGCCATGAGCAGGAGGTACTGGAAGCGGTCGTCCACGGCCCGGCCTCACGCCGCCTCGGCGTCGGGGCCCAGCTCGGCGGCGGGCGGCAGCCCGTCGCGCGGCCCGGCGGGCCAGGCGCGCGGGTCGGGGCCCAGGGCGTCGAGCAGCGGAACCTGCTCCGCGCACCAGGGGGACACCGTGCGGTCGCCCGCGAGCACCTCGTCGCGGATGAGGCCGACCTCGGGCGCAGTTGGCGACCCGCTCGGGATGCCGATGTCGATCACC
>Ga0157369_10010839_pt1 | contig 10382 bp, 11 predicted proteins | sample C25metaG_FD_113461 | JGI IMG/M metagenome (GOLD analysis project Ga0157369, IMG submission 113461) | Corn rhizosphere microbial communities from Kellogg Biological Station, Michigan, USA - C2-5 metaG | ecosystem: Host-associated > Plants > Roots > Rhizosphere > Soil | place: USA: Michigan...
GTGCGATCTAAAAGCTCCACACCGAGCGTACTTTCGAGCTGCTGCAAACGGCGGGAAATAGCCGACTGTGTCAGCGAAAGTTTGTCTGCGGCCTTCGTAAGGGATCGCAGGTCAGCGACAGCAACAAAGGCTTCCATATCTTGCAGCAACATGCTCTCCATGCATAAAGATTATGATAATTATGCGCTTGTCGCACGTTTCGCGACACTATAACCTATCTGGACTACCGGTGTTGCCCGGATAACTCGAAGTCAACTTAAAGGAAGCCGCATCATGCCATTGGTCCGCATCAATATCTCCGAGACCGCCTCCAAAGAGGTCGTGCGTACTGTTAGCAACGTCGTTTACCAAGCGATGATCGACGTCGCGAACGTGCCACAACACGACAAGTTTCAGATCATTACCCGACACGCCGCCGAAGAACTTGTTTACCCGGAAGAGGGATATCTTGGGGTCAGCTACACGCCCCAAATCGTGTTCATTCAAGTCGTGTGGAACGCTGGACGAACAACTGACACCAAGAAGGCTTTCTATAAGGCCATTGCGGATGGTATTCACGCGCAAGCGGGGATTCGTAAGGAAGATGTGTTCATCAATCTCATCGACGTAGCGCGCGAGGACTGGTCATTTGGCAATGGCGAGATGCAGTACGCGCCAAAGTGACACGCAGTTTTTTTCGAACTGATTCCAGCTACTTGATGACGACACAACCTCATGAAATTCGCAACGTTTGAACATCAGGGGAAGCAGCTCGTCGGAAGGGTGAGCGCCGATGGCGTAAGGATTTCCCCCTTGCCGGCAAACAGCATGCTTGATCTGATAGAGCGTTATGAGCATCTCGCTGCACAACTCGATACCGAGCAATCGGCGCCGCTGCTCCTTGATGACGTGCGCTTGCTCGCACCCGTCCCTCATCCGCGCAAGAACATCTTTTGTGTCGGGAAGAACTATCGTGAGCACGCGTACGAGTTCGCTAAGAGCGGCTACGAAGCGGGAGCCGTAAAAGGCGGTGAAATTGACGACTATCCTGCCGTCTTCACGAAGCCAGCGACGTCTGTCGTCGGCCCCGACGATACGGTGCTTATGCATCCGCAGGTTACGAATTCCGTGGATTACGAGGGCGAAGTGGCTGTCGTGATCGGACGTCGTGGCCGCGACATCAAGCGGGCGGATGCCGACAGTTACATCTGGGGTTACACGATCATCAACGATGTGACTGCTCGGGACCGGCAGAAAAATCACCGTCAATGGTTTCTTGGGAAATCACTCGACACTTTTTGCCCGATGGGGCCGTTCGTTGTTACCGCCGATGAGTTGCAACACAACGAGCTATCCATTCGTACATGGGTCAACGGGGAGTTGCGTCAGAACGCCCACACGCGGGACATGATTTTCGATATCCCCACGCTGATCGAAGCCATTTCTGCAGGATGTACGCTTGAGCCCGGCGACATTATTTCGACGGGCACACCTGCCGGAGTCGGCATTGGGCTCACACCGCCACAATTTCTGAAATCAGGCGATATCGTAGAGATTGAAGTGGAAGGCGTTGGACGCCTGAAAAATCAATTCGTTTGAGGTAGTAAGACAACCTCCGTCGCTTGAAGCTGCGGCGGAGGCTCGCCGTCTTACATCAGACGGTCCCGTCAGCGACCGATGCCCCGTGCCCGATTGCCTTCAGAGTTATTCCTCCGGTCTTGCGGTAAGTGATCGTTGTTTCATTCTCTCAGCAATGGATGCTGGACTGGCTATCGAGGATTAGCCTGCCCGTGGCGTGTAATCAGTTCGTCGACGATTCTGTGCGCCGCTTCGATTTGGTCCGTGATTGGCGTGGCAGCATCGGGGGCATGTAAGACTGAGCCGCCGAGTTGTTTCGCTGCTTGCGCCAGAGTCGGAGGCGTCGATGCGGTGGGATTGATAAACAATGTAGTTTCGATGCTTCCGAATTCAATATGTCTAAGAATAAGAAGAATCTCGAAACCTCGATAAACATCTCGTACAGGCTCTTGCACTGCTATCTCCTTCGAGTCATCCAATTGATCTCTTACTGGAGGGCTATGGACGGGCTAATCGCCTGAGTGACGGGGAGCAGAGATACGCTCCAGTTCATCGTACAGCGAACCGACAAATCGGTCGGCACTGATGCCAAACCCCGCGGGCAGCTGACTGCGCGCGCCTGCGACTTTGCCGTCGTAGGGCGACGTCGGGCGGGCCCCGATGATCTCCTCGCGGGTCTGGCCAGATGCGATCATCGAGCGGACGCGCTCTCGCATGTCGAGAATCATGTCGCGATAGGTGACAAGCTCCTCTCGCTTGATCAGTTCGCCATGACCGGGGACCAGAACGGTTTCGGGGCCGGAGGTGTGCAGCAGGAGGTCGATGGCATCCAGCATGCCCTGGATGGAGCCACCTTGCGCCTCGTCGACAAAGGGGTATCCGTAGTTGCGATAGACGTCGCCGATCATTATTACATTTGCCCGTTCGAAACGGACGGCCGTGTCTCCGTTGGTATGCGCCGAGGGTAGGGGAATAATGTCGACGGTTTCGTCATCGAGATGAAGAGAGAGCGTTGATCCGCTTCGATAGGTGATCACCGGCAGCCGGTTCGGATCGAGGAAATCGATATGGTTTCTGTTTGCTTTTACAACGGCCGCTGGTGGGATGACCTCGAGTGCCTGACGCACCTCCTCACGCGCCAGAACGGTTGCACCTTCCTTGACGAATGCAGCGTTGCCTCCTGTGTGATCTGGATGCTCATGCGTGTTGATGATGAAGCGAACCGGAGCATTGGTGATCGCGCGGATCCGAGCTTGCAGCTTGTCATGAAGCGCCGCGTACGACGTGTCGACCATGATCACTCCGTCGGCGCCCACCAAAACACCTACTCTCCCTCCGGCACCATCTTGATGACCCGGATCCGTATTTGGTGATCCTCTTAGCACGTAGAAATTCGTACCCAGCTGCTTTGTCGTGAATTCGGTCCTGTCATAGTCCACGTCCTGAGCCAACGAAGTGCTGGAGATCATGAGAGCTGCTACCGCGATTAATGCATGCCATGCGGCGCGACGCCGTGTCTGCACGAGCGGGAATCCTACACTAGCGTGCGCTGTCAGAACCGCGGACATCCTTAGTCTCCGAAGCAGGAATCGAGCAGAATTACCTCTGCGCGTGACAGACGACGCGACGCGCTGTGGTGCGATTCCTCATTTTGCCGTCGTAGACGCTGATCTTCAACGACGTAGACGCAATGATTTCAGCCATAGACCCTCCCGGCAACGAGCACATGCTGCGCAATCGCCCTATGACAGAGGTACGAACGAAATGACTCGATCCCTTGCGCATGCGCCATTGAGGACGGTGCGGTTTTATTTTGCGAAGTCATTCTTAAGCGACTTTGTCCAGTAGCGCTTCGCGATGCCCCGATACGATGACCTTGTCGCAGGGCTCATGAAAAGCATCTGTGAGCGAGCGGACGAGACTTTCGAGAGTTTTTCGGGGATTTGCGCCCGCGAAATGTGGGAACTACGTATTGTTTGCTCTCTACTCGAAACGAACAATAGCACTGCACGATATTGGCGCAGGAGATACCCGCTTCGGTCTTGGGCCCAGAATTAGAGGCATTGGTTGCTCGTCGTCCAGATTTTGTGAGGCGTGCCGCGACAATCATGCTTATTCCAGGTATCGGAAGATTCGTCCTCGTGTGCAGTCCTTGATCGTCATTATCAGGAATCTCGGTGCGGCAGTCGTTGTTCGGCGAGGCGAGGGTGGCTTGATAAAAAAGAATTGCATCTGTACCGGCAGGCGCAGGAATCGTCGATCGTGCTGCTGACTATGAAATCGATTCAGTGAATTTCGTCGAATAACGAAATCGCCGGCTGGCAAACTCGCGGTGAGTAGTGATTGTGTTAGATGAAGAAACGCCATTTGTAGCCTGTCATGGAGAGTGGTTGAGATACTCATCAGGCTCGATAAAGCGAACAATATAGGAGACAAACTTGAAGAAAAGAGTATTCACGGCTGCGGCTACGGCTTCCCTGCTTGTACCGTTCGTCAATTCTGCGCATGCCCAGAACAGCGTCACTCTGTACGGTTTGATTGATGCTGGCATCAGCTATGTCAATAATAGTAAGACTTCGACCGGTGCAAGTAGTCTCACGAAGTTTGACGATGGAGTCGCGCAAGGTAGCCGATGGGGCCTGCGGGGAAATGAGGATCTCGGCGGAGGCCTTAGCGCTATCTTCGTGCTCGAGAATGGTTTTAATTCTGGGACTGGCGCGCTCGGCCAAGGAGGTGCCCTGTTCGGACGCCAGGCCTATGTTGGCTTGTCTAAGGACGGAGTTGGCTCGCTCACCTTTGGTCGTCAATATTCGTTCAATACCGACTATCTCGGTAGTACGTATTCCAATGGCGGTGAGACGGTAGCTGGCAACTATGCATATCACGTCAATGACGTTGATCAATTGGTGTCAAGCCGGATCAACAACGCGGTGAAGTTCAGTAGCGCGACGATCGCCGGATTGAGATTCGGCGCTCTTTATGGGTTCTCGAACGCAGCAGGCGCGTTCACGGGATCACCGGGAACCGGCTCGTCCGTCGCCGGCGGTTCGTCGCGCGCATGGAGCGCTGGTACCAGTTACTCGTATGGTCCTGTATCTGCAGGCGTAGCCTATACCGACATTCGCTATCCGGGGCAAGCCTCGCCTGCATTTTCGACTTCCCTATTCGGTGTTAATACTGGTGCCCCCGGTAGCCAGATTCAAGACTTGCATTCACTCGGGGTGGGGCTCCGATACTTGCTTGGCGCGACGACAATGTGGGCGCTGTGGACAAACACTCACATCGAGCCCACAGCGGGCAAACCATCGACCTACAATGCATATGACGTAGGTGGAAAATACGCTTTCACTCCTGCGCTTTCAGCCGCGTTATCGTACACATACTCCAATGCATCGGACTCGTTTGACGCGCACTGGCATCAAATCGATGCAAGCATGGATTACGCGCTGAGCAAACGGACGGACGTGTACCTGCTCGGCATCTACCAGCGAGCATCCGGTCACAACAAGGGAGTGCAGGTGCCTGCCCAGATAGGATCGAACACAACCTACTTTAATACATCAGGTAACGAGGACAACCAGCTTGCATTCAGGATCGGAGTACGCCATAAGTTCTGACGTCGGTTGGCCGATGCGGTGACGCTCGGCTGACCAGAAGAACCGCATGGCAAAGGTGGAGTTCGAGGGCCTGCGGTGCGAATCATGTCGGCGTTGACGCAATGCGCCACGCAATCTGGTCCGGAGGCCCCTCTCCGGGCTTTCGAGATTTCGTGCGGACATCGCACGATGCGCTTTTCAGTGTGCAAACTCGTCAACGGTTCGCATGATTTAGCAGTCTTGGAGACAGGACGCACGAGACGAAACTTTTCAGCTAAACATAGAGCATCGCGCCGGCGTCGCGGGCTGATAGTAGCGGTGGCGAACGCTTTACACCTCTATTCCACGCGACACCTCTCTTCCATGCGATCAGCTCGCCAGATTGGCGATGCCTCGGCATCTGCAAGCGCCTGTGCGGCGAGCAGTGTTTCGACATGGATCTTCAGAATGACCAGGCGAGAGGTCAAGGAGTTCACTGCGGGCCGTACCGGCTTGTAGATAGCGTCGCCTCGAGCTACGGGATCGCCACTTAACGCGCATAATTGCTCACCATGTGACAGCGATTCCCGCCATAGTTGTGCGCCAAACGAGCCTTGACACGGGTGACTCCATCCCACCGTCACGGTGCTATCCGTCACTCGTTCAATAACTCGGACATTCACGTCGACAGGCCAGCGGTAGTTCAGCGCGCCAGCGTGTAGTGCCGATGGCTCTGGTTTGCACTGCGCCTGTAGCGAAGTCGTGCTTGCCCCAGACAGGCTACCGATGACGTGAGCCCAGGCGTGCGCGGATTGAAAGTAGCTCATCGTTGCCTCCGTGTTTTGCTTGTCGTCCTGCTGTCCGACAAAAGCTCGTTGTAGGGTGGAATGGAAGAATTGATATTCGGTCCGCGGGGTAAGCGACTCAGACGTCGGAGCTCCTGAAAGGAGTGTCGGTCGAGAGCTTTCACGTTTTTCTGAAGCCAGATGCGCCGATTTTCCCGATTCCATTCGAGCGGAGGTGCGTTCCTCGGTGCTTGATCTGCTCTTTAAGTCGATGGATTCAAGTTACACTAGCAGTCTGAAGTCTCAAATGTCGAATACGCCTAGATTTCGGACGTCGGACGGCTGCCGTGCGAGGTATCGCAGTTCTAACGCCGTCCTTGCTTTTGCAGAGGCCTTGGCAATGACGCATGACTCAGGAGCAATATTGCACCTTCGTCGCTAGTAAACGGCGGACGACGTCTGCAAATGCCAATCAAAGAGGATGGCGTCCAAGGCAATTGCCGGGATTCCTCGCGTTGGCCTGCTGACTGCGACGGCTTCCGTTGGGACCACGAGTGATGCAAATGCCTTCAGGTCCGGGCTGAAGTTTGCTGCCAGGCTGGGTCTCGTACCAAAGCAGGTCGGCACAGGCGGAAAGGCGCAGTTACTGGGCATCAGCCGGCGTGGCGACACGTATAAGCGTACGCTGCTTATCCGCGGCGCTGGCATCGTTCCCTTTTATGCAAAACACGCTGGAACATAGGGCGAGCAGATGCAGGCGCGATGGCCGTCAAACGTGGTAACGGTAACGAACGATTCGAGCGGGGCGTCGATCGATTCTGGTTGCAAGCAAATCGCGTACGGTTCGACTATCGAGCCTTGCAGACAAATCTGTTCTGCGTTTCACAGGGTGTAGGTTGGCTCGGCAGTTCTTGCGTCAAGCGGCAGTGGCTCTGTGAAGTCGCCCGCTTGCACGTCATGCAGCAACTTCCCACTACTGGCATCAACGCGCCAGCGATCTATCAGCACAGTTGCGCCTTCTCAATTGGCAACACAACGTCAGACGCCCGAGGCGAAGAGGAACCAGAACAGCTTTTGTTTGCAAACTCGAACTGCGCGAACAGATTTGTTTGCGCTATTTTTTGCAAAGTCATTGATTTCATTGCTGCACCTACTTGCTGTCATGTTTGGGCTTCGAATCCGAGCTGGCAGGTGGTCGAGCGCGGCGGCGCGGCACGTCAAAATAGCTCCGACGTAGCGCTCGTGACTGGCAAGGAAAATGCATTGTGAAAACAATGGCTTGCAGCCGCTAGGCCAGTTTTGTTTGTGAGCGGTGATAACGCCAAGGGTAGCTTGGAACAGATTTGTTTCCCTTAAAACTCCGGAGCAGATTTGTTTGCAACAGAACAGGTTTCTTTTGTGAAGAACCAGCAGCAAAATCGCTCCATTCGGATCGGTGCCGATCTATTTGACAACAATTGTTGTTTGGAAGTATAAATACGTACCGATTGTTGAATGGATGCGAATGGTGGCGTCGACGCAGGGATTGGATCTTTTTCAGGTGAGCGGCGAGCCGTATGACATCGGCTACCGGCTGGGCGAACTCGCGCGGCCGGTGTTCGCCGACTACATGGATCGGAGTGGCGCATGGCACGCAGTTCGGCGCTGGCGCGGCGCTCCGTTCGTGCAGGCACTGCGCGAAGCGGCGCGCGCCCATTTCCCGGCGTTGCTGGCGGAGTTGGAAGGCATGGCGGCCGGGCTGGGTTGGTCGGCGGAAGACGTGTTCCTCTGGAACTGCCGCGGCGAACTGATTCACAACGCGCCAGACGGTTGCACCACGTTGGCGGCGCGCGTTGGCGAGACGCGCTTCATCGCGCACAACGAAGACGGCGATCCGTTTCTGCGCGAGCGTTGCGCGCTGGTCGAGGTTCGTCCAGTCGGCAAGCCGGGCTTCGTGAGTTTCTACTACCCTGGATCGCTGCCGGGACACACCTTCGCCGTGAGCCGTGCCGGGGTCGTGCAGGCGATCAACAATCTTCGCATCCGTGTCCCCGTTGCCGGCGTGCCGCGAATGATTCTTGCGCGAGCGGTGCTCGATTCCACCTCGCTCGACGAAGCGCTCGACCTGCTGCGCGACACGCCGGCCGCGAGCGGCTTTCACCACACGCTCGGCTGCGCGGGAGATGCGCGCCTTGTGAGCGTCGAAGCCAGCGCGCGGCGCTGTTCCGTGCAGATAGTGCCGAGTCTCTATGGCCATGCAAACCACATGATTCATGCGGGTTGCGACGCCGAAGCGCAGATCGTGACGGATTCTTCGCGCGAACGTCAGCTGCGCGTGGATGCGTTGTTGCCTACGATCACACGCCCGTTACAACCGGCCGCATTGCTCGACGTATTGCGCGATCGCGCGCCTTCTGGCCTGCCGATCTATCGTGACGACCCGCACGATCCCGACGGGGAAAACACGCTCGCCACCGCGCTCTTCGAAATCGGCAGCGCGGGTGTGTCGATGAAAGTTTTCCGGCAAGGGCAGTGCGCGCTCGACAGCTTCATCGCCCGCACGACGTGCGGACGGGCCGGCGCTTAACCGGCCACCGTAACCAACAGGAAACCGAAAACCATGTCCACCGTGTTTCATCGTTCTCCGAAGCAGTCGCTGCCGGTCGCCGTCGCGGGCGAGGGGATCGAAATCATTGATTCCACGGGCAAGCGCTATATCGACGCATCCGGCGGCGCCGCCGTGTCGTGTCTCGGTCACAGCAACCAGCGAGTGATCGATGCGATCAAGCGGCAGTCGCAGCAATTGCCGTATGCGCACACGTCGTTCTTCACCACCGAGCCTGCTGAAGCGCTCGCCGACCGCCTGGTGGCAAGCGCGCCGCAAGGGCTCGAACATGTGTACTTCGTGTCGGGCGGTTCGGAGGCGATCGAGGCTGCGCTGAAACTCGCGCGTCAGTATTTCGTGGAGAGGGGCGAACTGCAGCGGCGCCATTTCATCGCGCGTCGGCAGAGCTATCACGGCAATACGTTGGGCGCACTGGCGATTGGCGGCAATGCGTGGCGCCGTGAGCCGTTCCTGCCGATTCTGATCGAAGCGCATCACGTGAGTCCGTGTTACGCATATCGCGAGCAACGCGCCGACGAAACGGAAGAGGCCTTCGCGCAACGTCTCGCCGACGAACTCGAGCAGAAGATTCTGGTGTTGGGCGCGGACACGGTCGCCGCCTTCGTCGCGGAAACGGTAGTTGGCGCGACGGCCGGCGCCGTGCCGCCGGTGCGCGAATATTTCCGCAAGATTCGCGCGGTATGCGATCGCTACGGCGTGCTGCTGATTCTCGACGAGATCATGTCGGGCATGGGCCGCACCGGTTATCTGTACGCCTGTGAAGAAGACGGCGTGGCGCCGGACATTCTAACCATCGCCAAAGGGCTCGGCGCGGGCTATCAGCCGATCGGCGCGACGCTCGTGAGCGACGGGATTTACCAGACGATTGTCGGCGGCTCGGGATTCTTTCAGCATGGCCATACCTACATCGGTCATGCCACCGCTTGCGCCGCGGCGCTCGAAGTGCAACGTGTGATCGAGGAGGACAAGCTGCTGCCCAACGTGCTGGCGCGCGGCGAGCAGTTGCGCGGCCGACTGCGCGAGCACTACGCGCAGCATCCGCATATCGGCGACGTGCGCGGACGAGGGCTGTTCGTCGGCGTGGAACTGGTCAAGGACCGCGCCAGCAAAACGCCGTTCGACGCCGGCCTCAAGCTGCACGCGGCAATCCGGCGCGAAGCCTTTGCGCGCGGTCTGATGGTGTATCCGATGGGCGGCACGGTGGACGGCAAGATCGGCGATCATGTGCTGCTGGCGCCGCCGTTTATCTGCACCGCGCGTGACATCGACGAAATCGTCAGCCGCCTCACCGATGCCATTAGCGGCGCGCTGGCCGCTGTCTGAGACCTTCGACACCACTACGACTTGCGAGAACGATGATGACCGAGCGTTTGCCTCACTTCGACCCGTCCGATGCCACGCCCGAACAGAAAGCGGTGCTCGACGAAATTCTGTCGGGCCCGCGCGGCAATCTGAACGGACCGTTTCTTGGCTGGATTCATAGCGCGGAGCTGGCCCAGCAGGCTCAGCGTCTGGGCGCGTTCTGCCGCTACCGGACCGGTCTGCCGTTGCGCCTCTCGGAGCTGGCGATTCTGGTGACCGCGGCGCGCTGGCAAGCGCAGGCGGAGTGGTACATCCACTATCCGATCGCGCTGGAGGCGGGCGTGTCCGCAACGGACGCCGAGGCGATTCGCCAAGGCCGGCGCCCGGATTTCGCCCAGTCCGACGACGCGTTGATTCACGACTTCGCGAGCGAACTGTACGACACGAAGCGCGTTTGCGACGCGACCTATGCGAAGGCGGTCGAGCGTTTCGGGCATCAGGTGGTGATCAACCTGGTGGGCCTGCTCGGCTACTACGCATTGGTGGCGATGACGCTCA
>Ga0157369_10010842_pt1 | contig 10380 bp, 9 predicted proteins | sample C25metaG_FD_113461 | JGI IMG/M metagenome (GOLD analysis project Ga0157369, IMG submission 113461) | Corn rhizosphere microbial communities from Kellogg Biological Station, Michigan, USA - C2-5 metaG | ecosystem: Host-associated > Plants > Roots > Rhizosphere > Soil | place: USA: Michigan...
AAGCTGAAACCAAACGCCTGACCGAGAACAAAGGCGTACACGTGGTATATGACGGTGTGGGCAAGAGCACATTTGAAAAAGGACTGAATGTGCTCCGGCCGCGCGGTTACATGGTACTTTTTGGAGGCGCGAGCGGCGCAGTTCCGCCATTTGATCCGATTGCGCTTTCGCAAAAGGGATCGCTGTTTCTAACGCGGCCCAGCCTGGTCCATTACATTGCCACGCGGCAGGAACTGGAGCAGCGATCCCGCGATGTGTTCAGCGCGGTCGCGGCCGGCAAGTTGAAACTGCGGATCGGGCATGTCTATAAGTTAGAAGAGGTGCAGCAGGCGCATCGCGATCTGGAAGGCCGAAAGACAACGGGCAAGATTTTGCTGGTACCGTAAAAGGAGATACATGTCGACCCTGGGATTCATCGAGTATGAACAAGCCAGCGCGGAAGTGCGCGCCGTGTATGACGACATCAAGGCCACACGCAAGATCGACAAAGTCACAAACTTCTGGAAGGCGCTGGCGCATGATCCTGTCCGGCTGAAGCGCACGTGGGAGGACACAAAAATCATCATGGCGGCAGGCGCGCTTGATCCATTAGTCAAAGAGCTGTTGTACGTGGCGGTGAGCGTAAGCAACCAGTGCGATTACTGCATTGCGGCCCACACTGCGGCCGCGCGTAAGAAAGGCATGACCGAGGCGATGTTCAACGAAATGCTGGCGGTCGTCGGCTTGGTGAATTCCAACAACCGGCTTGTGGCTGGACTCCAGGTGGAGATTGACGAGCAATTCAAAGCGATTGGCTGAGCGCGAGCCTGATCTCAGGGACCCAAGGGCATGAATAATTTCTGTCGGAAGTATGGGCTTAGCATTCCAGTAGTGCTGGCGCCCATGGGTGGCGGCCCGTCAACACCTGAGCTTGTAGCAGCGGTTTCCAACGCGGGCGGCCTGGGATCGCTGGCGGCGGCATATTCCAATGCCGAGCGCATTCAACAGGATGTTGCCGCGATCCGAAAGCTCACGACAAAGCCGTTTGCCGTGAATTTGTTTTCGCCGCAGGCGCAGTTGCCGCTTAATGATGGCGTTAAGGCTGTAGCCGATTTTCTGCTGCCTTATCATGAGCGGCTTGGCTTGAAAGCGCCTGAGCTTCCGCAAAAGCCGATCGAAGGCTTCGAGGAGCAATTGGATGCGGTTGCAAAAGCAGCTCCGTCCATTGTGAGCTTCACGTTCGGGCTGCTGCCGACGAAAGCCAGTGACCGGCTCAAGGCGCAGGGAACGTATCTGATCGGCACGGCCACAACCGTGGAAGAAGCCAAGCAGCTGGAAAAAGCCGGTGTGGATGCAATAATCGCGCAAGGCAGCGAAGCAGGCGCGCATCGCGGGACGTTTGCAGTACCGGCTGAGGAGGCGCTGATCGGCGCAGTGGCGCTGGTGCCACAGGTAGTGGATGCGGTCCGCGTTCCGGTGATTGCCTCCGGCGGCATCATGGATGGACGAGGACTGCTAGCTGCATTGGCGCTGGGCGCAAGCGCGGTGCAAATGGGAACAGCATTTCTGGCCTGCAAAGAAGCGGGGACAAACGCTGCGTATCGTGAGGCGCTGAAGCATGGAGACGAAAGCCGGACGACGCTCACGCGCGCTTTTTCGGGACGCATGGCCCGCGGCCTGAGCAATGAGTTTATTGAAAAATGGAACGCGTCTGGGCTTCAACACCTTCCGTACCCTTGGCAGAACGCATTTACGCAGCCGATGCGTCGTGCAGCGACGGCGGCAAAGCAAGCGGGGCTGCTCTCGTTATGGGCGGGGCAGGGCCTGAGCATGTTACGAGAAACCACAGCCGAGCAGTTGATGAAGGACTTACGGGAAGAGATGAAGCAAGCGTGGATGAAGCTGAAAGAACAACTGGGATAAACGCCTTTGTACCGTCGACTTTATACCTTTTAGGTTACGTGTTTCCGTGTGCAATGTACCTCAGCGGCTGAAGCCAGGATCTATCAGCCTTACCGCAGGTCTAAAGACCTGCTCCACCCTGCCCGTGGGACACAGCAACTTTCTAAAAAGGTTTTACAAACCCAGGTAGGCGGCGCGGACCATTTCATTACTGAGAAGATTTTTGGCTTCGTCGGCAAGCAGCACAGCGCCGTTCTGCACCACGTAGCCTCGGTCAGAAATACTGAGGGCGCTCACCACATTCTGTTCCACAATCAACATAGTGATGCCAGTGCGGCGAACTTCCTGAATCTTCTCAAAAACTTCTTCAACGATTTTGGGGGCAAGACCTAGAGAAGGTTCATCGAGCAGAAGCAGCTTGGGTTGGGCCATAAGCCCACGCGCAATGGCGACCATCTGCTGCTCGCCTCCGGAAAGGGTTCCTGCCAGTTGATCGAGTCTTTCCTCCAGCCTTGGGAAAAGCGCGAGCTGTTCCGCCATCAGGTGTTTTACATTTGCGCGCGCGCGGGGAGTGTACGCGCCGAGCGAAAGATTCTCTTTGACCGTCATAAAAGGAAAAACCTGGCGCCCTTCAGGCACGTGGCTTACGCCGCGCGCCACCATGTCATGCGCGGGGACGCGTGAGACATCCTTGCCGGCAAAACGCACGGAGCCGCTGGCCGGCGGCTTCATGCCGGAGATCACGCGCAGGATGGTGGTCTTCCCTGCTCCGTTGGCGCCAATGAGTGTGACAATCTCACCGGCATTTACCTGAAGCGAGATATCGAAAAGTGCCTGCAAGTCGCCGTAATAAGCCGTGACCTTGCCGACTTCCAGCAAGGGCGCACCTGCCATGGGATCGAGCGAACTGGTGGGCGCGTTCACTGGGTCAGCTCCTTGTATTTGGGGCCGAGATAGGCTTCGATGACTTCAGGTAGTTTTACTACTTGCGCGGGCGCGCCTTCGGCAATTTTGGCGCCATAGTCGAGAACAATCACGCGATGCGCAATCTTCATGACCACCTGCATCACGTGCTCCACGCCGCCGACCACGCTCACGCCCCATTCCGGCAGTCGCTTTACGAGTTCGGCGAGGGCCAGCGCTTCACTGGTGGTAAGTCCGGAGACAACTTCATCGAGAAGGATGAGTTTGGGCTTGGTAGCCAAGGCGCGAGCGATTTCAAGGCGCTTGAGCGCGGCCAGCGGCAAACCTTTAGCAAGAAATTTGCCGAGGTGCGACATCTGGAGAAAATCGAGAATCTTTGCCGCCTCCTGCGCCGCGTGGCCGAGACTGCGGGTATGCATAAACGCGCCCAGCATTACGTTTTCCAGCACCGTCAGGCTGGGTATGGGCTTCACGATCTGGAACGTGCGGCCGATACCCAGGCGTGCGGCGCGGTCCGGCGACATTTTGGAAATATCTTTGCCTTGAAAGCGAATGACGCCTTCATTGGGATGGAGGAATCCGCTGATCAGGTTGAAGACTGTGGTCTTGCCCGCGCCGTTGGGACCGATGATGAAGAGAATCTCGCCTTCATTCATCGAGAGTGAAACGCTCTTGACGGCCCTGAGACCGCCAAAGCGCTTGGTGACGTTCTCCATTTCCAGAATGGGCGTCATTGCGCAGCTCCGTCCAGGACCGGTTGAGGCTTGACGTCTTTGGGCGGCTTAATGCGCTTGCGGAAACGATGCTGTAATCCGCCGACAATGCCTTCAGGCATGAAGAGCACCACCACAACAATTAAGATCCCGTAAATTAGGAGATGGCTTTCCTGAAAGACATTCTTGAACGCTTCTGAGGCGGTCAGCAGCAGCACCGCGCCCACAATCGGGCCGAGCAACGTTCCAGCGCCGCCCAGCATGGTGATGATGGCAATCTGGATGGAAATATCGATGGTAAGAATGCTGTCTGGAACAATGAACTGAAATGCGCTGCCGTAAAGAGCGCCGGCCAGAGCGGTAAGGAACGCGCTTATCAGCAGCGCATATAGTTTGCAGCGAGCTGTGTTGATTCCGACCGCCGCGGCTGTATCTTCGTCTTCACGGATGGCCATGAGGTAATAACCAAACCGTGAGCGCGATGCCCAATAGTTGGTTAAGAACGAGATTACAGCCAACGCCACGGCTGCGAGATAGAAAGACCGCCAGAAGGTCCTGCCGATGAAAAGGCCCGGCATGGTTAAGCCGATGGCTCCGCCGGTTACGTTCAGATTGGTGGCGGCAAGCCGCAGGACTTCAGCAAAGGCGATGGTAGCAAGAGCGAAATAAGGACCGCGAAGCCGGAAGGAAATCGCGCCTATCAAAGCGGCGACTGCCGTGGAGACAATGGCGGCGAGAAAGGCGGCGATCCAGACGGGAACCCCAAGTTCAGTAAAGATAGCAAGCCCATAAGCGCCCACGCCAAAGAACGCGACGTGACCGAGTGAAAGCTGTCCGGCGTAGCCGCCGACCAGGTTCCAGGACAGTCCGAGGGCAGCAAACAGCGTAATGCGGAAGAGCACCTGAAGCTGGTAATTGTTGTGGATAAACCATGGCATCCGCGTCCACAGCAGCACGACAATTAGACCGACCCAGAATTTCCAGCTCTTGAAGAGGCTCATGCGCGCTGCCTCCCAAAGATCCCGGCGGGCTTGAATGAGAGCACCAGAAGAAACAAAACAAAGTCGATGATCAAGGCCCACTGATTGCCGAGATAAAGGCTGGTGAGGCTTTCAGAGAGTCCAAGCACCAGTCCGCCAAAGGCCGCGCCTTCAATGGAACCCATGCCTCCGAGCACGACCATGACAAAAGCTTTGGTGGTGTAATCCTCGCCGACACCGGGAAAAAGATAGAGCCGAGGGAGCAAGAGTCCTCCGGCGATGCCTGCAAGGGCTGTACCCAGGGCAAAGCTGATGCCCTGAATGCGCACAAGATTGATGCCCATCAGGGGCGCAATCTCAGCGTTCTGCGAGATGGCGCGCAAGGCCTGCCCGGTACGGCTCCTCACGACGAACGCACGCAGCCCAATAACAAACGCAAGAGCGATGGCAAACGAAAGAACTTCAGCGGCGTTCGCACCAAAGGGGCCAAGATGCACGCTGCGATTGATGAGGTCAATATTCGTCTGGCGATAGTCTGCCTTAAAGATGAGTTGCGCGGCGTCGGTCAGGATCAGTCCGATCCCCATCGTCATGAGAATCTGCATGAAGTGGGAGCGATCACGAATCGGCCTGATCAGCGCCATATACACCAGATAGCCAAAGATAAACAGCGCGATGCCTGCAGGAATGAAGCCGATGTAGGGATTGATTTTGAAGTAATCGAAGAGAACATAGGTGGCATACATGCCCACCATGAGAAAAGCGCCATGCGCAAAGTTGACAATGCGCATGACGCCAAAAATCAGGGCCAAGCCCATGCCGATCACAGCGTAGAGCGCGCCGGTCAAAAGGCCATCAGCACAGGCTTGTAAGAAACGAACCAAATTCTTTAGACCTCGTCTTTCGGGGGCTGAAGCATTTGTTCCCACCCTTTCCGCAAAGAACGCGGAAAGGATGGAGCACCCGAAGTGGAGACGTAGCATGCTACGTCTCTACGTGAGAATTCCCGTGGTTTCTATCTCTTGGACCACACCGGAGCGGGAATAATAGGCTTGGCTTCCGCAGCGTCCGCCGGGAAAACCACGCGATATTGTCCTTTCTGGATTTGCGTGATCAGGACGGGATGCTGGTTCTGTCCGTTATCAAACTTGATGGGGCCAAACGGAGTGGAAGACATGTTGATGTTCTTGATGGCATCGCGAATTTTGGCCGGGTCCAGCGACTTGGCATTGTTGATGGCCTGCGCGGCCACGTGCAACGCGGCATACGCCTGAATGGCATGATAGGCCGGATGACTCTTGAAGCGCTTAAAATATTCGGCGTCAAATTCTTTTGAGCCTGCCCACTTGGCTTCCGGCAGCCATTGCGAAACAGAGAAGGTGTATTCAGCATTTTTGCCCGCACCTTTTTCTGTGGGAAATTCCGCGGCAGCAAATCCCGTGCCGGATGAAGTGTAGTATTTGGGGTTCAGATCCACTTCCCTGGACTGCCGCATGAGCGTTGTCGCGTCCAGAAGGTAGGAGCAGAAATAAATCACGTCGGGATTCGCCTGCTTCACGCGCTGCAAAACGGCCTTGTAGTCCGGCGATTTGGCTTCATATGACTCAACGGCCACCAACTCAATGCCAGCTTGCTTGGCCGCAGCCGACATGGCCTTCATGTTCGACTGGCCAAAGTTGGTGTTCTCATAGACAATCGACATCTTTTTGGGAGCGCCATTGGCCTTTAAGAATGCGATGGTCTCTTTGGCATAATCATTGGCTCCCGCACAGACACGGAAAATCCACGGCGACTTGGAATCCATGACATTATCGGCAGTGGCGGTGGGGATGATAAGGGGCGTCTCTCGCTGGGAAACCGCAGGCACAATGGCCTTGGTGCTCTCACTGGAATAAGAGCCAAGCAGGACGGGAACCTGGTCCTGATCGATCAGCTTGGAAACACCTTGAACGGCCTGATCGGGCTTGCTCTGGTCGTCGTAAAAATCAAGCTCGATCTTTTTGCCAAGAACGCCGCCCTTGGCGTTGATCTCATCGAGCGCAATGGCATAGCCATTTTTGTGCGCTTCACCGAAAGCGGCCAGGCTGCCGGTGAGAGAAGTGATGACACCGATCTTGGTTGTGGCTTGTCCAAAGGCTGGAACGATGGACACGAGAGACAGGATTCCGAGTGCAGCGATTGCTTTAAAGCGCATATTCCCCCACATGGTTAAAAGTGATCGCCAAGCGCGAGAATTATACAACCTGGGTCGGTGGGATTTTCTTGAGGGGCTGAAGCCTACTTAAATTTTGCCAGATGACAAAACCCGCCTTTTGCGGCGGGTCCTGTGTTCAACGGTTTGAGGGTTACTCATTGGGTGGCTGCGAGAATTTCTCGCGATCGCGTTCTTCAATGCGGCGCATGGCCCCGAGCAGATGGTAATTGGCGCCTGCCCGAAGATGCTCATGCTGGCGGTTAAGGGCTTGCATCATGAGCGGGTCGAAAATGCCGACCTGTTCCAATGCTGCCATGTTGTGATGAACGCGGGCGAATGATGCGTTAAGACGGTGGAGGAGATCGTAGATTTGGGGTTTTGGTGCGCTGCTAGAATCAGTGTCAGCCATAGGTCGCCTTTCGTAAGAAGGTGATTTGTGGTTAGGGCTGCGTTCGGTGTTCATGCACCGGCGTGGCCCGTTAGCTTTTATAATGCGCTGCGAAAGTGGACGCAACAAAATAGCGAAGCGTTTTGAAGAAACGCATAAAGTTAAGCGGGGGCGAAGATTGTTAAGCGGAGGCTTCTTGCCCAGCACAAAGCAGCATCGCGATAATCTCAGCTCCGCATCAAGAGGCCCACAATCGAAGCCGACATGAGATTTGCCATGGTGCCGGCGATCATAGCGCGGAAACCCAGCTTGGCAAGCTGGTCACGCTTGTTCGGCGCGAGCGCGCCAATGCCGCCGATCTGAATGCCGATGGAGCTGAAGTTGGCAAAGCCGCAGAGAGCAAAGGTGGCGATAGTGACGGATCGCGGATCGAGCGCGGCTTTCATGGCGCCGAGGTCTGAATAGGCAACGAGTTCATTGATCACCGTTCGCGTACCCAGAAGACTACCGACCGCGCCAATGTCTTTCCACGGCACGCCGATCAGCCATGCGACCGGCGCAAAGATTGCGCCGAGGACTTTTTGAATGCTGGCAGGAAAGAAAGCGAAATGGTTGTGAGTCCAACCCATGATGCCGTTGACCATGGCGATGAGGGCCAAGAAAGAGATCAACATGATCGCGACGTTAAAGGCGAGCTGGCCGCCGTCGATAGTGCCGCGAGCGATGGCCCCAAGAATGTTCGCGTCCTTATGCATTTCTTCTTTTGAGATTTCCACCGTACCGGCGGTCTTAGGATGTTCTGTTTCCGGCACCAGCATCTTGGCCATAAGAATTGTTCCGGGCGCGGTCATGATGACGGCTGCCAGCAGGTTTTCCGCTTTGATTCCGTAGCCGATGTAGGCCGCCATGATGCCGCCGGAAACATGCGCCATGCCCGCTGTCATAATGGTCATGAGCTCCGAGCGGGTGCATTCAGGCAGCAGCGGTCGGATGGTGAGAGGCGCTTCTGTCTGGCCCATAAAGATTGAGGCGGCGACGTTCAGAGATTCCGCGCCGCTCACACCCATCAGGCGGTTCATGACCCACGCCATTCCCTTGATGATGATCTGCATCACGCCCAGGTGATACAGCAGCGCAAAAAACGCGGAGATAAAAATAATCGTCGGCAACACCTGAAAAGCGAAGATGAAGCCAAGCTGGGAGGAACCCGGATCAAGAAAAGGCAAATGCGCGTTGGGATCGGCGGGGTAGCCGAGATTTCCAAAAACAAATGTTGATCCTTTAAAGGCGTAAGCCAGCAGCTTGTTGACAGCCGTTCCGGCTGTTTGCAGCGTTCGCTGGCCCCAGGTAAAGCGGATCACGATCCAGGCAAAGAGGAATTGCAGACCGAGTCCCCAAAGAACAGTCTTGAGCCGAATGGCGCGGCGGTTGGTGGAGAACAGATATGCGACCAACAAGAAGACGATGATGCCCAGCAAACCCGCGTATCGCGACATTGGGTCCTTTAAGGGAAAAGTTTGGATAATGTTGAAAAAATCTCGTCTATTGTAGCTGGAGTGTCAAGGGAATCGCCGACATCGCATGTGATCGCCGCAATCGGAAGAACAAAACCTGCCACGGAGACGCGGGGGACACGGAGATATTAGAGCCTACTCTCAAAATCGGCCAGGGCTTCTTCCGCCTTCCATTTGGGCTGCGCTTTTTCGCTGGCTGACAGGGTAAGAACAGATCGCCGGTCAATGACTTCCTGAAGTCCCAGAGCGATGAGCTTTGGCCGGCGGCGTAAAGTGATTCTCGAATTCATTCAAAGTAAGTTCCAGCTTGAGTTCCGCCTGGGCTTTCGGGTTGTTCCCAAGCAATTGCTCGCAACCAGGGCGAGAACTGCTCATGGACTCAACGCCAGCGCACGCGCTCTTCATTTCATACGATCGTCTGCTCTTCCAAAGACTCTCTCCAGGCAAGAAACTGTATTCCAGGCTGGCCCGAGCGAATCTTTTAAGCTCCTGATAATTCAGATGGTAGGTCTCAGCGGCGCGCTCGAATTCCTGCGTGATGTCGCCGCGAGAGACGCCGGGATCGTCTGTGGCCAAGGCAACAGGCACGCCAAACTTGAGATACATGGGCAGCGGATGACGATCGCCGGTGGCATTGAGAATTACATCATTGCTGGTGAGGCAGATTTCGACCAGAACATTCTCGCGAGCCATCATGCGCAAGAGCGCGTCAGGATCGGATTCCTGCATTACGTCAACGCCGTGGCCAACGCGCTCAGCATGGCCTTGCTCAATGGAAGCGCGAACGTGGAACAGCTCTTCAGGGGGAACAAGGTTTTGCGTGAGCTCTCCGGCGTGCAGCGTGATGTGAACTTTGGGGTAGAGGCTGTGAAGAAAATCCAGCATGCGCATGTGCAGATTAAAATCGTGAATCGGCAGGTACGCGTCTTCAGGCATAACGAGATTCAGCCCCACTACGCGCGGGTCTTTAGAAGCCATTTCAAAACCGGCGAGTATTTGGGCGAAAACCATTTCCTTTGGCAGGCCGCGCGCCACCTGATAAAGATAGCGGGCCTCAACGTTGCAGCCATGGTCGGGTTGGGGCTGGCCGCAGCGGAGCTCTTCCTGCTCTTTCTTTTCTGTGTCGTCAAGAAATTTGCTGGCATCGGCCACGATCTTGACGAGTCCGCCGGACAAGAGCTGCTCACGCATTTTGCTGAGATCATCATTCCACCCCAAGGACGCGCCCAGACGGGCTGCGGCGCCGCCATCAGGGTTGAACATGGTTTCCAGATATTGGAGATGGCCGGCGGCGGCGCGAGACCTGGCTTCCGCCAGCATCTCTGCGGTATGTCCGTTGGTAGCGGGACCAAATTTGCCGAAGGTAGCAAAGAAATGGTCATGACCGGATTCAGCGCCGGCGACGAACTGACGCATGGAGAGCGCGTCCAGCAGATGGCCGTAAAGAGTGCTGTCCTGCAGGGCGGCGCTGGCGGGAGGTTTTCCGGCAGCAGGATCGCACGGCGGCTGCGCGAGCGCAAGAGCTGCGCGGTCAACACACAAACCATCCTGCGCCGCGTACTTGATAAAGCTCTCCGCATAGACCGCACCGGAAAGATGGTTATGGAGATCGCCGCCCTTGGGCATCTGCTGCAGGAATGCATGCAGCAGCAAAGGCTGGTTGCGGATAGAGTCAAAATATCGGGCGGTCTTTTGCTCCGCTGACGCAGCGTGTGCAGGCTTCTTTTGGGGCCATGCGGAAGGAATGTAAATCGAAACAAAAACGGTGAGCAGGCAGATGCGCAGA
>Ga0157369_10010843_pt1 | contig 10380 bp, 6 predicted proteins | sample C25metaG_FD_113461 | JGI IMG/M metagenome (GOLD analysis project Ga0157369, IMG submission 113461) | Corn rhizosphere microbial communities from Kellogg Biological Station, Michigan, USA - C2-5 metaG | ecosystem: Host-associated > Plants > Roots > Rhizosphere > Soil | place: USA: Michigan...
GTGCAGTACCAGGAGAGCAGCTTCGATTTCATTAGCCGTCTGATGGAGCTGGAAGGCATCGCCTACCATTTCAAGCATGAAGCGGACAAACACACGCTGGTGCTGACCGACGCGGCTACCCAACATCAGCCCTTTAGCGGCTATGAATTTATTCCCTATCACCAGACGCCATCGGGCGGTAGCACCGATGAAGAGGGAATTAGCCAGTGGGCGCTGGAAGATAGCGTGACGCCAGGGATTTACAGCCTGGATGATTACGATTTCCGCAAACCGAACGCATGGCTCTTCCAGGCGCGGCAAAACCCGAACTCTCCGTCTCCCGGCGCTATTGATGTCTACGACTGGCCGGGCCGTTTCGTCGAGCATGGGCATGGCGAATTCTATGCCCGCATTCGCCAGGAGCGCTGGCAGGTTGAGCATCAACAAATCGAAGGCACCGCCACGGCAATCGGTATTGCGCCGGGCTGCACTTTCCAGCTCACCAACGCCGCGTTCTTTAATGACAATGGCGAATACCTTGTCACCGCCGCGCACTACAACTTTGAAGAGAACCGCTACGCCAGCGGTGCCGACAGCCAGACGGTGCACCGCATCGACTTCAGCGTTATCCCCTCCTCGGTGGTGTTTCGCCCGCCGCAGCACACTCCCTGGCCGCGCACTTACGGCCCGCAGACCGCGCGCGTCGTGGGGCCGCAGGGTGAGAGCATCTGGACGGATAAATATGGCCGCATAAAAGTGAAGTTCCACTGGGACCGGCTGGCGAAAGGCGATGACACCAGCTCCTGCTGGGTGCGCGTCTCCAGCGCCTGGGCCGGTCAGGGCTATGGCGGCGTACAGATCCCACGCGTCGGCGACGAAGTGGTCATCGACTTTATCAACGGCGACCCGGACCGCCCGATTGTTACCGGTCGCGTTTACAACGAAGCGAGTATGCCGCCCTGGGCGCTGCCTGCCGCCGCAACGCAGATGGGCTTCCTCAGCCGCTCGAAAGATGGCTCGGTGGATAATGCCAACGCCCTGCGCTTTGAAGATAAAGCGGGCGAAGAGCAGGTGTGGATCCAGGCCGAGCGCAACCTTGATACCCATGTGAAAAACGATGAGACGCGCAGCGTTGGCGGCTCACAGACCGTGAACATCACGCGCGATCACAGCGGCAAGGTGGCCGGAACCCACTTCCAGGCGACGCAGCTTTCCCACGACGAGGTGATCGGCGGCGATTTTACGCAGAAAGTGCAGGGTAATCTGACACTTGCCTCTGGCTCGAGCATCAAACTCGTTACCGGACAATCAGCCCTGATACTGGGGGCCAACGGCACGGTCACACTGCAGTGCAATGATTTTAAAATCGACGCGCTGGGCAGTGGACAGATTAATACCAAAGGATTGCTGGATTTGAACTTATCAACACCGCAAAAACATGACGATGTTGCCCCCACCATCGACCAAATCCAGGCCGCGGTTACAAAAGCATTTAATCAAGGGAAGGATAAATAATGGCGACCGCACAGTTTGTTGTTTCGGAAGGCATCCTCAACCTGCCGGAAGCATGCCAGGATCGCAGCATTAACGTGCTGCGCTTTAATGAGAGCAACGCGACGCTGGTGATCACCCGTGCGTGGGACATCAAGGCAGGCGAGGAAGAGGCGTTTATCAGCCAGCAGCTGGCGAAAGTGAAGCGCAGCATGAAGAAAGTCGTAATGGGCGAAGTGGGAGATAGCCAGGTGGCGAACCAGCCTGCCCGTGAAGTTTCACTGCGCTTTGAAAATCAGGGCGTGCTGGTGCATGAGAAACTGGCCATCACCCGGGTGGACGATCATCTTCTGGTGCTGACGTTCAGCCGCACCGCGCCGTTTGACGCACCTGCTGATGCATTCTGGGCGTCGATCAAATCGGGCTTACAGTTAGGGGCGTAAGGATGACGGATTACATCGCGGCCCGTATTGATGACCCACTCATCCACAGTTCAGCGCTGGCGGATTTTGTTGGTGCTGTCGTTGAAGGGGCGATTATCGCCGGGCTCCTGTTTGCTTGCTCTACGCCTGTCGGTGCAGTGTTGGCTGGCACGGCAATTGCCGTTCTGGTCTTCGGCGGCGGTCTGCAGGAAATCGGTGACGCCGCCGGGAGGCTGGTCGACAGCCTGATAGACCCCGGGCCCCCCGACGCGCATATCGTCACCGGCTCTGAGAACGTGCATATCAAGGGCAAAAAAGCCGCACGTGCCGCCGGAACCGTGGATCGCGATTATCTGCTCGCGCCTCCTGCTCCTGAAGAGAGCATCGACTGGGCGGCTGTTGGCGTGCTGGCGCTGGCCACTGCGGCTGAAGCGGCAAAGCTCATCGTGACGCCTGGCGGCGTGACGATGGCGCTTGCCGAACGCGCCAAAAATCTCACCCTTGATGACATGAAAAAGTGGGGCTCCAACCTGTGGGAGTCTCTTTCGCAACCACTGGTTGAAAGTGCCGATCCCCATGCGACCCCGATGCCACTCGATACCGTCGACTGCAAAAAAGGCCATGCGGTCACCAGCAGTAACTTTATCGCCCAGGGTTCCAAAAGCGTTCTAATCAATAACCAGCCCGCGGCGCGCAATGGTGAGAAAAGCACCTGCGAAGCGGAAATCAAAGTCAGTGAAGATCCGCGGGTTCGCATCGGTGGTGACACCATCACCGTTCGCGATATCCGGAGTGGCAAAAACCAGCTGGCCTATATGCTGGGCGCGATTGTCGGCTCGCTGGGGGTTGCTGAACTGCCCAATCTGGCAAGAATGCTCTGCCGACGCATGCTAACCCGCAGCGTGCTGAAAAATATCGTCTGTGCTTTTGGCAGCGCGGTAGTTTCAGATGCGGTTTCTTCCGTTCTTATCTCCGCGGCGAGCACCGCTTTTCCGGTCAATATCGCCAGCGGCGCCAAGATCCTTGCCAAAGAGGAGGATCTCGACTTTGTGCTGCCGGATCGTATGCCGCTCTACTGGCAGCGTATCTACAACAGCCGCAACCGCGCCTCCGGCATGTTTGGCCCCGGCTGGATGATGCCGTTTGAGACGCGTCTTTACCGTCTGGCAGACAATCAGCTGATTTTCAAAGATATGAGCGGGCGCGAGCTGGGGCTCGGTGAAGTGCTCAGCGGCGATATGATCTCCTATCCGGACGAGGGGCTCAGGCTCTTCTCCAGCCCGAACGGCGCGATCGCGATCCAGACCGGCGAAGGCGATCATCAGGTCTATGAGCCGGATCCCACCCGCCCGGGCGAGTGGCGCATGCACCGCATCTACGACCGCCATGAAAACGCCCACTACTTCAGCTGGAACGAGCAGGGCCAGCTGGCGCGTATCTCCAGTGACAACGAAGCGCTGGATGTTGAACTTGAGTATGACGCCCATAGCGGGCGCTTACGCGCGGTTTACCAGATTGTCGACGGCGCACGCCAGCTGCTGGTGAGCTATCGCTACAACGACCAGGCGCAGCTGATTGCGGTCATCGATGCCGATGATGTGGTAACCCGCCAGTTTGGCTGGGATCGCGCCAGCGATATGCTGGCCTGGCACAGCTTCTCGACCGGCCTGAAAGTGCATTACCAGTGGCAGCCGAGTGCAGATGCAGAACACTGGCGCGTGAAGGCGTACCAGGTTCACGACGAGCAGGGCACGGTGCTGGAAAACTGGCGTATCGACGCCGATGAGAGCAAACGCTACGCCCGCGTCAGCAACGATGAAGGCGTGGTCAGCGAACACTACTGGGATGAGATCTACCGCATCACCGCGTACACCGATGTGCACGGCGGTAAGTGGCAGTTCAACTGGGCAGGTCAGTCCGAACAGTTGCTCTCAGCCGTACAGCCGGACGGCGGACGCTGGGAGTATGCCTGGGACGATCGCGGCAATATGACGCTGGAGCGCGACCCGCTCGAACGCGCAACGCTGAAAACCTGGCATCCGCTGTATGACTTCCCGTTAAAAGAGGTGCTGCCGGACGGCGGCGTCTGGCAGTACGAATACAGCCTGGCGGGCGATGTGGTGGCGCTGACCGATCCGGAAGGCGGCGTGACGCGCTTTGAGTGGAACGATCAGGGCGACTTAATCCGCCGCATCGATGCGCTGGAGAACAGCCACCGCTTCTGGTGGGATGCGCTGGGCCAGCTGATCCGTGAGGAGGACTGCTCCGGCAACCAGAGCCAGAATCAGTATGATGGTGCCGGGCGTCTTATCCGCAGCACCGACCCGCTCGGCAATACGGACCGCTACGTCTGGAGCCCCGCGGGTCGCCTGCAGACCTATACCCGTGCCGACGGGCGCGAGACGCAGTTCAGCTACACAAAATCCGGCCTGCTCTGCGGACAGAGCGTCGATGGCGTCAGCACGCGCAGGGTGAAGCTCAACGCGCGCGGCCAGGTGACGGAAGCCACCGACCCGGCAGGGCATGTGACCCGTTTTCGCTTCAACCGGGCGGGCCGCCTGGTGACGCTGACCAACGCCAACAATCAGGAGTGGCGTTTCGACTACACCCCGACCGGGTTGCTGACCTGTCAGCAGGATTACGCCGGGCGGCAGACGGAGTATCACTACAACGCCGCCCAGCAGGTGGCTTCGCTTGTTCGCCACCCGGAGCGCGGCAGCGACCTGCCGGCGCAGGTGCTGAATTACGAATATGACGCCCTCGGGCGCATGACAGCGCGGGAAACCCCGGAGCACCGTACCGAGTACCGTTACAGCGCGCTGGCCACCGAAATCCGCCGTTATGCCTACACCGAGTGGCGTCAGGCCGCGGTGGAGATGCGCGAGCCGGCGCACAGCGAAGCCATCATCCTCGCGCGCAATAAGCTTGGTGACCTGGTCCGCGAGGAGAACCACTCCGGCGTTTATCAGCATGAATACGATGCCTTAAGCAACCTCAGCGGCACCACCTTCCCGGACGGGCGGGAGCTGAAGTTCCTGTGCTACGGCACCGGGCACCTGCTTGAGATGCAGCTCTCCCTGAGCGGCAAAACGCTGCCGGTCACCAGCTACCGGCGTGACCGCCTGCACCGGGAGACGCACCGCACGATGGGCGCGCTGGAGCTGGAGACGCACTACGACATGGCCGGGCGCATCACGCACCGGCGCTGCACCGACAACCTGCGTGACCGTCTGGTCTCGGAGCGCCGCTACCAGTGGGACCGCGCGGACCAGATAATCCGCCGCATGTACACCGACGGCGCGCCGTCCACCCCGGCGGAGAAGTACCGTCAGTCCCTGTGGGGCTACGACGCGGCCGGGCGCATGACGCAGAGCCTGCAGCCGGAAGGGGAAGAGCGTTTCTGGTATGACGCGGCGGACAACCGCACCACGCCGGAGATGCAGCCGGTATGGAACAACCTGCTGAAACGCCTGGACGGCGTGAGCCGGGAGTACGACGGTTTCGGGCGTATGACCGTGCGCCACGACACGCACCGGAGAGTGACGCAGCGTTTCAGCTATGACGACGAGCACCGCATCAGCCGGGTGGAAATCGACGGCGACGCGGAGTTCACAAAAGCAGAATACCGCTACGACGCGCTGGGCCGCCGCACGGAGAAACAGGTGTGGCGACGCCATGCCCGTAAACCGGAACGCACGCAGTACGCCTGGTCCGGCCTGCAGATGGTGGGCGAAACCAGCGACGGTCACCCGGACGCGGCGGTGCAGTATATCTATACCGAAAACAGCTATGAACCGCTGGCGCGCGTCGACAGCCACGGTGAGCACGCTGATATCTTCTGGTATCACACGGAACTGAACGGCCTGCCGGACAGCGTGACCGACAGCAACGGCGACACCGTCTGGCGCGGCGCATCAAGCGCCTGGGGCCGCAGCCTGCGTGAAAGCACACCGGTAACCTGGGACACCCCGCAGAACCTGCGCTTCCAGGGCCAGTACCTGGACCGCGAAACCGGCCTGCACTACAACACCTTCCGCTACTACGACCCGGCGGGCGGATGTTACACGCAGATGGACCCGATAGGGCTGCTGGGCGGGCTGAATACCTATACCTATGTGGTTGATCCGCTGGTGTGGGTGGATCCGCTGGGATTAAGTAGTTTAAACGCTGCTCAAGAGCAAATTAATGCTATTTTAAGAGAGCATCTACCAGCAATACAAGCTATCGATCCTAACGCAACTGTCGGTTACCGTGGAAGCGTTGCAAGTGGTATAAGTAAAGCGCATGACCCTAGTATTTCCAGACCTATAAATTTGAATGATTTCGATGTAGATGCTTTTATTCAATCAGATTATCTCGCGAATGACCCTATTTTTACTAACAGGCGCCGTGATGCCTTAATGATTGAAGGAATGCAAGAAATCGAAGAGTCTATCGATAGAAGACTACGCTCTACTTTCCCTGGTTTGAGAGATGAAAAGTTTGGTTTTAGAATTTTCAAAACACATGAATTGACTGATCTAGCTCGGCGTGGTGATGTTCAAGTCAGACTTAATTGCATATAGGAAATATCATTGTGAAAAAGAGATGGCTACGTTTTGTTCTGTTAGAAGATTGTTCTTTTACTGATTTACTAACTAAAATAGCTAAAGCTTTTAATGTAGAACTGTCTGTCGAGGATGATGAGGGGCGCTATGTTGCAAAAGGAGATTTTAGTTTTTACAGTATTGAACTTGTTGACAGGTTCGATAGGTTGAGTGACCTTTTGTGCGATGATAAATATACTTTTGATATAATAATAACGTCTGATGACTATTTTAATTCTAGTTTCGAGCATAGCATAAAGAAAATTTTGGATGAAAATTCGATAAAATGGGAAAGAACAATTTGGGCTCCACAATCGCTTCCTAACTGCTGATTTATATGTGTCAATATATCTCATCGTATGAGCAGCATTGGATCTTTATTTTTTTTATTAAATATAATGATGCTAATTACTATCTATCAGTGAATAATGCTAATGAAAATGCTTAGACGATGAGGATAGTTGACAGGGCTATTGAAAGTAATCCATGGATTTTGATGGGCAGAAGCATTGATATAGCGAAAGGATATGATTACAGCCATGGTACGGCTGTAATCAATTTGAGTAAATTTAATACAGTAAAGGTAGAAGTTCGATCATTCTCGCCAAGGGTACCGGTGTTTAGCACCTCCTTACATCGTTTAAAATTAATAAAAATAGTAGATATATATCTATAACCACTAATTCTGCTATTACAGGCTTAATTAAATGAATGTTGAAAAAAATACTTTACTGGAAGACTTTAAAAATAAAGTTAACCATTCTCTATATCCTTTAAAAATGGGAGGAAATATAAACGAAATTGCTTTCATGGAGCTTGTGTCAATAGCAGAGCAAGCTACAATTTTATTGAAAAAAGATGACTTGGTTCCCAAAAAACTTTTATCTGAGATTCATCTCGTTGCAGTCGGGATCGACTGTGAAAATATCTATTATAAAAACGATTTTCTGGCATCTGTTTCTGCTAGGTTAATGGATTGTTTTAATATGATTCTAGATGGAGAGTCAATTGAAAATGAAAAAAGCGACGGACCAAGGATTATTTAATGGAGAATAAAATACTATTTTATAAAGTAAATGACCGCTATGGAATATTTTCAAATTTCTATAAATTCGGTTTTTTTATTGATGGTAAATATTGGCCTACGGCCGAGCATTTTTTTCAGGCTCAAAAATTCAATGACGAAGCACTAAGAGAAAAAATCAGAAAGCTCTCGTCGCCAATGGATGCTGCTATATTAGGAATAGATAGAGAGAATCCGCTAAGAGATGACTGGGATTATGTAAAGGATGATATAATGCGTATTGCTGTCATGGAAAAGTTTAAGCAAAATGATGAAGCAAGAGATATTTTGTTAGCTACTAATGATCTTGTATTAGTTGAGCATACAAAAAATGATAGTTACTGGGGGGATGGTGGCGATGGCTCCGGTAAAAATATGCTTGGGAACATCCTTATGGAAACAAGAAATATATTGAGAGCAAAGGGTTGACTCTCCATTGGCTTATAAAAAACCATAAAATGGTTATTCCAGACTTCAAATGAGTAATAAACTTAATTTTTGCGAAAAATGTAACTACTGTCGTAGGTTGACTAATTTCTAATATTTTGCCAAAGGCATATAGCAGTATGCAGAAAAGTGCATATCTTGCGTGGAATTAAAATGGATATGTTTACTACATTGCTTGTATGACGCCGCGGACAACCGCACCACGCCGGAACTGCAGCCGGTATGGAATAACCTGCTGAAACGCCTGGACGGCGTCAGCCGTGAGTACGACGGTTTCGGGCGCATGACCGTGCGCCACGACACGCACCGGAGAGTGACGCAGCGCTTCAGCTATGACGACGAGCACCGCATCAGCCGGGTGGAAATAGACGGCGACGCGGAGTTTACAAAAGCAGAATACCGCTACGACGCCCTGGGCCGCCGCACGGAGAAACAGGTGTGGCGACGCCATGCCCGTAAACCGGAACGCACGCAGTACGCCTGGTCCGGCCTGCAGATGGTGGGCGAAACCAGCGACAGCCACCCGGACGCGGCGGTGCAGTATATCTACACCGAAAACAGCTATGAACCGCTGGCGCGTGTCGACAGCCACGGTGAGCACGCGGATATCTTCTGGTATCACACGGAACTGAACGGCCTGCCGGACAGCGTGACCGACAGCAACGGCGACATCGTCTGGCGCGGTGCCTCTACGGCCTGGGGCCGCAGCCTGCGTGAAAACACACCGGTCGAGTGGGACACCCCGCAGAACCTGCGCTTCCAGGGCCAGTACCTGGACCGTGAAACGGGCCTGCACTACAACACCTTCCGCTACTACGACCCCGCGGCCGGGTGTTACACGCAGATGGACCCGATTGGTTTACTGGGCGGTATTAATTTATATCAATACGTATCTAATCCTTTAAATTGGATGGATCCAGTTGGCCTATCAGGTTGCGCTATCGCAAGAGCATCTGATTATCGCCATACCTTGGGTGGAAAGCCTGGGGGCATTGGTAAAGGAAGGAATATTGCAACTTCTAACTATAATATAGATGGAATAACCGGGACTGCTGATGCCGTCAGTGGAAAAGGCTCAATTCCCGGGTTTGTCGATATACCAGACCTAAATAACCGCTTATTTACAACGACCGTTGTTTCTCATCCACGGGCTTTTGATTCAGAAGCTAAAATATTAGAGCATATCGGGAGTAAAATAACGCCTGATGCTAAGGGTACAATTGATTTGTTTTCTGAGTTGCCAATTTGCAAATCTTGCCAAGGGGTCATTCAGCAGTTCGAAAGTAAATACCCCGGAGTCAAGATAAATATTTTGTAAAGGAGGTTCTATGGAACGTGTAGAATTTGTTAATGAACTAGACTTTTTTATTGAAAAGATCCTAAAAAAAGGATTGTCAGTGGAAGGTTGTAGTAAAGACCAGATTATGAGCCTAGAAAGCCAATATGGCCGATTACCTGAGTTTTACAATATTTTCTTGGAGAAAATGGGAGTGTCTGCTGGAGATTTTAAAGAGGGCACATGGTTCTTTTTTAGTGAATTACAAGACATCAATGAAGAAACAGTAAATTTGATGAAAGAAAACAATGTTACGCCTCCCTGTAATATGTTTGCATTTCTAATGCACCAAGGCTATACATCATTGTTTTTTACCGATGTTGTTGATTCAGATCCTGTTGTATATTGCTATACAGAAGGTGAGGATATAACTAATATTAATATGACTTTTAGTCAGTTTATGAAAGCTGAAATAAATGAGTATTTAAATTAACTTAATAGCGAAAAGGCTTGCCGTTTTTCTTTGAATTAATGAGGTCGTATTTTCTTTGAATACATTTTAAATGTATTTTAATTGCGCCGGGTGCGCCACCACTTTCCCGGACGGGCGGGAACTGAAGTTCCTGCGCTACGGCACCGGGCACCTGCTGGAGATACAGCTCTCCCTGAGCGGCAAAACGCTGCCGGTCACCGGCTACCAGCGTGACCGCCTGCACCGTGAAACGCACCGCACGATGGGCGCGCTGGAGCTGGAGACGCACTACGACATGGCCGGGCGCATCACGCACCGGCGCTGCACCGACAACCTGCGCGACCGTCTGGTTTCGGAGCGCCGCTACCAGTGGGACCGCGCGGACCAGATAATCCGCCGCATGTACACCGACGGCGCACCCTCCACTCCGGCAGAGAAGTACCGTCAGTCCCTGTGGGGCTACGACGCGGCCGGGCGCATGACGCAGAGCCTGCAGCCGGAAGGTGAAGAGCGTTTCTGGTATGACGCCGAGGACAACCGCACCACGCCGGAACTGCAGCCGGTATGGAACAACCTGCTGAAACGCCTGGACGGCGTGAACCGTGAGTACGACGGTTTCGGGCGCATGACCGTGCGCCACGACA
>Ga0157369_10010847_pt1 | contig 10378 bp, 11 predicted proteins | sample C25metaG_FD_113461 | JGI IMG/M metagenome (GOLD analysis project Ga0157369, IMG submission 113461) | Corn rhizosphere microbial communities from Kellogg Biological Station, Michigan, USA - C2-5 metaG | ecosystem: Host-associated > Plants > Roots > Rhizosphere > Soil | place: USA: Michigan...
GATCTTTGCCTTAACGACATTCATCCCAACTTCACATAGCGCTGGCAGCGCTATCTCAGTTTCGCGTCAATAGTTTATAACACAGTAGTACTAGTTGCTCCGGCGTGACGACGAGGTCGCACTCTGCCATCGTGAGCATGTTGGCGATGCGGCGGGCGTCCAGAGACGAACAGGCGAAAGCCATATGGTCCCTGTCCTCAGCGTCGGTCGCCTCCCGCAAATAAGCCTTCATGGCCCCTTTCGCGAGCCGGCGAACCGCGCCGGGATCGTCCACGCGCCAGCGCCGGCCATCCCACACGAGCCATTTGCGAAATGGCGGGCAGTACCGGATGCGGTCGCCGAACTTCACGATGAGCCGCTCGGCGTTCCCGGTATCGTTCCGGAACTGCGTCAGCAGAGTCTCCGGCTCGCGTGCAACCGCCACGTTAATGGCCGCGGCCGAAGTTTCGGTCGGCGACATCGCCAAGACTTGAAACGTGGGTGCCTCCTTTACGATTTCATTAAGCTGCTGGCGGGTTCCGCCGGCGTTAATCCAGTCCCACAGATCCCCTTTGGGCGGGAGTCCCGGCAGCCGGAGGATCCTCACTTCGCGCGCGTGCGGCGCAATGGCCTCGGCGACGGTCTGGCCGTGTTTCTCGCCCTTCTCGTCGCGATCGACCACGATGCAGACCGCTTTTGCCACGAGCCATTTCGTGTACTCGCCCGACCAATTCCCCTCGCCGTCCGGCGCGCAGGTGGTCACAATACCGAGTTCGGAGGTGCCGCGTTCCGCGGCCTTTTCACCGTTGACGATGAAGACCTCGTCCGCGTCGGCGAGCGTATTGAGCCGATACAAGATCGGCGTCTTCTTCGCCTTCTTGCGCGAGACCCAGCCCCCTTTCGGCGAGAGCGCGTACTGACGGAAGGTCTTATCGTTCTGCTTATCGAAGAACCGGACCTTCACGTACGAGAAGCGGCCATTGGATTCAAAATACGGGTACATCGCCGCGAACTTCCAGCCGTTCTGGGCTTCGACTTCTTCAATCCGCTGTCGCAGATATCCCTGCTGCCAGCCAGTCAGTCCCCATTTGGGGTCGATGGTCGGCTCCGCAGCAGAGGGCGCAACGGTGGCGTTGGCGATCCGCTGCACCTCGACTGCAGCGGTCCGAAAATCCGCTTTCGTGAACGCCATCTCAAGGTCGTACACCGAACCACCGCGGCCGCACTGACTATGGCAAAACCACTGGCCGGTTTCCGCGTTCACGGCGAAATTCTTATCCCGGCCCTTGTGGACCGGACAGGGCCACGCCATTCCGCGCCCGCCTGCTGCAATTCGGGAAGGCGGGCCCGGTACTACGTCGAGATTTCGCCGGGACTGAGCGCGAGCGGAGTCACTGGATCCGCTCCAGAGGTCCGGTCCGTTCGCTCAACAGCCGCGAAAGAAACGTATTCCGCTGACTGGCCCGCTCTTCGCGAGCGCAATTTTGAATCGCCCACGGATCGCCAAGGATGATGGCCGTCTTCTGGGCCCGGGTGACGGCCGTATAGAGCAGATTCCGGTAGTGCATTCGAGCGTGCGACTTATGGGCGATCACGATCGCGCACGGAAACTCCGAGCCTTGCATCTTGTGGATCGAAGTCGCGTACGCCAGCCGCAGGTCACGGCGGGCGGCTTCCGCGGGAATTTCGACTTCGCGGCCGTCGAACTCGACGACGAACCGATCTGAGTCGATATCGCGAACGAAGCCGATGCTGCCATTCATTACGTCCAGGCCATAGTCATTCCGAGTCTGGATGACCTTGTCCTCAATACGGATCGAGGCGTCGCCGTCCGTGATCGCCGTTCCGAAAACGTTCTCGTGGATCACGCGCTGCAACAGCGAGTTCAGCTCCCGGGTTCCCAAAGGTCCGTCGTGCATGGGCGTAAGCACCTGGACGCCGCGGATCAGATCGAACCCGAGCTTCTCGCTCAGAATCTCTCTGAACATACGTTCCAGAGCATTTCGGATCCAAGGCCCGTCCTCTCGGCTGGAGACTACCCACCACGGCGCAGTTTTCTCGCCGCCCAGATCCGCGGTGGGCGCGACGGTTCCACTCAGAATCGCTGCGCAGTTCTGCCTCAGCGCGCCGGCCTGCCGGAAAATTTGGTTCAGCACCACGGTCGGGATGGCACCGGAGCGGACGAGATCCCGGAGGACGTTGCCAGGCCCGACAGACGGCAACTGATTGTGATCGCCCACCAGCAACACGGCTGTGCGGGAGAAATCGATTGCCTGGAAGAGCTGGAACGCCAGACGGACATCTACCATCGACACCTCGTCGATCACGATGAAGTCCGCGTCGATCTTCTCATCTCGCCCTTTCGCGAAAGCGCGGCCGTTGAATCCGAGCAGACGGTGAATGGTCTGCGCGCTACGGCCCGTGGTCTGCTCCATGCGCCGCGCGGCCTTGCCGGTCGGAGCCGCCAAAGCGCAGCGCATGCCGGCGCGCTCGTAGGTTCGGACGATGGCGTCAATCGTGAATGTCTTGCCGGAGCCCGCTCCTCCGGTGATAAGGGAAATGGAAGAGCGGCTGGCGTTTTCGACAGCCTGCCGCTGCTCACAACTCAGCTCCGAGGCTGCCACGTCAGGCAAGGGCTCGTGAGGATTGGGACGGTGGGCCTGGCGAAATACGTCGGCCAGAAAAGTTTCCATCGCCTCAATCTCCGGAAGACCAATGACGGTCGGTTCATTCCAGGTCGAAACGAGTGCGCCCTTCTCCGTCAATTTGTCGAGCTGGCGCTCGATGAGACTCCGCCCGTCCAGGTCGTCCAAAATCAGAAGTTTGTCGGCGCGCGCGATCAGGTCGTCACGTTCGACCCAACAATCCCCGTCATCGAGCGCTTCGTCAACGGCATGCACGAGTCCGGCCTGCAAACGGGACGGGAGGCTCTTCGGCGTACCCATCCGAAGCGCGATGTTGTCGATCTTGCGGAAACCGAAGCCCGGCAACTCGCCACAGAGCAGGTACGGGTCCTGCTTGAGCATGGGGACAGCTTGGTTCCCAAACTTCTCCACCAACTACGTGACCTGGAAATTCGTCAGCCCAAATCCCGACCGGTAGCTCATCGTCGCATTCAGGTCGGCGGTTTTGTCCCAGACATCCCGCAAGTTCATGACGGTCTTGATGGGAATCTTCGCGATCCGAGCAACTGCGGCCGGGTCGGTCCGGATCACGCGATCGAAGTCCGTCCCAAACTCGGCGGCAATGCGACGCGCCTTGACGGGGCCGATCCCGTGGATGTCCGGGTGGTTCGCGAGAAAATTCGCGAGCCCGGCGGGATCGAGCGCAACGGCGGATTCGACGCACTCCGTCTTGAATTGGAGCCCGTACTTTCGGTGGATCTCCCACCGCCCGCGAAGCGAGACGGGCTCGTCCAAGCGGACAAAGGTCGGTCCCGCAAAATGAATCTGCTTGCCGTGATCCGTCTGGAGACGCCCTGCCGTGAATCGCGGCGTCGCGGGGAAAAGGCAGCTTACGACGCCGTGGACGACCTCACTTGCTACGACCACGTCCGCCCCCTCGCCGCCGCGCGCAACAGGTATCCCTGAACAAAATGGCAGGCGGCCTGCCGATTGGAGCAGAAGAAGACGGGAACGCCGTAGTCGACCGTGATCGCCAGCGCGCTGCCGAAGATCGACTCCGGGTGTGCGCGGCTCGTGTATTTTCCAGTGAGGAGATCAGCCAGGGTTCCCTCGACCACAACACAGGCCCGGTGGTACTCCCCGAGCTTTGCAAGTTCGCGGTGAAAGCGGTCGCGGGCGCGGATGACGGTTCCGACGAAGTCGTCGAGGGTCTTCCGTTCGACGGCAACGTCGCGCTCCAGACCGGCAATCGAGTAATCCCCGGCCGGCAGCGCCCGTCGTACGGGCGCCACCAGCTTCGGGTCAAACAAATACGGCTCCTGCTCGCGGGTGTCGATGACGAGCGGAACCGGGAGCAGCCTAGAACGGCACACGGTCGTTGCCTCCGTTCGGGCGCCCGTGGGAATCGCTCTCGATGCGGCGATTGAATTAGATATTCTCGTTGTCGCCCTTCGTCTTCTTCGTGATTTCGAGCTTCACGTCGAGCAGGTCGGTCAGCCGGCTCCGCAACTCGGAGAGGTTCGCGAGAGCCAGGCCGCAGGTGCAAAGATCGGCCTTGGCGTACTTCACGGAATTCTGCGTGAACACGATATTCCGCCACAGCACGCGATTGGCGTGCCGCGGTCCAAGGATGCGGAGCATAAGCGTCAGCATGGGGTTGCCCTTGGAGGAATTCCGCAGCTCCACCTTTTCAATGACGGCCTGGTAGCTGCCGTCGGGAACGGATTCGAAGTCGCCGCCCGCGCTGTCCGGCTCGGCGGTGCGAAAGTCCTCGTCGAGCTGCGAGAGGTTCACGGAAGGGTTGTTAGGGTCGTTGTTCATGGGATCACCCGGTGTCTACTTCGTCTTGGTTGCCTTATCCGCCTCCGGCTTCTGCGTGGCGGACGGGGTATTGAAGGCGGTCAGGAAGGCGGAGAAATTGAGGTCGAGCATCTCCAGCAAACGGCCCGTGGGAGAGCGGTGCCTTGGCCGCGAGATTAGTGGTGAGGTTCGTCACGTCGGCTTCCGCATGGACGTGCGCCGGGACCGACGAGAGCGCGATCGTGACGTTCACGCGGTCGCTGGCGGGCACGTCCAGGAACGTCAGGCCAATGCTCGCGCCTTGGATCAGGTTCAACGCGCGCCGGGTGCCGACCGCCGCGCCGTTGTTCTGGATGGTGAACGGGAGCGCGCCGGAGACGATATCGGCGGCCACGTGGGTGTGGGCGGGCAGGTCGCCGGCCGAGATCGTCGTACCAGCAGTGGCGCGGCCCCATGCATCCACGGTGAGCTTAGTATAGGTGCCAGGCCCGACGCCGGAGGCAGAGAGCGAGATAACGCCCGCCGCGACGTAGATGCCGCCCGCCGGATCGATCTGCACGACGCCCTGGCGAGGGTCGTGGCGTCCGGAACCGTGGACGCGCCGAACGTCTGGCCCGCCGCGAAGTCGATGATCGCGTCCATCGCCAGATGGTTGTTGGCGGCGAGCGCGATACCGAGGTCGCCGGAGTTGTCGGCCTTGCGCCACTTGACCGCGCCAGCATTGGGCAGGCGTACCAGGCCGGTGCTCGACTTGGTGCCGGAGCCAAACTCCGCACAGTCCTGGAACGTCTTCATGCCGGTGCAGGTGACCGCGCCGTCCTTCCGGATGTAGTTGCGCGCGGCGGCGGTGCCCAGGGATCATCATCTCGACTCGAATACTTGCGTGGTCCTCTGCTACTCGGCTCCTCCTTGGCATAGCTCTTTCGCTCCGGCACTGCGGAAACTGACCGTGACCTTTCCGGTCACGCCGTCGTAAACCACCTTCGAGACGAGCAGTTTGACCTCCTCCTGCTCGCGCGTCGTCAGGGCCGCCCAGACCTCCTCGAATTCGCGGATCGTCTTGCGCAGGTGTGCGGGATCGACGGGATTCTCCTTCATTTGCTGGAGGTCCAGCGACAGCTCGTGAACCTGACGCTCTGCCGTCCGGATGGCGGCCTCTAAACTCTGGATCCGGTCAAATCGCGCGCCCGTGTCCTGCTCCGCCTCTGCAGCCAGCCTCGCCAGTTCCTGATTGAGCTGGCTTAAGCTGCGCTTGACGGACGCCTGTTCGGCTTCAAGCTCCTGCCTTCGTGCCTTGAACTGCTCGACCGCCTCGTCCAGTACTCTTTCGGCGAGCAGCGGGTCGCTGGACAAGCGCCGGATGCTGTTGAGGACGGCGCGTTCGATCGCTTCCGCTGCGACCGACTTGGTCTTGCAGTTCTGCCAGCCCTTCTGCTGGGCCTTGTAGCAGACGTAGTACCGGTAGCGCCGCGGTCCTTTCGCCGTGTACGTGTGCATCATTGCCGTGTTGCAGTGGGCGCAGAATAGGACGCCGCGAAGCAAGGCGCCGTACTTGTTCCTTGCATATGCGCCGTTCCCGCGTCCGTTGTGGCGAAGGGTCGCCTGGACCTTTTCCAACACGCGTTGGTCGACTATCCGCTCGTGCTCGCCCGGATATAGGACGCCCTTGTGGTCCACCATGCCGCTATACAGGGCGTTCGTCAGGAGCCCGTAGAGCCCGCTCTTGCTGATCGGGCTCCCGCCGCGCGTGATGCCGGCTTCGGTGGTCCAGCGCTTTGAAAGCCACCCCCGATGCTGTACTTCGTCCCACGCCGCTGAGAGCGTGCCGTGCTTCAGGTAGATCTTGTAGATGGCGCGGACCCGCTCCGCCTCATCCGGATTGACAATGATCTTGCCGCCCTTCGGGTCGATGTCATATCCGAGGATCGGGTGGCCGCCGATCCATTTGCCCTTCCGTCGGGCGGCTGACAGCTTGTCGCGCGTACGTTCGGAAATGATCTCGCGTTCGAACTGGGCGAAGGACAGGAGGATGTTCAGCGTCAGGCGGCCGAGCGAGTTCGTGGTGTTGAACTGCTGGGTGACCGATACGAAGCTCACGCCCTGCTTGTCGAAGAGCTCCATCATCTTCGCGAAATCCAACAACGACCGGCTAAGGCGGTCACGCGCGGACGTCCCGGATAGGAGCGCGCTTACAGCCGTCGAAATTGCGGGCAACCAGCGGGCGATACCAGGCCAGGATGCCGAGCCGGCCGCCCGCCGGTCCCGGAGAGCGTAGAGTGCGCGGTCGGAAAACCGGAGTCGAACGGAGACGTGATAGCGGAGGATTCGATTCTCGGCACTGAGGTATTCGCACTGGAGGAGCAGACGTTGATTGACCCGGGCATCGCTGATCGATATTTGACTGAACGGGTTGCGGCGCCGTTACTTCCGATCGAAGTCGACCGGCGTGAAGCGCACCTCATCCGCCACGAGGAATTCGCCTTCTCGCGGACCGGAGAACTGGATATAAGCGATGCGGCCGGCCTTCACCGTCATGGTGAAAATAGGGACAGGGCCGCCCGGCGCCTTGCGGCCCGGCACGGATTCGAGACTGGCTCGGTCGACTACCTCCCCTTTGGCGTCGAAGGCTTCGAGCAGAGCCGGCACGCCAGTGGAGCCCCAAAAGGAAATCGTGACGGAGGAGACGGGCGCCGGGAAGGTCGCGCGGACCGGAATCGGCTCGGTTGCCATGGCACAGGCGATCCCCTTCTGGCCGTTCGAGAGGTGAGTGAAGAACAGCAGCAGTCCCTTACCCTCGGTGTGTTGGGGTTCGTGGGCGAGAGTGAACACGACGCCCTTGTCCTCCCATCGCGGAACGCGGTTGGAGTTACCGTCGGCCAGCAGGGGCACAGCGCTTTCGAAATCCACGACGACCGGGTCGGCGGACCAGGCGCAGGTAGCGGCGAGCAACAACAGGAAGCTGGCAACCGTGGCGCGGATCATGCTTTAGTCATGTCGAGGCCCGACATAGTGCCCGTGGAAGACGCGAACTTGCCGGTCTCGATCCCCATCCGTTGGAGGATGGAAACGAACAGGTTGGGAAGCGGGTAGTTCTGGCTGCGGTCGAAGGCGAGGTGGCCGGCGTGCCGGAAGCCGCCGCCTGTGAGGAGCACCGGCATGTTCGTCGTCGAGTGGGCATTGGCATCGCCCAGATTGGAGCCGTAGAAGACGATGGAGCGATCGAGCAGCGTTTCGCCGTTCTCCTGAACGTCTTTCAGGCCTTTGAAGAGATCGGCGAGCAGACGCATATGCCAGGAGTCAATCAGGCGGAGCTGCGCCAACTTCGCCTCCGACTTTCCATGATGCGACAGATTGTGGTAGCCGTCGCTGATGATTGCGCCCTTGATCTCCACGACCGGAGTTGCGACGCTGTCGAGCATCAGGGTCACGGAGCGCGTGGAATCGGTTTCAAATGCGAGGCGCACCAGTTTGTACATGTTCGCCACCTTGCCCATGTACTGTGCGGGGCTGGCGGGGTCCTGCGGCTCGGGCTCCTCCACGACCGGTTTGGGTTTCCGCTCCCACCCTTTTGATTCCTGCAAGCGATTCTCGAGGTCGCGGACGCTGGTGAAGTACTGGTCGAGGCGCGCGCGGTCCGCGGCCCCCAAGCTGCCTTCGAGATCGCGGGCCCGGTCGCCTATGGCGTCGAGAATGGACCGGCCGGTGTCGAGTTCCGCGATCCTGGTGTCGACCTCTTTGGGGCTGCCCTGGATGAACATCTGCCGGAAGACGCGGGCGGCGCTTTGTTCCGGCGGGATCGCGACGCCGTTGCCGGTCCACGAGAGCGATCGCCCCCCGGTGTTGACGGCCAGGGTGAGGGAAGGGAAGCGTGTCTGATTCCCGAGGCGCTCCGTGATGTATTGGTCAAGCGAGATGGTGTTGCGGAAGGAACTGCTCGCCGGGTGCGGGGCCGCCGTCAGAAAGCTGATATCGGACGGGTGTCCGCCATCGACGTTGGGGTGCGAGACGCCGGAGATGACAGTGAAGTCCTTGCGGAAATCCTGCAGGAGCTTCAGGTAGTTTGACGGCGTGTAGCCCAGGCCGGCGCCGGCCGGGAAAAACTCATCCGGAAGGAGGCCGAGGTTGTTGCAGATCGCGAACATGCGGCGCGGCACGGGGCCTGACTGCGCGCGAGCGGCGGGGTTCATCGCGTCCAGAAGCGGCAGCGCCAGGCCGACGCCGACGCCGCGTAAGATCGTGCGGCGGGAGATCGCGTTCGTTTTCAACTTGGTGATTTTCCCCATCACTTATACCGGAACAGATCGCTCGCTACGATCCCATGGACGATGTCGCGGACTCCGTAGCCGGAGGTGCGGGCCTTGTCGAGAATCTCCTGCACTGTTTTTCGATCCGCGAAGCCGATGGGCGCGCCCGTGGCGTAAGTGGTGAGCTGGCCAACGAGGTTCCGGGCCACCGTTCCCTCTTCGTGTGCGAGGAGGAGCCGTTTAAATTCGCGAATGTCTTTGAAGGCGCGGCCGTCGGTGAGGACGCCGGAGGAATCCACGGGCAGCCCGTAGTGAAAAGCGAACGGCTGACCCGAAAGGCCGATGCCCGGTTCGGCGTTTACATTTTCGGCGAAGGCGCGATACCGGTCGCGCCAGCCGCCCATGACATCGAAGCTTTCGAGCGCGAATCCGGGAGGATCGATGGTGCGGTGGCAGGAATTGCAGGTCGCGTCGGCGCGGTGCTTGTCGAGCTGCTGGCGGATGGTGACCGCACCTCGAATGTCCGGCTCGATCGCGGGGACACCGGCCGGCTGCACGATGTGGACGCCGAGAATTCGTTCGATGATCCAGACGCCGCGGAGCACCGGCGAGGTGGTGGTGCCGTTCGCGGTTACCTTGAGGACACTCGCCTGCGTCAGGATGCCGCCTCGAACGGAGTCCTTTGGTAGAGCGACCTTGCGCATCGCGGCTCCAATGACGCCGGGAATCCCGTAGTGCTTTGCGAGTCGTTCATTGAGAAACGTGAAGTCGGAATCGACGATGTTGCGCGCGGGGAGGTTGCGTTGGAACAGTTCCTGGACGAAGAGACGGGTTTCGTCGACCGCCGCGAGCTTGAGAGGGTCGTCGAGCTCGTAATCGTTGTAGAGAGTGGTCGAGGGGGAGCTGTCGTCGATCTTTCGCAGGTCAAGCCAATAGTCCGTGAAGGCGTCGATGAAGCGGCGGGACTTAGGATCGTTGAGCAGGCGGTCGGTCTACGCGCTGAGAACCTGGGGACTTCCGAGCCGGCCTTGGGCGGCCAGCGCGCGGAGTTCGTCGTCCGGCGGGGAGTTCCACAAGAATAACGACAGGCGCGTGGCGAGGGCGTAACCGTCGAGCTTGCCGCGCCCTTCCTGAATGTAGAGGAAGCCCGGTGAGCAGAGAATCGCGGTGTAGGCTGAAAGCAGCGATTTCGTGAAGCCGTGACCGAGTCCGAATTGCTGGCTGAACAGCTCGACGAAGCGTCTGGCGTGCGCCTCCTCGACGGGGCGGCGGTACGCTCGCGCGAGAAACGCGCGGATGAGGCGCTCGGCGTCTTCCTTCGGATGCTCGCTGACAACTTCGACGGTGACATCCTGCGTTCGCGGCCCGAAGCGTCCGCGGCCTCCGCCCGCTCCCCCGACACCGCCTGCTTCACCAGGTGCGGGAGGCGCAGCGACGATCTGAAGAGTCGCGCCGCCCGGCGCGTCCTTTTCCAGCCGGCGCATCGGCAGGTCACCGAACATCAGGTAGTAGCCGGCGGCGGTGTTCGGGTCGGAGATGGGGCCTTCCACTTCCAGCCACTGAAATGCAACGCCCGGCATGCCGTCCGGCTGAGCTAACGGGTTCACATATGCTTCCTCGCTGCCGTTGACGCGAGTTCGGAAAAGGCGCATCGGATCGGTCTGGATGACTTCGTTGGAGCTGAGGAGGACGTCCACTTCGTGGACGGAGGGCTCGGGCGTGAAATCGAAC
>Ga0157369_10010848_pt1 | contig 10378 bp, 9 predicted proteins | sample C25metaG_FD_113461 | JGI IMG/M metagenome (GOLD analysis project Ga0157369, IMG submission 113461) | Corn rhizosphere microbial communities from Kellogg Biological Station, Michigan, USA - C2-5 metaG | ecosystem: Host-associated > Plants > Roots > Rhizosphere > Soil | place: USA: Michigan...
GCCGGCATCATTCTTGGCGGCTTCGATCCAGCCGAGCAAGCGGTCGTCATTCAGAAGGCGCGCGGCTTGAAAATTCCAGTCGTAGGCTGGCATGCGGGGCCCAAGGCGGGCCCGGACCCGGCGACCGGCCTTTTCACGAATGTCAGTACAGATCCGATCGCGGTTGCGAAGGTGGCAGCCGACTATGCAGTGGTCAAGTCGAACGGCACCGCGGGCGTCGTTGTCTTCACCGATTCGCTCTACAAGGTGGCGGTCGCCAAATCGACCGCGATGGCGAACGTCATCAAGCAATGCAAAGGCTGCGCGCTGCTGGCGGTCGAGGACACCCCGCTTTCGGAGACGTCGACGCGCATTCCGCAACTGTCGACTGCGCTGTTGCAACGCTACGGCGCCAAGTGGACGTATTCGCTCGGAATTAACGACCTCTACTTCGATTTCATGGGGCCCTCGCTTTCGAGCGCGGGCGAAAAGCCGGCCGGCCCGCCGTTCAATGTATCGGCCGGTGACGGTAGTCAATCCGCCTACCAGCGCATTCGCGGCGACCGCTATCAGGTGGGCACGATTCCCGAGCCGCTGATGCTCCACGGTTGGCAACTCGTCGACGAGTTGAACCGCGCATTCGCCGGCGCGCAGCCGAGCGGCTACAGCACGCCGGTGCATCTCGTGATACGGGAAAACATCGCTTCCGACGTCACGTCGAACAATATCTACGACCCGGCCAACCATTATCGCGATGCGTACCGTCGGATCTGGGGCAAATAACAGCGCGGGCTATTCAGATGTGCAACGAGAGTTCAAAAGAGATGGATGCGATCGAGACGGAAATCGCCGTGTATGACGCCCGGGCTAGCTCGCTCTTTGCCCCCGGCGCGATGCTCGAGCGGTTGTGCACGGGCGCGATATGGGGCGAGGGGCCCGTTTGGATCGATGAGGACGCCGCGCTGCTGTGGAGCGACATTCCCAACAATCGGATGCTGCGCTGGTCCGAACGCGACGGAATGACGGTTTGGCGTGAAGGCGTTGAATTCACGAACGGACATACTCGCGAGCGCGACGGCTCTATCCTTCATTGTTCGCACGGGCAGCGAGCCATTGTCCGAACGCGCATGCGCGATGGCGTGCCGTTCGCGGAGGACGAGATCGTGGTCGATCGTTTCGAGGGTAAGCGCCTGAACTCGCCGAACGACATCATCGTTAAACGTGACGACACGATCTGGTTCACCGATCCGCCGTATGGCATCGTGTCTGATCACGAGGGCCATGCCGCTGAATCCGAACTCGGCGACAACTATGTTTTCCGATACGATCCGCGCACACGGACGCTCTCCGTCGTATCCGATTTCATCGAAGAGCCGAACGGCCTTGCGTTCTCGCCGGACGAGTCGGTGCTTTACGTATCGGACACCTCGGCGGCGTTGCGCAGGGACGGTAGCGGCAATCATCACATCGTCGCGTTCGATGTCGTGTCAGGGCGCGAGTTGGCCAATCCACGCATCTTCGCGGTGGTGACCCCAGGCCTTGCCGATGGCTTCCGCGTCGATCGCCAGGGCTGGGTTTTCACGAGCAGCGAGGATAGTGTGCAGATCTATCATCCTGACGGGACGCGCCTGGCGCGGATCGGCGTGCCCGAGAAAGTCGCCAACGTCACCTTCGGCGGGCCGCACGGCAACGCGCTCTATATCTGCGCATCGACATCCCTTTATCGCATTCGGCTTAATACGAGAGGTGCAACGTGAGCGACGGCGGCACGCTTTTGCTTATCGAAAAATGCAGTCATTGCATGAGTTGGTACGAGATCGAATCGGGAAAACGCCTGCATAGCGTCGCGTTGCCTTCGTATCCGCACGAGTTCGTGACGGACCGGGCAAATCGCAACGCGTGGATCGGGCACTACGGTGTCGAGACATCCGGCCACACAGGCCTGGGCGGTCATTCGCTGTTGCAGATCGACATCGAAGCCGGCTCGCTGACGCGAACGATCGACCTTGCGCCATACAACCGGATTCATGGCTTGCAGATGGATGAGCGCGACCGTCTATATGCGCTGAGCGAGGAGAAAGCCACGTTGCTCGTGCTCGATCGGCCATTGACCGACGAGACGCCACGGCGAGCCGTGCCCTCCGGCGGTATCAAGAGTCACCTGTTCGCGTTGACTAAGGACGGCGCCATCGCGTACTGCATGAATTTGCTTTCGCATACGGTAACGAAGGTCAAACCGTGGGACCCGTTGGCGGTGCCGGTGGCTTGCCACCCAGGCGATAAGCCCGAAGGGTATTGTTTGAGCGGCGACGAGCGCACGCTATTCGTCAGCAATCGTTGGAGCCAAACACTGACGGCGATCGATACGGAAGCGATGCAAGTGCGGCAGCGCAGTGCATCCCGCGACGATCCCACACGTATCTATCGCTGGGACGACGAGATGCTGATCGTGACCAACTACGGCGAGCGGAGCTTGTCGCTCGTCGATCCTGCCACGCTTGCCGAAATCGACCACATTCCGATGCCGGCGCGAGCGATTGCGCTGTCGTTCGATCGCGAGCGCGGTCTGGCATTCGTCTCGCAGGATGACGATCGCGTCGGTATTTTCGACGTTCGGACGCGACGGTTCGAAAGTTATATCGCTACGCAGCGCGAGCCGGATGTTTCGAAGGTCATTCGGTCCGCCGAATGAGCGCCGATCTCGTAACGTGGCTGCTGACGCCGATATCGGGGCGCATGGATCACGAACTTCCCGCGTGGACCGCATGGCACGGCAGGGCGATGGTGGCCGCGTGGGCGATTCTGTTGCCGCTTGGCGTGCTGGTGGCCCGCTATTTCAAGGTGATGCCGCGACAAGCCTGGCCGGACGAACTCGACAACAAAACGTGGTGGCACTGGCATCGCATCTTGCAGACGGCAGGGGTGCTGTCGATGACGTTGGGGTGCTCGCTTGCATTGGGCCGTGCGCATGACACAAGTGCGCTGGCGCAGTGTCATCGATGGTTCGGATGGGCGGTGGTGGCGAGCGGATGGGTCCAGGTGTTGGGTGGGGTGTGGCGGGGTAGCAAGGGTGGTGGCTCCACTGCAATCGGGCTTGGCGCTTCGAGTGAGGATGCGATACGCGGCGATCACTACGACATGACGGCGCGACGATATTGGTTCGAGTACGTGCACAAGGTTGTCGGGACCGCTGCGATTCTCTTGGCGGTCGTCGTAATCGGGATGGGTTTGAAGCTTGCCGACGCGCCGCGGTGGATGGCGGCCGTACTCACCGTCTGGTGGCTTGCGCTCATATCGGTTGCGGGGCACTTACAGCGCACGGGGCGCTGCATCGATACCTATCAAGCCATCTGGGGCCCCGATCCCATTCACCCGGGCAACCGGATGCGCGTGATCGGATGGGGCGTGCGTCGCCACTCACGGGAAAGTTGGAAGCGGCGCATCGGCGGAACCGAATATGTGCAATCAATTGAAGACAAACAGGATCGGAGACAGTCATGAACGAAAGAGTTGAGCCGATGACACAAGCATCCGGGCGGGCACGCCGCAGGGTGCGCGCGCATTGGAGCTCCTGGGCAATGCTTTGGATTACGACGTTGGCCGTGCTGATGATCTCGATCGACGGCCAGATCATGCCGGCCGTATTGCCGTCGATCAAGTTTGCCTATGGCCTGTCGAACGTTCAGGCTGGATTCATCAATACGATTTTCGCGTTTGCCTCGATGATCGGCGCCGTGGGCTTCGGCGTGGCGTCCGATCTGATCGGCAGCGGATATCGGCGCGGCTATACGTGGATCGTCGCCTATGCCTTGGCCGTGGTGGGTGGGCTGCTGACGGCGCTGATGTCGGGGAGCCTTGGATGGTTTCAACTGCTGCGCGTACCGATGGGGCTGAGCCGAGGCGGCGCCGAGCCGGTCAACGTGGCACTCGTTAGCGACTGGTGGCAGAAGGAGAACCGCGGCTTCGCCGTGGGCGTTCACCACACAGGTTTTCCGATCGGCCAATTCCTTTCCGGCGTGCTGATCGCTATCGTCCTGCGTTACGGACAATGGACCGACGCCTTTGCGCTCATTCCGCTGATCGGCGTCGTGATCATCGTGGCGCAATTGGTCGTCGGCACCCGACGCAATCAGGAAATGGCATTCGAATGGATGCGCGCGAATGATTTGACGACGCCCACGGCTGCGGTGGGTGAAAGAGGGGATTTTCGGCGGCCGATGGGCGCGATCAAGGCGGCGTTTCGCCAGCGCAATACGGGATTGGCGATCGCTTCGATCTTTCTGTTTCTGGTCGCCGAGTTGGGCATCGTCCTGTTTTTGACGTCGTATTTGATCGAGGTGGCCCATATGACGGTTTCGGCGGCGGCCCTCGTATCCGGCGTGTCGGGGTTGACGGGATGGGTGGGACAGGTCGTGTGGGGGACGCTTTCGGACTCGCTGGGAAGAAAGCGAACGCTGATCGTGTTGGCGATTTGCTGTGCGATTTCCACACTGATGCTGTTGCGCATCGACTCCCTCGCCAGTGCGTGGATCGTCCTTCTCGTTTGGGGATTGTTCCGCAATGCCCCATTTCCGGTTGCCTACGCGATGGTCATCGATTCGGCGGAGCGGGCGGCCGGCGCGGGAATGGGGCTGATGATCGGGATCGCGTTCGGGGTCGCCGGTATGGTCGTTTCGCCGCTCTCAGGCTACCTCATTGGACATGCGGGGTGGACCGTGCATTACGGCAGTCTTGCCGTAATCTGTCTGCTTGCCATCGTGCCGTTGCTGTTTGTGCGGAACAGTGGGGCCGGTCGTGCTGAGGCCGTATCGGATGGAAAGCGTTCCATCGCTCTTTTTGCGCCGTGAGCCGGACGTTCTGGCTGAATGATTGATCAACAAGGGAACCTCCCCTGCCGCGTTGGGGAGCGATCAGAACGATGCTGCGGCCTTTATCGCGCGCTCGACATCCGTCCGACTCACATCGAGGTGCGTGACCCAGCGTATGCGGCGCATGGCGCCTTCCTCGCCGCGATAAACGCCGCTTTTCACCTTGACGTCGCTCGCGTCGAGGTGGGCGAAGAAATCGCTGGCGATATGGGGATCGATATCGGTGAAAAGGATGTTGGTTTGCGCCGGATGGGCAGTGAAGCGGCCGCGCAGTCTGACATTGCCCTCGGCGGCCTCGGCCAGGCCACGCGACAGCATGGCTGCATTGGCATGGTCGTCAGCGAGACGGTGCACGTTGTGCCGCAGGGCATACAATCCCGCTGCCGCCAGCATCCCGGCCTGACGCATGGACCCGCCCAGCATCTTGCGCACGCGGCTCGCCTGGCGGATGAAGTCTTGCGAACCCAGCAGCAGTGATCCCACCGGCGCACCCAGCCCTTTCGAGAGGCAAAGCGATACCGAATCGAAACCGTCGCAGAGCTCCCGCGCACGCTGCAGCGGATCGCCGCCGTCGCAGAGCGCGACGGCGGCATTGCAGAGACGCGCGCCATCGATATGCGAGCGCAATCCGTGGCGCTTCGCCAGGGCAGCGACGTCGTGCATGTATTCCAAGGACAGCACCTTGCCGCCAAAAGTGTTTTCGGTTACGACTAGCCGGGTGCGGGCGAAGTGAGGGTCGTCGGGCTTGATGGCGGCTTCGATGTCGTGCAGGGCGATGGTGCCGTCGGGCTGGTGCTCCAGCGACTGCGGTTGAATGGAGCCGAGCACCGCCATACCGCCTGCTTCCCAGCGGTTGGTATGCCACTGTTGGCCGACGATGGCTTCTTCGCCGCGCTGGCAATGCGTCATCATCGCGATAAGATTGGTCTGCGTGCCGCTCGGTGCGAAAAGTGCGGCCTCGAAGCCGAGCATCGCGGCAGCGGTTTCCTGCAGGAGGTTGACAGTGGGGTCTTCCCCCACGACGTCGTCCCCCAGTGGCGCTTCCATCATGATCTGCTTCATGGCAGGCGTGGGCTGGGTGACGGTGTCACTGCGAAAGTCGCTCATGGTGTCGTTAATGCGTGATCGATAGAGAAAATGCGGCGATGGAAGCGGCCGACGGTGTCCTGGTCGAGCGTAAGCGGGTACTCGCGGGAATCAGCGTCGAGGCTGACGACCTCGGCGTTAGTGGTGCTATCGGGGCGCATGAGGGCGGCCGTGTCACAGCCGTGCTCCGCGAAGCAAGCCGTCCCGTCGAGCGCGCTGGTGAAGTCGTCGGTGATGATGCGGATGCGCATGGCGATCCCGTCGTATCGTTGGTCCGTCAATTCTGGCGGTTTCAACCGGATTTTTTAAGAACCAAAATCGAATCAATTTGGCTCATTTATGGTTGCAAACCGTTCCTTCATTCGAACGGCGGGGACATGCCACTTCTAGCACCGGTGTATGACCTCCGATGTCGCGAGCATGGTGCCCAGGAGAGGACTCGAATAAATCATTTAGGTCATTGATATGAACCCGTTTGACGAAATTGTCGTGGAAGAGGCGGTGCGTCTGAAGGAAGCGGGCGTGGCCACGGAAGTGGATCAGCATCTTCGCTGAAAACGCGGCGAAGCTTTACCAGTTCTAGGGCGACGTTGGGATGTCGCGTCCGCTGCGTGAAGGATACCTTCTTTGCCGTGCAGCCTGGATCACGCTTTCCTGCCCGGGACGGTTAGGTCCCGCTTCCTCGCCGAATCACCGCGACAAATTCTTGGCGAAACGCGTTAAAAAGCTGACTGATCTGTTCAGCCGTATCGCCGCCGAAAATCCGTGTGCGGCTTGCCATCATGTGCGTCAGTATCAGGGGAGACGGATCGTCCGGCGCAATGACCGCGAGAATCTGATCGTGCACGTCCGGCGTGACGATACCTGCCACGTCGCGGCCGAGGAGGGCCGCGCCGCCGATACCGGGATCGTGCTCGTGCTGTTCGATCAGGTCGAAGGCGTCATCGGCATACAGCCTCTCGAGATTTCCGGCCTCGCCATACCATGCCAGCAGGAAAAGCAGATCGGTTGCGTCCTTGCGATCGACCGCATGACGATCTTTCCAGGCGATGATCTTGAGCATTGCCTGCGCGGGAAGGGAAGCGACAGGCACCACGAGATCGTCATCCATGCGTACCGGCACTGAAACCTGCAGCGCCTGTTCGAAGCCGGCGACGTTCATGCGGATAGCCTGATCGGGCGGCCAGGCGATTTCGCCGCCATCGTCTGCGATGCCCCCAAACGGGACGATATCGAGCCAGGTTCTGACGCCGGTCTCGGGGGCCTCGTAGTGCAGCCGGTGGGTTGCAGCGCCTCGCTGCTCGAAGTGGCCGGACATGAGCAGCGCCGTTCGCAGTGTTTCATGGCCGGCCCAGCTTTCGATGGAAATGCCGATGTCGACGTCAGCCGTCGCTCGTGTCGGTTCGATATCGTGGACGTGCGTCAGCACGATGTCGCGTGCGCTCGCCCCACCGACAAACCACTGGATACTCTTTTTGGAAGCAGCGGCAGCCACTTCCCGCAGAAGGGCCACCATTTCGGCAGGAAACGGGCGATAGGGGCGAGGCTCAAGCGGGGAGATATTGTTCACGCACTAACCGGGCAGTTTCGAGATTGCGCGAGTCGCCGCTCGCCACGAGATCAGCGTAGATGAGCAGGGGCGGCGCGATGTTTTGCGGAAGTCCAGCCGCAAACTGAAGCTCTATCGGGGACCTCAGGAATTCAATGTTGCCGTCGCGATCAGCCCGCAGGCGAGCCTTCGCGATCCACTCCCTCGGTACCTCGCCGGCACAGTATACGGTGAATGTGGCTGGTTTCAGGTATCGCGTAAGGATCGCTGCTGCCGGTTCGCCACCAAACTGGCACCGATCGGGGAACTCGGGAACGCTTCTCCACCAGTCGGGGATGTCGGTGCGGAAGCGGCCGAGCTGAAGCGATCCACGCAGCAATGTCGGGTACAACGTGGTCCATTCATCGATGAGCCGTGCTGTGTCGACGAATTGCATGGCGCGCCCGCCGGGCTGCTCGATGAGATCGCGACGATCCAGCATGCCGTGAATGGCATTCTGGACGGTTCCGTGGCTGACGCCGGCAACCTGTGCGATATCCCGGTAGGTTTTTTCCAGCAGTGGAGGGACCGCGAGCAGGGCGAGTGCGACGCGCAATGTCGATTTGGTCCAGGTCCGGCTACGTGCCGGCAGGTCGTTGTCCGGGCGTGGGCGCCCGGACACGAGAATGACGCTATCGCCTAGAAGAAGACTGGCGTTGCCGGCCAGGTCGAGCGCATCAACCTGCATGTCGCGGCACGCATTGATCATATTAGGGGACAAATACGATGTCACTAGCAGGAGCCGGGCACCGTTGCCCGGCGCAACCTGTGCGCGGACAGCGGCCACGCTGCTGTAGCGGTCAATCGTTCGCTTGACATGCGCGAGGCGTTTGTAGCGACGGGTGCCGACATGGAACTCCAGTACTGCATCCGCACCGGACCGGGGTGGCGCCTTACGCAGGTGGACGGAAACGCCGGTCGCATCGCCGAACGCGATGATGGCAGCTTCCAGTAGAGGAGGCAGATCGTGATCGACCGGATGCATGGCAAGGCCGCGGTTGTCCAACTTTCCTAATTGTACACGCAACGTGGACAGTATGGAAATTTGGATGCAGCTGGGTCTGTCCGAAAATGAGGATCGTCCACGGAACGTGTACAGGAGAAATTTTTGGACAAAAGACTTATTCTACCAACCAGGCGCTAAAAGGCGCTCCTGCCGGCAGCGTCAGTCCCTCGCGACAAGCCATGTCCGGATTTTGTCGAGCATCGAGGGGCTTTGGCTAGGGCCGGGCTGCTCGGACTTCGCGGACGGTGAAAAGCATGGTGAGTACATCGCTCGACGTTGGCTTATCGCGAAACGCGAGCACGTTTCAGTCGCCCTGAAACGCAAAAAGCCCGCAGAGCGGGCTTTATCACGAACAAACATCCAGTCAATAGCTCTGGATCTACTTCCTTGGTGCCCAGGAGAGGACTCGAACCTCCACGATGTTGCCACCGCTAGGACCTGAACCTAGTGCGTCTACCAATTCCGCCACCTGGGCAGGTGTGCGTTGTGCAGCAAAGATCGCCATTATATGGGCCCTGAAATTGCTGTCAAGCGCTTTATCGCGCTCGGTCGCAACTTGTCGGTCGACGCTGGGAATACCGCCCCATTACGGCCGCAACGCCTGCCCGAAGCCACCCGGCTCCCCGCCGCGGCCCGCGGGCTGCCCGGTGCCACGATCCACAGTGTTAGAATCGCCCGCATTGCCATGATGTCTCATACCCCGGAACAAGAACAAACCACCGACACGCGTCCCTTGAGCAAATACCCGTACCCGATCCCGAGCCGCGAAGAGATTCTCGGCGTGCTGCGCACCAGCGACACGCCGCTCACCGCGAACGACATTGCCGAGACGCTTTCGATCAAGCGCCAGGAGCGCGAAGGCTTCTTCAAGCGCCTGGGCGCAATGGAACGCGACGGCCAGATCCGCCTCGACAAGCGCGGCTACTACCAGCTGACTCATCCTTCGAATTTTGTCGCCGGCCGCGTACAGGGTCATCGCGACGGCTACGGCTTCGTCGTGCGAGACGATGGCCAGGACGATCTGTTCCTGCCGAACGCTGAAATGCAAAAGGTCATGCATAACGATCGCGTACTCGCGCGCGTCATCGGCTACGATCGGCGCGGGCGGCCGGAGGGGCACATCGTCGAGGTCACCGACCGCGCCAACAAGCGTGTGATCGGCAGACTGCTGAGCGAAAACGGCGCGCTGATCGTCGCCCCCGAAGACAAGCGGATCGGTCACGACATTCTGATCACGCAAAGCACGAAAAAAGCGAAGGTCGGGCAGGTCGTGGTGGTCGAGCTGACCGATTTCCCGAGCCGGCATTCGCAGCCACTAGGCCGCGTGTCCGAGATACTCGGGGACATAGACGACCCGGGCATGGAAATCGAAATCGCGGTGCGCAAGTACGGCGTGCCGCACGAGTTCAATCCGCAGGCGCTCGCCGAAGCCGCAAAGCTGCCCGACGAAGTCAGGCCGGCTGATCTGCGCCATCGCGTGGACTTGCGCGATGTGCCGCTCGTGACGATCGATGGCGAAGATGCGCGGGACTTCGACGATGCCGTCTACTGCGAACCGATGAAAGTCGGCCGCGGCGATGGCTTTCGCCTGATCGTGGCGATTGCCGATGTCTCGCACTACGTCCAGCCCGAGACGGCGCTCGATGCCGATGCAATCGAACGCAGCACGTCGGTCTATTTCCCGCGGCGCGTGATCCCGATGCTGCCCGAGAAGCTGTCGAACGGTCTTTGCTCGCTGAACCCGCAGGTGGACCGGTGCGTGCTCGTGTGCGACATGGTCATCACGGGCAGGGGAGAGATCAAGGCCTATCAGTTCTATCCGGCCGTCATGCACTCGGCCGCGCGCCTGAC
>Ga0157369_10010849_pt1 | contig 10377 bp, 11 predicted proteins | sample C25metaG_FD_113461 | JGI IMG/M metagenome (GOLD analysis project Ga0157369, IMG submission 113461) | Corn rhizosphere microbial communities from Kellogg Biological Station, Michigan, USA - C2-5 metaG | ecosystem: Host-associated > Plants > Roots > Rhizosphere > Soil | place: USA: Michigan...
CGCCCCGGCCCGCGACGCGCTCTATGACGGCTGGAAGACGGCGATCGCGCGAATTGGAGGTTTTCGCGACAGCTCTCCTTAAGGACTCGCTGCTACCTTAGGTGGCCTGAAACAGGCGTCTGGGGTCGCCCAATGGATGATGTTGCCAATCGCGAGATGCTCGAGGCAGGGGTGTGTCTTACGGGGATGATCGGGATCGCCCTGTGGCAGGTCCTGCGTACATTGGGCAGCGGCGGTTTGAACGGGATCGGCATGATAAAGCTGACCTGCAACCTGATCCTTCTTGGGATCGCGGTCTATGTCGGTTACTCGGCGCTGACGATGTGGACCTGACCGTTCAAGCGGCTTGAGCCGCGGGCGCCGCTGCACGAAACCGCAACGTCAACGTGATCGCACATATTCCGCCCACAAGAACGATCGGCAGCATCGCGTCGATGACGGATCCGGCCGGCCAGCCCATCTGCCGGAGTTGTCCTGCCAGCAGAGGTCCCGCGATCGTGCCCAGCCGCCCTATTCCGACGATCGCGCCGGAGGCCGCTGCGCGCACCTTCACGGGGTAGAGCGGTGGCGCCAGACCGTAAAGGACGAAGGTGATGCCCGGTGTGAACACGCCGAGCATCCCCGACCAGGCGACGATCATGATCACCGATTGTGCGGCGCCGAGGAAATAGAGCGAGATCAGGACGGTGCCGTACGCCAGCACGAGCGCGCGCCGCACGCCGGCGAAATCGGCAAGGAAGCCGAGCAGCAATGCGCCTGGCACACTGGCGGCGTTGAACCAGAAGGATGCGGCCGCGCCTTCACCTGACAAATGTCCCTTGGCGACCACCAGAGACGGCAGCCAGTTCAGGACCAGATAGAGCACCACAAGAGCGAGGAAGCTCGCAGATGCGAGCAGGATCGTCGTCACGGCTCGTCCGTCGCCGAACAGGGCGGGCAGCAGCTTCACATCGGCGCTGTCTTCGTGGGCCGGTCTGGTTTCTCTTAGGAAAAACCAGAGCAGCGGAAGGATCGCGAGCGGCATCGCACCCCCGACAATGAAGATCGTCCGCCAATCCAGTTGTTCGCCGGCGATGTTGGCGAACAGCGAGACCATCGAGCCGCCGGTCGGCATGCCGCAGAACAGCGCGCAGGTCACCGCACTTCGCCGCGACGGCGCACTGATCTCGGCCGCGATGGCGATCAGCACCGGATAGGCGCCGCCGAAGCCGAGACCGGTCGCGAACCGCGCCGGCAGCAGGGCAAGAAAGCTGCCACTGGTTGCGGTCCACAGGGCGCCAACGCCGAACAGCGCCACCGACATCAGCAGCACCGGCTTTCGCCCGATCGCATCGGCGAGCTTGCCGCCGGTGAAGGCGCCGAACACCAGCCCGATCATGGCCGAACTCGCCGCCCAACCCTGCTCGGCCGGATTCAGCCCCAGTGCGGCCACGAGCTTCGGCGCGGCAATACCGAACGCCTGGATGTCGTAACCTTCGAGGATCGCCGCCAGAAAGCACATCGCGATGGTGACGGCGACGCGCCCGCGAATTTCGGAATTTTCTGCCATCGGCCCCCCCATGCGCCGTCGAATCTAGCAGTCTTCCGCTTGGTTTGACACCGGGCAGCCCGAAGACCACTCTGTCGCGATTGCCATTTCTGGACGGAGTTTCCCATGAATTTGCGCGAAAAATTCGACACGCGCGCACCCGCAGTGCACGCCATTCCCTCCCTCGAAGGCAAGGTCAGCGACGAGGAGTGGAAGCTGCGCCTCGATCTCGCCGCCACCTACCGGCTGGTCGCGATGTATGGCTGGGACGACATGATCTTCACGCACATCTCTGTGCGCATCCCGGGACCCGAGCATCACTTCCTGATCAATCCCTATGGGATGCTGTTTGAGGAGATCACGGCGTCAAGCCTGGTCAAGATCAATATCGACGGCAACAAGGTCGACGATTCGCCTTATCCCGTGAATCCGGCGGGCTTCACCATCCATTCCGCGCTGCACATGAGCCGCGACGACGCGCATTGCGTCATCCACCTTCACACCGATGACGGCGTGGCTGTATCGGCGCAGGCCGATGGACTTCTGCCGCTCGACCAGCATGCCATGGTGATCACGGGCGATGTCGCCTATCACGATTACGAAGGCATCGCGCTCGATCTCGACGAACGCGAGCGTCTGGTGTCCGACATCGGCACCGACAAGCATGTGATGATGCTGCGCAATCACGGCACGCTGACCTTGGGCAAGAGCTGCGCCGACGCGTTCCTGCGCATGTACTATCTCGAGCGCGCCTGTACGATGCAGATCCGCGCGCTGTCGGGCGGGACCAAGCCCAACTGGCCGAACCAGGGCGTGCCGGAGAAGACGGCGGCGCAGGGACAGATGGCGTTCGAAGGCCTGCTCGGTGCGCTGGCGTGGCCGGCGTTGCTGCGCAAGCTCGACCGGCTCGATCCCGGCTACAAACACTAGGACTGCAGCATGAAATTCGGGACAGGCCAATCCGTCCGCCGGACGGAGGATATCCGCTTCATCACCGGTCACGGTCAGTATACGGACGATGTCCGCCTGCCGGAGGAGGCGCGCGTCGCGTTCGTGCGCAGTCCGTATGGCCATGCGCGCATCCGCTCCATCGACACCGAAGCAGCGAAAAGCGCGCCCGGCGTGATCGCGGTCCTGACGCAGGCCGATCTCGAGGCCGCCGGCGCGAGGCCGATGAAGACGATGACGCCGGTCAAGGGAAAAGACGGTTCGTTCCCGAAGGGCGTCGCCAAGGATTTTCTCGCCAAGGATCAGGTCACGTTCGTGGGCGAGGCCGTGGCCATGGCCATCGCCGAAACACTGGCCGAAGCACGCGACGCGGCGGAGCTTGTCCAGATCGATTACGAATCCCTCGATGCCACAGGGACGCTCGAATCGGCGCCTGCCGGCGTGCAGATATGGGAAGAAGTCCCGGGCAATCTCTGTCTCGACTGGCAGGACGGTAAGGAAGATGCCTGCAACGCGGCGTTCGCCGCCGCAGCCCATGTCGTCGGCCTCGACATGGTGCAGAACCGCATCGTCGTGAATTCCATGGAAGCGCGTGGCGCCATCGGCCAGTACGATGCGGCGGCCGAAAGCTTCACGCTGTATTCGGGCAATCAGGGCTCTGGCGGTCTGCGCGCGAACATTGCCGGAATCCTCAGTGTCCCGCCGGATAAGGTGCGCGTGATCTCGCCCGATGTCGGCGGCGGTTTCGGCATGAAGGCGGGACTCTATCCCGAGCAGTGCTGTGTGCTGATCGCGGCCAAGATCGTTGGCCGTCCAGTCCGCTGGTCGTCCGACCGTACCGAAGCGTTCTTGGCCGATCATCACGGCCGCGACATGCGCACCCGCGCAGAAGGCGCGTTCGACAAGGACGGACGTATTCTGGCGCTGCGCTTTACGGGCACGGCCAACCTCGGCGGCTATCTGTCGGGCTTTGCGCCGTTCATCCCGACGCTCGCGGGTTCGCGCATTTTCGGCGGCGTCTATCGCGTGCCGGCGTTTTACACCAACATCCAGCTCTACTTCTCGAACACAGCGCCGGTGAATGCTTACCGTGGTGCCGGCCGTCCCGAAGCCGCATTCTACATGGAGCGGTTGATGGACGTCGCTTCGCGCCGGATCGGCATCGACCGCGTCGAGATCCGCAAGCGCAATCTGATCGCGTCCGACGAACTGCCTTACAAGAACTGGTGGGGTGCGTCGTTCGACTCCGGCGACTATCCGCAAATGCTCGAGGAAGGTTTGAAACGTGCCGATGTCGCGGGCTTCGCCGCGCGCCGCAAGGAATCGGAATCGCGCGGGAAACTTCGCGGCCTCGGCATCGCCTATTATGTGGAGATCACGGCCGCGGCGGGCAGCGAACCGGCGCGCGTGGCGTTCACCGACAATGGCGGTGTCGAGCTTTATGTCGGCACGCAATCGAACGGGCAGGGGCACGAGACCGCTTTTGCGCAGCTCGTCGCCGAGAAGCTCGGCGTGCCGTTCGAATCCATCGCTGTGAAGCAGGGCGACAGCAATTGGGTGAATGGCGGAGGCACCGGAGGTTCACGCTCGCTCAACATGTCGGGCGGTGCGCTGCTGGGCGCCTCCGACGAAGTCATCAAAAAGGGCAAGACCGCGGCCGGACAGGTGCTGCAGGCCGGTGGCGCCGAGGTCGGCTTTGAGATCGTCGAAGGCATCGGGCGCTTCCGCATTGCGGAGACGGAGCGCGCGATCACCATCGGCGAGCTTGCCGTCACGCTACGGCGCGAGAAGCTTCCCGGTTTCGAGAACGGCCTCGACAGCGATGCGCTGTATCAGGGCGCCGCCTCCACCTTCCCGAACGGCTGTCATGTCTGCGAAGCCGAGATCGATCCTGAGACCGGGCAGGTGCAGATCGTGTCCTATTCGGTGCTCGACGATTTCGGCCGGGTGATCAATCCGATGCTGGTCGCGGGCCAGGTCCATGGCGGCGTGGTCCAAGGCCTCGGCCAGGCGCTGATGGAGAACTGCGTCTACGATCCGGAATCTGGCCAGGCCATGACGGCGAGCTTCACCGACTACGCGATGCCGCGTGCCGATGACATGCCCGATATCCGCTTTGCGTACGAAGAAATCCCCTGCAAGACCCACGCGCTCGGCGCCAAGGGCTGCGGCGAGGCCGGAACGGTCGGTGCGCTACCGGCCGCGATCAGCGCCATCGCCGACGCGCTCGACGTCGATCACATCGACATGCCCGCGACGCCGGAAAGGGTGTGGCGCGCGCTGCAGGAGAAATCGCAGAAGGCCGCTTAGGCGAACTCGTCGCTCGCCAGGATCCGCGTCTGCTTCCGGCGCAAAAGCAGGATGCCGACCTCGATCGCGATGGCGGCAAGAAACGGCGACAGCGCAACCGCCGGCCCGTCTTCGTCGGCCTCGGCTTTCCACAACGCGCCGAAGACAAACAGACCGGTCGCGATCATCAACAGCTTGCGCATGATTCACCCTCTGCCGTTCTAACGAAGAGGATGAACGAAAGTTCCGACCGGTATTCAGTCGCGTTCCGGCTGGGGTGGTGGCGCGATCGGCGTGGGTGGAGCGCTCGCTTCAGGAGGAGGCATAGCTTCCGGCGGAGGCGGCGGTGGCTCGTCTGCCGCGGGCACGATCAAAACCGGTCTGGAGCCATAGCGCGCGAGCGATGCGGTGAGCCTGTCGCGTTGTCTGCAGCCCTCGGGACACAAACCCTCAAGGACCTTCAGCTCTTCTTCGGCCGCTTTGGGATCGTGGATGTCGAGGTACTTCTCGCCGAGGAAGACCTGCAGATCGCGCGGGTCGGAATCGATATCGAGCACGCGCCGGTAATAATCTTCGGCCATGCGCAGTTCGGTTTCATGGGCTGTCCCGGTGCGCTGCTCCGCCAGACGGCGGTGCGCATAGCTCAGATAGACCAGCAGATCGACATCGTCGGGGTATTGGTTGAGCGCCACATCGAGATACGGAATGGCCTCCACGATCTTCTGATGCTGAACAAGATCGACGCCGACGGAATAGGCGTTCCGCGCGTGGGCCGCGTCGGCGGGACTGTCGCCCCGGATCGCTTCGGCCGGACTCGCCAGCAATGCTGCCGCCATGATCGCCAGACAGATTTTTCCACGCATATTCGACGCCACCTTCACTGCAAACTTCACAACGCGCATCCCTACGTTACGTGCCGCGAACAGGTGGATGCAATTCCTGTCTGCGGTATGCGATCTCTATTGCGTCGCCGCCGGCGCCTGCGCCGACGCCGGAGTGGGGCTGGCTGCAGGCGTGGCAGCGGCATAAACCGCCACGGCCTTGTCCAGTGTCTCGCGCTCGTCGCAGCCCGACGGGCACAGCGATGCCAGCGTCGTCTGTTCCTTCTGGGCCGATGCCATGTCGTGCATCTGCAGGTAAAGCTCACCGAGATATTCGTGGACGCCCTTGTGGTTGGGATCGATGGCCAGCGCGCGCTGGTAGTAGTCGAGCGACATCTTGAATTCGCCGTCGCGCCCAGCGTCGGTATAGGTCATGCCGACCATGCGATGCGTGTATCCGAGATAGTTCAGGATATCGGCGTCGCGCGGATGTTTCTCGAGCGCGGTTTCGAGATGCGGGATGGCCTGCGCATATTGCTCATGATGAATGAGGCGCTTGGCCGTCGTGTAATCGTCGAATGCAGCAGAGGGTGCTTTGAAGTTGCCGCCGCCATAACCGCCGCCTCCACCACCCATCGCGAATGCGCCGGTCCCGAGCCCGAGAAGAGCTGTCGCCGCCGCTGCGTGCAAAAACAATTTCCGCATGACGTCCTCCCTGATCCTGCCGCCATTCTAGCGCCGCCGCGTCATCCGATCCAAGCCTTCCCAATTTAATGTGCCGTGCCTGCCGGCGCTGCCGAGGCGGTTTTCGACTGATAGTCTGCAATTTCCTTTGTAAGCGCATCTTTCTCGTCGCAGCCGGATGGGCAGATCCGCGCAAGCTCGGTCAGCTGCGCATTGGCCGCGGTCATGTTGTGCATGGCGAGATAGTCTTCACCGAGATACTGGTGCGCGGCTTTGTGGTCGGAATCGTTCGCCAGCGCCTTCTTCAGATAGTCGAGCGAGGTGCCGTATTCGCCGATCTTCGCATGCGCATAGCCCGCATAGCTGAGCACGTTGGCGTTCTGGGGTTTGTCTATGGCGGCCTGATCGATGTACGGGATCGCTTCCGCATACTTCTCGTGATGGATGAGCCGGATGGCCGTTCGATAGGGGTCTTCACCCATGGATGACGTTCCCCCCAACATGCCCGTGCCCCGCGCGCCGGCGCCGCCTGTGCCGTTGTCGTGACCCTGCATGTCCTGCCCTAACACAGGCATGCTCCCGGCAAGCGCGAATACGGCCGCGCTCGTCCAGATCGCAAATCCTCTCATTTGATTTCCTCCCGCCGAAAGCCGGTTTACTCTATACCAAATGCCCGTCCCTTTGGATTGACTTCACCGGCCTCTCCGGCGGAAAGTCTTTGCATGACTTCCTCTCAAACTGTCGTCAAAGCGCTCGATTCAGCACGTCCCAAACGCAGGCCCGAAAGCCTCGGCAAGATCAAGAGAGCGGCGCGAAAGCTGTTCGTGGAACGCGGCTACCACGCCACGCGCCCGCAGGATATCGCGCGCGAGGCCGGCCTCGGCCATGGCACCTTTTACCTGCACTATGAAGACAAGCGTGCCTGCTTCCTGGCTTTCGTCGAAGAGGCGCGGGTGGAGTTGCAAGAATATGTGGATACGCGGGTCGCGGCCACCGATGGCTCGCTGGAACACACGATCGCAGCCTCGCTGAACGCCATCTACGACTACTCGGAATCCCATCCCGGCGTGCTCACGGCAGCGATGACCGACGAGGCGGTGATCGATGCGGAGGGCGTTCAGGCCATGCCGCTTCTTGTCCGCTGGGGCCATGACTGGGCGCTGCACCTGCAGCGCTCCATGGACAGCGGTGCCGCGGCGCCGATCTACGACGCCGACATCATCGGACAGGCAATTCTGGGTGCGATCCACCAAGCCGGAGCCGCCGGTTATCGCTCACGCCGCAAGCGTCAGGATCTGGTGGACAACCTGACGCGATTCCTGGTCCGGGCGCTAAAACCCTGAGTTTTGGCCAGAGCTGGCCAGAGCTTTGGATTGACACCGGCCATATTCTGACAAATTCTCAGTTCCCGAGAACGGCGCGGAACAGCCGCACGCCCATGGAGGATTGTCGATGACAAAGCTCGTCTGGACGCGCGAAGAGATTCTGGCCGATCACACCTATGCCAGGCCGCATGTCGAAGCCGGTTACCGGCTGCATGGCGGGTTCGATGCCGATGGGCAGTATGTCTCGCCGCGAACATTGAACCGCTGGCCTGCGATCCGGGCCTGGGGCGACGCGCTGGAGATGCGTGGGCACGAGCTGGTGGATTCCTCGCCGCAACTGATGGTGCGCGGCAGCTTTCCGAACACGGCGCAGCAGAGCCTCCTGCTCGAACATGGCCTCGGCCAGACGTTTTGGGATTCGCTGAGCGTCACCGGCGTCATTGAGGCGCGCGGTCGCACGCTCGCCACGGCCGAGGCGCCGGATTTTCAGTCCGTCGTGGACGAAGACATTTCCGGAACCGCAACAGCGCATCTCAACAAGGGACTGCTCCGTGCGCACGGTCTCGATGAAGGCGGCGATCCCGAACGCGGCGAGGGCGGCCACGATTCCATGTGGTTCGCGGTGCGCGACATGCTGTTCGGCAAACATGCCTATCCGCATGCAGAGGTTCCGGAGTCGCTGTCGCGTCCGGAACTTGGCCGGCTGATGCCGCAAATCCCCGACGATCATGAGCGCTGGATATTGCTGCTGATGAATGTGCTGATGATCGAGGTACGGGCGGAAAATTTCTTCAATTTCTGTACCGCGGTCATGCGCGACCCACGCAATTTCCGCGACCGGCGCGATGTGGCGCTCCATGCCGCCGATCTCGTCGATCGCATCCGCCAGGACGAGGCGCCGCATGTCGGCTATCTGACGGTCGTGATCTCGGAACTCCGCAGCTTCACATTCACGACGGCCGATGGCTGCCGCGTGAAGGGCGCCGATTTCATCGATCCGGTGTGGCGCGGCATGGTGCAGTGGCACGCGATCACCAACATCGATTGGGAGCGCCAGCACCGGCAGAATGAATTCGAAGCCCTGTTTAACGCCCGTCCCGATGGCGAGGCGTTGGCCCGCCGCTTCCGGACCCTCGAACAGAAGGAAGCCGCATAATGAAGGAATTTCGTGGACGCACCGCTTTCGTCACCGGCGGCGCGAGCGGCATCGGGCTTTCGATGGCGCGCGCTTTTGGCCGTGCCGGAATGAATGTTGTGCTGGCTGATATCGACCGCGACACGGCAAGCGAAGCGGCGGAACGTCTTTCGCACGAGCAGATCAAGGCGATCCCGGTGCGCTGTGATGTCGTCGAGCGCGCATCGATCGAAGCCGCCGCGCAGGAGGCCATCGATGCCTTCGGCAAGGTGCACATCGTCTGCAATAACGCGGGCGTTGCCGTCGGCGGATCGATCGAGACGGTCAAGGAACGTGACTGGGACTGGATTATCGACGTCAATCTGAAAGGCGTCGTGCACGGCACCGAAATCTTCGCGCCGCTGATCAAGAGCCACGGTGAGGGCGGCCATATCGTCAACACCGCCTCGATGGCCGGCATGGTCTCGCCGCCGGGTATGGAGCCCTATTGCGCCACCAAATTCGCCGTCGTGGCGATGAGCGAGGGCTGGTACCAGCAGCTTGCGCCAGCGAACATCGGCGTTTCCGTTCTCTGTCCCGGCTTCGTGAAGACGCGCATCCACGAAAGCGGGCGCGCGCGGCAGGACAAGTATGGCGGCATCGGCGAGGTCGATCCCGGCGTCGGCGACACCCGCGAACAGGCTGTGCAGAACGTCCTCAACGGCATCGATCCCGACATCGTGGGCAACCGCGTGCTCGAAGCGATCCAGAACGGCGAGCTTTACATTTTCACTCATCCGGCGATGCGCCCGTTTGTCGAGGCGCGTTTCCAGGTGATCCTCGCTGCCTTCGATGCGGCGTCGAATTCCCCGGCGCTGGCAAGCGTCCAAGACCACACCGTGATCCCCACCCTCACGTCCAAGCCCTGAAAGCGACATCATGAAATTCGGTATCTTCTACGAGCACCAGCTTCCGCGCCCCTGGAACGAGGGCGATGAGCTGAAGCTGTTCCAGGACGCGCTCGATCAGGTCGAACTCGCGGACAGGCTGGGCATCGATCACGCCTGGGAGGTCGAGCACCATTTCCTCGAGGAGTATTCGCATTCTTCCGCGCCGGAAGTGTTCCTCGCGGCCTGCTCGCAGCGGACCAAGAACATCCGCCTCGGTCACGGCATCGTGCTGATGCCGCCGGGCTACAACCATCCCGCGCGTGTCGCAGAGCGTATCGCCACCCTCGATCTCGTCTCCAACGGCCGTGTCGAATTCGGCACGGGCGAGTCCTCCGCGCTGCTCGAACTCGGCGGCTATCGCGTGCCGGTCGAGAAGAAGCGCGACATGTGGCGCGAGACGGTCGAGCAATGCCTCAACATGATGGTCATGAACCCATACCCGGGCTTCAAGGGCGAGTATTTCGAGATGCCCTGCCGCAACATCGTGCCGAAGCCGGTGCAGAAGCCGCATCCGCCGGTATGGGTCGCCTGCTCGAACCGGGAGACCATCAAGCTCGCCGCCCGTCTCGGCATCGGCGCGCTGACCTTTGCCTTCGTCGATCCCCAGGAAGCCAAGCAATGGGTCGACGACTATTATCGCATCCTCAAAGAGGAGTGCGTGCCGATCGGCCACGCGGTGAACGCCAATATCGCGATGGTCACCGGCTTCTCGGTGCAC
>Ga0157369_10010852_pt1 | contig 10376 bp, 9 predicted proteins | sample C25metaG_FD_113461 | JGI IMG/M metagenome (GOLD analysis project Ga0157369, IMG submission 113461) | Corn rhizosphere microbial communities from Kellogg Biological Station, Michigan, USA - C2-5 metaG | ecosystem: Host-associated > Plants > Roots > Rhizosphere > Soil | place: USA: Michigan...
CGCGCGAGCTGCGCGCAGACGCCGTGATCGCGCACATGAGCCCCATCTATGCGGTGCTCGCGGCTCCGCTCTGCATCCCGGCGCGCGTGCCGATCCTGCTCTGGTTCACGCACTGGCGAAACAGCGCGACGCTGCGCGCGGCGGAGCGCGTGTCGAAGGCGGTGGCCACGGTCGACCGTTCGTCGTTCCCGTTTCAATCGCCGAAGGTGCACGCGATCGGTCACGGCATCGACGTCTCGCAGTTCCCGTGCCGCCCCGATCCGGGAAACGAGACGCTGCATGCCCTGGCGCTCGGGCGTACGTCACCGGCGAAGGCCCTGGACTCGATCGCCGCCGCCTGCCGGGTCGCGCAGGTGGAGCTCGAGATCCGCGGGCCGTCGGACACAGATGAGGAGCGCGCGTACCGAGCGAGTCTCACGGTCCCCGTCGAGGATCCCGTCACGCGCGCCGAGCTGCCTGCGGTGTTCGCCCGCGCCGATGTGCTGATCAACGCGGCGGCCGAGGGCTCGCTCGACAAGGTCGTGTTCGAAGCGTGCGCGAGCTGCGTGCCGGTGCTCGCGTCGAACCCCGGCTTTGGGCTGCCGGCTGAGCTCCGGTTCGAGCGCGGCAACGTCGACGACCTCGCGCAGAAGCTGTCCACACTCGCGACACTCGATCGCGAAACGCTCGGACACGAGCTGCGCGCGTGGGTGGAACGGGAGCATTCCGTCGAGCACTGGGCCGATGCGATGCTCGCACTCGCATGAAGGTCGATCACGTTCAGAAGGTGTCGGGCATCTCCGGGTCGGAGGCGCACCTGCTGCAGCTCGTCCCGGCGCTGCGCGAGCGCGGGTGGGACGCGTCGATGATCGTGCTGCACGAGGGCGAGCCCGGCGCGGAAGAGTTCGTGCGCCGCATGCGCGCAAAGGACGTGCCGACGGAGGCTTGGCGCATGCGCGCCGACATCGATCCGCTCGTGTTCGCGCGCCTCGCCGCGCGGCGGCCGGACATCGTGCACACGCACCTCGTCCACGCCGACGTGCACGGCCTACCAGCCGCGGCACTCGCGCGCGTGCCGCTGCGCGTGAGCACGAAGCACGGCTTCAACGAGTTCCGCTCCAATCGCGCGGTTGCTCTCGCGGACAGAAACGCCGCGCGATTCGCGCACCGGCAGATCGCGATCTCCGCCGGCCTCGCCGACTACCTCGCTGCGACGGAAGGCTTCGAGCGCGACGACTTCACGGTCGTCCACTACGGCATCGAGCCGGGCCCCGAGCCGCCGCCGCCGCCGGCCGAGCCGAGGCTGGTCGCGATCGGGCGACTGATCCCGATCAAGGGCTTCGACACCCTCCTGCAAGCGTTTGCGCTCGCGCGCGCTGAGGTGCCGGAGCTGACGCTGGAGCTCGCGGGCTCCGGACCGCTGCGGTTCGAGCCGCAGGACGGGGTCACGTTCCTCGGCCACGTGTCGCCGGTGCAGCCGCTGCTCGAGCGCAACGCGATCCTCGTTGCGCCCTCACGCGGCGAGGGGTTCGGCATGGTCGCGCTCGAGGCCGCGGAGCGCGGGCGCGCCGCGATCGTGACGAACGTCGGCGGGTTGCCGGAGATCGTCGCGCACGGCGAGACAGGTCTTGTCGTCGAGCCGGAAGGGCTCGCGCAGGCGATCGTCGAGCTCGCGCGCGATCCAGAGCGCGTGCGCTCACTCGGCGCTGCCGCTCGTGCGCGGGCGCTCGCGCAGTTCTCGCCGCAGGCGGCGGTCGAGGGCGTCGAGCGCGTATATCGCCAGTAGCACGAGCAGGAAGTCGAACGAGACGCGGTAGCGCGTCGTCCCGGCGAACGCCATCGCGGCCGCGGTGTTGTACGCGAGCAGCAGCACCGCGAGTGCGGCGAACCAGCGCGCTGCGAAGAACAAGCCGACGATCGCGAGCGCGTAGATCGGGATCATGTACAGCGGCTCGACAACGCGGCGCGCCGTGTCGCGCCACGTGCCCTTGCCCGAGCGCCCCTGCGTCTCGTGCGAGCGCGGATCCCACAGCAGCCACGTCGCCTGCGCCATGAGCTTCGCCTTCTCGCCGGGATGGTGGCGCCAGAAGACGAACGTCTTGTGCTCGAAGTCGGTCATCTGCCTGCACTCGTTCACCGGCTCGATCTGCCCCGTCTGCAGCCAATGCTCGTACGCGTCCTGCGGCGTCGGCGGGAAGCCCTTCTGCGGGACGTCGTCGATCCAGCCGCCGTGCGCGAGCACGCGGTACGTGTTCGCGTTGTTCGCCTTCCAGAGCGCGCGGCCGTCGGTCGTCACCGCGAAGCAGCCGACGGACACGTCGTTGCGGACCAGCCACGGCGAGACGACGACGAACGACGCCACGAGGATCGCGACGACGGCGACGACGCGCTGCGCCGGCAGCCGCCACGCGACGTAGATCGCGATCAGCACCGGCAGCGCGCTCAGCCGGCTGTTGCCGAGGATCGCGACGCCGCACAGCGCGCCGGTCAACACGAAGAGCCAGGGCGAGCGGCGCGTGACGGCGACGATCGCCGAGAGCACCACTCCCGCGAGCACGACCTGGTCGAGGATCTCGCGATTGACGTGCACGTCGTGCCAGATCAGGTACGGGTTGAGCGTGGCGACGATCGCCGCGAGCGCCGCGTAGCGCGGCAGCAGGCGTTGACCGATCGCGTAGACGAGCAGCGCGGTGACGGTCGCGACGGCAATCTGCGCGAGCCCGACGACGAGCCAGTGCCGGCCGAAGATCCAGTAGAGCGGGATCAGGAAGTAGCCGTACAGCGGCTGCGTGTTCGCCGACGGCACGCCCGGGATGAAGCCGAACGTGCCCGTCTTCACATACGTCTGCGCGAACGTGTCGCTCTTCTCGGTGTAGGCCGAGAGGATGTTCCCGCGCTCGGCGAGCAGCACGACGAGCCGCGGGAGGATCGCTGCCAGCGCCACGACGACGGCAGCACGTCTGGTTGACAAGATGCGCACGTGGAAGATTTCCAACGCTACGCGGTCGTCTCCTGCCACGTCGAACGACCGCTCGACGATCGCGTCTGGGCCGCGTTCGAGCGCCTGCTCGTGTGGCGCCCCGCCGGGTTCGTCGTGACGCCGTTCATCCGGCCGCCCGCGGAGGGCGAGGACGAGGAGACCTGGCTGCGCCGTGCGCGGCGCGCGGCCGAGCTGGCGCCACTCGGGCACCACACGCATTGGGGCGGCGTCTCGCAGGCTCGGCCTGTCGGCGAGGTGGACGCGGCCGCGCACGTGCGCCGCGAGGCGGAGTGGCTGCGCACGCACGGGCTCGAGCCGCGGTACTTCTGCGGCGGCGGCTGGTACCTCGATGGGCCGCTCGCCGAGGTGCTCGCCGACTTCGGCTACGTCGACTGCACCGCGACGACGTTCCGGCAGACGTACCTCGCCGACGACGCGCCGCGCTTGCAGCTCGCCGGTCCGTCGCGCGTGCAGCTGCCGAGCGGCGCGGAGTTGCTCGAGCTGCCGGCGACGCACTCGCTCGGCATGCTCGCGCGAGGGCTGCTCACGCTCGACGGACTCGTGCACGTGCACTTCCACGACTGGGAGCTCGTCGACCGGCGCCGTGCACTCGCACTGCACGTGCTGCTGCGCGTTTTGAGGCTGCGACGGGCGCCGCTGACCGTCGGCGAGCTCGCCGAACGGGCTGCCGGCGCGCCCCTGGCTACCATCGCCTCGTGACGTCCAGCACGACCGAGGAGCGGCCCGCCGCCGAGGACATCCGCGCCGCGACGCCGTACCTGCTCTCCGCGACGCCGTTCAAGTCGCTGCTGCGGCGCTTCGTCAGCATCGTCGCGCTGGCGACCGTCGACGTCGGCGGCCTGATCGTCGGCCTCTATCTCGCGCTCGCGCTCCGCGCGGATCTCTTCGACCCGCATCCAGTGCTGTGGGGGCTGCTGTGGGATCAGGAGACGAGCTGGCTCGCGTTCCTGATCCTGATGCTCGTGCTCGTGTTCTGGCAGGCGGGGCTGTACGCGCCGCGCGAGACGCGCGAAGGTGCGGGCCGCGTCGTGCCGAGCGTCATTCTCGTCGCGGCGTTGTCGCTCGCGTTTGCGATCGGCACGGGCCAGCACTTCCAGACGTTCGGGTTGTACGTCGTCGGCGCGGTGTTCGTCGCCGCACTGATCTCGCTCTTCCGTGCGTGCTACGAGCTCTTCACCGGCAACATCATGCGCGCGGCCGGCGTGCGCCGGAAAGCGGCGCTCGTCGGCACCGGCTCGCAGCTCGCGCATCTGCGCGAGACGCTCGGCGCGAGCCGCGGCGGCATCCTCTACAAGTTCGCGGGCGAGGTCGAGCCGGGGCCGGACGTCGAGGCGCTGCTGCAGCGCGAGACGCTCGACGAGCTGATCGTCGCCGATGGCGGGCTGTCGGAGGACCGGCTGCTCGAGATCGTCGACGCCGCGCATCGTCGTGGCGTGAAGGTGCGCGTCGCGCCGCGCACGACCGAGCTGTTGATCGAGCGAGGCGAGTACGTCCCCGGGCAGGGCCTGCCGCTGTTCGAGTTGCGCCCGCCGATCTTCGGGGGCACCGAATGGGTGTCGAAGCGCGTGTTCGACATCGTCGTCTCGTCGTTGATTGTCGTCGTCGGGGTCCCGGTGTGGCTCGCGATCGCGCTGCTGATCAAGCTGACGTCCCGCGGCCCGGTGATGTACGCCGACGCGCGCGTCGGGTTGGGCGAGCACGACTTCCGGATGCTCAAGTTCCGGACGATGCACGCCGACGCGGCGGGGCAGCAGGCGAAGCTCGAATCGCGCAACGAGGCGAGCGGCGCCCTGTTCAAGATCCGCGACGACCCGCGCATCACGCGCGTCGGCCGCGTGCTGCGGCGATTCTCGGTGGACGAGATCCCGAACGTGCTGAACGTGCTGCGCGGCGAGATGTCGCTCGTCGGCCCGCGGCCGCTGCCGCTCCGCGACTTCGAGCTGCTCGAGCCGTGGCAGCGCCGCCGCTACAACGTCCTGCCTGGCATGACCGGCCTCTGGCAGGTCGCCGGCCGCTCGGATCTGACGTTCGACGACCTGGTGCGGCTCGACTTCTACTACCTCGAGAACTGGTCGATCTGGCTCGACATCACGATCCTGATCAAGACCCCGTTCGCGGTCTTCAGCCGCAAGGGCGCGTATTGAGCGCCCTCGATGGGCGCTCAATCGCGGAACCTGGTTCCGCACTTTGGAACCAGGTTCCTGAGTTAAACGGTTGCGGAACTCGGCAACCTGGTTCGAGGAACCAGGTTGCGTGGTGAAGCCACGGATTTACCGTGCCTTCACCACCGCCTGAGACACTTCGTGCCATGAAGATCCTCGCCGTCGCGAGCGCGATCGACCTCGACTTCCGCTACGGGTGCACGCCCGCGTGGTGGCAGATCTGGAAGGCGCTGAACGAGGAGGGCGTCGACCTGATCGTCGCGCCGTACCGCGGGCGGCCGGTCGAGACGCCCTGGTGGCGCACCGCGGCGAACCCGACGTACCTCGAGGGTGAGTCGTTCGCGCGCGCACGCGATGCGGTCGCGCGGTTCAAGGGCGACTCGCTGTTGCGCCGGTCCGAGGAGAACCCGGACGTCGGTGTCGCCGACAAGATGACGCTCGAGGTGATCCGCCGCTGGGTCACACCGCGCTGGCAGAAGCACCTCGATCGCCTCGTCGCGACCGAACGCCCCGACGCGGTCATTGTCTTCACCGTGCCGATGGCGCACCTCCGCGGCATCCCGACCGCGTTGCGCGAGCGCTACGACATCCCGGTCGTCTTCTACGACGGGGACGTGCCGATGAGCCTGCCGGAGTTCGGCGGCATGGACACCGGCTTCAACTGGTACCACGGCGGCGACCCGTCCGAGTACGACCTGCTGCTGTCCAACTCGGAGGGCGGGCTCGAGCGGCTCCGCGAGCTCGGTGCGCGCCGCGCGGAGGCCGTCTTCTGGGGCGCCGACCCGGAGTTCTTCGCACCGCAGCCGGTCGAGAAGGAGATGGACGTCTTCTTCTACGGGTACGGCGCGAAGTTCCGGCACGAGTGGATGGACTCGATGATCGCCGAGCCGTCGCGTGAGCTCGACGACGTCGACTTCGCAGTCGGCGGCCGCGACTTCCACGAGCTCGGCCGCGCGCGCGAGATCGGCGACGTTCCGTTCAACACGTTCGCCCGCGCGATCAGCTCCGCGCGTGTGAACCTCTGCATCACGCGTAAGCCGCACGCGACCGTGCACGCGTCATCGTCGTGCCGCCCGTTCGAGCTCGCGTCCGCCGGCGCCGCGATCGTCAGCAACCCGTACGACGGCCTCGAGCGCTGGTTCGAGCCGGGCTCCGAGCTGCTGATCGTCAACTCGAAGCAGGAAGCGGTTGCCGCGTACAAGCAGCTACTCGACGACCCGGCGCAGGCGGAGGAGCTCGGCCGCCGCGCGCGCGAGCGGGTGCTCGACGAGCACACGTACCGCCATCGCGCGCGCCAGATCCTCGAGCTGATCGGCCTGCGGGAGACAGCGAATGTCTAGACAGATCGCGATCGTCCCCGCCTTCAACGAGGCGAAGAACATCGGCCGCGTCATCGACGAGCTGCGCGCGTTCGACGGCGGCTTCGATGTCGTCGTCGTCTCCGACGGCTCGACCGACGCAACGGCAGAGGTCGCGCGCGCACACGGCGCGCACGTCGTGCAGCTGCCGTTCAACCTCGGCATCGGCGGCGCCGTGCAGACGGGCTTCCGCTACGCGTGGGAGAACGGCTACGAGCTCGCGGTCCGCTGCGACGGCGACGGTCAGCACGACCCGAGTGAGCTTCCGAAGGTGCTCGCACCCGTCATCGCGGGCGACGCCGACATCGTCGTCGGCTCGCGCTTCACCGGCGACGAGGGCTACCGGTCGTCCGCCGTGCGCCGCGTCGGCATCCGTGTCCTCGCGGCCGTCGTCTCGCTGATCGCGCGGCAGCGGGTCACCGACACCACCTCCGGCTTCCAGGCGCTGAACCGCAAGGCGCTCGCGCTCTTCGCCGCCGACTACCCGCACGACTACCCGGAAGTCGAGGGCATGGTGATGACGATCAGGCACAAGCTCCGCCTGCAGGAAGTGCCGGTGCGCATGCGCGAGCGCGAGCACGGGCAGTCGTCGATCACCGCGCTGCGCTCGATCTACTACATGGCGAAAGTGCTGCTCGCGCTGTTCGTCGGCCTGTTCCGCCGCCGGGTGGTGCCGGCCGAATGATGCTCGCCGCGCAGACGCCGCTGAAGGTCTCGATCGCCGCGACGATCGTGTCGCTGCTGCTGGTGCTCGGCGTGTTCGAGCTGATCCGCTCGCGGCGGCTGCGCGAGCGCTACGCGCTGCTATGGCTCGTCACCGGCGTTGTGCTCGTGATCCTCTCCGCGTGGCGCGGCGGCCTGAACACCATCGCCGGCTGGTTCGGTGTGCGCGGCTATCCGCCGGCCGTGCTGTTCGCCGTCGGGCTGATGTTCGTGATCCTCGTGCTGCTTCACTACTCGACCGTCATCTCGCGGCTGAGCGACCAGAACGTGATCCTCGCGCAGCGGCTCGCGCTGCTCGAGTCGCGCTTCAGCGAACGAGAACGGGAGAGCTGAGCAGCATCAAGTCGCCGCTGCCGCTCGACAGCTTGTAGTTCGCCACCATCCCGACGCGGTACCAGTACGGCTGGTTGTGGTGCGGCGTCGTGAACGTCGTGCCCGGAACGGCGTCGAAGCGGTCCATGTCCAATTGGCATTCGTCCGCGCCTCTGGGGGGCGTCTTGCAGCCGTTGTTCTCGTTGGAGTAGAAGACCTTGTAGAGGGGCGTCGTCGAGTTGTGCGACGGCTCGCGCCAGGACAGGCGAACGTGCTTACCGGTCACGTGCGCGCGAAGGTGGAATGCGCTGGAGAGCGGCGCCTCGTTGACGGCGTTGTTGTCGCGGACGACGCGCATCGACGACGCCGGCTGCGCGACGACCATCATCAGCACCGGCACGAGCCCTGCGAACGTCGCTGCGATGGCAACGCGCCGGCGGTCGAAGCGCTCGACGGCCGGCTCGAGCATGCGCACAGCGCCGCGGCCGAAGACCGGGACGCAGAACGCGACTCCGGCGGCCATCAGCATGTATGCCGGCAGCCCGGGCTCGGCAAGCCGGAACCACGACGTCGTGTTGAAGCCGGCCTCCGGGCTCGACCCCTTGAGCAGCCCGTACGCGGCGAACCACGAAACGACGAACAGCCCACGCGACGGCCAGCGCCGGATCACGCCGAACGCACCCGCGAACAACACGAACTCGAGGAAGCGGAGGCTCCAGAACACTTCACGCAGATCGATCAGCTCCTGTTGCAGGTGATGCCAGCTAAAGCCCCCGTACTTCGATGTGCCGGCCGCGAGCACCGGGGCGGCGCCGGTTGCGACGCGCACGTGCGCGTACGACGACGACGTGATCGGGATCGTCCCGAGGCCGCACGCCTTCCAGAGCAGCAGGGTGAGCAGTGCCGGCACGAGCGCCGCGGCGAAGTACGCCGCCTGTCGCCACTGCCGCACCGCGAGGAACAGCACCGCGACCGGGATGACGAAGAACCCGTTCGACGGTTTCAACATGAGCGCGAGCCCCCAGGCCAGCCCCGACAGCGCCGCATCCGTCCGCGACTGCAGGTCGACCGCGCGCAAGAGAAGCCATGCCGACGCGAGCACTGCCACGAGCGACGGCAGGTCGGCCATGTTGGTGAAGCCGAACCAATGCGGGACGAGGAACTCCTGCTCGAACGCCCGGCGATAGAAGTGGACGAAGCCGTGGATCAGCAGGAACGGCCCGGCGATCCACAAGAGGGCGCACGCCCACGCGTAGATGCGGCCGAAGAGCCGGTCGGCGACGAGCCAGAAGAGCACGAACGCGAGCGGCACGAGCACGATCGCCTGGAACAGCACGATCACGGAAGCGCCCTGCAGCAACGTCGGCCCCGCGACGAGTGGCACCCACGCGTAGTAGACCGGCAGCCCAGGCCCGATCACCGCCTGCGGGATGAAGAGGTGGCCGATCGCGAACTGCTCGGTCCAGTACTCGGTCGAGTCACCGCCCGAGTACCAGATCCACCCGTTGTGCGGCGTCCCGAACGAGAACCACAGCGCGATCGCCACCTGCAGCGCCGCGAGCGCGATCAGGAGCGGCCAGGGCCGCACCGTCCGCAGCCAGATGAGGGCCGAGCTAGCTCTCTGCATGCGCGAGATCGTGCTCGCGATACCACGCGATGGTGCGCTCGAGGCCGTCACGAAGGCTCGTGTGCGCTTCGAACCCGAACAGCTCGCGCGCGCGCGTGGCGTCGAGCGAGCGGCGCGGCTGCCCGTTCGGCATCGAGGTGTCCCAGACGATCTCGCCCTGGAAGCCGATCAGCTCCGCGATCGTCTCGGCGACCTCGCGGATCGACGTCTCGACTCCCGTGCCGACGTTCACCGGCTCGGCGCCGTCGTAGCGCTCGGCTGCGAGGTGCAGCGCCTCTGCGCAGTCGTCGACGTAGAGGAACTCGCGTGTCGGCGAGCCGTCGCCCCAGAGGGTCACATCGCCGCCGCCTGACTCGAGCATCTTGCGGATCAGCGCCGGGATGACGTGCGACGTGTGCAGATCGAAGTTGTCGCGCGGCCCGTAAAGGTTCGCCGGCAGCAGGAAGATCGCATCGAGGCCGTACTGCTCGCGGTACGACTGCGCGCCGACGAGCACCGACTTCTTCGCGACGCCGTACGGCGCGTTCGTCTCCTCCGGATAGCCGTTCCACAGCTCGTCTTCGCGGAAGGGCACGGGAGTGAACTTCGGATAGGCGCAGACGGTGCCGGCGATCACGACCTTGCGCGTCTCGTGCATCCGCGCGAGCTCGAGCACGTGCGCGCCCATCATCAGGTTCGCGTACCAGTAGCGGCCCGGGTTCGCGCGGTTCGCGCCGATGCCGCCGACTTCGGCGGCGAGGTGGAAGACGAGCTCCGGCCGCGCGTCTTCGAACAGCCGCTCGGCGTCGTCGTAGCGCGTGAGGTCGTAGTCGCGGCGGCGCGCGACGAACACGTCGTAGCCGCCTGCCTCGAGCCGTTCGACCAGCCGTGAGCCCAGGAACCCGCCGCCGCCCGTGACGAGTGCGCGCGTCATGCCTTCGCGCGGTCGGCGCTGAGCCAGTCGACGCGGCCGATCCAGCGGTCTCGGTTGGCGGCGTACCACTGGATGGTGCGCAGGACGCCTTCGTCCCAGCTGACGCGCGGCTGCCAGCCTGTCTCGGCGGTCAGCTTCTCGTGGCCGACGCGGAGCGCCATCACGTCGGTGACGCCGGGGCGGAGGCGGCTCTCATTGGTCACGATATGCCGGTCGCCGGGCCAGAAGCCTTCGGCGGCGCCGATGTCGAGGATCTTCTGCGTCCAGTCGGCCATCGAGATGTTCTCGCCCTGCCCGTACA
>Ga0157369_10010853_pt1 | contig 10376 bp, 8 predicted proteins | sample C25metaG_FD_113461 | JGI IMG/M metagenome (GOLD analysis project Ga0157369, IMG submission 113461) | Corn rhizosphere microbial communities from Kellogg Biological Station, Michigan, USA - C2-5 metaG | ecosystem: Host-associated > Plants > Roots > Rhizosphere > Soil | place: USA: Michigan...
ACAGCACCAGCGTTACTGCGCCAAAGAGCGTCAAGAGCGCCGGCCGCACGCCACTAACCAGATCTTCAAAAAGGGATGCTACGCGGATGCCTTCGTCTTTGTCGTCGACATATTGCTTCGCTAATCGCGCGGCGACTACATTCATGTCCGCCTGCGCCTGGCTAATAGTTACATCGGGCCTTAGCCGGCCCACGATGCGATAGTTATGCGCTGATCTTCCACTATTGTCGGGAAAGAAATCGTTAGGCAGCCAGACTTGAGCACTATCGGGAAAGTTGAATTTTGGCGGCATCACGCCGATCACTGTAAATGCCATCCCGTTCAAGCGCACGGCTTTTTGAATGGCGTCGGCTGGCATGCCGAACACAGCCTCTGCTAATTCGTACCCGAAAACAAGTGTGGGCGCCCCGCCTGGTTTCTGCTCGCTGGCACCGAACGTTCGGCCGATGGCCGCCTGCGTTGCCAGCACGTCAAAGAATCCGCTGCCAACCGCCGCCATGCGTGCCCGCCTGGCGGGGAAACTCCCTGACAATGTAACCACGTCGAGGCCATAGGCCGCCATATATTCTATGGTTCGGCTTTGAGCGCGCCAATCGCGAAAATCGGCGCCCGAAACGTTCATCACATGGCCGTCTTTGGCTGTCTGCCCGAGTTTAACGATCCGCTCGGGTTCCGGGTACGGCAAAGCGCTCAGCAAGACCGCCTTCACCGCACTGAACATCGCTGTGTTCATTCCGATGCCGATGGCGAGTACGATAACCGCGATGGCGGTGAACGCAGGTGTCTTCGTCAGGACGCGGCCGCCAAAGTGCAGATCCTGCCAGAATTGCTCGACGGTATTCCACCCCCATGCCGCGCGGCTGTCTTCTTGTTGCAAGGTCGCATTGCCGAACTGGCGGCGGGCCAGTACACGCGCTTCCTCCTCGCTGTGCCCTTCCTCGCGACGCTGATCGATCTTCTCGGCAAGGTGTTCGGCGATCTCATCGGCCAGCTCCCGCTCAACCCGCCGTTTCTGCAGCCATCTGGATACGGGGTTCATGATTCCACCGGCTTCATGACCCGTCCGATCCCCTCCAACAAGCGTTCAAATCCCGCAATTTCGCGATCGAGTTGCTTGCGTCCGGCCGGAGTGAGCTTATAGGTGCGTACTCTGCGGTTGCGCGCGGAGATGCCCCAATCCGCCACCACCCAACCCTCGCGCAGCAGGCGCTGCAATGCCGGATAGAGCGAACCTTCCTCCACCTGCAGCACGTCCTCGGAGATTTGTTGGATGTCCTGGGCGATAGCGTAGCCGTGCAACGCACCGCGTCGCAGGGTTTGCAGGATCAACATTTCTAACGTTCCGGGCAGCAGGTCTTTCTGTTCTTTATGGCCCTTCATTCGTTCTCCTGTGCGGAGACATCCGACTTTTGCATTGATCCTCTATATATAGATAATCTATGCTTAACCAAAAGTCCAGAACGCAGTTGATTCAGGGATGCGAGGATCGACGGAGTGCCGATGTGCCTGCCCTGCCGAAACTGCTCGTTAGTGACCCGTCATCGCGACCTAAAAGAACCGGCCAGGCTCAACAAGTTTTGTGGGGCGACACGGATGACGCCACGACGCGGACTGTCGATGTCGGCTATGAGAAAAAACGCCATCGCCACAATCAGCGGTAGAAAGGCAAATTGTGTGAGCTTCCGTTCAGTACGTTGCGACAGATAACCTACCAGTACGTGGGAGCCAATTGCAATCGCCGCCATCAGGCACCACGCGCCGACAGGAATCCGATTCCAGGAGGCGGCTTGGGCGTATCCCTGTGAGTTCAGGACATCGTTCATACCAGAAATGGCGAGAGCCACGACCGGGGTGGAATGCGCCTTGCCGGCGGCCTGAACCGCCGACCAAAGATCGTTTTGCAGTTCAGACGTGGACTTATTGATCTGCTCAACCCGATCCACGTCGCGTGTCAGATAAAACAAGACACGCTGATCCAGGTATTTCTTCAGCAGACCTCGCACTTTGACCGCATCGGCCGCAGGCAATAGGTCTGCTCGAAGAAATTCCGTGCCGATCGCGTTCGCCTCTTCCTCTTCGTAGTTCTTACGCTGATCGTATCGTGTAACTGCCATCGAGAAGCTAAACCCGATGATGAGGCCAAGAAGAGTCAGGGTAGCAGTGAGGATGACGCTGAGATCTTCTCGCTCCCCGTCTCGTAAGTTTCGGTTTTTCCTACGGACGTAGGCACCGATTTGCGCGGAAAGCCAGAACGTGACAAGGCAGAACAATAAGGTAGGGATTGGAAGAATTTCCATTTGTCCATTTTGGGCTTTTTGAAGTGGTGCCCTACGCGTAGCCGTGCAACACGCCGCGTCCGCCCTGAGGTTCAATCAGTATTTTGGCGTCGTCAACTCCGTAACGTTGAACATCTGCGCCGCATTCTGTCTCAATTGTTCTGCTGCCAGATTGTAGGGTTCAAATAAAGGCGCCGCCGCCGCCGTTGGCACCGTGCGGAATGGCCGTGTGCCCGCGGGCATTTCCGCAAGTCGAATCACGGCCTCCGCTACCACTTCCGGCCCGGGGGTTTCCGGCGCCGCATTGGCCCCATCAAATACCGCCTTGACGCGCGCCGCATAGTCGCCGGATGGCTGATATTCTGCGGCACGCGCCTCGTCATCGGGCGATTGAAAATTCTCCAATATCGGCGTGCGATGAATGCCAGGCTCCACGACCACGGAATCGATTCCGAATGGCGCCAGTTCGAACCGGTAGCTGTCAGCCAGAGCTTCCAAAGCGGATTTACTGGCGCAATAGATACCGAGATAGGGAACCACCACCCGTCCTGCTACTGAGCTCACGTGGATCAACAGTCCGCTCCCTTGCCGGCGCATAGCTGGAAGAACAGCGCGGTTCACGCGTGCAGCGCCGAAGACATTTACTTCGAAGAGCTTCTGCATCCTTGCGATGCTATAAGCTTCCGTAATTCCAAGGGCTGCGACTCCCGCATTGTTCACTACCACGTCAATTCGTCCTGCGCTTTTCAGCGCCTCCCCGACCGCTGACGATACTGACTCATCGCTTGCCACATCCATCTCCAGGACACGAAGCGGAAGATTCTCCCCCTTTGCAAGCGACTCCAAAGCGTCGCGATGTGAGGCATTACGCCCCGCCGTATCGCGCATCGTTGCGAAGACGCTATAGCCCCGCCGGACCATTGCTTCCGTCGTAGCTCTCCCGAAGCCGGTGCTGCAACCTGTAATTAAGACGATTTTGCTCATATAATCCGCCTTTCCGTTTCTTCCCAAACTTCGGGTTCAATCCTAACAGAAAAACGCACAAATTCTCTCTTCATGACCCTCTATCACTTACTAGCGTGAGAGGCCTTGAGCGGTATGCCCGCAAAACACACTGACGCACAAAACATTCCCAGCCGCTAACTTTGCACTGCCTCTACCTTCTTCAGATCAACAAAAAGCAACGCGCTGAGAGACCCTGCAACAGATAACGCCACCGCGATCCACAGCAGTGTTCGATAACCGGTGACAAACGATTCGCTAATTGCTTCGCGAGCGTCGGCGTTCGTCGTCTGAATGGCAGCGAGCTTCGATCGTTGCGAATCGATCTGTTGGCGGACTTCCGACGGCACAGAAAGGCTACTCAAGCGTTTGTCGAGATCTCGATGGAAGACTGTGATCAACACGAAGCCAAGAATGGCGATCGCCAGCAGACTCGCGATGCGCGAAACCGCATTATTGATTCCCGAAGCGGCTCCCGCGTAGTTCTGAGAAACGGAGTCCATCACAGTGGTTGTGAGTGGCGCAACGCTCACGGCCATTCCCAATCCAAGGACGACTACCGCCGGAAAAAACGTCTTCCAATAGCTCCCGCCAATCCCAGGCCTTGCAAAAAGGGCGAAGCCGAATGCCGCAATCAGCGGACCTATTACTAGCGGAGGCTTCGCTCCATAGCGCTGGACTAGGCCACCCGACCAGCGTGACAGCACGAACACTAGCAAAATGAATGGTAGGAGTGCCGCGCCCGATTTGGTAGCCGGATATCCCTGAATTTGAATCAAATTCAGCGGAAAGAAGAAAAGCACACCACCCAAAGCGGTGTAGAGAAATAGGGTAAGTAGGTTTGCGCCGCTGAAATTGCGCGAGCGAAACAGATCGAAAGAAAGCATCGGTGCCCGCGAGCGTCGTTCCACAAAAAAGAAACACAGCAAAGCCACAGCTCCGACCGGAGCGGCAACCGCGGCATGTAACGGTTCAATAAGAGCGAATACGACGCCGCCCAATCCAATCGTGGCAAGCAGCGCGCCCACCCAATCGACCTTCTCCTGAGCCCGTTCCGGGTTGCGGCTTTCCGGAACGCGTAACAAGGTGAGCCCGAGAACCACCACGGCAATCGGCAAGTTGATAAAGAACACCCAGCGCCAGGATCCGTGCTCTACTAGCCACCCGCCCAGAACGGGACCGATCGCAGCGGTGATGGCCGTGAAGCCGGACCAGGTCCCGATGGCGCGTCCGCGTTCTTCAACCGGAAATGAAGCGCTGATCAACGCGAGGCTTCCGGGAACGAGAAGCGCGCCGCCGGCACCCTGCAGCGCGCGGGCGGCTATCAGCTGCCGCACGTTCGGGACAAGGCCACACCATGCCGACGCGAGAGCGAAGAGGACGACACCCGTCGCGAAGATCTTCCGGCGGCCATACAGATCGCCGAGCGAGCCGCCCGGCAAGAGAAGCGCCGCTAAGAAAAGCGCATAGCTTTCGACGACCCATTGAACTTCGGAAACGGTCGCTCCCAGCGCGGTCTGGAGCGCCGGAAGCGCGACATTCACCACCGTTCCATCGATGAAGGCCATACTCGAGCCTAGTATGGTGGCGGCGAGCACCCAGGGGGCAAAGCTAATAGAGGAAGGATTCGATGACGCGGCCAGAATCATACCTTCATCACACGGAGGTTTGGCAATATGGCCCATTGTCTATTCTCCGCGAGACGTCAAGCCGCCCCGTCTCATTTCCAATGGATACCGTGGCGTCTGATGCTGTGGCCGTCTACATCGGGCGTATGGTTCTCCGTCTTCGTTTCGTCCCTGGAATCGAATGGCGAGAGGTCGCTGATCTGCCAATTGTCGATGGATACGGAATATTGCTCAACAGCTACGCGTTTCGCTTCGTCGACACTATCGAATGTCCCAACGGCTATCGTTCCGCCTGCGTTGTAGACGTCGTTCACGATGTCTCGCGGAATCCAGCTCAGCGTAACTGGAGATGAGTGGATAACTAACATACCTGCTTCTGTAGTAGCGGTAAGAAAGTGCGGGTCGCCCACTGGAACCTTCACTCAGCCGCCCTCAAGCGAAGCGGCTCGCACTCTAACGCCCCTCGATCCCAACCAGCAAGGTTGGCCGCGGCTTCGTACGAACTTTGGAGGAATTCGAGTACGCTTTCGGCGGGCGATTCGGCTTCACGAACATCCTGATACTTCAGTAAGAACTCATTGAGATCGCCACTATAAAACGCCCCTGCAGGAGAAATCTGCTTCTGCTTGAGTCCGGCCGGTTCCGGCGCCGCATAACAATAGAACGCAGGTGCTCCGAATCCGCCGTTCCCGGGCCAAAAACCGGCGCTGATTACCTCATGGGAGTAAGCCTCCCGTGTGATGACGTCTGCGCCCGGACGCGGCGGTGCGAGCTTCCCATTGAAGCGAGTTACGGCCAAATCGAAGCTGCCCCAGAAGAAATGTACGGGGCTGGACTTCCCGACGAAGCGGGCGCGGAACACGTTGAAAACCGCTTCACAGCGTTGCAGTATGCGCCAGAAGCGAGTGGCGGCACCGTTGTCATAAGTGGAATGCTGGTGATCTTCCGGGAAAGGTATCGGGTTGGCGACTTCCACCGGCTTCGGATTAATCTCCACGCTGACGTCGAGCGATCGCAGAAGATCCATGTACTCACCGTAGAAGTCGGCGACACTTTGCGGCCGCAGCCGTAGCGATCCGCTCTTCCCGGAACTTAACCGGGCATCGAGGCGGTGATCGAGGAAATCGAATTCCAACTCGAACAGGTCGCTACGGTAAGGCATGGCAGAAGTAGACAGGCCCCGCGCTGTGACGTACAGGGGAACATTCCACCAGTGATTCAACAGAGGCGTAAGCGCGAGTCGCGTCTTGCCTACGATCTGCGTCCACATATGCAGTGTTGTCGCTGTGTTCTCCCAATCTTGCCAAGGCAGATCGGGCCAATGGTCACGTGCCCCGGGTTTATTGTCCACTCGGTTGTCCTTTGAATATTCTTCCATTCTGTTCGAATTCGGTGCCCTGGAAACCGGCACTTTCTTTCGCAAGAAGCGACAGGCATCTAATGTGCGACAGATATCAGCCTGGTGGGCGCATTCAGCGCGTCGATTGAGACTAATTGGAGCGTGAACCAGGCGTCAGCAAGCCGTGCTTGATCAGGTGCTCACGATACGAATCCCATGCCGATTGCGCGGCATTGAATGATGCCACAAGTCTGGCCACGAATTCCTCGCGCTGTTCCTCGGTCGGTTTACTACTTTGCCTCATCCGAATAGCTGCCTCCATTTCTGTGCCATGACGACGCATTGCCATTGATGCTTGTCTTAGCCGCTGCTCGCATCGCAAGCAGATAGGGATTGGTGGCATAGAGGAAAGCATAACGCAAAAAGGCCGCGCTCGTGCGCGGCACGGCCGTCCGATCGGCGTCATTTGGACAGAGGTCAGGGATGGCGAATGCTTGGAACGGTTGTCGAAGTCTGAACGTGCCAAAAAAATAGATCGCCAAGCGTATCCGGGCAATCATCCCACTGGGAATGAGTGTCGGCTGTCGAATTTCTTCGCGCAGGCAAGCAACTTCTCTTTCCAGTAGCTAAGTTTCCGCTGATTCATTAGCGGCCCACGAAGTTTTCAACAAAGTGCCTGTGATCGGCGGCGCTCGGGGCCGAATTCGTGGAGGTATCCGAAGATGTCAGCTCCAAAACAGCCGAACCTTGTGAACGTTCCCGGGTCGTCCCCGGAGGTCTGCCTCCTCTCCAATGGCCGCTACAGTGTCATGTTGACGGCTTCAGGGGGAGGTTACAGCACGCTTGACAGGATGGACGTCACTCGCTGGCGCGAAGACCAGACCCGCGATTGCTGGGGCCAGTACTGCTACGTCCGCAATCTGGACGATGGCCGCGTCTGGTCTGCCGGTCGTCAGCCCATCGGGCGAAATGCCGACGAGTATGAGTCGGATCTGCGCTCCGACCGCGCAATCATCCGTCGCCGGGACAGTGATGTCGAGACCTCTTATGAGATTGCGGTCGTCGCGGACGCCGACGCAGAAGTCCGCCGCATCACCCTGACCAACCACGGCGAAAGCCCACGCACACTGGAGGTTACAAGCTACGCCGAGCTGGCTCTCAATCCGCGCCCCGCCGACCAGGCGCATCCCGCTTTCACCAAGCTCTTTCTCGAGACCGAATATAACGCGGCACCGCCCTCCTTGTTTTGCCGCCGCCGGCCGCGCGCCCCCGATGAGCAGCCGGTTTGGGCTCTCCAGGTCCTGGCTAGGAAGGCGTCCGAGAAGGTCGAGTACGAGACCGATCGTGCGCGCTTTCTTGGGCGCGGTCGCTCTACCGCAAACCCTGCCGCGATGGACCGTGGCATCGCACTTTCGAGGACAATTGGTCCCGTGCTGGACCCGGTGTTCAGCCTCCGCCAGCGGATCCGGGTGGAACCGGGAACGGCCGCCGTGCTGGCGTTCACCACGGCCGCTGCGAAGGACCGGGTTCAGGCTCTGGAACTGGCCGACCGCTTCGGCAGCCTGGATCTCGTGGACGGCGTCTTTAAGGAAACGACTGCGAGCGACGCGGCACGGCGGGCGGAACTGGGCCTGAGTCCGGATGACGCCGCACTCTTCCAGCGACTCGCTGCTTCAGTCGTTTTTTCAGATCCGGCGCTGCGCTCGCGCGAGTCCGTCGGTCGAAATCGTCTCGGCCAACCCGGACTGTGGCCGTACGCCATCTCCGGTGATCTGCCGATCATCCTCGTGCGAATCGGAGCGGAGCGCAACCCCGAGGTGATACGACAGCTCCTGCTGGCCCACGCGTACTGGCGCCGCTACCGCCTCGTCACGGACTTGGTCCTTCTGCACGACGGTGACACGGGCGGCGAATTACGTCGCCAGCTAGAAGACCTGGTGCACAACGCGTCTGCGGCAGATCTGGTCGATAGACCGGGCGGCGTATTCATCCGCGACGCATCTCCCATGTCGGCGGATGACGCGACACTGCTCGAGGCGGCTGCCCGTGTCGTCCTTCGCGGAAGTGATGGTCCGCTGGCCACGCAGCTTGGCCGAGCGCGGGTGCCCGCTCCGCCGCTGCCCCTCCCACTGCGAACAACGCGCGACGCGGAAAAAACGGTCTCCCAAGACTCGCTCGCAGCTGATGAGGTGCTGCTCTTCAACAATGGCCTCGGCGGATTCACCCCTGATGGCCGGGAGTATGTCATCACTCTCCCCGCCGGCAAGCGGCCGCCAGCGCCGTGGACCAACGTGCTCGCCAACCCCGCTTTCGGTTGTCTAACCACCGAGGCCGGCGGCGGTTACACTTGGGCGGGCAATAGCCAAATGAATCGGCTCACCCCCTGGAGCAACGATCCCGTTACGGATCCGCCCGGGGAGGCTGTTTACCTCCGCGACGAGGAAACCGGGGAGTTCTGGTCGCCAACGCCCGCCCCCTGCGGCGGTGATGCGACGACCGTCATTCGCCATGGCCAAGGTTATAGCCTCTTCAAGCGAACCAGCTACAACATTGAACAGGAACTCGTCGTCCTGATCTCGCCGGTCGATCCCGTCAAGATGATCCGGCTTCGCGTGCGGAACGCAGGCCGCCGGCCGCGCCGCTTGTCGGCAACGTTCTATGCCGAGTGGGTACTCGGCACCCTCCGTGAACAGGCCTCGTTACAGGTGGTGTGCTCAGCCGACGCGGAAACAGGCGCGTTGTTCGCTACCAATGCTTGGGCGGGCGATTTCGCCGGGCAGGTCGCTTTCGCAGCCGTGGGCCCTATCCGTACAGACACCCCACCGCATTCCTTTACCACGGATCGCACCGAATTTCTGGGCCGGGAGGGCTCTCCGGAAGCGCCCGCCGCGCTCAGCCGCTCGCGGCTCTCCAGCCGCGCTGGTGATCTCGTTGATCCATGCGCCGCGCTCATGATCCCACTCGAAGTGCCGTCAGGGGAGGAAGCGGAAATCGTCTTCCTGCTCGGACAGGCAGGAACTCCCGAGGAGGCCCGGCGACTCATCCGCATGTACGCCGCTCCGGGCCGCGTGCTGACAACGCTGGAGGAAGTTCGCGCACTCTGGGATCGCATCCTTGGGACGATTCAGGTCCGAACACCCGACCCAGCGCTCGATCTCATGCTGAACCGTTGGCTTGTATATCAGGCTCTCGCGTGTCGAATGTGGGGCAGGTCGGCGTTTTACCAGTCGGGCGGGGCATTCGGTTTCCGAGACCAGCTCCAGGACGCGATGGCCATCGCCTATGGCGCTCCGGAGGAAGCACGCGCACAAATCTTGCGCGCGGCGGCGCGGCAATTCGAGGAGGGCGATGTCCAGCACTGGTGGCACCCGCCTGCGGGTCGCGGCGTCCGCACGCGCATTAGTGACGATCTCGTCTTCCTGCCACTCGTCGTTGCACACTACGTCGGCATTACCGGCGACGCCTCCGTGCTCGACGAGCAGGTTCCCTTCCTGCGCGCGCCAGTTCTCCGTACGGACCAGGAGGAAGACTTCGGCCTGCCCGAGATAAGCCCGAATCACGGAAGCGTGTACGAGCACTGCGAGCGCGCGCTGGAATACGCCCTGAAGCTGGGCCGCCACGGCTTGCCGTTGATGGGCACCGGTGACTGGAACGACGGAATGAATAAGGTCGGCGCGAAGGGACAGGGGGAAAGCGTGTGGAACGGGTGGTTCATGCTCGCCACTTTGCGCGAGTTCGCAGGCTTGGCCGAGCGTCGCGGGGACAGCGCTCGCGCCGGCTGGTGCCGCAATCGGGCGGAGGCGCTGCGCGTCGCGCTCGAGAAACACGCCTGGGACGGGCTTTGGTACCGGCGCGCTTACTTCGACGATGGAAGTCCGCTCGGCTCGGCGACCAATGACGAGTGCAAAATCGATTCGATCGCTCAGTCGTGGGCAGTAATTTCCGGAGGCGGCAATTCCGAGCGTGCGCGCCAGGCGATGGCGGCGGTCGAAGAGCACCTCGTTCGGGACGAGGACAGCCTGATCCTGCTCTTCACGCCCACCTTTGAGCGCGGGCACCTCGAACCGGGCTACATAAAAGGCTATGTGCCGGGGATTCGCGAGAATGGCGGCCAGTATACGCACGCTGCCA
>Ga0157369_10010855_pt1 | contig 10375 bp, 7 predicted proteins | sample C25metaG_FD_113461 | JGI IMG/M metagenome (GOLD analysis project Ga0157369, IMG submission 113461) | Corn rhizosphere microbial communities from Kellogg Biological Station, Michigan, USA - C2-5 metaG | ecosystem: Host-associated > Plants > Roots > Rhizosphere > Soil | place: USA: Michigan...
TTGGTTTCTTTGGCAAACCGCTGAAGCTCTGCTGCGCTTTCTCTTATTTGCGATACACTTCCTGGCGCCGATTCTATATAAGGCGATTGGACGGTTTGTATAGAGTCAACAATTACTAACTGGGGTTTTAGCTTTTTGATTTCTTTAAAAATGGTTTGTGTATTGGTTTCTGTTAAAAGGAAAAAATTATCATTATTGATTTGCAGCCTGTCTGCCCGCATTTTTATTTGCTGCTCACTTTCTTCGCCGCTTATATACAAAGTGCGAATATTTTGCATTTGCAAAGTGGCCTGTAGAAAAAGTGTTGACTTTCCGATGCCCGGTTCGCCGGCAATTAAAATGATACTTCCTAAAACAATGCCGCCACCGAGAACGCGATTGAGTTCTTTATCGTTTGTAATAATTCTTTTTTCTTCACCGCTGATTACGTCCTGAAGTGAAATGGTTTTAATGCCACCCAAAGCAGAAAACTCCTTCCATTCAGATACAGGCTTTTCATTTCCTTTTACAATCACTTCTTCCACAAAAGTATTCCACTCGTTGCATGAAGGACATTTACCAATCCACTTTGCACTTTCCTGTCCGCAGTTGCTACAAAAAAATGCCGTTTTAGTTTTGCTCATTTAATTAATGTACTACTATGATGATTTGCGAATGTGCAAATTAATTCCCTGATGTAAAAGAGAATATTCAATATTTATACTTTTACTGACATTGCATTATTGTTGATGCATACTATCCAATTCTTTTTACAAAAAGATTTTTGATTGTTTAAGTTCGATAAAAGATATTATTATGACAACCGTTTTTTTAAATCTGTTATTTATAAAAAGTAAAAGAGCCGGTAATTCTACCAGCTCTTTGTACTTACTAACCCATTAAATTCTATTGCTAAATTACAAATTGCAGAGAGATAAACAAATTAAATTTCGGCGATGTGAATAATTTTTCTAACCCTTCACATATGAGGGCAAAGCGCGTTGTGAATTCATTCACTGCTGATTTTCAATGTTTTATAAACAATAAATTCTGTATTGGCAGTTATCAAAATAATTGTAAAAATAATTTGATTTATAGTATAAACTAATTTATTTTTATGCCTTATTTATGAACGATGAAGATTTTAAACCTTCTTTTTCTTGTTTTTACGTGTTCAAATGCAATAGGCCAGGTAAAAATCAGTGGAAAAATCCTGAGCAATAAAAATATTCCATTAGCCGGAGTAAGTATCAGCATTATTGATTCTTATGACGGCGCTACCTCTGACTCAACTGGAAATTTTTCTTTTGTCACTTCAGAAAAGGGGCCGCATATTTTAAAAGCTACCTCTTCAGGCTTTAAGGATTATGAAGAAAAAATTGAAATCGCATCTTCGCCCATAAATCTCAACATACAGCTTAAGGAAGCCATCACCGAATTAAAAGCGGTTGTAATTAGCGCCGGCACTTTTGAAGCAGGAGATGCAAAAAGAGCGACTGCCTTAAGTTCAATCGACATTGCTACAACAGCCAGCGCTAACTCGGATATTACGGCTGCGCTTAAAACGCTACCCGGTACCCAGCAAACTGGTGAAAGCACTGGTTTATTTGTAAGAGGAGGCACAGCCGATGAAACAAAATATTTCATTGACGGTTCATTGGTCAATCATTTTTATTACAGCACTGAACCGGGCCAGGCATCGCGTGGCAGATTTAATCCGTTTTTATTTAAAGGAACGCTTTTTAGTTCTGGTGGATATTCTGCCTTATACGGGCAAGCGCTTTCTTCTGTGCTGCTGCTTGAATCTATCGATCTTCCTGAAAAGACTTCAGCCAGCTTTGGCATTTCTTATCTGAATGCCAATGCAGGCATCCAAAAACTTTCTAAAAATAAAAAATCATCCTGGGGAGCTACGTATTCGTATGCTAATTTATCGCTAGTGTTTAATCTCATCAAACAAAGATTCGATTATTTCCAGATTCCCATTGCCCACCAGGCTGATGCAAATTTCAGAATTAAAACTTCATCCACAGGTATGCTAAAATATTATGGCATGTTTGGGGCTACTAATGTAGGCTTCAGAAACCAGGATGTGGATTCTTTACCTATGAAAGATGCATTTGCACTTAAAAATGTAAATATCTATCACAACTTGTCGTGGCGTGAGTTTTTTGGAAATGCATGGAAAGTGGATATCGCAAGTTCCTATAGCAATAATCAAGACAAAATTAAAATGGAGCTGCAGGATGAAAACAATGCAAAGCAGGAAATACCAGACAATCCCTTGTATGCTTATAAAAATTTTCGCCTGGTAAGCAAAGGTAATTATGCTAATGGCAAAGTAATATTTGAAAAAAAGTTACAGGCGCTCAGCGCTATCCGGTTTGGAGCTGAGGATAATTATAGTGATGAAAACGCAAAATATTACGAATATGACGGAACAACATATCCCCGTAAAATAAAAGAGAACATTTTTGCAGGCTTTGCTGAGGCGGATATTTACCTGACAAACAATTTCGCAGCACGGGCAGGCGTGCGCACAGAGCATTCTAAGTTAATAGATGAATGGGATATTGCTCCGCGTATTTCTTTTGCTTATAAATTTCCTGATAAGGGCCAGGTCTCTCTTGCCTATGGCACTTTTTACCAGGACCCTGACAACAAATACTTGCCTTCTATCAATGCTCTGCATTTTGAAAAAGCTACTCATTATATATTGCAATATCAGAAATCGGTGAAAGACCGGTTTTTCAGAACGGAAATATTTTATAAAAAATACGAAGACCTTATAAAAACCATGGGCGCTAACAATGAAAATTTCACCGCCATAAATAATAATGGTTTTGGCGATGCAAAGGGAATTGAATTTTTTTGGAGAGATAAAAAAACTTTCAAAAATTTAGATTACTGGATCTCTTATTCTTACCTTGATACCAAACGGAATTTTTTAAATTATCCTTCTTCTATTGAACCGTCTTTTGTTTCAAAACATACGGCGTCGATGGTGCTTAAACAGTTTATAGCGCCGGTAAAAATGCAATTCAATATGTCTTATACTTTTGCTTCGGGCCGCCCTTACTATGCAATGGTATACGACGACAATCAAAATAATTACTTTATAAAAGAGCAGGGACGAACAAAAAGCTATAATGATGTAAGTGTGAGCCTGAATTACCTTCCAACCGTATTTAATCCCAAAGCGAAAGCTTTTTCTGTTTTCGTACTTTCGGTAACCAACGTTTTTGGATTTAAAAATGTGTATGCTTATAATTTTTCAGTAAACGGGCAAAATAAATTGGCAGTTACGCCGCCTTCCAGAAGATTTATTTTTATTGGATATTTTGTGAGCCTTGGAATTGACCGCACACAAGATGAGATTAATAATCATTTATAAAGCAAGAAGCCAAAAGCACAAAGCTGACGGCTAAAAGAACAAAAGGGAATAAGAATTATCAGGTATGGCGTTTGAGGTATTTGGGTTATTTATTATAAAACCTAAAATTAAGTATATGGAAAAGGAAATCAGGGATCCGGAATTATGGAAAACAGCACAGAAAAGGGCAGGATTTAAATATCATGTGCTTATTTATTTTATTATGAATATTTTTTTCTGGACGGTCTGGTACCTCAGCCTAAAAAATACTCCGAACCCCATCACGCATATTAATAAGATACCATGGCCCGTATGGCCGATGGTTGGCTGGGGCATTGGGATTTTTTTTCATTATGTGGCTGCCTATAAAAATCAAAATTCCCTTGCCGAAAAAGAATATAATAAACTTAAAAACAATAATAATTGAACCCGGCAACGGCTTTTCTCTAATTCACAAAACAATCAAAATGAAACAAACAATTTTTTTGGCTGCATTAATTAGCCTTTCCGCGTTTACTTTTGCCCAAAGCGCGAAATATGAAGGAGCGATGAAAGCAAATATTTCGCAGCTGGATTCACTCATGTCCAAAGGCAATTATACTGAATTGGCTAATAATTTTACACGCATCGGGGATGCTGAAAAAAACCAATGGCTTCCCTATTATTATGCCTCGTATTGCTATACCATGGACGCATTAAGAAGCCAGGATGCTTCAACAAAAGATCCTATAGCGGATAAAGCCGATTCATCCATTTTAAAAGCAGTGGCTATTTTAGGAAAAGATAATTCTGAAACTGCGCTCCTCAAATCAATGATTGCAACCATTCGCATGACGGTAGATCCACAAAACCGTTACCAGGAATATGGTCCCGCTATCACCGATAACCTGCAAAAATCTGAAACGCTGGACCCTACTAATCCACGGCCTATTCTGTTTGAAGCTGAAAACAAATATTATACTCCGGAAGCATACGGCGGCAGCAAAGAAGAAGCAAAAAAGCTGTTAGAGAAAGCAAAAGTTCTTTTTGATAATTTCAAACCAGCCTCAGATATTTCACCCAATTGGGGTAAAGATGCATTGGAATATTTTTTATCGCAGTATAAATAATTTGCTTCGTGAAAAGCAAGTAAGAGAAATATGTTGTTTATCGTAATTCAAAATAATGCAGTTTAAAGAATTAGACCCCATATTGCATTCGCAGTTGCGACTGGCTGTTATGTCAATTCTAATCAGTACAAAAGAGGCTGAGTTTTCGTCTCTGAAAGAGAAAACGAATGCTACTTCAGGCAATCTGAGCGTTCAAATCAGCAAATTAAGAGAAGCAGGCTATATCGAAATCCAAAAACAATTCAACAATAACTATCCACAAACTCTGTGTAAAATAACGCCCTTGGGCAGAGAAGCGTTTGAGAATTATGTGAAGGCCTTACAATCTTACATGAACCTGTAAAATGAAAATTCCACTTATTTATTGCTTCACCCAGAAACGAATTAAAAAAATAAATATTTGATATTTATTAGAGAAAGCAGCCTGTATTTCATCTGTTTAGGGCTAAATACACATATTAAATAAATAAAAATGTATTTTTTTATTTTGTTTTTTGAATTATTCATTTAGTTTTGAATAAAATTAAATGGATATGAAAAAAATTAATCTGTCTAAAGTCGTTCCTTTTGGAGTTTTAATGATAATCGCCTGTGTGGCGTTATTTGTTCCTTCCCTTCCTGAATTTAATGGAAAAGGACAATATGTTCCCGCCGATATGACCTGGTTGTTGGTTGCCACTGCTCTGGTTTTCTTAATGACTCCCGGTCTTGCATTTTTTTATGGAGGAATGGTTCATAGAAAGAACGTACTCTCAACCATGATTAAGAGTTTTGTTGCTGCGGGTATAGTGAGCATATTATGGATAACAGTAGGGTACAGCCTTGCTTTTGGAGATTCAATTGGAGGCGTAATCGGAAATCCGTTCACACATATTTTTTTCAGAGGAGTAAATTCAGGCCAGCCCTGGAGCCTGGCGCCAACTATACCTTTATTATTGTTCGCTCTTTTTCAATTAATGTTTGCCATCATTACACCCAGCCTGGTGGTGGGAGCTGTGGCAGAAAGAACAAGGTTTTCTTCTTACGTACTTTTTATTGTTCTCTTCAGCCTGTTTGTGTATGCGCCTATTGCTCACTGGACATGGAACCCTGAAGGGTTTTTATTTAAAATGGGAGTCCTCGACTTTGCCGGCGGAACGGTAGTTCACATTTCAGCAGGATGCGCCGCCCTCGCGGGAGCCATCGTTTTAAAAAGAAGAAAAGTACACATAGAACATAAAGAAATTCCTCCCGCAAATATTCCCTATGTACTAATTGGAACAGGCCTCTTGTGGTTTGGCTGGTTTGGGTTTAATGCTGGTTCTGCCATGGCAGCCAACCATTTGGCCGTTTCTGCTTTTGCCACTACTAATACTTCTGCCGCCGCCGCTGGTTTGGCCTGGATGTTTTTTGAACTTTTGAGAGGAAAAAAACCTTCGGTTCTCGGTTTTTGTATTGGCGCTGTGGTGGGCCTGGTGGCTATCACACCTGCATCGGGCTATGTAGCCATTCCTCAAAGTATTTTTATCGGAGTGGTGGCCGCTGTAATTTCTAACATCGCTGTTTATTATAAATCCAAATCTCCTTTGGATGATACCCTCGATGTGTTTCCCTGCCACGGTATTGGCGGCATTGTAGGCATGATTCTTACAGGAATTTTCGCTACCAAAACCGTTAATGCAGGAGGCAATGACGGCTTATTTTATGGAAATCTCGCATTTTTCTTTACTCAATTAAAAGGATTGGGCATTGTAGTAGCCTATAGTTTTGCTTCTTCCTATGCTATTTTCAAATTCATCAATTGGATAATGCCTATGCGTGTAAGCGAAGAAGATGAAGAATTGGGCCTGGATGCTTCTCAGCATGATGAAAAATATTTCCAGGGCACTTTGCTGGTAAAGCAGAATGGCATTTTACACATCGAAGAAAATACCATAGAACTGTAGAATCATTTTATTTTTTCATTTTAAATAATTATACAATGCTGACAAAAATTGGCCCGGCCATCTTTTGCCTGGTAGCATTTACAAGTGCAAAAGGCCAAGACACGACAAAAAATACTTTTTTTAAATTTTCAGGGAGCGCGGATGCGTACTACAGGTATGACTTTAATAATTCTGAAAAGCCATTTAATAATTTTACGAGCTTCACTAATTCGCAGAATTCATTTGAGTTGGGAAGTGTATCCTTCAAAGCCGAACACAACGTAGGCAAAGTTGGAATGCTTGCTGATATTGGTTTTGGAAAAAGAGCAGATGAGTTTTCCTATAATGATGAAAAATCCTCAATTGCTATTAAACAATTATTCGTTACTTACTCACCTTCCTCAAAAATAAAACTGACAATGGGCAGTTGGGCTACCCATGTGGGTTATGAATCAGTGGATGCGTATGCTAATAAAAATTACAGCATGAGTTATCTTTTTTCCTATGGCCCGTTTTTCCATACCGGCGTAAAAGCTGATATTTCTTTATCCGGAAAGTCAAATTTAATGATTGGAGTGGCCAATCCTTCTGACTTGAAATATGCCAGCCATCTTCCCAAAATGATAATTGGCCAATTTTCAACTTCTACCAAAGATGACAAAGTAAAGCTGGCTATCAATTACCAGGGCGGAAAAAATAACGATTCAGCAAAGCTTTACCAGGGCGATGTGGTAATTAATTATTCTATTTCGCAAAAATGGAGTTTGGGATATAATGGCTCTGTTCAATGGCGACAAGAAAAAGAATTTGGCAAATGGGATGCCTCTAAAAGCTGGTATGGCAATGCATTGTACATAAATTCCAATCCCAATAGCTGGTTAGCATTTTGCCTGCGTACAGAACTTTTCAACGATAAAAAGAATGTGCTTGGATTTGATGACTCTATTTTTGAAACCACATTTTCAACCAACTTCATTATTGATAACCTTACAATTATTCCAGAAATACGATTTGAAAACGCCGGCAAAAAGATTTATTCAAAGCAAAATGGAGACGGCATAAATACAACCGGGAATTTTTTATTGGCGGTGGTGTATCATTTTTAATATCCCTATAAACTCAAAATAAAAATTAATGGTATTTGTTTGTCTGCTGTGAATATGAAAGAATTAATTTCCTGTTCATTGTCGCATAGTTTACTATTGGATGAAAACAATCGTTTAGGAACAAGCCTTTAGTTTTCCGCGATTCGCGTGTAGGTTTATTTTTCCAGTTGCAGTTGCATTCTCTTTACGCGCTCCTCCAGTTTTTCTGACGAGAGGTCTTCACGCATGCTGTCAACTTTTATCGGGAAGCAAAAAGGAGTGAGTCTTTTTGGAAAAGTAATAATGATTTTTCCCTGTTGAATTCTTTCAAGCATATCGCGCAGGCGCTGTTCTTCCATTTGTTGTTCCATCACCTCGTTGTATGCCTGCCGTAACAGGAGATTGTGTGGGTCATATTCTGAAAATACATTAAACAGGAGCGAAGCAGAAGATTGCAGATGGCGTGCTTTCTTCTGCTCGCCGGGAAATCCCTGGAAAATTAATCCTCCGATTACGGCGATGTCACGGAATTTTCTTTTCGCCATTTCCACGCTGTTAAGGCTGCGCCGGATATCTTCAAATAAATTAGCAGGCGAAAAAAGCGTGTACGCATTACTGTCATCCAGCGGAATTGGCTGATCGCTTAGCAGTTCAAACCCATAATCATTCATTGCAAATGAAAACGTAATCGGGATGATTAAGCTGATGCGGTAAGCCAAAACCGCTGCCATGGCTTCATGCACCAATCTTCCTTCAAACGGAAAAACAAAAAGATGAAAGCCATCATTGGTCTCAATGTGTTCAATTAATAATTCATTGCGCTTTGGAATATGCGAAAGATATTCCTGCAATTCAAAAAGTGGTTTTAGAATTTCGAGTTCCTTTTCTTTCTTTATTCGTAAATTCTGATTTTCGATTTCCAATCCTGCTTCATCAAATTTTTTCCGAAGCATAAAACCAAGATTGGCTGAAAGGGGCATCCTGCCTCCCTGCCAGCTCGGAATGCGGGCCTTCTTTGCATTTGATTTTCTCACGATGCACGTCATATCTTTTATCATCACAAATTCAAGTGTTCTTCCGGCTAATGTAAAGACATCGCCTGACTGCATTCCGGCGATAAACCATTCTTCGATAACACCTACATAACCGCCACTCAAAAATTTTACTTTCATCATCGGGTCGCTCACGATTGTTCCTATATGCATGCGATGCCGCATAGCGATTCTTCGGTTATTGATTTTATAAAGTCCATCAGTAATCTCAATTTTTTTAAATTCGTCATATTGTTGCAATGCCACGCCTCCTGCAGTTGCAAAGTGCAGGATTTGCTGCCATTCTTCCGTCGTCAGGTATTGGTAACAGTAAGTAGATTTGATTTCTTTAAACACAATTTCAGGGTAAAACCCATCTGAAATAGCAAGCGTACTGAGGTACTGGATAAGCACATCAAAGCATAATAAGCGCGGCTCACGTGCTTCTATCAATTTAATTTGAGTGGCTTCTTTTAAAGCAGCGGCCTCTATTAATTCCAGCGAATGGGTTGGTAAAAAATAAATTTTACTCACTTCTCCGGGACGATGACCGCTTCTTCCTGCTCTTTGCAAAAACCTTGCAACACCTTTTGGCGAACCAACCTGGATCACTGTTTCAACCGGACGAAAATCTACGCCGAGATCAAGACTGGCCGTGCAAACCACTGCTTTTAATTTTCCGGTGTGCAAATTTTCTTCCACCCAAAAACGAAGATCCTGTTCGATGCTTCCATGATGCAAAGCGATAGAGCCGGCGAGATCCGGGCAAGCATTTAACAAAGCCTGGTACCACATTTCACTCATGCCGCGTGTGTTGATAAAAACAAGTGTGGTCTTGCTTTTCATGATGATGGGAATCACTTTTTCAACCAGCTTAATTCCCAGATGGCCGGCCCATGGATACTTTTCAATTTCATCAGGAAAAATGGATTCGATTTGAATCGGCTTATTAATAACAGCAGTGACAGTTTTAAAATCTTTTTGCGTTAAACCGATTTGCGAAAGGGAAGAAAGCAAAACTTCCTGCGCCTGTTGGAGATTTCCAATGGTGGCGCTAATGCCCCAAACATTTAATGCAGAAGGCTGAATGCTGAACGCTGCAGGCTTTGAGCTGCCGGCAGAATCAAAATTTGCATTATTTGTTGCTTTACTATTCTGTCCAATAATTCTCGATAACGCAAGCTCTACTTGCACGCCACGTTTGCTTCCCAGCAATTCATGCCATTCATCAACTGCAATAATTTTTAAAGTTTTAAAAATCTCCGGATAATTTTTTTGTGCCAATAAAAGATGAAGGCTTTCAGGAGTGATGATCAGCACTTCAGGAATTTGTCTTTTTTGTTTTGCACGCTCGCTCAAACTCGTGTCGCCATTGCGAATGCCTACTTTCCAACTTATTCCGAGTTCTTCAATCACTTCTTCCATCGCTCTTCCAATATCTTTTGCAAGCGCGCGCAAAGGAGTGATCCATAAAAGTTGTAAACCGTTTTTATTTTTCCTTAGATAATTTTCAGGATTCGAATTAATAAAAGAAATGATGGCGCCCAAAAAAACAGAAAAAGTTTTTCCGCAACCGGTTGGCGCATTTACCAATCCTGATTTATGATTAATAATGTGTTGCCATGTTTCTTCCTGGAATGAAAATGGAATAAAATCTTTTGCAGCAAGCCATTTGCTGATTACTTTAAAACCTTTTGTATTTTTTAAATCAACTTCAGTCATTCAACATGAAACAAGAATTAATAATCACTTCCCATACAATTTCAACATTTCTTTCAAGTCGTCCAACGTATTAATTTCCTCCACAGTTTTATCTTTTCTCCATCTGTTCATTCTTGGGAAACGCAGCGCCACTCCGCTTTTGTGGCGATTGCTTGCTGCAATACCTTCAAAA
>Ga0157369_10010856_pt1 | contig 10375 bp, 6 predicted proteins | sample C25metaG_FD_113461 | JGI IMG/M metagenome (GOLD analysis project Ga0157369, IMG submission 113461) | Corn rhizosphere microbial communities from Kellogg Biological Station, Michigan, USA - C2-5 metaG | ecosystem: Host-associated > Plants > Roots > Rhizosphere > Soil | place: USA: Michigan...
ACCGATACGCTTGGTTACGCCCATGATGCTGGTAGGATTGACTGCCTTATCAGACGAGATCATGAGCAGTCGCTCTGCCCGGTGTTTCTGGGCCGACATCACAACGTTGTATGTGCCGATCACATTGTTGATAGCAGCTTCAAGGACGTGAGATTCCATAAGTGGCACATGCTTGTATGCGGCTGCATGGAAAACCACCTGGACCTGATACTGCGACATCGTTTCGTTAACGCGTTGAAAATTCGTGATATCTCCCAGTTCAGTCGCTAATTGAATCTTGGGGAAGCGCCCACGCAACTCCATTTCCAACATGAACATTTCACTCTCGGCCTGATCGAAAATCACCAGAAGACTCGGTGAGAATCGAGCGACCTGTCGGCAAAGCTCGGAACCGATCGACCCGCATCCGCCGGTAACCATGATGACTTTTCCGGTCAATTGCGCACCGATCGCTTCATCCGAAACCGTGACGGGATCCCGGCCGAGCAAATCATCGACCGATACTTCTCGGATTTGTCCTGCAAGAAGTTTGCCTTCGAGCAACTCTGACAGGCTCGGAACCGTTCTAAATGGCACCTGAGCGGCTCGACAATTTGCGATCACCTCACGCATTTGCCGCTTGTTTGCTGACGGTATGGCGATGATGATTTCGGAGATCGGGGTACACCTCCGACCGTAATGTCGGATCATCTGGGCGGCCGAGTACCCTGTCCCGAGGACACGCAGTCCTGCAAGAGAAGCGCCTGCTTTGAATGGATTATCATCCAAAAAGCCAACCGCTTTAATGCCGAGCTTCCGGTTTCCGCGAATTTCTCGTGCAAGCGTGAGTCCCGCAGTTCCCGCGCCATATATCAGTACAGACCTTGATTCCGTGCCCGTACGGTCCCTCAGTGCGACCAGCTCTCTAACCAAACGTGGGCTGAACACCAATAGAGCTGTCAATATGAAAAACACCATTAGGTCTAAGAAGTAGATCGACGCTGGAAATGAAGGTCCAATAAAGAGCCATGTGCCAGTAATGGCGATGGCAACTCCTGACAGAGTAACTGCGAGCACTCCCAGCAGATCTCGCAACCCCACGTAGCTCCATAAACGGCGCTGTCGCTCGAATACGTAGTATGCCGGCAGCTTCGCGAGAGTGAAAATCAGCATGCCACCATAAAAGTTGGAGTATTGATCCGCCGGCAGGGAAAAATCGAATCTCAAGGAGAATGAGACCGCCAGAGAGAACGCTGCGAGTGGTCCTGCTGCGATCAGCATCAAATGTCGTCGGAGATTCACGTTAGCTCCTTGGTTGAACCGGCATGGCGCCTCTTCTAGGGTTCAGCCGACCAATCGAGGGAATTGCAAGGTCGATATGTGTCGGGAAGAAGATAGGTTTTCTACTGTGCTTCATCAATAATTGTTTAACGGTCGTGCCGACATAATCCACCTCCGCTTCGGTCATCGCAGGATAGAGAGGCAGGGTCACAAGACGTGGGTACAGCGCCAATGCTGTTGGGCATTGATTCTGTGGAAGGCCGGCAAAAGGCTCGAAAAACGGATGCATTGGGATTGGTATGAAGTGGACGCTCGCCGCAACGCCCCTTGAACGAAGTTCCTCGATGAACATCGCCCGGTCGAGACAGAGTCTTTCTAGATTGAGGCGGATTGAATACAGATGCCATGCATGGCGATCGCCTTGTGCTGCACTGCGAGGCAACTCAACTTCTTCTACGTCTCGAAGGAGTTCCTCGTACCGAGACGCGTAGCGCGTGCGGATGATGGTGAACTGCTCAAGCTTTTTGAGTTGGTGAATCCCAAGGGCGGCCTGAAGATCGCTCAAGTTGTACTTGAACCCACACTCGTGGACTTGGTAAAACCAGCTGCCGGATCCAGAGTATCGGTTCCAGGCGTCACGGCTTATTCCGTGCAAACACAGCAGCTTCATCTTGTCGTAGAGAGTCGAATCTGCGGTAGTTGTTATTCCGCCCTCTGCTGTTGTCATGTTCTTCGTTGCGTAGAAACTGAAGCACACCGCGTCACTGCCACAAGGTGGATCCTGAGTCGACGAACCAATAAGGGAACCCTGATAAACTGTGCCCGATGCGTGCGCAGCATCTTCGATTACACGCAAACCATGTTTCTTTGCAATCTCCCAGATGCGCGAAAGATCACAAGGGAGACCCGCGAAGTGAACCGGGATGATCGCTCGAGTGCGTGAGGTTATTCGAGTTTCAATCGAGTGTGGAGCAATGTTGCCATCAGGACCTATATCTGCTAGCACCGGCGTAGCGCCTACGTGAATAATTGCACTTACGGTTGCGCAAAACGTCAGGGGCGTGGTGATCACCTCGTCACCCTTTCCGATTCCCATTGCGGCCAAAGCAAGATGAAGGCCCGCAGTGCAGGAATTGACCGCAAGTGCGAAGGGAGCGCCTACGTAACTGCTGAACTCACGCTCGAGCCGTGCAGTCTTAGGTCCGGTGGTTAGCCATCCCGACCTGAGAGTATCCAGAACTTCTTCAATGTCATCATCGCCGATACTCGGCCGATGAAAGGGGATGAAGTCGTGGTCAGACATCATAGCTGCTCTCCTCTGTACTTAAACTCTTGCGCGATGTGCACTGGCTCACATTGACTGGGAATGAGACAGTGCCGGATTGTCATGCCGATCAGCTTGATATCTGAAGTCAAGCTGCGTGTGCGGATGTAATGCGCACTGAGGCCCAGCTTTCGAGGCAAGAGCCAATCGCAATAGAAACGCTCAATATTGTCTCGCCCAGAAAGAAGGGTCTGCTCGTTTCGGAAAGCGAGTGAAGCCAAATCGGTTATCCCAGGGCGAACAGAGAGTACTGCTTGCCATCGCCGATCGGCCAAATCTACGTATTCAGGCACTTCTGGACGAGGTCCAATGAAACTCATGTCACCCCTAAACACGTTCCAAAGCTGTGGCAATTCATCAATCTTGTAGCGACGCATCAGCCGTCCTGCTGCGGTAATCCGAGAATCTCCATCAGCAGTGATCTTGCGGGCGCCCACCATTCGCTTCATTGTCCGAAGTTTCAGAATCACAAATGGTCGCCCAGAAAGACCGACACGCTGCTGTCGAAAGATGATCGGCATGCCGTCTTCTAGCAAGATGGCAATGGCGCAGATTCCAAGCAGGGGTGCTACTGAAATCAGGAGCAGCCCTGCGAACACACGCGAAATGAGGTCTTTTGCCTTCATTCTGTGCTGGCTGGCAAACGAGATTCAGCCGCTGGGTCTGAGATCTCTCCTGGATACCAAGCAGATGCTCGGCTCAGCGAAGCCTCTGTTGGGGAATGTGATGCGCGCTCCAGAGCCTCCAGCCATCGTCCAACAATCGTGGACCAGCTGAATTCGTGTTCGACGTACGCCCTTCCATTTCTGGAGAGCTGGTCCCGCATTGTCTGATCGTTTGCCAAAAGTCTGATTGCGCCAGCGAGAGCCGCCGGAGATTCAGGCTCTACTGCAATTCCACACGCGTTTCGCGTTAGCAGTTCTCCAGCCTCTCCGATCCCCGAGTAAATGACGGGAATACCACAACTGAGCGACGGAAAGATCTTTGAAAGGCGCATGCCTTTCGCAACTGGAATATTCCGCAATGTCGCGACCGAGGCATAGGCGACCGAATAGAGTTCGGCCGTCTTCTCGTAGGGAACGTCGGCGAATACCATATTCGTCAGCCCTTTCTCGACTGCTAGTTGCCGGATCCGCTGCCGCTCCGGTCCGTTACCGATCATCAGGAACCTTATGCGCGAATCCATCGAGAGTAGCTCCGCAGCATTCACCAGTGTGTCTAGCCCGTGATAGTAGGCATGCGTCCCCACATATACAATCGCGACTTTCCCCTGGAGTTGCCACGTGTCGACGTATTCAGGTTCTGGCAAGCGCGGACATAGAAGATCTGTATCGGCACCATTCGGGAGGAAGGAGATGCGACTGCGCGGCACTCCACGTTCTTCGAAATGCTTGATGAAAGCATCTGTCACCGTCGACACGCTCATTGCATGCTTCAACAAGGTGGTCTCGATCCAGGAAGCAACGCGGAGCAAAAGATCATGGCGTAAGAACCCAAGCTCCCGGGCTACGTCAACCTGAAGATCAGGAACGTTATAGACATAAGGCACCCCGCGGATCAGCTTCATCAGAATGGCTACGATTCCGAGCGGGAGCGGTTGGCCTTCGACGAAGATCACGTCGGGTCTGCGCCCCAGCAATATGAACGGACACACGTTCAGCGCGAAGCTGAAATAATTGGCTATACGAGCAATTGCTGCGCGTCCTGTTGCTGCATACGACCACACCCGTTTCACGGGGACTCCATCGACTATGTCTCGGCGATAAAGACGTCCGCGATACTCGGCAAAGATCTTTCCCGTCGGATAGTTGGGCATAGTGGTTGCCACAACGACATCTTTGCCTCTCCGTCGAAGCTCGCGAATGAAGCAACGAAGTCGAATTTGTGGTGCACCCGTCTCGGGCATGTAGTACTGGGTCAGGATGAGCCATCGGCGCAGTTCTGATTCCTGCTGTTCGTTCATTGTGTGCCGCTCCGATCCACTCCTTGGTGTTACGTTTTCGTGATTCCTTGGTCTTAAGTTGCTACCGGGATTAGAAGGTGCAGTAGGGGCCAACCGACCAACATGCGAGAGTAGGAGAGGGTAATCGCTCTCAGACCCAGTGACTCTGCAGACCTCATCAGGGAGTGTTATGGGACTTGCTCGCGACCTAGATGCTTCGTCCTGCGTTACCAAGACAAAGTCAGCTGTTTTGCTTGGTTTGAGCCTTCACCTCGAAAACGCGTACCTCGGCTCCAGACGGGCCGAACTCTGAGAGGACGATTTACGGCCGAGCGCACCAGACTGCGCAATCAGTAAGCCGAACAAAAGCCAAGTAGGTTTTCGATGCTCCCATGTCAGGGATGACACCGCGACGCACCAGGTAAGAAGCAGTATGAGCCAGGCTCTCCGCTGTACCTTAGGGAGGTTCTCAATCAAGTACAACAAGGCACACAGAAGCGCTGCAAAAAGAGTGGCTCCGATAGTTCCGAGCTCAACAAGAATCGACAGATAGGAGTTGTGGGCAACATACGGAACATCAAGCCTGCTATATACGCTCTCGCCGAATGCTCCAGATCCGACCCCAATGATCGGATGTTCCCGATACACCTCCAATCCGGCTGTCCAGATTCGAGTTCGATTCGTAAACGTACCTTCAGCTACCTCGCTATGAATGGTCCCGAGTCTCTCCCAAGTTGTTTTTGGTATAACCACTAGTGCCATGCTCAGACACAGTGTGAGTGCTGCAGCAGCCATCCATCTCTTCCGAGCATCGAGTGTCGCGAAGCTGAACGGCATCATGAATGCCGCGACACACGTTGCGAGGAATGCACCTCGCGATCCAGTAAGACAGATTGCAAGAAGTGAGACTGGGATGTGCAGCAACCACGCAAATTGGTACTTGTGATTCATTGAAAGCAGATAGCCTGACATTGCCAATGCCAAGGCTAACGTAACCCCAAGTTCATTTTCGTCAAATCCGCTCGCGGTATACCTTCCTTCGGCCAAACCGAGATTGCTTCCCGAATTTGTTGCAAAGGCATAGAGAACGCTGGCCGCGGATACGTAACTTCCGCAGATGTAGGCCGCAATCAATGAGCGCTGCTTGATCGGCGTCGGAGCGAATTGCCAAATCAGCAATGTCATGACAAGCAGTTGAGCGCTAGAAGTCGCTTTGGTGATCGTTGCAGGTGGTGAATGACTCCAGAGATAGCTGGTGAACATCCAAAGAACGAGGGCTGCCAGCAGATAATGCGCGGGGTGAATTTTGCGAATGCGCGACGTCGCCAGAACGGCTAACAGTCCAATCAAGGATGCTCCAATCCCAATTACAAGGCTTATCGAAGTTCCCTGTGCTACAGCAAGCTCTTCCTCCCAAGGTATGCAGAAGATCAAAAGCCAGAGCGACGCAAACGCTATATCGGCGACATTTGGGATCCGCGTGCGACGCCTGCTCACCTCATTTTTAGCTATCTTGAGCAGTTACTTCTTCTCCATAACGGGGATAGTGTTGTTGCGTTCCAGCGGACTGGATGATCCTCCTTGATGTAAGCGAGGAGGACAGCGTTACAGATTGCAAGGAACAACGCTCCCACCATCCACGCCTCTGCCGCACCGGCGAGACCTCTTTTGGGCACAAGAATCAAGCAACACAGGCTAGTGACGACGCCACTGGCAGCTAATGGCGGAATCTGGACAAGAAGCTTACGTGCAGCAGTTAACGTGTAACCTTGGACGCATACCACGTATCCAATTGCACCCGCCGCCATTATGCGGGATAGAACGCCAGTGCTATGAGCGTATTCCGGGCGGAAGAGAAGGGTTAGCAACCTGGAACCACAGGTAACAGCAAGCAGAACTCCTCCTGAACCGACGATAGCGCTAACGGCTACAAAACGAAAGAATAGCGACTGATATGTTCGTCTGTCTTGCGTGACCCATGCCTTTGCGAGCTTGACGATGATACAGCTCGCGAGAGCAGCCATCACCAGGTTGCCTGCGCCAATCAGTGACGCCAAAGCGGAGAAAATGCCCAACTCTCGTCTGCTAAAGAAGTATTCGATAAAGTAACGAGGGATGTTGAGGTTGAGACCACCTAGACCGGTGATGACCCCTAAAGGGAGTGCCGTTACGAGCAATCTGCCTTGGGTGCGCAGGTTCCACTTGAGCGGATGAGATCCACACGTCGAACGTGCACTGGGCATATCGAAGAATACGAGAACGGCACCTCGTGCGAGCACAAGCGCTAAGGTTGCCAAGAGCACATTGTGAGTCAACCACATGACGAGCCACAACAAGAAGAGGGACAAAGGGGCCTTTATCATAAGCGAGAGCGAAATCCTGTCCATTCGGCCATGTTTCTGCAGAAGCCCAAAGTACGTTTCACTCACGAATTCGAAGCTCTGCGCTAGGCCGATCAACATGATCATGCCAATGTTGCTAGGGGCGTGCTGTGTAAACATGGCGATAATCCCCACAAGAAACAATGCGCCAGCCAAGGATGCAACCCGGAAACTTATGTATTCGCCGAACGTGTACTCGTCACGGACATCCGCAGCAACAAGATTTCGCTGCTGAAAACTCGTAAAAAATAGAATAGGAACGGTTACGGCTAGTCCCAAGGCGTAAGCGCCAAGGTCCGCTGGGGTACCGATCTTGGCTAGGACAACCATCACACTCCACTGGCACGCGTAGTAGATCACATTGCTAGTCAAAGCCCAGCTGAAATCTCTGCCAATCCCTTCGAGCGCACGGTTGGCGTACTTCGCAATCCACATGCCAGCACTATGCGGTGCGATAGCTTTTGTAATAGTCATAGGCACGACGACCATGACGAAGATCAGCACGGTTCCGAATTGTCCCAAGGATGTTCGTGCCATCCTCGGTGAACTGACGACACGCTGCAATCAGAGCATCACGCCGTGCCCGCTGCTCATCAAATACAAGGATGACCGAATCAGCAAGCCGTCCCAGTGCTCTCGCATCGAAGAACAAAGAAGTGGGAGGAGTGTCAATCAAGACCCAATCGAAATCGTGACGCGCCAAGGCCAAGAGATCGGCTATGCGAGGAGACCGCAAGAGCGGAGTGACGCTAGGCACACCAGGGCCGCTGGGCAATAGGTAGAGGCCCTTGGTTTGCGTTCCGCGATAAAAGTGCACGAGTTCATCGCTGGTGATCGACTTATCCTTTACCAGCAATGATGTAAATCCAGTGTCGTTGCACTGGTCGAACACACGATGCAGGGACGGGCGACGGAGATCCGCGTCTATAAGCAGAACGCGGTCGTGACACTCGGCCAACATCGTCGCTAGAGTCGTAATGATTGTTGTCTTGCCTTCCTGTGGGTCGACACTAGTGACTGCTAAGGCCCGATGCTTACTTGCGCACCTAGGGGAGAACAGGATCGAGCCAATAATAGAACTGTACGCTTCCGTCAAAGGACCATGCGCGTCCCAGGTTGTCATCTCGAGCACGGGAAGAACTGACTGATTCCATGCCAAGGCAACCGAATGAGTCTCGTCAATTCCTGAGATGCTCGATGCGTCGGGAATCGAGCCGAGTTCCCGAAGCCGTGGCAACATTGATTGCGCATTGACTCCTCTTGGTACCGCGCCCCTCGAGTGAATCAGAATCGTTAGCAAACCGACAAGAATGCCGAGCCCTGACCCGATCGCGCCGTCCATTGGGCGGTTCGGCGAGTACGGAGTTGTAGGTGGCCTAGCAGCATCGATCAGCCTTACGTTGGTGGTCTGAAGTGATGAAGCAATCTCGGCTTCCTTGATTTTCTGCAAAAGCGAGTCATACAGATGCTGCGTCGTATCTAGATCGTGCTTCAGCGTGTTGTAGCGAAAGACATCAGCGCTTTGGGACTGCAATTTCTGAGTCTGTGCGCGATATGCACTTTCAATAGAGCTTTGAAGGCTCACAGTGGACTGGTATTTCGTTCTCAGTCGATCGAGAAGGCTATTCCGTTCTCGCTGAATGGATGCTTGGATCTGCGCAACCCGTGCTTCCGCGTCGAGTACCTTGTAGTTCTCTGGCGTGTACACACTGCGAAGCGTACTTAGCTCCTTTTCGGCTGCCACCAGATTCGTCTGATACTCGTGAAGCAAAGGATCACTTGCACCTTCGAGTAGAGCATCGTTCGCGCCTTCCGGGGTGGAGTCAGGCACATTTGAGAGTGCGGTTTCGTAACGGGACTGCATGGCGGCGCGATCTGCTTCCGCCTTCGTCAGCTGCGACTGGATCTCACTCACACGCTGCTCCGCCAAAGCCGCCTGATTTGCAGAATAGATTAGCCCGGCCGAACTCGCGAATGCCTTTAGGTCCTGGTTTTCGCGATCCAGTTTCGTCTTTAGATCAGAAATCTGAGAGGATAGCCATTCTGTTCTGTCTTGGGCGGATTTTGTCTGAGCGTCTCTGTTCATCGCAATGTACTCAGACACAACTGCATTTGCTCCCGCCGCAGCTCGCATGGGGTCGGTTGAATCGAAGTAGATCTCCACAACCTGAGACTTGAGGGATGTGTGGACATTGAGAACTCGATGAATCGAAACGATACGAGCCTGTTCTGGCGACGGCGTTTCGCGTCGCATGAGATGCGTCAATACTTTCTGCAGGGGTGACGAAATTCGTAGCTTTTCTTGGCCGGTTGGGAAGCGCGCGTCCAGTCGATCAGCAACTCTCTCGGCTAACGAATCGCTCTGCAGCACTTTCATTTCGTTCTGTACATAGGATTCGCTCGTTGAGCTCTCTTCGCCTTCTAATGAGGGTGACTGCGTTGAGACTGTTGCGTAAGGATCGGGAGGTATCTGCAGGCGGATTGCCGTTCTTGCCCGATAGATGGTAGTGGAGAATAGACTCGCAAGAATGGCAATAGCCAACCCCGCAGAGGCAAATGCAAACAGCACGTTTCGACGCCGCCACACAGCCAATGCGAGTTCATCCAGCCCGACGGAGCCGGCGTATTCCGGCACCGCCTCGATAGTGTGCGCGTGCTCAGAGGGTAAGGGTTCTGCATGGGATGCTTGCTCGTGCAACGTGGAGGCCAACGCCGTGAATATGAGCGGGTCTGCCCGTTTTAGTTTCCCTTGCGTCAGCAAATTCAGCAACTCACTCATTCTGCTCTCCCTAGAATCGACCGTAGATAGCCATCCCGGTTGTGAGTTGAAGAATCGTGTCGAGAGTTTTCATCCCAGCAGCTTTGGCTGCGTTGTTTGGGATGAACAATACATCTTCCGGCTGCAGAGGCGAATCCGGAGCCTTGCCTGATAATATCCGTGCGAGATCTACTGGCACTTCGACGCGGCCTGACTTCCCCTGCTTCCTCAATATCGTTGCCCTCTTCGGCGCTGCCGTACCATTCAAACCTTCCGCAAGAGACAGGGCCTGAAGAACGGATACTCCAGAGCGGCCGGACATCGAGAAACCTCCTGGCTTACGCACCTGTCCAACCACGTAAATCATCTCCGCCTGAGATACCGAGATCACGTCGTGTGCGTGAACCTTCATGTCTGGGAAAGCCTCGCGCCCGCGAATGAGTTCATCAATGCTAACTTCAGATACGGTGAAATCACTACCTGTTTGCACGTCTGGAAAATGTGCACTGGAATCTGTCCGTCGAGTAATCTTGACCGTATCTCCTGCATCTGGTCGCAGACCCCCTGCCATCGCCAAGACCTCTGTGAGTGTCCTCTCGCCTTCCAGCTGATAAACGCCTGGATTCTTGACCGCGCCGAATACAGACACCGGCTGACTGTGGCTGTCCACCACGCTTAGCTCGACCTCTGGGTGCCTGATGAACTTGGAC
>Ga0157369_10010857_pt1 | contig 10374 bp, 8 predicted proteins | sample C25metaG_FD_113461 | JGI IMG/M metagenome (GOLD analysis project Ga0157369, IMG submission 113461) | Corn rhizosphere microbial communities from Kellogg Biological Station, Michigan, USA - C2-5 metaG | ecosystem: Host-associated > Plants > Roots > Rhizosphere > Soil | place: USA: Michigan...
TAATAATACATGTCCTGGAAGTCGATCTTGGGATAGTGGACGCGGGCCCAGCGCGGCTCGTCCATGGTCAGCCAGCGGCGATAGGCGTCGAGCCGCCATTCCAGCATCCAGTCCGGCTCGTTCTTCTTGTGCGAGATGAAGCGGATGGTGTCTTCGCTCAGCCCGATCGGGGCGCGATCGGTCTCGATCTCGGTGGTGAAGCCGTACTTGTACTTGTCGACGTCAAGCGCCAGGACCTGCTCGACGGTGTCGTGCTCGATCTCGTCCTTGAGCGTTGGAATGGCGTCCTTGTAATTCGTCTCAGCCAATTGCAGTCTCCTACGCCGCCCTGTTGTTGCGGCGTTCACGGTGCCGCTGGAGCACCTCACCAAATCCGTCGAGGAAGGCCGCGATGTCGGCCTCCGTCGAGTTCCAGCCCACGCTGAGCCGCAGCGCACAATCGCCGAGCTCTGCCGGCACGCCCATGGCCTTGAGCACATGGCTCGGCCCGACCTTGCCGGACGAGCAGGCCGACCCCGACGAGATCGAAATCCCCTTGAGGTCGAGGCCCATCATGGCGACGGCGTTCTTGAGCCCCGGCACGGCGAAATTGCCGACATTGCCGATACGTGGGGCATGCTCGCCAAAGATCACCATGTCGGGGGCCATCCGCCGCAATCCCGTCTCGGCCATGGCGATCAAGGCATCGACTCCGGCGGCATGAAGCCTCTCGGGAAATATTTCCGCCGCCGTACCGAACCCGGCGATCAATGCCGCCGCCTCGGTACCGCCGCGTCGTCCGGTCTCCTGGCCGCCGCCGGGGATGAGGCGAACCTCGTCGGCATGGCCCTTCACCAGCAATGCACCGATGCCGGCGGGACCGCCGATCTTGTGCGCACTGACCGCCATCATATCGGGTGCGCGGCTCTGAAATTCGAGATCGAGCTTGCCGAAAGCCTGCACGGCATCGACGAAAAGATAGTGCGGCGAAGCGCCGACAAGCACCTCGATGCGGTCCACCGGCTGGATCACGCCGGTTTCGTTGTTCACCAGGTGCACCGCGACCAGCAGCCGGTGGCCGAGGATGTCGGCGCGCTGCATGGCAGCAGCGATCTCGTCGACCTCGATCTGCCCGTCCCTGTCGAGGCCGACGGTGGTGACCGGCAGGCCGGTCGCCTCGGCGGCCTTGAGGGCTGCGGTATGGTCGCCGGCGGAGACGACAATGCCGCCCACTCCCAGCGCCTTGGCGCCGCCGACGATCGCCTGAGTGATCGCTTCAGTTGCGGATCCGGTGAACACCACCTGCTCGCGGGTGGCGCCGGCAAGCTTTGCGACGCTGGTTCGGGCCTTGTCGATAACGGCGCGCAAGGCCCGGCCATGGCCGTGGACGGACGAGGGATTGCCCGTCAAAGCGAGGGTCGCAACGATGGCGTCGCGCGCCTCGGGAAGCAACGGGGCGGAGGCGTTGTGATCGAGATATGTCGGGCTTGCTGCCATCAAACACCTGTCGGCGCGTTCCAAAGCCGCGCCCTCTCGCCTCAAACGTCTTGAATTTTCGCGGGCGCTTCCTCTAGAAGGAGCGCTCGCCGACGCTCGCCCGCAGGCCTGATGCCTGCGGCTCCGAAAAACCCGTTTGGAACCGTTCTAAACTGATTTTTCGGGCCTACTTTTAGGGAGCAGGACCCCATTCGTCAAGCCGGACTTCCCGGCTGTGAGCCCTGCCTGAGGCCAACGGACAAAGAGCGATGCCAGAAGTCATTTTCAACGGGCCGGAAGGCCGCCTCGAAGGGCGCTACCAGCCCGGCAAGGACCCCAACGCGCCGATCGCCATCGTGCTCCATCCGCACCCCGAGTTCGGGGGCACGATGAACAACCAGATCGTCTACAACCTCTTCTATATGTTCGCGAAACGCGGCTTTTCCGTACTGCGCTTCAATTCGCGCGGAGTCGGGCGCAGCCAGGGGCTGTTCGACCACGGCATCGGCGAATTGTCGGACGCCGCATCGGCGCTCGACTGGCTGCAGTCGCTCAATCGCGAGTCGCGCGGCTGCTGGATCGCCGGCTTCTCGTTCGGAGCCTGGATCGGCATGCAGCTTTTGATGCGGCGGCCGGAGGTCGAAGGCTTCATTTCGGTGGCCCCGCCGGAGAATCTCTACGATTTCTCATTCCTCGCCCCCTGCCCGTCGTCCGGGCTGATCATCCATGGCGAGAAAGATCGCGTGGCGCCGCCCACCTCGGTGCAGAAGCTCGTCGACAAGCTCAAGACGCAGAAGGGCATCACCATCGAGCAGCAGATCGTCGATGGCGCGAACCACTTCTTCGAGGGCAAGATCGACGAATTGACCGAGCGCTGCGCCGAATATCTCGACCGGCGCCGCGCGGATATCGCGGCGGGCAAGGGGCGATAGCCCCGTTCGGGCCGCCGGGGCTCGTCCAAACCACTCCGCAGCAGAGCTGAGCGTTCCCCGATGCCAAGCAGATTCAAATCCGACTTCCTGAACGTCCTCGAGCAACGGGGCTTCATCCACCAGATTTCCGATCCTGAAGGGCTGGACGCGCTTGCGGCCAAAGGCCCGATTACCGGGTATGTCGGGTATGACGCGACCGCGACGTCGATCCACATCGGCAATCTGATCACCGTCACCCTGCTCTACTGGCTGCAGGAGACCGGCCACAAGGCGATCAGCCTGATGGGCGGCGGCACCTCGATGGTGGGCGACCCGAGCTTCCGCGACGACCAGCGCAAGCTCCTGACGCCAGAGACCATCAACAGCAACATCGAGAGCATCAAGCGGGTTTACGGCCGGATCCTCGACTATGGCGGGTCCAACCCGGCGATCATGGTCAACAATGCCGAGTGGCTGCTGAAGCTCAACTACGTCGAGTTCCTGCGCGAGGTGGGCCGCTACTTCTCGGTCAACCGGATGCTCAGCTTCGACAGCGTCAAGCTCAGGCTCGACCGCGAGCAGTCGCTGAGCTTTCTCGAATTCAACTACATGATCATGCAGGGCTACGACTTCGTCGAGCTCAACCGGCGCTACGGTTGCGTGCTGCAGATGGGCGGCTCCGACCAGTGGGGCAACATCATCAACGGCGTCGATTTGAGCCACCGGATGGACGGCCCGCAGCTCTATGCGCTGACGACGCCGCTCCTGACGACGGCCTCGGGCCAGAAGATGGGCAAGACGGCTTCGGGCGCGGTGTGGCTCAACGGCGACCTCTTCAGCCCCTACGATTTCTGGCAGTATTTCCGGAACACCGAGGATGCCGACGTCGGCAAGTTCCTCAAGATCTTTACGCGCTTGCCGCTCGACGAGATCGCGCGACTGGAGGCGCTCGGGGGCGCCGAGCTCAACGAGGCCAAGAAGGTCCTGGCGACGGAAGTCACGGCGATCGTGCATGGCCGCGAGGCGGCCGAACAGGCCGCCAAGACTGCGGCCGCGACGTTCGAAGCCGGCGCGCTGGACTTGTCGTTGCCGACGATCGAGGTGCCGGGCGCGGAGCTCAAGGCCGGCATCGGGCTGCTGGCGGCGCTGGTGAAAGCCGGACTTGCGGCGTCGAACGGCGAAGCCCGCCGCGCGGTCCAGGGCGGCGCCATCCGGGTCAACGATCAGCCGGTGACGGATGAGCGGCTGGTCCTGAGCGACGCGCGGTTGCTGCCGGAGGGGGTCATCAAGCTGAGTTCAGGAAAGAAGAAGCACGCGCTCCTGAAGGCGGTTTAGGCTCTTATGTCTCGCTGTCCCGCTGGAGTTGCTTCATCCAATCCCGGGAATGATGGAACACGCGCGCGACCGTGGCGGTCGTTTCGGTGACTCGAACAGCGAGGACGACGGACTCGAATGGGATACTCCTGAGACCCGGATCGACCATATCCAGAGTTGTTCCGCGTTCTGCCGCGATATCCAGCCCGTTGATGAAGTCTTGGATGCGCTGAAGGTAGTTCAGCGCGGACGCGGGCGAACCGCTGGCAGCGATCCAGTGGTAGAGGTCGCGCAGGTCTTCCTTCGCGTCCGGATCGATGACGACCTGTCGCGTCTTCATGCGCGCTTGCGTTTTTTCGGCGCGCTCTCCTGCCGCAACTCCTCGAGCAGCTCCCCGAAGACCTCTTCGGCCGGCCGGGCGCGTCCGGGATCTTTATCAAGCTTCTTGAGCGTAGGCAGGACTTCGTCCACCAGCCAACGGTCGATCGCAGCGGAGTCCTCCTGCATCCCGCGCAACCCTTCGCGAACGACCTCGCTGCCGGAAACGTAGTTGCCGCTCGCGACTTTTTCATCGATGAATTTCGCCTGCTCTTCGGTCAGGCTGAAGGTGCGTTTGACGACTTTGGGCATGGCAGGCCTCCTGCTCGGACGCCGATCATATCACTCGGTATGACAAATTCATACCGTCAGTTGCCGCCGCCCGTGTCCGAACCATCGACCCGCGGCTGTTCCTTGGCGCGGTATTCGAACAGCGAGCGGAACGCACCGGGGGCCAGCGCCGACATCGGGTTGATGCGGAGATCCGGCTTGTCGAGCGGACCCTTGACCTGGAAGGTCACGCCGAACAGACCGCCGGCCGGGCCGCCGCCGAGCGGGCCGAACAGCCGGCCGAAAGCGTTGTTGATCCCGAACATCGGGATCACCGTGCCGGTCAGGTCGTATTGCTTGCTGTCGGTGTAGATGAAGCCCTTGCCGGAGCCGCCCAGATTGTCGCCGGTGACGATCGCGTCGTTGATCTGCACGCGGTCGACGCGATGGGTGAAATTCACCTGCGCGCTGCCGAAGGCGATGTTGTTGCCGTGCGACAGGAGCTGACCGCCCTCAGGGTGGCTGTCGAGGATGTTGGCGATGTTCTTTTCGTCGACGATGGCGAAGTTCTTGAGATTGATCTCGCCCTGGTCGACCTTTGCCGACGTGTCGGTGGCGAGCACCAGGCTGCCCTCGCCGCCCTGCACCTGCGCGTAGACGCCGACCAGCCTGAGCAGCGTGCCGAGATCGTTGAAGGCCACCGAAAGCGTATGGCCCTTGTGCGTTGGATTGGTGACCACCGAGACTTGCGAGTTGCCGCCGAGCTGCGCCTGCAGGCTCACCTTCTTGAGGTCGCTGCCCTTGAGCGCGAGGTCGAGCGCGACGTTGTAGGCGGTGGTCTTGTAAAAGCCGAGGGCGCGCTTGAGCTCGGCGTCGACCGCGATGGTCTGCGTGAAGGTCGTCGCCTGTGGGCCGCCCGACCCCTGGTCGAGGCTGAAGAAGCGTTTGAGCAGCGGCTTCAGGTCGAGCTGGTCGCCGCGGATGCGGACCTGGTAGCCGCCATTGATCGGGGTCAGCGAAATCTGTGCCGCATCGCCGGGGCTCAGGGCAAAATTGGTGAACTCGGCCGACTGCAGGCCCTTCTTGGAATCAACCTCCAGTCCACCCTTGAGGCTGACGTCACCGAACTCGAGGTCGAGATCGCTCAGATCGGTGATGTCGGCCTTCTGCACCACCGTTGCGGCGAGCGTGCCGGCCGTACCGGCATCCTTGCTGATGCCCAGGTCCTGGATGTTGAGAGCGGCGTTCTTGAGATCGACATTGAGCTGGATCGAGCCGTCGGATTGCGGCTTGGCGAGCACCGCCACCTTGCCGGTCGCGAACTGGCTCACGTCGAAGCCGAGCTTGCCGAGATCCGCGAGGTTGACCGAGGCATTGATCGCCAGGTTCGGCTTCTGCGGGTCCTTGAGGTCGCCGTCGATGGTGGCGTTGGCGTTGACACCGTCGAGCGACGCGCTGCCTCCGACGTGGAACCCCGCGGGAGTCGCCATGAAGGACAACTCGCCGTCGCTGAACATATGCCCGCCGACCGGCGCGCTCGAGCCCAGGTCGACGACGTTGCCGTTGACCGTATAGTCGATGTTCTTGGTCGCGCCCTTGCTGTCGAGCGTGATGGTGGACAGTGCGCGGACATTGAGGTTGCCGGTCACGGTACTGAGGTCGACCGGCAGGTTCTGCCCCTTCAGTGCATCGGGCTTTACCTGGTTGAGGATGGCGCTCAGCGCTGGAATGCCGCTCGACAGATCGCCGGAGATCTCGACGACGTTCTCGCCGGGGGTCTGCCCCGGCGTCATCTCGAGCGCGGCATTGGCAACCGCAATGTTGCCCTTGGCGGTTGGGACGTTGGCGCCGTCGACGGCCACGGTCAGATCGGAATCGTGCATCTGGATTCGGGTCTTGCCCTGCACCTCGATGGGGTCGAGGTTGTCGAGCGGCTTGACCTTGATGCCGTCGGCGACCATCTCGACAAAAATGCCGTTCTGCGGGATCGGCATCGGCTTGCTGGTGTCGCCATTCATCGGCAGCGTTCCCACCGGGAAAGCAAACTTCATGTTGGCGCTCTCGATGGTCCCGGCGGAGACGCTCTTGATGAACGCCTTGCGGGCGTCGGGGGCCATGAAATACGGCCACAGCCGCTTGATGTCGTCGGCGGTGATCCCCTGCCCGGCGATCGCCATGTCGACGCCCATGCCCTTGCGCAGCAGATCGATGCGGCCCTTGCTTTCGATGCGCGCGCCGTTCGCCTTGCTCATCACGGCCTGGTCGATGCCGACGGCGCCGTACAGAGGCGCCGACCAGCCCTTGAAGCTGATCGTGTCGAACGGCTGGTCGGGGTCCCCCATGTCGTTGGGGTGGATCTTGACGTCGCGGCTGGTCATCGAGATGGCGACGGTCGGACCGTAGAGGTCATCGAGGCCCAGCTTGAAGATGCCTGAGATCTTCGCCGTGCTCTGGCCGATGGTGATGGCGGACTCGTCCATCTTGAAGGTGCCGTCATGCGGCGTCCATTTGACCTCGATGATGTTGCTGGCGATCGGGAAATAGTCCTCGCCGAGCCTGAGGTCCGTGCCGGTCATGTCGACGTGGAAGTCGCCGTCGTGAATCTTGTTGGTGACCGGGTCGAAGCCGATGTCGAGCGACACGGCCGAAGCGCCGGCGATGCCGACGATCGAATCGGGGTCGTTGATCGTGGGGGCGAACGAGGCGAGGTCGAAGTTGTTGAGGGAAATCTTGAGCCGGGCTTCGTTGTTCTTGTCGACCACCCGTTCGAGGATTCCTTTCATGACGGTGCCACCGAAATTGGCGGAGAAGCTGCCCTCCACGGCCTTGCCGTTGGGCGTCGGCGCGATATCGAGTGAAATCTGGGTGAAGGTGCGGAAGGTGCCGTAGAGCGCGTCGTTCATGTCGACGGTCGCGTCCTTCACCACCAGCCGCGAGAAGCGGCCGGCCTGGGCCTGGTCGATCACCGAGGCGATACCGGTTTCCGCCGCCTCGAGATTGTAGACCAGCCAGTCATTGTCCGACCGCATGTGGGTCGCTGCGGTGGTCTTGCCCTTAACGTCGATGCCGCCCGAATGGATACCGGCATCGGGAAAGGCCTGCGAGCCCTCCAGCACGCGCACGGTCGCCGGGCCACCCTTGGGATCGGGGACGACCTCGAGGTCGGCAAGTCGCGGGCCGAAGAGGTCCTGGTTGATCTGGATGTGCGGGCCCACCACGGTGACGAAGGCGCCGGGCTGGCCGATCAGCGCACGGATCGGCGAGAAACCGACCTCGAGGGCATCCATCGCGATCTTCGCGCCGGACTGCGTGTCCTTGTAGACCACCGGGCTGAACTGGATCACCGGGAAGGTATAGTTCTCGAGCGTGAGCGCCATGTCGCCGAGCTCGAGTTCGGTCCCCTTGGGCATGCTGGCCACCACGACGTTGCGCACTTGCGCGGCGATGAACGGCAGCGGCAGCGGGTGGACCAGCAGCACGACGTAAAGGACGACTGCCAGGGCCAGCGGGATCCCGAAGATCCATGCGGCGGCGAGTCCCAGAGTGCGGGCGACAGAGCGCTTGCGGACCGTCTGACCTGGTGGCGGCGTTGGCTTCAATTATGTTCCGCAGGCGTTTTGGCGATGATGCGAAGGGGCCCCGGGAATCATCGTCCAGTCGACGTCTCTTGTCCGACGATACCGGCTGCAATATGGCACTAACTGCATGAAATGGCGCGTTTTGGCGCCTCTGGAGGTGCTGTGGCGATGCTCGAGCCGGGCCAGGCGGCCCCCGATTTCACGCTCGCCGACGACCGCGGCGGCACATTCAAGCTGAGCGCCCACCGAGGCAAGCCGGTGGTGCTCGAGTTCTACTGCGAGGACGACAGCGGCGGCTGCGTTATCGAGAATCAGGAATTTTCGGCCCTGGTCCCCGAGTTCGCGGCGGCGGGCGCGGAAATCGTCGCCATCTCGCCGCAGGATATCGCCAGCCACAGCAAGTTCAGCGCCAAATACGGGTTCCGGCAGCCGCTGTTGGCCGACCCGGATCTTCTGGCCATCAAGGCCTATGGCCTGTGGGCGCAAAAGAAGCTCTGGGGCCACGAATTCATGGGCGTGCTGCGCGTCACCTATCTCATCGGTGCCGACGGGAAGGTCGCAGGCGTCTTCAAGGCCTCGCGGATCAAAGGTCATGCACAAAAAGTCCTGGATGCCACCCGCCACCTCACGGCGCGCGCCCGCTAAGCGCCGGGCCGCGGCTCTCTTTTCGCCTTATTAACCTTAACAGACCATGATCGTCCCGAGCGTTCTAGCGTCCCGGGAGTTGGTGAGGTGCGTCCGAAAGTCCCCGTCAAACCCTTCGCGAAGGCACCGAGCAAGCCGCACAAGCCCTCACCCCCGCGTGTCGCCGTTCGTCCGCTGATCCTTTACGGCGGGTTCTCGGCGCTGATGCTGACCAATATGCTGACGCTGGTCGGCCTGTTGATGGCGCCCGACATCGGAAAGCTGCTGTCGAGCCAGAACGGCTCGGTGTTCACGGCTTACGAGGACCGGATCGCCCAGCTCCGCCTCGAGGTCGACCGCCTGCAGTCGCGCCATTACGCGCAGACCGGCGACATCAATTTGCAGCTCCAGGAACTGGCCCAGACCCAGGAAGTGCTCGTCGAGCAACACCAGTACGTCAAGGAGCTGGCTGACAAAGCGGCGGCGCTCGGGATCACCGATGCGACGCTGTCCAAGGACAGTACCGCAGGCGACGATCCGGCAATTCCCGCCGCGGGCGCCGCCGAGTCCACCACGGCTCCGAGCGGGCCGACGGATGGCGACAGCGATCCGGCTGGTAAAGTTGCGGCGGCGACCGCCAGCGTCAACAAGATGATGGACGAGTCCAAGCTCGCCCTCGCCGCGCTGTCGGAGGAAGCGAGCACCAAGACCGACCAGATCGTCGGTACCCTGGCGACGGTGGGGATCAAGCCGAAGCTGCCGGATGTCGACGCCGACACCGATGCCGAAGGCGGACCGCTCCTGCCGCCGGTCGACGGCGCCGAGGGCACATCGCTGATCGACGACGCCAATGCCGTGGCCGCGGCACTCGAGCGGCTCAAATCGGCCAAGCAGGCGGCCGACGGCGCGCCGATCCACATGCCGGTCGCCACCATGTCGCGGGTCAGCTCGATCTTCGGCAACCGCAAGGACCCGTTTACCGGGCGGCTCGCCTTCCACCCGGGCATCGATTTCGCGGCGCCGTGGGGCACGACGGTGCTCAGCGCCGGCGCCGGGACGGTCAGCTTCGTCGGGCAGATCAACGGCTATGGCAACGCCGTCGAGATCACGCATCCGAGCGGTGTGGTCACCCGCTACGGCCACCTCAGCTCGTTCCTCGTCAAGGAGGGCGATCCGGTGGAAACGGGCACGCCGATCGCCCGCGTCGGCTCGACGGGCCGCTCGACCGGTCCGCACCTGCATTTCGAGGTCCGCACTGACGACACTGCGGTCGATCCCGCGCGCTATCTCAACGCCGGCAAGATCCTGCAGAAACTGATCGTCGCAAGCTGATGAAACTTTCTGTCGCGACGTGACCCATATGGGTGATGCGCGCGGAATGGTTAGGACGCAAAGTAATGGCGTACTTGCGAAGCGGTCATCGCCCTTACGGGTCTCCGCAATTGAAGCGTACTTTAACGCGGCCGGTGGAGGTCCCACCGGTCGCTTTTCATTTAACGCCCTACTCCACGTCCTTGACCGTGTCGGCGTAGCCGCTCACCCGGGCGGCGAGCGAGGCCTCCATGAACCCGTCGAGATCGCCGTCGAGCACGGCGCCGGTGTTCGATGTTTCGTGGCCGGTGCGCAGGTCCTTCACCATCTGGTAGGGCTGCAGCACGTAGCTGCGGATCTGGTGGCCCCAGCCGATCTCGGTCTTTGACGCGGCCTCGGCATTGGCCGCGGCTTCGCGCTTTTCGAGCTCCTGCTCGTAGAGGCGAGCCTTGAGCATCTGCATGGCGGTGGCGCGGTTCTTGTGCTGGCTGCGTTCCTGCTGGCAGGCCACCACGATGCCGGTCGGCACATGGGTGATGCGGATGGCCGAGTCGGTGGTGTTGACGTGCTGGCCGCCGGCTCCCGACGAGCGA
>Ga0157369_10010858_pt1 | contig 10374 bp, 10 predicted proteins | sample C25metaG_FD_113461 | JGI IMG/M metagenome (GOLD analysis project Ga0157369, IMG submission 113461) | Corn rhizosphere microbial communities from Kellogg Biological Station, Michigan, USA - C2-5 metaG | ecosystem: Host-associated > Plants > Roots > Rhizosphere > Soil | place: USA: Michigan...
CGGCCTTGTCGGCCGAGAAGGTGACCGGAAGCTGGTCGGGCACGAGTCCGGCGCCGGTGTCTTTCACGATCTCGGCGAACACGCCGGCGTGGGGGTCGAGACCGTCACTCTGCGGATTGCCGTTGAGATAGGGCGCGTACAGCCGGATCGTGGTCGCAGTCGGCGCACCCAGCAACTGCTCGATCGCCGGGATGTGGACCGAGGCCTTAAACAGAGTCGGCAGGTAGCCGCCGAAGCTCGGCAGAAGTTCGTCATGCTCATCGGTGTCGAAGTAGAGTGCGCTGGTGACCAGCGTCGTGTTGTCGGTCGAAGCGGCGGGATCGCGCGGCGCATAGGTGAGCTTTTGCTGGGCGAGGGTAACGGCACGTCGCTCGCCGCTCGTCCGGTACGCGCTCTGGATGGCGGCGAGATGAGGCGGCGTGTCGGTCAGCGAAGCGAAGATGAGCGAGCAGGTGAAATCGACCTGGTTGCCGCTGATATCGGTGCCGACCGCGTGAAAGCGGAAATCCTGCGCCGCTGTGCCGACCTGGATCCAGAAGGAAAAATCCGTGCCCGGCAAGGGAGTCAGCGGCTGCGTCAGATCGGGAGTCACCAGCGTCGTCAGCCGGACGCTGGTCAGCGGCATCTTGCGGCCCGCAAAGATGTCGGCGTTACCGCCCAGGTTGCCGCGATAGAGCTTTTCGGGCTCGCGCACGACGATATATTCACGCTGGATGAAGAGAGCGACCGGCGGTGAACCGTTCTGGAGGGCGAGGTCGATGAACTTTCGCTCCGTCACCTTGATCAGGGCGGCCCGATGCCCAAACGGGTAAAGGTGGCCCTCGTAGACGATTTTCACGTAGTGATCGCGCCCCTGGGCGGCGATGTGCACCCACTCGGAAAGATCGAGTCTTTCGCCCGTGATCACGATGCCGGATGGCAGAGGCGGAATCGGTGGCCGTGCGCCGGGCGGCGGCTTAAAGGCGACGGCGCCGCCGCCTGGACGGTTTGCGATGATGGGAGTCCTTTCGAGCTGACCGGAGGCGAGAGCTGCCCGGATCGCGCCTCGCGCCGCCAACGTTTCGCCGAACAGGCGAGGCGGCCAGGGAATGAAGAGCTGGCCATGCGGTGGATCCCAGTGACCGCGCGAGCGCAGCCATCCGCCGAGTGAGGAAAGCATGAGCATCTGCGCCTGAACAGGCGTCGGTACGAACGGCGCGCCATTGGCGTCGGCATAGCCACGGAAGGCAGACGTCAGGACAACGAGTTGATGACGATCGTTGGGCGAGATGTCGGTGACGCCGAGGTGTGGATCGAGCGCCGTCTTGGTCGGTGGCTGGCTGTCGTCGAGCGTTCGAGCCGGATTGAAGTCGGGCGACCAGATTGCCCGCAGTGGCGCGGTGACATCGGCGGAGAGCTCGCTCAGTGTGCCGCCATTCGCCTTCAGCACGAGGCGTGTGTGCCAGAGCTCGGTGCGGCTTGCGTGCGTGACCGGCACGGTCGCATGCCGCCAACCAACGTCGTGGTTGGGCGATAGCACAAGGCGGTAAGGCAGTTCGATCGCCGTTTCCCGTGGGCCGGGTTCGGCGATCCCGGGGGCGCCGGCGATCTGTGCCGGGCTTGGCTCCGGCGGCACATCCGCCAGCGGGTTGACGGCGATGGCCAGGCCAGACCAGTCGAGCAGGCCCTCAATCCTGTAGTCGATCGGCGGCATTGCGGCGTTTGCGGCCACTCGAAAGACGAGCCGACTGAAGTGCGCGAGCCGCGCGCCGGTTTGCCCCGGAGGCGGCGGCGATCCAGCGGGCGGAAAGTTCGCCGGCGGCGCGGGAATGCCGGGCGGCCGCGGCGGCTCCTTCGTGCCGGTCGTCTCGAAGTAGGCGGTCTCCGCGATATTCTGGGGCGGGAACCATACCACCAGAAAGGCGTCCTTCGCGGGATCGATCCGATCGATCGCCTGCCTGTCGACCTTGGGCACGAGGTGGAGATTGTAGCCGTCGACATGAAGGGCCAGCAGATCGTCCGGCCGGATGAGATCTGCCTGGAAGTCGGGCTGCGGCTCGGGCTTGGGTTTCGAGGCGGCGGGCGCCGGCGTCGGTGGGAATAATCCATCGACGAGCCAGTTCAGTGTATCGGGCTTGTCTGCAGGCGCCATAGATGTCCCCCTTTGCGATGTCGCCGTCGGGGCACGAAAGCCGCGAGAGCTCGGGTGCCAACGAAGTATGACTTCCCGCCAAGCGCTCGACTACGCTCAAGAAGAAGAAGGATTGCGCAATGCGCGCCCATGCTCTAACGCGCCACTCGCGGTACGAGGCCGCCTGCCTTGATGTCGCTCATCGCTTTGGCTGTCGCGTGCTTGCAGCGAACGGCTACATCCTACGGTAGTAGGCGGAGAGTACCTTGACAGAAGGCACGGTTCACAACTTTGTCACGGGTCCAAGCAATCGATCCTTCGATATGACCTTGATGCCGGTCTTAGTTCCGCGCTTCCTAGTTCTTCGCCAAGGGCGGCTCGGCGTCGGTCGGGGTGCCGGCGAGGTAGCGCTGGAAAGCCATAAGCCGGTTGAGGTAGGAGCCGGGGGAGGACGTGACCAGGCTCAGACTCGCCGTGGTGACCCGAGAGATTTCGTAGATATGCCAGAGATTGGGCCCTGCTCGCTCGAGGAAGACCGCGAGCTGAAGTGCGCCCGGCTCGAAGGCGGTGATGAGGCCGATGCGGATGGCACTCGTATTCTGTGACACGATCACAGCGCGGTCCGGCGTGCGTTGAACGACGTGCAGGAGATGAGTCGACCTCCCGGTGTCGCCGCGCTCGGTATAGTAGGTCTCGCCGGGTAGAGCGCCGGCGGGCGCCGGAGCAGGACTGGCTTCGGTGGCGATCGGCCGCCACTCCTGACGACTAACCGACCAGTATTTGATCGAAGGGTAAGCGGAGACTCTCGTCATGCGCTCGACGAGCTGGTCGACCGATAGCGTCGAGCGGAACGTGCCGGCCAGCGCGGCGACCAAACGGCTATCGCCGCTCCAGCCGAGGCATCTCGGCGGGGTCCAGCCCTCACGTTTCAGATCGTTGCCGAGCCATATGCCGTTTGCCGGAAATGCCCCCTCCGGCGCGAAGGAAGGCACCGCCGCCTGCCCGCAAGGCGGCTGTGGGTTGGCGGCATGCGCCGCCAGGGGTAAGCACAGTAACGAGAAGAGAAGGGTGAGCCGCTTCATCCGACAACAACGAGGGTTCAGGTCTTGCGTTGCTCGGCCTTCCTGTTCCCCGGATCTCTGATCCGAGACCAGGCCTTCGGTGAAGAGACTCTGTCGCGGACGTGGCGGCCGGGCGACCTACCGACGGGAAACCGTCTGCCGAGTCATTAGCTCTACCATCTACGGGCGCCGTAGTATTGCTGCGGCTGCTGATAGTAGCCCTGCTGCTGGCCATAGTAGCCCTGCTGCCCGTAGTAGCCGTTGGGCAGGCCATAGTAGCCCTGCTGCCCGTAATAGCCGTTGGGCACGCCATAGTAGCCGGCGGAGCTGTAACCATAGCCGTTCGGAGCGTATCCCGTGTTGGGATAGCCATCCTGGACGCAGCCGGTAATTAAGCTGACGAGACCGAGCGCACCGAGAAGGCATGTTGCCTTTCGCATTTTGTCCTCCAATTTGATGTGAGGAATAAACGACACCGATTATCCGAAGGTGGCAAACGGCCAGCGCGGCCGCGGCTACCAATATTCCTAGAGTTGAAGTGAAGACCGCCTAGTGCGGAACTGCGGACTTCTTTCCCAAACTGGGGACGACGCCCGGGGAATGTAAGGACGCGCGAAGACTTTATCTCCGGCGCGTGCCTCGAATGTGGTTGACTTGCCCGTGAATGACGCGCGTTGCCTGTGTCGGTAACTCCTCCCGCGGCTTCCCTTGATTGCCGCTGAGAAACTGAATCGCCTTGGCCTTACGCTTCATCGCGAAGCACGACACTCAGCAGGGAACTATGCACCTGCAGGTGCCCGTTGTAGCTGATGAAGCCCAGCTTCCTGAACTTGTTCATGAAATGACTGACCCTCGGCCGCGTCGTTCCGATGATCTCTGCCAGGGTCTCCTGGCTGATCCTGGTTGTGATCGGCTGTGGCCCACCAGGCTTGCCGAAGTTGGCCAGGATGAGCAGTGTGCGCGCCAACCGCTTTTCGCTGGAGTTGAAAAGCTGGTCGACGAGATCCTCTTCGATCCGACTGTTGCGTGTTAGCAAATGCGCGATGAAGAGTTCGCCAAAAGCGGGCTCTGCATGCAGCACGCGAACCATCTCGGCTTTGTCCACCCGCAGGACTTCACTATCGACCATCGCCGTGGCCGTCGACAGGCGCAATGGCTGGCCGATCAGGCATCCTTCGCCGAAGAACTCGTCAGGCCCGAGTAGGGCGATTACTGCCTCCTTGCCTTGCTTCGATCTCCCCGTGAACTCGAAGATTTGCCGATCGACCTCGCCATGTTGGCGACCATACAAAAAAAGAACGCGTCACTCGCAGCGAGGCGATGTGACGGCTGATCCGCTGAGATGGGGAGCGAATGCGGCGCCAAAATGACGGGCCTGCCGATCGGGTTGGGGCGGGGGGTGCCGGCAGGCCCATGAACGACGACCCGCTAGCTTGAGTGCGGCACTGGTCGCGAGTCAGCTCGCTCGAAGCGATTGGCACCGAACTTGGCATACCCGGTAGCGGTGCGTTTCCCTTTTGGACATTCCGCCTGCTGTTGCTCTTGGCGCTTGTTGCCTTGCTCAACAGTGATCACGACCGCGGCTCAGGATGGACCGAGATTGCGGGGGCCCTAGTGTTGGCGCTTGCCACTGGCGGCGTCGCTCTTTGGACCGTTGCAGCGTGGATCTGCGACGCCAACCCTGGTCGGGGCCAAAGTCCGACCCTAGAAGCGAGCGGCGCAGGAAGCAGGCCGCTCGCCGCGAGCCCCAAACCGCGCGAATCGCGCCTTCTCTTAGGAAACGTAGTCGCTGCGGTGCCGTGTGACGCGGTTGGGCTGGCCACAAACCCTTCAAGTTAGCTTCGGTCGACAGTCGGAGGAACGTGGTCAAAAGCGAACAGCCCACAATCCCAGGAATGCTACCTTTCCAAGACGCCAGCGGCGGTCGATCAGTCTGAGTCACTGACTAGCGCCCTAAGCTCGAAAAGACGGGTTCACTGTGAGGTTAGCGCTCCCGGACTGTCGGTGTAGACGCTCTGCTGCGGCATCTTCCCGGCGCCTCTGGATTCTGCTGGTAAATGGGTGCCTTCATTTGAATCAACCCGTAAGGTTGGAAAGACGCCCGTCTGTCGGAGTTCGCATAAGCTAGTGGATGGCCGCTGGACACGGAGACACAGAGATCCAGTAAATGCGGGGAGCACATCGTGCTGTTCGAACGTCGCACGTAGCGAAGTCCCCTCTCTCCGACCGATTTAGAGCGGACGCGGGAGGCAATTCGATCCATCTCGACAACGAGGGGCCGGCGACCTGGAACGGAGAGAAGCATGATAGTTGAATCCTCTGATCAAGTGTCTGGCTTCAGTTGGCTCAAACGCTTTCCTATTCCGCGCAATTTCAAAATGACGGCGGAATCTCAGGTCGAAAAGGGATTGACCTGGCCTGCTCCCGAAGGCGCAACATTGACAAAAGCGTTCGATGTTTACCGCTACGACCCCGATTCCGGCGATAATCCGCGTCTCGACAGATTCCATGTCGACCTCAACGATTGCGGACCGATGGTTCTCGATGCGCTGATCTGGATCAAGAACAAGGTGGATTCGACGCTGACTTTCCGGCGCTCCTGCCGTGAAGGCGTTTGCGGCTCCTGTTCCATGAACATGGACGGCACCAACTGGCTGGCCTGCACGCGGTTCATTTCAGACCTCGATACACCGGCGACGATTTACCCGCTCGCCAATATGAGCATCATCAAGGATCTGGTCCCCGACCAGACCCACCTCTTCGCACAATACGCGACGATCGAGCCGTGGCTGCGTTCCAAGACGCCAGAGCCCGAGAAGGAGCGACTCCAGTCCCCCGAGGAGCGGAGTCGGATCGACGGCTATTACGAATGTATCCTCTGCTTCTGCTGCACGTCCGGCTGCCCGAGCCATTGGTGGAACGGCGATCGCTTCCTTGGTCCTGCAGTGCTGCTGCAGGCGTGGCGATGGCTGGCAGACAGCCGCGACGAGGCGACGGAAGAGCGGCTCGACAATCTTGAGGACCCGTTCCGGCTCTATCGGTGCCACACTATCCTAAATTGTACACGGACCTGTCCTAAGGGGTTGAATCCCGGCAAGGCCATCGCCGAGATCAAGAAGATGATCATCGAGCGCGAAAGCTGACTATGGACGCAAAGTCGACCCCTCCTGGAACGAAAGCGCCACGACCCCGGCCGTTCTCGCCCCATATCCAGATCTATCGGCCTCAGCTCACCTCGGTCCTGTCGATCGCCAACCGCGCCACCGGTGTACTCTTGAGCCTCGCCGCGATTGGCTTGGTGATCTGGCTAAGCGCGGCGGCGGCCGGACCTGAACCTTACGCCGTCGTCCAACGGGCGCTTGTGTCGTGGACCGGTCAGGTTGTGCTGTTCGGCGTTACTTTCGCCTTCTTCCTGCATCTGTGCGGCGGAATCCGCCACCTCGTCTGGGATACGGTCCACGGCTTCGCACTTCGGTCGATCTATATCTCGGGCTGGTCCGTGGTGGCAGCGAGCGCGGCGCTTACCGTGGCGGCTTGGACGGGTGGTCTCCTTGTCGCCGGGTGGCGGTGATGAGCCGCCGATCCTTCCGCTCGCCCCTGGGCCGCGCCATCGGTCTTGGCTCAGCCAAACGTGGCTCGCGACATTGGTTCGCGGAACGGGCAACGGCGGTCGCGCTCGTACCGTTGACTGTGTGGTTCCTGGCGTCGATCGTTGCGCATGCCGGCAGTGATTACACGGTCTTCACCGCTTGGCTGAGAACTCCATTCGCTGCCGGCGCCATGGTTCTGTTGTTGGTTGCTCTCTTTCATCATGCTGCTCTCGGCTTGCAAGTCGTGATCGAGGACTATGTTCACTCGAGCGCGAGGTTTGCAGCGCTGATCGCGATCCAGCTTTGCTGCTATGGTCTCAGCGTGATTGGAATCATCGCTGTCCTGCGGGTAGCGTTTCGCAGTTGAGCAGAACCGGTATCACTTTAAGTCCAGCCGGCCAACGGAACGAGGCAGATTAACGACGGAAGCTGTACTGTTTCAGCCTGGATTTGGGCATGGGATGCGGAATCCTGGCGCGGCAGCGCCAGTATTGAGCGGAATGGCCATGAGCGTCGGCTTCAAGATCGGTGATCGCGTGAGCTGGAACTCCGAGGCGGGGCGCGTCAGCGGCAAGATCGTTCGGGTCCATACGCGCAATTTCAAGGTCAACGGCTATACGCACCATGCAAGCGCGGAAGCGCCGCAATATGAGATCAAGAGCAGTAAGACCGAGCACCTCGCCTTCCATAAGGGCTCGGCGCTCACCCAGCTTCGCGACTGACAATTCCGCCAGGTTCGATCGATGCCAGAAAGCGATCGCCCGATGCCCACGACTTCCCAGTCTCCCTCGCCCGAGCCGCTCCGTGCCAGTCTCAGCGGTGCAGACGATCGCGTCCGTCTCAGTCACTGGATGCCGCCGCAACAGGGAATTTTTCCACGCATCCGGATTCGGAGCCGCTGGTTCAATACGCTATGGGCCCTGCCGGTCGGCGCGGCTGCGCTGCTCTGCCTGATCGCCTTGGCGCAGAGTCTGCGCGAACTTCCGAGTGTCACGGCGTTCATCCAAAGCTATCCCGGCATTGCGCAATCCGCGCCGTCGGTCGACTCCGGATTCCCTTGGTGGCTGCAAGTACAGCATTTCCTCAACATGTTCTTCATGCTGTTCATCATGCGGGCTGGCCTGCAGATCCTGGCCGACCACCCACGGCTCTACTGGAGCCGCGACTGCACGCCCGGGAGCGACTGGTTCCGCTTCCAGGAGCCGGTGCCGAAGGACCGCATCTGGACCGCCAAGGATGACTCCGTCACGCTGCCGACATGGCTCGGCATTCCCGGCCTCCGCCATACCCTCGGCCTGTCGCGCTGGTGGCACTTCTCGGTCAACCTGTTGTGGCTGATCAACGGTATCGCGTTTTATGTGCTGCTATTTTCCACCGACCAATGGCGCCGGCTGGTGCCACTGACCTGGGAGGTCTTTCCAGCCGCGCTCTCAACAGCGATCCAATATGCCTCGTTGAACTTCCCGGTCGATGAAGGCTGGACCCGCTACAATGGCCTCCAGCAGCTCAGCTACTTCATCACGGTGTTCGTCGCGGCGCCTGTCTCGATCGTCACCGGCTTGATGCAAAGTCCGGCGATTTCCAATGCGCTCGGATGGTTCGGCCGGTTGCTCAACCGTCAGGCGATGCGCTCGGTCCACTTCATCTCGTTTGCCTGGTTCGTTGGCTTCATCCTGGCGCATGGCGCCATGGTGTTGGTCACCGGCATCCGTCAGAACACCAATCACATGTTCGGCGGCGTCGATGACGCCTCCTGGACGGGGTTTCCACTGTTTCTCCTTGCGATGGCCATCCTGTTCGCGGCCTGGCTCGTCGCTTCACCTTTGACGATCCGCTACGCACGTCTCGTGCAGCGCATGGGCGCGTTCATGATTGGTTGGCTCATGGGGCTGGCCGAAGGTTGGGACGCCCGCTCGCAGCTGACCAGGAAGGACATCTCGCCCTACTTCTGGCCCAACGGCACGATGCCGAACTCCGGGGAGTTCGACGATCTCCTGGCGGACAACTTCGAAAGCTACCGGCTGCGGATCGACGGTCTCGTCGAGATACCGCAGGAGCTCTCGCTGGCCGATCTCAAGGCGATGGCGAAGCAGGAGCAGATCACGACGCATTTCTGCATCCAGGGCTGGTCCGGCGTCGCCGAATGGGGTGGCGTTCCCATGCGCGATCTACTCGATCTGGTGAAGCCGACGCCCGAAGCCCGCTATGCCGTGTTCTATTCGCTGGCCGACGGCGCCGATGGCGGTCGCTACTACGATGTGCACAAGATCGAGAATATGCGGCATGCGCTGACGATCCTCGCCTACGAGATGAACGGCGCACCGCTCAGCATCCTGCATGGCGCGCCTTTGCGGCTACGCTGCGAGAACGAGCTGGGTTTCAAGATGGTCAAATGGGTCGCCGCGATCGAATTCGTTCATGACTTTTCCGACCTCGGCGCAGGCCAGGGCGGCTACAACGAGGACCACGAATTCTACGGCTACCGGATGCCGATTTGATCGTTCATGCAAGCGCCGGCCGTAGCAAAGAGGGCTCGACGGCGACATGAGCGTTGCAGGAGTTGGAACGATGATCGCTAGGAACATATTGCCTCGCGCGCTCGAACACCTCGCCGTGATCGAAGCGGACGCGCCGGTGCAAGCTCTGCTGTCCGAAGTGGAGAATGAAGATGAGTTGCTCCGCGATTACATTGCCAGGGTGACAATCGGTAAGCTGAGACAAGCGACCATCGTTATTTCCGACATCAACGATGCGTATCTGCGCCGACAACGAATATTTTGAAAGGAGTAGCAATGCCCCGTCAGAAGTCAGATGACTCCAGCCAAGTCATCCAGCGTCAACAGGCGTTATCGAGATGGGAGAACGAAGGAGGGGCCGCTGGTCCCATCGTGGCTGCGGCGACCGACAAAGAACAAATTCCAGCTCCGGAAATGAGCAACGCCGAGCTTGTCGCGCTGCGCGTCCGGGTCATCGCGCTGGAGAATTTGATGATTTCGTTGCTCGCCACGGCATCGGACCAGCAACTCGAAGTGGCTCGCGAAATGGCCGGTTATATCTCGCCAAGGCCGGGCTTTACCCATCATCCGCTGACCTTACATGCCGCAGCCCACATGACTGATCTCGTCGAGAGGTCGTCCCGCTTCCGATGACGTGGAAGCCGTCGATCCGGTGCGACGAACTAGGCTTACGTGCGGAATGGGAGGCGTCTAGCGGCGACTGCTGTCAGCACCAGCTTTGTTCACGCCGCATAGGCATGCGAGACGTGAAGTGGCCCGAGTGGCCTTCGTGCCGCCTGAGTTGCTCAAGACGTCCATTCGCGCATCGAGGCGCGCGAGCGCCTCGACGATCACGGTTCCCGAAGCCGCTGGTGACCTCAACCGCTAAGCTTTGCGCTTCCAGGAGATCAAGCGCGTGGATCTGGAACATTCGCGCCGAAAAAAGGGCGGCACTCCACAGGCGCCGAATCCGGCCAACGGGTCGGCCCTTGTCGCCCATCAGACCGAGGAGATCTGACCTGCCTCCCGAATCCTGGACCGTTTTGAGCTGGAAAATTCTAGTTTAGGCACGATGGCCGGACGGAGGGTTTTCCATGAAGAGATCGAAGTTCAGCGAG
>Ga0157369_10010860_pt1 | contig 10373 bp, 8 predicted proteins | sample C25metaG_FD_113461 | JGI IMG/M metagenome (GOLD analysis project Ga0157369, IMG submission 113461) | Corn rhizosphere microbial communities from Kellogg Biological Station, Michigan, USA - C2-5 metaG | ecosystem: Host-associated > Plants > Roots > Rhizosphere > Soil | place: USA: Michigan...
AGCGCCGCATTGCCCGGGAACGACGAGCCTTCCTCCGACTCGAGCCGCGTGACGTCGCCGCCCTCTTCGTCGATCGCGATCAGCAGATCGGGGCGCTCCTCGCGCAGAGCGGAAACAACGGGCGCGTAGTCGGGCCCGTTGTACGAGAACAACGTGATGCCGCCGCCGCCCGCGGCGAGGAAGCGCCGAACCCAGTCGGGCACAACAGGCCCGGGGAAGCTCGGCAGCAGGACCGCGAGCGCGTCCATCAGCCCTTGACGGCGCCCGCGGTGAGCCCGAACGCGATCCGCCGCTGCACGAGCAAGAAGAAAACGACGACCGGGATCGCAGTCAGCGTCGACGCCGCCATCAGCGCGCCCCAGTCGGTGTGGCGGCTGGTGCCGAGGAAGTACGACAGCCAGATCGTCGCCGTCTGCTTGCCCTGATCGTTGAGCAGCACGCGCGCAAAGATGTACTCGTTCCAGCTCGTGATGAACGCGAAGACGCTCGTCGCGACGAGGCCCGGCCCCATCAGCGGCAGCAGGATCTTGACGAACACACCGAGGCGCGTCGAGCCATCGACCATCGCCGACTCCTCGAGCTCCTTCGGAATGCCGAGCAGGAACCCGCGCAGCGTCCACACCGAGAACGGCAGCACAAAAGTGATGTACGTGATGATCACGCCAGTCAGCGTGTTCGTCAGGTGATACCGCGCAAGAGCGACGTACAGCGGGATGATCAGCCCGGCCTGCGGCAGCATCTGAATGCCGATGATCAGGGCGATGAACGCCTTCCGTCCCGTCCATCGGTAGCGCGCAACCGCCACCGCAGCGAGCAACGCGAGCACGATCGAGATCGCGACGGCGACGCAAACGATGATGGCGCTGTTCTTGACGTCCGTCCAGAAATACGGCTTGTGCAACGCCGCTGTGAAATGCGAGAGCGTCGGGCGAAGCGAGATCCATGTTGGCTTCAGCGCGATGACCTGGTCGTCGGGCTTGAACGCCGTCGAGATCATCCAGAAGACGGGAAAGATCATCACTGCGAACACGATGAGGCCAAGCGCGTTCCAGGCCGCTTGCTTCATGCAACCTCCTCGCCAATGCGCACCATCTTCCGCACGTAGAACACGCTGAGGATGGCGACGATGAGCAGCATGAGAATCGAGATCGCGGCGCCACGCCCGAAGTCGGTGCGGAAGTAGCCCTCCTCGAAGAGATACGTGCTCATCAAGAAGTTGCCGGGCTGCGTCTTCGCCTGGCCGATCAGCAGGAACGGCTGCGTGAACACGCCGAAGTCCCAGATGATCGAGAGGCTCGTGAGGATGAGCAGGATCGGGCGCAGAATCGGCAGTGTGATGTCGCGGAACGCACGCCATGCGCGCGCGCCGTCAACCGAGGCAGCCTCGAGCAGGTCGTGCGGAACCTGCGCCAGGCCGGCGTAGAGTGTGATCACGACGAAGGGCAGCGCACCCCACACGATGAGCAGCGTCACCATCGACAGCTGCGAGAACGTCGATGCGTACCAATCGTGCTGTTCTCCCGTGAGCCCGGCTTGGGAAAGCACGTAGTTCAGGACGCCGTTCTCATAGTTCGTCATCCAGAAGAAGACTTGCGCCGCGACCACGACGGGCATCGACCAGACGAGGACGAGCCCGGAGGTGAGCAGCACACGCACCCACGCGCTGAGGCGCAGGAGGAGCAGCGCGATCGCCAGTCCAAGCCCCATGGTCAGGCCGACGTTGGCGACGGTGAAGATGACCGTGCGTAGGAGCGTGTGCCAGAACACACTGTCGTGCAGCACGCTCGCGTAGTTGTGCAGCCCGACGGACTGGCCGTGGTGCTGGATCAGCTCGAAGAGCCCGTAGCGCTCAGTCGAGAGCTTGATCAGCCAATACAGCGGATACCCGAGGACGACGCCGATCGCAACGACCGTCGGGACGATCAGCCAGTACGGCGTGGAGCGCTCCAGAAAACGGCGCCGCCGCCGTCCACGAAGGACGGCGGCGGCGCTCAGTGCACTGCTCCCCAGCAACGCCTCGTTACGACTGATTCAGCACCGAGGCGATGTTGTCGCTGGCCGAAGAAGCGGCCTGCTTGACCGTGAGCTTGCCGGTCAGGATCTGGCCCAGCATGTTGCGCAGGATGTTGCCGTTCTCGACGTCGACCCAGTGCTTGGCGGTCGGGACGAACCAGCTGCGCGAGGCAGCACGCTCGTTGACGCTGTTGCCGAGCAGGTTGGTCGCGTTCGGGATGTTCCCCTTCGCCTGGAGGCCCTTCTCACCGGCGGTGCTGGTGAAGTCCTTGATCCAGTCGGTTGCGAGGGACTTGTTGGAAGACGTGACCGGCACCGCAAGGTCAGACCCGCCGAGGAAGCCCGGCATCGAGGTCCCCTTGACGTGGCCCGGCATCACGAACTGCGCGGTCGAGCCCTTGAACTTCGCGCCGACGCAGCACGAGAACCAGCTCGGCCCGATCATCGAGCCGACGAGGCCCTGCGCGTACACGTCGTACGGGTTCGGGTTCGGTGCGCCCTCGGTCGCGGTCTTGCCGGCCCGCGACGTCGCATAGAAGAAGTTCTTGTACGCGGTGAGGCCCGCGATCGACTTCTTCGAGCTGAGGAGGCCCTTCCACTTGCCGCTCACCCGCTGGGCAATGCCCCCGCCGTAATCGAAGACGAAGCCCATCGCGGAGTACCAGTCTTCACCGGCCACGTAGAACGCCGAGAAGCCCTTCTGCGTGTTCTTCGCGTACAGCCGCTTCGCGTCGGCCGCGAACGCCGCGGTCGAGTTCGGCAGCTTCTTGATTCCCGCCTTCGAGAAGAGGTCGGTGCGGTACGTGACGACGCGCGAGCCCGCGTAGTACGGGACGCCGTACGTCTTGCCGTTGTAGACACCGGACTTGGCGAGGCCCGCGAGCCAGTTCGCCGAGTTGTCGAACGAGCCCTTGGCCGCCGACAGGTCTGCAAACGCGCCGGCCGCCATGTACTTCGTCATCTCGGTATTGCCCATCTCGATGACGTCGGGGCCGCCTCCGCCTGCGAGCGTCGCGTCGAACTTCTGCAGGTGGTCACCCCAGTTCTGGTACTGGACGTTGACGGACACGCCGGGGTGGTCGGACTTGAACTGATTGTTCGCGGCCGCGACCAGATCCGGCCAGCCGGACTGGGCGTCGACCTGCAGCCAGACAGTGATGCTGCTGGCGGTCGCCTTCTTCGTCGAAGCGACCGACGTCGCGGTCATGACCGCAGCGGCGAGAACGGCGACGACGGAGAGCGCGACGATGCTGCGTCTCTTCACCTGGAAGCCTCCAGAGTCATGCGGGCCTGTCGCTCGCTCCGTGCCGTGGCGTGTTCACGGAGGGTTCGGCGCCGCTCAGGTTGGTATAGACCAATTGCCACTAGATGCGGATCGTCGCACAGTGGTAACAGAGTTGTCAATACCACTTGCGATCAACGTCCGACGACCGCGGCGAGGCCCATGGGCTCTGCCGGGACACCACCGGCGCCGAGCTCGGACACCAGCCGGTAGCGATCGCCGCGGTAGGTCGAGCTGGTGAACTCCACCACGTCACCGTCGGTCGAGCGCGTGACGCGCTCGAACAGCAGCGCCGGCGAGTGGAGCGGGACGCCGAGCGCCGCCGACTCCTCCTCGTTGGTCACCGTCGGCTCGACGGTCTGCGTGCCACCGACAATCGAAACGCCGTAGCGCGCCGCCAGCAGGTCGTAGAACGAGTTCTCCTCGAGGTCGGCTGCCGTGAGCCCCGGTGCGAGCGACTGGCGCACGTGCAGCAGCTCGATCGCCATCGGCTCGCCGTCCGCGAGGCGGAGGCGCTTGATGACGACGACCGGCTCGGACGGCGAGACGTGCAGCATCCGTCCGAGGCGCGCGCCTGCCGGAACGACCTGCAGGTCGAGCGTGCGGCTCGCAGGCTTCATCCCGCGCTCGCGCATGTCGTCGCTGAACGAGCTGACCGAGCCAACGCCCTTCGCGACCTTCGGCTCGCTGACGAACGTGCCGGCGCCGCGGCGGCGCAAGAGATAGCCCTCGCGCACAAGATCGTCGAGCGCGGCGCGCACGGTGAGCCGCGACACGCCGAGGTCGAGGCTCAGCTGCCGCTCGGACGGGATCGAGTCGCCAGGCGAGAGCGACTCAATGAGATCGAGCACCCGTTCGCGCGTCTCGCGCTGCTTCGTCATACGGCGGCGAGCTCTCGCTGCGCGGTGAGGCGGTCACCGGTGGCGGGATCGAAGAAGTGGAAGCGCGCGGGATCGACTGCGAGGCTCAGCTTCCCGCCCACCTGGGCATGTGTCCGCGCATCGACGCGTGCCGTGAAAAGTGCCTGGTTTCCAGCGAGAATCGACTCGTCGCGAGCCTCCAGAACCTCGGCGGTGACAGGCGGCGCGGCGACGTGGAAGAAGACGTGCGCGTCGGAGCCGAGCTCCTCGACGACCTCGACGACGACATCCAGCGTCGGCAGCCCGGGCGCGAACGCCGCGTCCTCGAAGCTCTCCGGCCGGATGCCAAGGACGATGCGTCCGGGCTCGCGCGGCGCCGCGAGCGGCACGCGGTACTGGCCGAACGCCACCTCGTTGCCTTCGACCGTCGCCTCGACGAGGTTCATCGCAGGCGAGCCGATGAACGCCGCGATGAAGAGGTTGCGCGGCTCGGCATACAGCCGCTGCGGCCGGTCGACCTGGAGGATGTGGCCGTCGCGCATGACGGCGACGCGCTGCCCGAGCGTCATCGCCTCCGTCTGGTCGTGCGTCACGTACACGGTGGTGATCCCGAGCCGCTGGTGCAGCTGCGCGAGCGACGCGCGCATGCCGACACGCAGCTTCGCGTCCAGATTCGAGAGCGGCTCGTCGAGGAGAAATGCCTGCGGCTGCCGCACGATCGCGCGGCCCATCGCGACGCGCTGCCGCTGGCCACCCGACAGCTGCGCGGGTCGCCGGTCGAGCAGCTGCTCGAGCCCGAGCAGCTCAGCAACCTCGTCGACGCGGCGCGCGATCTCCGGCTTCGGCGTACGCCGCGCCTTGAGCCCGTAGCCGAGGTTCGCGCGCACGGTCATGTGCGGGTAGAGCGCGTACGACTGGAAGACCATCGCGATGTCGCGGTTGCGCGGCGCGAGCTCGGTGACGTCGCGGTCGCCGATCGTGACCGTGCCGTCGCTGATCTCCTCGAGCCCGGCGATCAGGCGCAGCAGGGTCGACTTGCCGCAGCCGGAGGGGCCGACGAGAACGAGGAACTCGCCGTCCGCGATCTCCAGCGAGATGTCGTCGACAGCGGCGACATCGCCGAACCGCTTGGTGACACCCGCAAGCTGGATCGCCGCCATCGCGCTCAGATGGTATAGACCAGAGCAGCCGGATTCAAGGGGATTCAGGGGTAAGTGGTATTGACCATTGCCGACGGTGGTCTTACACTGCCCGCGATGAAGCTCGGTGTGGCAGCGGCGGTCGTCGACGGGATGCTCGTCCCCGGCGACGTCGAGGTGTCGGACGGGCTGGTCACCGGCGTCGGGCTCGCGGCGCCGACCGGCTCCGGCATCGCCGTGCCGGGCTTCGTCGACCTTCAGGTGAACGGCTTCGGCGGCGTGGACTTCCTCGACGCCGACGCGGACGGCTACCGGCGCGCCGGCGAGGCGCTGCTGGAGACCGGTGTCACCTCGTACCTGCCAACCCTGATCACGAGCCCCGAGGAGCACCTGCTCGCGGCGATGCGCGAGGTGCCCGTCGACGGCTCGCGGCCGCGCGTGCTCGGCGTCCACCTCGAGGGGCCGTTCCTCTCCCCCTCGCGGCTCGGCGCGCACATGGCCTCCTCCCGGCGCAACCCGGACACGGCACTCCTCGGCAGGCTGCTGGACGGCGGTCCCGTGCGGCTGATGACGCTCGCACCCGAGCTCCCGGGCGCCGGCGAGCTGATCGACGCGCTGCTCGCCCGCGGCGTTCGCGTGTCCCTCGGCCACTCGGATGCGACCGTCGAGCAGGCAAACGAGGCGTTCGAGCGCGGCGTCCGCAGCGTGACCCACCTGTTCAACGCGATGCGGCCGTTCCGCCACCGCGACCCCGGGATCATCGGCGCGGCGCTCGCCCGCGACGACGTGATCGTTCAGATCATCGTCGACGGCATCCATCTCGCCCCGGAAACGGCCCAGGTCGTGTGGCGGGCGGCATCCGGCCGCGTCGCGCTCGTCACCGACGCGATCACCGCCGCGGGGCTCTCGGACGGCTCCTTCAGCTTCGGCGACCTGGACGTGAGCGTCCACGACGGCACCGTGCGCGGCCCGGACGGCGTCCTCGCCGGGAGCGTCCTGACGATGATCGAGGCCGTGCGGAACTTCCACGCCCTGGGCGTCCCGCTCCCGGAGGCCGTCGCGGCCGCGACCTCGGTCCCGGCGGCCGTCCTCGGCCTCGGGGAAGTGGGGCGCCTGGCACCAGGCCTGCCGGCCGACGTCGTGGTGCTGAACGACCGCCTGGAGATCGAGCGCGTCCTCGTCGCCGGAGAAGTCCGAATCGCCGTCTAAACCTGGGCGCAGTCACTCGAAAGGGTGAACTTCGTGTCTATTCACTCTAAGGGGGCATGCGCGGCCCCCTGGGGTCCGAGAAAACACGCGTGGTGGTACAGCGGCGCCACATCTCGACGACCCTCCTCGGAGCCTTGCTCGCGGCCATGTTGGCCGTGCCGGCAATCGCCTCCGGCCCACGCCCCGTCCCGAATACGGCGAAGGGGACGCCCTGGGGCGGCTGGGCATCGCTCGACACGTACGCGCGCGCGAAATTCCTTTCGCTGTGCCCGACCGAGCGGTCGTGCTCCGGCGCGAACGGGAACCAGCAGCTCCAGCTGCTGGTCCAGGGCTCGCCCGCCGTGCCTGCGCGCCTGATTTCGCACCCGCACACGTTCGTCGGCAATGCGCGCAGCATCCGGGTCTTCGCGCACGACGTCAAAGGGCTCGCGTCCGCGAGAGGCGTCGCCAAGATTCGCCTCGACGATCCTGTCGAGGGCCAGGGCAACGGCGTGATCCAGACCGGCGTCGCCTTCCCGTCGCTCGCCACGCTCTTCCCGCAGGTCGACAACGCGCCTGCCGCCTGGAGCGCCGGCGCGACCGGTGCGGGCATCGGCGTCGCGGTCATCGACACCGGCGTGCAGGATCTTCCCGACTTCGCGGGCCGCGTCGTGCACGTCAACGTCAGCGGCTCGAGCGCGAGCACCACGCGCGCCGACTCCGACGGGCACGGCACGTTCGTCGCCGGCGTCCTCGGCGGCCAGAGCACGGACGGCAAGTTCATCGGCATCGCCCCGGGGGTCACCATCTACGCGATCAACATCCAGGGCGCCGACGGCTCGGCGTACACGAGCGACGTCATCAACGCGCTCGGCTGGATCCGCGCGAACGCGAGCGCGGACAACATTCGCGTCGTGAACATGTCGTTCTCCGAGAACGACGCAAGCAACTATTCAGCCGACGCGCTCGACAGCGCGGTCGAGCAGCTTTGGCAGGCGGGGATCGTCATGGTCGCGTCCGCGGGCAACCTCGGCGCAAACACGAACTACTTCGCGCCGGGGAACGACCCGTTCGTCATCACCGTCGGCGCGACCGACACCAACGACACGGCGTCGACCGCCGACGACACGCAGGCGTCGTTCAGCTCCTTCGGCATGACGCTCGACGGCTGGGCGAAGCCCGAGCTGCTCGCGCCGGGCCGGCACGTCGTCGCGCCGCTGTTCCCGGGCTCGTGGGGAAGCCAGGCGCCGCTCGCGAACTTCCTCGCGCCGGGCTACGCCTCGGCGAACGGCACGTCGTTCGCAGCACCGCAGGTCGCCGGCGCGGCGGCGCTGCTGCTCCAGAAGAACTCGAAGCTCTCGCCCGACCAGGTGAAGTGGCTGCTGGCCCACACCTCGCGCGTGATCGACGGCACGCCGGGCGGCGCGCTCGACATCGGCGCGGCGATCGCGTACGGCGGCAAGGTCGACCAGGCGAACAAGGGCGTGCAGCCCGCACCGCCGTACGTGCAGATCAAGAAGAACGGCCAGGTCTCCTTCAACTCGAACGTGAAGGGCGGCTGGAGCGCGGGCGGCGCGATCTGGAACGGCGACTCCTCGGGCAATGCGGCAGCGAGCTGGAACGCCGCGGCAAGCTGGAACGCAGCTGCGAGCTGGAACGCGGCGGCGAGCTGGAACGCCGCAGCGAGTTGGAACGCCGCGGCCAGCTGGAACGCCGCCGCGAGCTGGAACAGCGCCTCGAACTGGGACTAACGTGCGCTGGCCAACGCTGCCGCGTCGGGCCGCAACGGGTGAACCAGATCCGAGCGCCGCAAACGTCCTGATCACCCTCGTCGCGTGCGCGGCCAGCGTCATCGGCGTGCTCGTGATCCCGCACAGCTGGGACGCGGTCATGTCGAACTGGGGCGCGTTCCTGCTGTTCGCGCTGCTGACGCTGATCCTGCTCGTCGTCTCCGTCCCGATCTACGACCGCGGCGCGTTCAGCTTCTCCGGCTCGGGCATGCTCGCGATGGGGTTCCTGTTCGGCGCCGGCGCCGCGATGGCGCTCGCTGCCGTGATGGGGATCGTCAACCTGATACGCCGCAAGGGGCGCATCAACCGCGGCATCTACGACTCGTCGCAGTGGGCGCTCGCCGCCGCCGCAGGCGCCGCGACGTACCACCTGATCGGCTCGCATCCGTCAATGGTTCGCTTCGGCGCCGCGCTCGCAGCGGCAACGGCATTCCTCCTCGTCAACGTCGGGTTGCTGACGACGGCGATGAGCGTCTCGGAAGGGAGGCCTGCGACCGAGGTCTTCCGCGAGCGGTTCCAGTGGCTGATCCCGTACCAGGTCGCTTCGGGACCGATCGCGCTTGCGCTTGTCGTTGCCTACGAGCGCACCGGTGCGATCGGCGTGCTCGCATTCGCCGCGGCGCCGGCGGCGATGATGTACTCGGTTCAGCAGTACCTCGCGAAGACGCGCACCGCCGTCGAGGAGGTGCGCGTTGCGAACGACGAGCTGCGGCGCACCGTGCGCACGCTCGAGGAGCGCAACGCTGACCTGCGCGACTTGCTCGACTTCGCGGCCGGTCTCGCCGCGCACGTGCACGACCGCGGCTCGCTGACGACCTACGCGCGCGAAGCGCTGCGGAAGGTCGCAGGCTCCCCCGTCGACGTCTCCTCCGACCCGAACGGCCCGGTGCCGCTTGTGGCCGGCGGCGAGCGGGTCGGTTCGATCACGCTCGGCGACCCGAGTGCGGCCGGGGAGCGGTGGGAGCGCCTGCGCGAGGTGATGCTCCCGCACTTGGCGACCGCGCTCGAGAGCACGCGCCTCGTCGACGAGGTGCGCCGCAGGCACCTGTCGACCATCGCCGCGCTGTCGCGCTCGATGGAAGCGAAGGACTACTACACCGGCGGCCACACGGAACGCGTCGCAGAGATCTCCGTCGCGCTCGCAAAGCGGTGCGGCTATCAGGGCGTCGAGCTCGACGCGATCGAGATCGGCGCGCTCCTGCACGACATCGGCAAGATCGGCATCCCCGAGCAGGTGCTGCACAAGCCCGGGCCGCTCGACGACGACGAGTGGCGCCTGATGAAGGAGCACCCGGTGATCTCCGACTACATCCTCTCCGACCTCGACCTGCACCCGCACGTGCGCGAGATCGCGCGCTCGAGCCACGAGCGGATCGACGGCGACGGCTACCCCGACAAGCTCAAGGGCGACCAGATCCCGCTGACGGCGCGCATCGTGCTCGTCGCGGACGCGCTCGATGCACTCACCACCGACCGGCCGTACCGTCGCGCGCGTCCGCTGCCGGCGGCGATCGAAGAGATCCGCGCGCACAGCGGCACGCAGTTCTGCCCGACCGTCGTCGCGGCGCTCGAGGACCTGTGGCGCGAGAACCCCGCGGTGCTCGGCGCCGGCCGCCTCCAAGTGGTGGCGACCGGCGCATGAATCGCTCCTACTAAGCGGGCTGTTTGACGATGCGGATGTAGGGCTTCGGCGAGTCCCACTCGCCGAACAGCTCTTTCGCCTCGTCGTTCGAGACCGACCCGGCGATGATCACATCCCCGCCCGGCTGCCACTGCGCCGGCGTCGAAACCTTGTGCTTCGCCGTCAGCTGCAACGAATCGATCACCCGCAACACCTCATCGAAATTGCGACCCGTCGTCATCGGATAGACGAGCACCAGCTTCACCTTCTTGTCCGGGCCGATCACGAACACGTTGCGCACCGTCTGGTTATCAGCAGGCGTCCGCTCCTTCGCCTCCCCCGACACGCCCGCCGGCAACATCCCATACAGCTTCGCGACGTTGAAGTCGCTGTCGCCGATGATCGGATAGTTCGGCACCGTCCCCTGCGTCTCCTCAATGTCCTTCGCCCACAACTCATGATCACCGGTCGCATCAACCG
>Ga0157369_10010862_pt1 | contig 10373 bp, 11 predicted proteins | sample C25metaG_FD_113461 | JGI IMG/M metagenome (GOLD analysis project Ga0157369, IMG submission 113461) | Corn rhizosphere microbial communities from Kellogg Biological Station, Michigan, USA - C2-5 metaG | ecosystem: Host-associated > Plants > Roots > Rhizosphere > Soil | place: USA: Michigan...
CGACCAGGACTTTCTTCAGGGTCACGGTCACCTGCATCTCGCCGGGCAGGTTGGGATCTTCGAATGTGTTCGTGTAGCACAGGCGTTGGCTCGGGACGAGTACAACATATTCGCCGCCAAACGAGTGACTCTTGCCGGTCGTGAAGTTCCGGAAGGACATCCCGAATGTGCCCCCGACTTTCGGCTCGTGATGGTGCACGGTGCAGGCAAAGCCGTTCGGCGGAAACCATTTCGCGAGAGCGTCCGCTTCGAGGAACACGCGATAAGCCTTCTGCGGGCTGGTGGTCAGGACGCAGTGCAGGCGGATCGTGTTGGGCATGCTGATTGACCTCATGAATTGCGGATTCGTACCCCGAGGACGAACGAGGGTTGGCAAAGCCGACACAGGATCATAGGTGTTTTGAACAAGAGGAAAGCATCGTCCAGCGGCAAGGACGGCTAGCGAGAGCGCAACTCGCAGTTCCATCAAGGCCTCGATAAAGGCTGCGGTGGATGACGCTTTCGGCTAATCCACCCCACGAGTTCACTTGCAGTCCCCCCGGATCATGACCATCCGCCCCATTGTCCGCTATCCCGACCGTCGGCTTGCGATCCCGGCACGGCCGGTAACCGCGTTCGACGATACGTTGCGCGAGCTCGCAAGAGACCTGCTCGAGACGATGCACGCTGCTCCCGGAATCGGGATCACGGCGCCGCACATCGGTGTTTTTCTGCGCGTCGTGGTGCTCGACCTCGATGCCAACGATGGCGCGCGCACTTACGTCAATCCGGAGATCGAATGGGCCTCATCCGAGACGATCCTGCACCGGGAAGGCAGCGTCTCGATGCCCGGCGTCAACGACGAGGTCATGCGCCATGCGCGCATCCGGATCAGCTATCAGGACGTAGAGGGCAACATGCAGACCGAAGAATCGGATGGCCTGCGCGCCGTCTGCCACCAGCACGAGATCGATCAGCTCAACGGCCTGTTCTGGATCAACCGCCTCTCCCGCCTCAAGCGCGAGCGTCTGATCGAGCGGTTCGAGAAGCTGTCGCGGGGGTAAGGTGTCCTTGGCAGCCTACAAGGGGGGTTAGCGAAAGCGTAACCCGCATCAGGCGACTACGAGGTGTCAATCGCATTGACCCGACGGAGCCAGTCTCCATATAGGCATCGGACAAGTGGAAAACATATCCGCTTTCCGACGGTTGCGCGGCTGGCTTACTCCAATCGCTCCGAACTGCTTAAGGGCTTCTTCCGGGAGTATGCCATGACACCTCTGTCCATCCTCGACCTCGTCCGCGTGACCGAGGAAACGGACGCGCGCGGCGCGCTCGACAATGCCCGCGATCTCGCCGTGCATGCCGAGCGCTGGGGCTATCGCCGCATCTGGGTCGCCGAGCATCACAATATGCCGGGCATTGCCAGCGCCGCGACGTCGGTCGTGCTTGGCCATATCGGAGCCGGCACGAGCAAGATTCGGATCGGCGCCGGCGGCATCATGCTGCCCAACCACGCGCCCTATGTCATCGCCGAGCAGTTCGGAACACTGGCGCGGTTGTTTCCGGGCCGCGTCGATCTTGGTCTCGGACGCGCACCGGGCACCGACCAGCTTACGCTGCGCGCCTTGCGCCGCTCGCCCGAAGCCGCCGAGAACTTCCCGCAGGACGTTCTGGAAGTGCAGGCTTTCCTGGCGCCGGCCGGTCCAAACCAGCGCATCCAGGCTGTGCCGGCGGCGGGAACGGAAGTGCCACTCTGGATTCTCGGATCAAGCCATTTCGGCGCGATGCTGGCTGCCGAACTCGGGCTTCCCTATGCCTTCGCTTCTCACTTCGCCCCCGACGAACTCATTCCGGCGCTGCAGATCTATCGCGCCCGCTTCAAGCCCTCCGAACAGCTTGACCGGCCCTATGCCATGGTCGGCGTCAACATCATTGCGGCCGGCAGCGACGCCGAGGCACGGCGCCTGGCCACAACGCAGCAGATGTCGTTTGCGAATATCTTTCGCGGCGCGCGCGGCCTGAGCCGGCCGCCGATCGATGACATCGAAACCTACTGGTCGCCCATGGAAAAGGCGCAGGCGATGCGCATGCTCGCGCGCTCCATCGTCGGTTCTCCGGATACGGTTCGCGCAGGCATCGAGGCGCTGGTGAAGGAAACCGGCGCGAACGAGCTCATCGTCGTGTCCGATGTCTACGATCACGCCACGCGGCTGCGCTCGTTCGAACTGATCGCCGAAGTCGCCGGGATTCAGCCGCAATCAGTACGACCGACCGCGACGCAATTCTGATGCTGAACGGCCGACTGAAGATAAGGGAACAGCCACAGCCACGCCGACGATGGCAAGAAGAACGCTCGATCGTCCCGGGCATCTCACTCGTCACGTCGCCCAACGTGTAGCGTACCCCCGTAATAACCAGCGCTCACGACGCTTTGCGTTTGACGACCTTCTGCAACGTCTCATCGATCCGCGTCTGCCAGCCATCGCCATCCTTCTTGAAATGCTCGATCACGTTTCTGCTCAGGCGTATCGAGACCAATTCCTTGGTAGGCGACTTGTTCGGCCCACGTCCTTTGCGGATCGAAGCGGAAAGGCCTGGGAACACTTCCGAGAACGGTTTGGCTTTGGCGAAGTCGGCCTTGGTGAGCTCTGGACTGTCGCTGACCTCCTTCAAATCCTTGGCGGTAAAGCCGCGACGTTTCTTAGAGGCTTTCATGGTATAGGTCCCTTTCGTTCTTGCTAGCGGGACGCATGCTGATAATGCTGACACCTTCGCGGCCGAGACGGGCGAACACAACCACGATAACGCCTCCCGCATTCACACCGATAGCGCGCCAGCGCTTGGGCTTATTCCCCGAAGCCACGAGTGCATTTTCGAAAAATGCTTCGTCGAGGCCAGCAAAATCCAACCCGTGCTTTTCCAGGTTAGCGAGGCGCTTCGGCTCGTCCCAAACGATTTTCACGACTTATTTGTAATTACAATTTGGCTTCCCTTCAAGTATTTTGTATATACAAATTGTAGGAAAGACGAACTGCTATGAGGACTTTTGGTCTTGCGTAATCTGCGTGAAGGCTCGCGATCTATCCGTAGGCGTAAGAACGCCTACTCCCACTCGATCGTCCCCGGCGGCTTGGACGTTACGTCATACACCACCCGATTCACGCCCTTCACCTCGTTGATGATCCGCGTCGCGACGTTGCCCAAGAACTTCATGTCGAAGTTGTAGAAATCCGCGGTCATGCCATCGGTGGAGGTGACGGCGCGCAGGCCCACGACGTATTCGTAGGTGCGGCCGTCGCCCATCACGCCGACGGTTTTGACCGGCAGCAGCACGGCGAAGGCCTGCCAGATCTCGTCGTAGAGGCCGGCCTTGCGGATGGCGTCGATATAGACGGCGTCGGCATTGCGGAGGATGTCGAGCTTCTCCCTGGTGATGTCGCCGGGGCAGCGGATCGCAAGGCCCGGGCCCGGGAACGGATGGCGGCCGACGAAGATGTCGGGTAGCCCCAGCTCGCGGCCGAGCGCGCGCACCTCGTCCTTGAACAGCTCGCGCAAGGGCTCGACCAGCTTCATGTTCATACGATCAGGCAGGCCGCCGACATTGTGGTGGCTCTTGATGGTCACCGACGGGCCGCCGGTGAACGACACGCTCTCGATCACATCGGGGTAGAGCGTGCCCTGCGCCAGGAATTCGGCGCCGCCGATCTTCTTCGCCTCCTGCTCGAACACGTCGATGAAGAGCTTTCCGATGGTCTTGCGCTTCACCTCGGGGTCGGTGACGCCTTCGAGCTCGCCGAGGAATTGCTTCGAAGCATCCACATGCACCAGCGGGATGTTGTAGTGATGCTGGAACAGGTCGACCACCGTCTCGGCCTCGTTCAGCCTGAGCAGGCCGTGATCGACGAACACACAGGTGAGCTGGTCGCCGATCGCCTCATGGATCAGCACGGCGGCTACCGCCGAGTCGACGCCGCCGGAGAGGCCGCAGATCACCCTGCCCCCGCCCACTTGCTTGCGGATCTTCTCGATCGCTTCCTCGCGGAAGGCGCGCATGGTCCAGTCGCCCTTGAGGCCGGCGACCTTGCGCACGAAATTGCGCAGCAGTTTCGCGCCATCGGGCGTGTGCACCACTTCGGGGTGGAACTGCATGGCGTAGAATTTTCGCGCATCGTCGGCGATCACGGAGATCGGCGAGCCCTGCGCGCGGGCCACGGCGCGGAAACCCTCAGGAAGCCTGGTGACGCGATCGCCATGGCTCATCCAGACGTCGTAGCGGCCGCCCTTCTGCCAGACGCCGTCGAACAGCGCGCAGTCATCGGTGACTTCGAGCGTGGCGCGGCCGAACTCGCGGTGATGGCCGGCCTCGACGATGCCGCCGAGCTGCTGGGCCATGGTCTGCTCGCCATAGCAGATGCCGAGCACGGGGATGCCGGCGTTGAAGATCGCCATCGGCGTCGCCGGCGCGTCCTTGTCGAGCACCGAGGCTGGCCCGCCCGAGAGGATCACCGCTTTCGGCTTCATCTCGCGGAAGGCGGCCTCCGCCTTCTGGAACGGGACGATCTCGGAATAGACGCCCTCCTCGCGGACGCGGCGGGCGATCAGTTGCGTCACCTGACTGCCGAAGTCGACAATCAGAATCTTGTCATGCGCCGAGGCCACATCTGTGGTCGACGACTCGCGGGCTTTGGGTGCGGCTGTCATGGACAGCAAATACGCGACGGGGGCCGGCCCCGCAACCGCGCCAAGGCGGCGGCCCACATTCTTTGTGAGGCATGGACAAATGGATATAGGTAAGTAATGTTGACCTAATTTGGATCCAACCAGAACAGGAGGAAATCATGCCGGCGCCGTACCCGCCCGAAACCCTGGCCGCGCTCGGACGCGAATGGGTGGAAGCCTGGAATTGCCGCGACCTCGAGCGCGTGCTGACGATGTATTCCGAGGATGCCGAGATGACCTCCGACCGCATCCCTCCACTCGGCTTCGGCGCCAGCGGAACCGTTCACGGCAAGGACAGCCTGCGGGCCTATTGGAGCAAGGCGCTGGCGCTGATTCCGAACCTGCACTTCACGCTGATCGATACCTATGTGAGCCCCGACAGCGTCGTGGTGTTTTACCAGAACGAGCGCGGCAACAGGATTTGCGAGTATCTGCGGCTGGATGATGCCGGGAAGATCGCGCAGGGCTCGGCGAACCATTTGGCGCGTTAAGTTTTCGCGCCGTCGTCATTGCGAGGAGCGTCAGCGACGAAGCAATCCACGGTGCCACTTGCGGCGCTATGGATTGCTTCGCTTCGCTCGCAATGACGATGGAGACAGCGTTACGCCTTCCGCAACACCGACACGAAGAACCCGTCCGTGCCCGTCCGCCGCGGGGTCATCAGCCAGCCTTCGGGCAATTTCAACGCGGCCTCGGCGAACGCGTCGGCCTTGTCCCAGAGCACGCCCGCCGTCTCTTCCGGCGGCGCGATCGCAAACTGCGGATGGCGCGCGACGAAGGCGCGGACCTGCTCGCCGTTCTCCTCCGGGAGTACCGAGCAGGTGATGTAGGCGATTCGGCCGCCCGGCTTGACCAGGCGGCTTGCGCGATCGAGCACTTCGATCTGGTCCCGGATGCGGATTTCGAGCGCGCCCGGCCGCATCCGCCATTTGGCATCGGGATTGCGGCGCCAGGTGCCGGTTCCCGTGCAGGGCGCATCGATCAAAACCAGATCGGCGCTGGCCTTGATGTCGGACAGCGTCTCGTCTTCGCCTTTGGGCGTGCGCACCTCGGCATTGTGCACGCCGGCACGCGAAAGCCGCTCATGGATCGGCGCAAGCTGGCGCTTGTCGTGATCGGTCGCGATCAATCGTCCCTTACCCTGCATCATGGCGGCCAAAGCCAGCGTCTTGCCGCCGGCACCGGCGCAGAGATCGATCACCTGCTCGCCGGGTTTTGCCGCGCAAAACAAGGCCGCGAGCTGGGAACCCTCATCCTGCACCTCAACGAGGCCCTTGATGAAATCCTCCTCGGCATGGATGCCGGGATTTTTCGCGTCGGCACCGAGCGCGATACGGAGCCCCATCGGCGACCATGGTGTCTCCTGCGCGCCGAGATGTTTCATCGATGCGAGAACCTTCTCGCGCTTGGCCTTGAGCGTGTTGACGCGAAGATCCAGCGGCGCGCGGCTTGCCATCGCGGCCGCCTCCGCCGCGCGATCCTCGCCAAAGACTTTTGCGAGATACGGATCGAGCCATTCCGGATAATCGCCGGCAACCGGCGCTGGCGCGCTATCAGGTGAACGAGAGGTCAGCGCGCCCCGCTCGGCCTCGCTCAATGGCCGAGGCGCAAAGCGGCTGCCGTCGCACAGCGCCGCGATCGCAGCCGCATCGAGGCCGCGCTCGACCTTGAGCATGCCGAGCACGCGCGAGCGCGGCGTGTCGTCATCCATCACCCAGGCGCTGGAGGCGCGCCGGCGCAGCACGTCCCAGACAAGGCCTGCGATCGCCGCGCGGTCGCCGGAGCCGGCGAAGCGATGGGACGTGCCCCAATCCTTCAGCGCCTTGGCCGCGGGCGCGCGTTGCGCTTCGATGGTGTCGATCAGTTCAATCGCGGCGGAAAGCCGGGCAGCAGGTGTCATCGATCTCTTTCAGTTGAAGGCGCGTCAGATCAGCAGCAGGATCTTCAGCGCGAAATAGAGCCACATCACGAACAGCACGATCACGCCGGCGAACCAGGCGAGCGAGCGTGTCCGCACATCGTTGGAGGTGACGAAGATGCCGGCATGGGCAAAGCGCGTCACCACGAACACCCAGGACAGCATGACGATGACGAGATCGGCATGGCGCAACGGCAGCGCCAGCGCGATCAGGACGTAGAACAGCACCGGTACTTCGAACTGGTTGGAGAAGCAATTGCCGATCTGGGTGGCACGGGCTGGCCAGTTCGGCTGGCGCAGCGCGATGTCCTTGAATTTGGTCTCGCCGCTCGAAATCGCCTTGCCGCGGGTCGTCGCCATCCCCATCAGCAGCGCAAAGGTCAGAAACACCTGCACGAAAATCGGCAGCAAAATCATCGGAATTGACATCGAAATCTCCCTCCAGCCGCGGCGGGCGCCGGACGCTCATAGCCGCCTCCCTTGCCGTGACAACAAAGCACGTCATCAGCGTTGAACCAACCAACGAGCGGAACAACGTGACTAACTACCGATAGTTCAAGTTGCTTTTCACTTCCGCGGTCCGCCCGCGAGATCCGGCGTTCATGACACTTTTGCGATCCGCTATCACGTGCTCTGAATTTTTTGCCGCAGCAAAGTGTGAGCTTACCGTCATGATTCCGATGTCCGGCCGTATTAGGCTCGTGCCCGGAAGGAATGATCCATGGCCGAATTTCGCCTGACGCAGATTTCCGACACGCACCTCGCCCGGCGGCTCACCAGGCTGACCGCCAATTTCGAGCGCGTCGCCGGACATATCGACGCCACCCGTCCCGACCTCGTCCTCAACAGCGGCGATATCGGCTTTGACGGCCCGAGCGCTCCCGAAGATCTCGAATTCGCCCGCGCCCTGCACGACGCCCTGCCGGTCCCGTGCCGCTATCTGCCGGGCAATCACGACATCGGCGATAACCCGACCCAGGTTGAACCTGTGCCGTCACAGCTCGCCAGCGAAAAGACGCGGCAGGCCTATATCGGCGTGTTCGGTGACGACCGTTGGCGTTTTGACGCCGCGGGCTGGTGCTTCATCGGCCTCAACTCGCTGGTGATGAATTCGGGCCTCGTCAGCGAAACCGAACAGTTCGACTGGCTCGCCGGCGAGCTTGCCAACACCGGCGGCAGGCCCGTCGCGCTGTTCCTGCACAAGCCGATCTTTCTCAACGCACCCGACGATCCCGAGCTTGCGGCAAGCGCGATCCGCTACGTGCCGATGCCGGCGCGCCGGCGGCTGATCGAGATGCTGCGCGCGGTCGACCTGCGGCTGGTGGCGAGCGGCCATGTGCATCAGCGCCGCGACTTCACCTTCGGCCATACCAGGCACGTCTGGTCGCCATCGGCCGGCTTCATCATTTCGGATGCGCGGCAGGAGCGGATCGGCATCAAGGAAACCGGTCTCGTCGAATACCGCTTCCGGCCCGATGGTTTCGAGGTGCGTCACATCAGAGCGCCGGGCCAGCTCAATGTCGATCTGGAGGAGCTCTTCGCCAAGCCCGCGCCCGAGAAGGCGCCGGCCACGACGTAGAGGAATTACCGCGGCTAGATCACGATGATTTTAGATTCGATCCCCGAATTCTCCGTCATTGCGAGGAGCGACAGCGACGAAGCAATCCATTCTGTCCACGGGGCGCGATGGATTGCTTCGCTCCGCTCCCAATGACGGTTCAACCTCATCCCATCACGCTTTAGATCTGCGCGGCGTTCTTCAGTTCCTGCTTGAGGGACACCAGAAGCGATTGCAGCGCTTCCACGTTGGCCGGTTTTTCCGGCGTGGTTGCGACTGCCGGCGGCGGCGCGGGAGCGGTCATCGCCACGGGCGAGCGCTTTGGCGGCGCGGGCTTTCGCCCGATTACGGGCCTCGGCCTCCGCGGAAAGACCGGTGCGGGAGCAGATGCCGGCATCGCTGCGTCCGCCACTTCAGGCTGCGGCTCGACGAACTCGCCATGCAATACGTCATCGCGACGTCCCATGATGAACAGGGTCGCCCAATAGGCAATTGCAAACAGGATGACGCAAAAAATACTGATCTCTAACATCGCAGCACCAGAAATTGGTGCATTGTTTCAATGTCTTGGCCCTCCCGTCAAGCGACGGGAGGCTCAAAACTGTGCCATTTTCGCACTATTGTTGTTTTCGAGAAACACTGGGCCTCGGCAATTAGTCCTAGATTTTGTCCGGCCCGACCCGCACCAGTTGCTTGCCGAAATTGGCGCCCTTCAGAAGGCCCATGAAGGCGGCAGGCGCGCTGTCGAGCCCTTCGGTCACGAACTCCTTGTACTTGACCTTGCCCTCGCGGACCCAGGTGGACATGTCGCGCAGGAAGTCGGCATGGCGCGCGGCGAAATCGCTGACGATGAAACCGCGGATGGTGAGGCGCTTGGTCAGCACCGCGCGCATCATGGAGGCGGCCCATTTCGGCGGCTTGGCCTCGGTGTCGTTGTAATGGGCGATCAGCCCGCACACCGGCACGCGCGCGAAATTGTTGAGCAGCGGGAACACGGCTTCGAACACCGCCCCGCCGACATTCTCGAAATAGACGTCGATGCCCTTCGGGCAGGCTTCCTTTAGCTTCGCAGCGAGATCGGGATCGCGATGATCGAGGCATTCATCAAAGCCCAACTCCTTCTTGACGAAGTCACATTTGTCCTTGCCGCCGGCGATGCCAACCGCCCGCGCGCCCTTGATCCTCGCGATCTGGCCGACCGCCGAGCCCACCGCGCCTGACGCCGCTGCAACCACGACAGTCTCGCCCGCCTGCGGCTTGCCGATATCGAGCAGCCCGGTGTAGGCGGTCATGCCGGGCATGCCGAGCACACCGACCGCGGTCGAGATCGGCGCGATTTTCGGATCGATCTTGGTAAGTCCCTTGCCGTCGGACAGCGCATGCGTCTGCCAGCCGGCACGCGCAAGCACGATGTCACCCTTGGCAAAGTTCGGATTGTTGGAGGCGATCACTTCGTTGACGGTGCCGGCTTCCATCACGCCGCCGATCGGCACGGGCGCCGCATAGGAAGGGCCGTCGGCCATGCGCCCGCGCATATAGGGATCGAGCGAGAGCCAGATCGTGCGCAGCAGCACCTGCCCTTCGCCAGGGGTCGGGATCGGCGCTTCCTCCATCCGGAAATCGGACGGCTTGGGTTCACCGACAGGTCGGGATGCCAGAACGATACGCTTGGCCTGGGCCATGATGTTTCCTCCGCTTATTTCGTCATTGCGAGCGTAGCGACTTGTCCGCCGTAGCTCAATGAGCGAAGGCGGAAGCAATCCATGGCTCAGCAAGGGGAGGTATGGATTGCTTCGTCGCTTCAGCGCAAAATTGCTTCGCAATTTTGTCGCGAGGTCCTCGCAATGACGACGTGAGCGGAAGAAATGCTTACGCCCCGCCCGGATAGTTCGGGGCCTCGCGCGTGATGGTCACGTCGTGGACGTGGCTCTCGCGCAGGCCCGCGCCGGTGATGCGCACGAACTGCGCCTTGTTGTGGAACTCCGCGATGTTCCTCGCACCGACATAGCCCATGGCGGCGCGCAGGCCGCCGGCGAGTTGGTGCATGACATTGGCGACCGGACCCTTGTAGGGCACCTGGCCCTCGATGCCCTCAGGCACGAGCTTGAGCGTGTCCTTGATGTCCTGCTGGAAATAGCGGTCGGCCGAGCCGCGCGCCATCGCGCCGACCGAGCCCATGCCGCGATAGGCCTTGTAGGA
>Ga0157369_10010865_pt1 | contig 10372 bp, 9 predicted proteins | sample C25metaG_FD_113461 | JGI IMG/M metagenome (GOLD analysis project Ga0157369, IMG submission 113461) | Corn rhizosphere microbial communities from Kellogg Biological Station, Michigan, USA - C2-5 metaG | ecosystem: Host-associated > Plants > Roots > Rhizosphere > Soil | place: USA: Michigan...
GTCAGCAGGCTGTGCGAAACAGGGACATTCGTGGGCCTTTCATGCAGCGCATCGACGTTGCGAGGTCAGAAGCCCTTCGATGGTCATCGACAGTCCAGCCTGTCCACGATTTCGGCTCATATTCAGTATTCAGGCAGTGCGGAACCTGCGTTGGGAGCGGCAGGGTTTCATGCGGTGGCTGCTCGGGCCGTGGCAAGCGAACCTGTGGCGGGTGCGGAGGCACCGGCTCGCGTAACGAGACTGTTACACGCACCCGTTGGAACGGTCGCAACAATGAAACCTATTCGCAAAGCGTTCGGCGTACATGTTCATCGTGTGGAGGCAGTGGCCGTGTCGTTTGTACGAACTGTGGAGGGTCCGGTAAGCAAACTTGCGGCGCTTGCTCTGGACACGGATTCTTCACGGACGTTTCGCGCGTAAAGGCGATTGCCAGGCCATGGTGGCACGTCCCCAAACATACCGGCCTCGCTGCGGAGGCGTTGGTGCGCGCACTTGAGCATAGAGGGCCGGACACGGCGCGAGAGTTGGTGCCCCTGGACCTGGCGGGAACTGAATATAACGAAAGCGATAACTGGGTTGTGCGCTACGCTGGCGTCGCTGAAATTGTTGAATTGGGCATTGATGTTGTCAAAACCAACTACATTGTTGCAGCGGCGGGCTCTCAAGTCAGTCCAATCACGACCCCACCGGTTTTTGACCAGCTTCTGCACGACGAACTCAGAGACGTCGCGTCTTTGCTAGATAGTGGAAAAAACAGCCGCACGAGCATCCGGCGGCAGGCTAAACGGCTATTTGCCGTTTTCAGGAGCGTACCGATGCTCGACAAAGCCCTGCAGAGCGTCGCGAAGCTTGAGAAAGGTTCGAGGCAAAATCCTGCGCCGGCAGTTGTCCGCGTTGCAGAGGGATTCATTTCCGGCGAGGCGGCGAATGCTATAGGCACCGCGTTCCTGCATACTTTGGACAAGGTATCGCCAGCTAATTCGCGTGCCGCCTGGGCATTTGTGGCGTTGTTTCCAACCGTTGCTGGTTTTATCTCGGCTGCGAACAGCTTCGCGAAATTTTCCCCTTCGAATCCCTGGCAAGCCGTTGTACCCCTGTGCTTTGCCGTGATTTCCGGAGGGGCTGTCATGCTTGCGGTTTCGCCAGCTGGCTGGGTTTTGAGCGCAGCCGTCAGTTCTCTTTTGCGTCTGAAAGTGCCGCCAGAATACCGGCAACGAGGTCGGAACTGGGCGCCCCTAAAAAGCGCTTGCCTCTTAGCGATGTCCGCATCATTTGCCGGAGCACTCTATGGAGCGGCCGGCGCCATGCATTGGGTTCCGGGTGTCACAGACGCGACCGCACCGGTTGTCAACTACGCAGTAATGCACACGGCCCAGGGAAGTGGTATGAACCGCTTCTTTGCTGGACTGGCGCCGTCGACGCCGGTGATAGCTCCTCTCATCGCTGAGTCGCCCATTGATACTCGTCGCGAAGTTCAAAGATTCCTAATAGCGCATGGTTATCTTCATGGCCAGGCCGACGGCACTCTTGGAGCCCGCACCAGTGCGGCTATTGCGAAGTATGAGCGACAGGAGAAACTTAGCCCATCGACTCCACTGTCGGAGCTACTTGTCCACATGAGGAGCGCGTCGCACATAGTGCCCGCCGGAGGTATCACGGTCGAGTCGCCTGCGCCAACCAAGGTAACGGTTACGAATCAGAAGGCGGCGCTGACCGCCCCTTCACGTAGGGCAGTAGAGCCTTTTGGTACAGGTCGAGTCGTGGCGGCGGAAACGGCTGATATTGCACCAGCCATTGCCTGCCTGGAAGACGGCACGTATTTCGGCAGGAATGTCTGCAAGAACAGTCTTTTGTCGTTCAGCTATCAGCGAGAAGTCCGGGAATATGAAGCGGCACAGAAGCGGCTTGGCAGTGTCGACAATGGGGTACGGATTGAGCAGGAGCGTTGGCTCGAAACCACCACCCGTGATTGTACAGACGCGCAGTGTTTGACCTCTGCATTCGATAAACGGACGATGGATTTGAGTGCCCGATATCGCGGCGGTTAAGACAGACTCCTCAATTCAGACGTTGTGTCTGCCTAAAAATACAACTTACCGAATTCGCATCAATGAGAAACCTTCCCTTCCTGGTCGCTAGCGTCTGTCTCATGCTCTCAAGCCAAGAGGTCCTTGCCGTCGATGGAGTCCCGCCACACACCATCACGCGTGCGACACCTCAGGTTGCGACACCTCCCGATGCAATGCTCGATGCCCAAGTCAGGAACCTAGGCTTTGAACCCGACAGCGAGGCAGGAAAACTCGCCAAGAAATGGGTCGTTCAAATCGCGATGGACCCGGATTGGAAGAGCGTTATGGCGCACTCAGGTGGTCAGCCAGGCGACAACTCCTCCAATCACGGAGTAATGAGTGGGTTCGGCGCGAATCTGTCGTCTCAAGAGCGTCAGAATCTGCTTCGATTGTTTCTAGGCGTCGTCTCGGGATTAAAGCCGGAGCAGTGCGAGCGGATGTTCGGAGGAGAGGGGCCGCCGGTTGGCTCCAACATCCTGTCTGCCAAACAGCTTAACGCGTTGATGACATTGCTGAATTCCTCCGTGAAACGAGGCGCGCACACCGATGCGCCCAAGGAGTCCTACTCGATAGCTCAAGCGCTCGATGCAGACAGTACTGTAGAAATGCAGACGGAGGCGGAGCTCCGCAAGAATAAAGAGATTACTGCGAGCGAAATGCAAGACATGCCCGCAATTTTTAAGGGCAAGCATGCGTGCATCGCAGCATCCGCAATGTTTCGGTCATTTCTGGATGCTTCCGAACCCATCAGGACAATAGCATCCTGGGATTTGCTGTCGTCTCCGTGGCATGGCACTGCCCCCCAGCATGTCCTGCAGACGGCGGAACATTACGCTACCAGCGAGTTCAGCGTGGACAAATTGCCCGCGCAGCTTGCTAGCCGCTTGCCGGCTCCCGGCTCAAGGCCGTTGAACTTTCGGAGCGTGGTTGTCGAGGGAGAATGGGAGAACCCGTCGCATCCGCAGTTCGACGGGAGGTATCGCAAAACATACTGGAACCTGCGCAACTCGGGGGCAGTTGCGACTTTCTTAAGCCGGGCGGATGCCGACAAAGAGGTCGTCTGGGGTTACTTCCAAACAGAGTTCGGCTTCGCCGGACTGAGGGACCAGGAGGTCGGGACTGGGATTCGGATTTTGCCGCCACAGGTGTTTCCGGCGTCGCAATTTTCAATGGCGAGTGAAACTCACTTTGTTCCTCAACCCAACAGCAGCTTCCGCATACCAGCCACCCAGCCGTCAACGGAGGATGTGCGCGATTACCAATGCGAGACCTATGGAAAGTATTCTGCATCGAAGCTGTTTCGTGATTTGAAGGGCGATGCGGTGGATGTCAGTTGTCAGGCGGTAACTGGTACGGGCGTTACGAAGTATCAGGTTCGAGAAGCCTACCTGTACGATTACAGCATATCGGTCAGGCTGTTTGAAATCGATAAGAACGGACTGACCATGTCGCGCATTCACAGCGTGACCGTAACGCAGTAATAGAGTGCGTGACGCGCAGGAAGCCGCGTTTCTGTGCCGCCATCCATGTTTGCGCCATTCGCGGTCTGGCCAGGTGTCGTAGCTGTTTGAGGTGCATCATCGTCGCAGACCGGCCCTATACGAAGCCTAAGACGTCTTGTAGTGACCATGCACCTGACGCTGCGCGGCCTGCTGTTGGGAATGCTGACTAGGTAGGTGAGCCCACTGCTGATTCAATTTAAGTCAAGATTATGAGCTACGACCTCTTCTTTGATTTCCCGTCCACCGTGCAGGCAGATGAGCTGGAGCGGTATTTTTCGACCCGTCCAAACTATCAGTTGGCGAACGGGGCGTTCTACCAAAACCAAGCAACGGGCGTTTATTTCCAGTTTGCGTGGTCTGCTGACCCCCACCGGAATCAAGTTGTATCCAAGGTGAGCTTTAACATGAATTACTTCCGTCCGCATGTTTTCGCGGCTAGAAGCGGAGCCAGAAGTTCGTTCGTTTGTTGGTCGCTTCATGCCGCAGGTTCAGGACCCGCAGAAGGACGGGATGGGTAACGGTCCGTACACGAAGGAGGGTTTTCTTGCCGGTTGGAACACCGGAAACGAGTACGCGTACGATGCGATTCTTCAGATGCAGACGCCGTCGCATAAGTTTTTCTCGCTGCCAGCGGCCGAGCTCGAAAAGGTGTGGCGATGGAACGCGTCTATCGCAGCAACACAAACCGTATATGGTGAATCGCTATTCGTGCCAAGAATCATGCCGTTGTCGGTAAACGGCGAGTTGCGTACCGTTGTGGTCTGGGGAGACGGGATTCCCGAACTCATCCCCGAAGTTGACCTATTGCTCGTGATGCGCGACGAACTGGCGGCGACGTCGCCCAGTGGCGCGCGACAGAAAGACCGGTGCCTCATCACACAGCAAAGTGTAGATGCGATTCTCGCGCCCTTTACTGAAGACGGGTACGCAATGAGAGTGCGGAAGCCTCGATATAACTCCGCTCCGCAAGCCGTTCGCACTTTCATCCAGTCCCTCGCACCGACCTCGGCGCACATCACAAGCGTCGCCATGGAAACAATTCTCGACGCGGAATTGGTCCGCAAATTCGCGAAGTAGATATGCCCGCAGTCCCTTCACCACGGGTGAGCGCCAAAGTTTGTCGGAATCCTGTACTCGGCTCGCTCACAAACCTGATTCCATACCGCCATCTCCCTAGCGGTTTCTGGGTCTCAGATGGGGCAACTCTCGAGGTTGCATAAAGTGAGATTTGAAGCCGAAGGCAAGGCGTCGGTTGATGCCCCGCGCGAATACGCTGTACGGCGCGGCATTAAAAGCCTGCGCAGATAAGGGCCGTCCTCGTTTGCGTCGCTGACCGATGCTGAGGGCAAATATGTGCAGGTCGGCGGCGATGGCGTCACGGGCCTGGTCGTGCGGTATCTGGCTGAAAGCAAAGGGCGATAGCGCGCGTTTCATGACCAGTCGAGCCAGGCGCGTCCGGATGGAACCCTGCAAGTATTCGGCGCCGGGCAAGTTGCCCTGAAAGCGGACAAGTGGTTTATGGCAAGCGAAGGTGACGAAATCTTCCTCAGGTTTCTGACAGGCAGCGAACTGCCGAGTTAGGTGAAGTGGCGATAAACTCCGGGTTTGGGCGTCTGAATGCTGGGCCGGGGACGTCGAGCGAACAGGAGGCAGGCGAAAGATGAGTGCCGCATTCGAACAGTGCGCCTGCTGCGACTACTTAAGCGTCGATGGCAACGAGGACTGGGAAATCTGTGCCGTTTGCTAATGGGCGCAGGAACCGCTGTGGCTGTCGCATCCTGACTTCCCGTCTGGTGCCAACCATGGTCTGTCGCTAGGCGACGCTCGACGTGACTTTCAGCAATACGGCGCGTGCGCGAAACGGTGGATTAGCCGCGCGCTGCCGGAGGGTAAAAGGGATTTTTATGGGCGCGGCTCGTCGAGGTTTTGAACACGTTACCTCGTATGGCCTCGTCCTCACTTTCAACGATTGGATGATTGGAAAATGGCGCTGTTTCGGTTCCAATGCGCGCAATGTGACGAATGGCATGAGAGCGAGCCTAGTATCGGTTTTGCGCTGCCAGACTATCTGCTCGGCATTCCTGAGTCAGAGCGCGATGCGCGGGCGTGGTGGACGGAAGACCTTTGCGTAATCGACGAACAATATTTCTTTGTTCGAGCTTGCATGGAGGTGCCCATAGTAGGCGCGTCGGAACCGTTCCTCTGGGGTATATGGGCATCGCTGAGCGAACGAAGTTTCACTGACTATAGCGCCAAACTCGAATCAGGTGCGGTGGGAGGGCCTTATTTCAGCTGGCTCGCGAACGTGCTTCCTGGGTATCCTTCACCGGTGGGATTGAAAGCGAGGATGTTTCCGCAGCTTGGGAACAACAGGCCGCTCGTCAGTCTTGAGGAATCGGACCATCCGCTTTCGATTGACTTCCACAAAGGAATGCCGGACGAACGCGCCAAGGCAATTTTCGAGATGATTCTCCATCGGACGAACCTGCCACATTGACGTCAGTGAGCGCAGTGGCGATTCGAAATTACACCGACGAAACGGTGGCCGGCAAGAATACGGCGTCGAATTCGGTCGGTGCGACTGCGCGCAAAGGGCAGCGGAAAGAGCCGCAGCCGGCTAAGTATCTCGCCCCGAAGTCTGGCGCTACTTGGAGCGGGCGCGGTCCGGCACCGGCGTGGCTGTCTGGTGCCAAAGACCGCAGCAAGTTTCTGATTGTTGGCGCCAGCGCGGCGGCCGATGCGAAGCCGGCGGTCACGAAGGCTGTCGCGAAGAAGGCCCCGACTGCGAAGAAGGCCGTGAGCGCGAAGGTTCCAGTTAAGAAGGCGCCGGCGAAAAAAGCGCCGCGCAAGAGCGTGGCCGTGCCCGCTCCGGTTGCCGCAGTCGAGTCCGGCGCTGAATTGACGAGCTAACGGTAGTCGTCAGGCGCCCGGTGGAGCAACGATTTTTTGGTTCCACCGGGTACACCAAGCCGACGACGTTTTATTGCGCCTGTGCTGCTTGACGTTGGGCGGCTTGTTGTTGAGCCTGCTCTTGAGCGTGCTGCTTCGCAAGGTGCCTGCCGACCACGCAGCCACCGACCGCACCAACGACAGCGTGATGTCCCGCGTAATGCCCAGCGACCCCGCCTACCACCGCGCCCTTGAGGCAGCCTGTGGCATTTGCTGTGCCTGCTGTTGCGAAGGCCTGCGTCGTTGCAATCAATGCGGTTCTTATCAAGCTAACGTTGGGTTACTGCTGAAGGCGTACCGCGTGGGCGGTACGCCTTCAGAACCTGCAGCTGTGCCGTGTGACAAGTGAACAGGTATGTGCGCAAGAGATTCTGATGCAGTATCGAGTTAAACCGGCGATTTCCACGGGACATCTGCAAACGTCTCCGCAAGGCGGAACAGCTCGGTTATCGACACAACCGCATCGTTGCCGCCCGCCTGCGTGGAGCCCTCTTTCGCGATTCCGATAACACCATAAGTTTCGTCGAGGACAGGGCCGCCGCTGTTTCCCTTTCGAATGTTTTGGGCTAGTTCGTAGTGGCGAAATGTCTTGGACGCGTAGGTATTGACCACCGAGGTGTCGTATTTTGAAAGAGTTTTACCCGCGGAATGATTAGGGAATCCGCAAAGGTGCACCTGCATTCCTGGCTTCACAGGCAATCTGGTTGGCCGCAAATAAAGAGCATTATCGGGCAGGGCAGCCTTAGGTTTCAACACAGCGATATCAGCAATTTCGCACGACCAGACGACCACTAGCTCACAGACGTCTTGGAGCAAATTGTCTTTCAGTACTATCGTTCCGCCGTTGGGCCCGAAGTAGCCTTGGGGGTCATCCTCGCCCTCATTCGGTCTCTGTACTACGTGGTCGCAAGTTACAATTCCGACGCTCGATAGCAGAAATGCTGAGCCCTCGCTGAATTTCATCGCCTTTTCATCTATGCATCCAACGTGATAGACAGCCTGTGAAAGCTCGCTCGCGTCAAGGACGGTGTCGCTCACAGGAATGCAATCTAGAGGCGGCACGTTGGTGCTGGCGAGCGCGTTAAATCTTCTGGCCAGCCGAGTGTAGACGCGGTCAGTGGGCCCCTTAACGTTGTGCAGATAGAGAAGACGCCCTCGCAGGTGTTTGTAAAACTTCGGCTTTGCGCCGGACCGCCACTGCCCGCCGAATTCCCTCTCCAAAAACGTTTTCTGTACTGCCTCCAATCCATGGCTACGCCAAGCCGTCAGCATTCCCCTTATTTCATCGACGTACGTTCGAGTGACATTAGGGAAGTCGTTGACTGTTAATCCAGTGACCTCCATTCGTTGCCGTCTACTCCTAAGCCGCACCTTCTGATAGTTGATGGCGAAGCCATGGCCGGCAATGATGTCTTCCAGTCGATTGCTCGGGACCGGCGCTCCATCGACTAAGGACACAACGTTCGGAGGCAGGTCCGTAACACCGTTGACGCTGAACGAAAACGTCATGTCGTCCGCGTACCGTGTGTAGCGGGCGCGGTTCCTCTTTGCCAACTGTTCCAGCGCCCCGTCGAGGCCTCTACAGACGAAATTGCTTACAACAGGCGACGTGGCCGCACCTTGGGGTAGGCAACCGTTGAAGCAACAAATCTGTGCGAGTACGCAGGCGACAGAAAAAGGCAAGTCAAATGGCGCTGCTCGGAACACGCCTCGACATCGGACGTAAGAGATATTACTGAAGAAGTCTTCGAGGTCAATGTTGAAGACAAATGATTTCCCAGGGCCGCTGTGCTGCATTGCGTTCGTAACAACGCTGCGCTTTCGACGGAATCCGTGAGCACTTTCACGAGACTGGTCAAGCTCAAGCATCGCACTGGCCAGTTTTCGTTGCATCTCGAGCAACCGCTTCCGGGGCGCTGATATCGGCCTTATTCCGCCAGATTTTTTCCGGATGGAAAAGCTTTTGTATTTTGGCGTGGGATACAGATGAGGATGCAGGTCCGCGTAGGCGGCAAACCCCAGCCAATTGGCCAAGTCCTCGGTAGTCTTCAACTGCAGTAAAGCGGTAGCGCTCGCTGATAGCATTGTAATTCTGTTCGAGGAGTACCTTCTCCTATTCGCTAGTACCCTGCGATATCTATGAGAACGGTAGGAACCGAGGACCGGGAGCCCCTTTTAATAGTCCACCGCGTTGACGCAGCAGAAAGTAAATTCACGGAGAAGGTACAAGCATAAGATTATCAGAAAATGTAACGATGCAAATCAATCTCGACCACGCGACGGACCGGTTGAATCTTGTGCGCCTATCCCAGTTCCGTCGGCTGAGCTGTGCCTTTCAACGACGATGTGGACGCGGCGACCGCTCCTACGTCTCACGCGTTCCAGCTCGCGAAGCCACCATTTCCGCGAACGATGTGTTGAATTCAGTGTCGTCCAGCAAGTTCATGCCCAGGAGGCGTTGACGGTCAGCCGTGCTTAGTGAACTCGTCTTTGCTCGCCATAGACGCCGGAAATCGACGACTTTCTCCGCAACATCTGCATCCAGCTGTCGGAAGATGCGATGGTCCGTGCAGAAAGAAAACGCCGCGCCCCACGCCCGGACCGTGTTGGAGACGCGCCACAGCGTGCTGAGTAGCGTCGGGTCTGACCCTAACGTCATAGGCTCCGATGTGCCGGTCTTCAAATGTCGTTGACTCGTGAGCGCTTTGTTGCAGAGAGCATCCACCTTGGATAGCAAGGAGGCGCGGGCACGTTTTCCGGGCGAGATGGCCTCTGGAGATACGTCGCAGCCAAGAAACGAGAATCCCTTCTTGGTTTCCCCCGCCGCCGCCTTTGCAGAGGCCGCAGGACTACCCTTTGTCGGCGGGTCGTACGCATCCAGCCCAAATCGCTTGAGCTGATGCTTCAGCTGTTTCAACCCTTTCAAGGCACGACTCCGATTGGGCGCAAAAATTATCAGGTCGTCGATATAGCGTACGGACATCGTGCCGCCCGTGTTTAGCTGCTCATCTATGTCGTGGAGAAGCAAGTTGCACAGGAGCGGCGAAAGACAAGAGCCTTGTGCGACACCGCGAGACGCCAGCGGAAAAATATCTTTGTGCTCTCGCAGCTCAGCAAGATTATCGAGTTCAATATTGACTGCCCGCGCCAACAGCGCGTCGAACTCGGGGTCGTCCGTATGCTTCGTGACGATTGCTAAGAGGTCTGCTTTTGGAACCTGCGTAAAAAAGTCCTTGATATCGGTCCGGACGTAGTACTGGTATCGAATGGTACCTTCGTAGGTTTGCGCGATAGCCTTCGTGACCCCGCCATCCTTTACGCCACCGTGATTCCACGCCTTTTTCTGGATGCTTTGAACGAAAGGTAAGCCAGTCAGCACATCAAGAATCGCTCGTTGTACGACTCGCGACGCAATCGGCGCAATCACAATGGGCCGCCTAGCCGTCTTGCCGGGCTTCCTGGCGGCAACGCCGCGAGCCGGCGGAAACTCGAAGGTCCCGGCTACCAGTTGTTTGCGAAGGTCGCTGATATTCTGCTCGAGTCGTAGCTGAAACTGCTTAGCTTCGTCCCGTGTGCTTTCAGAGGTGGAAATCAGGGCGTTAGCAAGCACTGAACGCGCTGCTTTGCGGAGGCTCGGTTTGCGGCAAACCTTCCTGTACAGGATACCCATTCTTTTTGCTTCTTATGTTGGGTACGGGGCCGCATTGGTAAGCTTGCCCCAAGCCCGAGGAGTCAGTTTCCTGCGGGCGCGCCGATGCTATGGCTGACCCGTCCGGCGAGACATTGCTGCACGCCGGGCGCTCCGTGCGAATTTGCGGTTCCGGAGGCCGGACCACTCAGCACGAGGCACAA
>Ga0157369_10010868_pt1 | contig 10370 bp, 10 predicted proteins | sample C25metaG_FD_113461 | JGI IMG/M metagenome (GOLD analysis project Ga0157369, IMG submission 113461) | Corn rhizosphere microbial communities from Kellogg Biological Station, Michigan, USA - C2-5 metaG | ecosystem: Host-associated > Plants > Roots > Rhizosphere > Soil | place: USA: Michigan...
CAGTCAGCCTGGCCGAGGAGCCTGCGAAGGTTCCTGAGGATCCGTCGCGGTCGAAGGGCCATGAGGAACCGGCGGAGGTGCCTGATGTCGATGTCGAACAGGCTGATGTTGACGTGGTAGCGGTTGGGGTCCGCGCAGTCGGCTTCGTCCTGCTCGGCGAGGTAGGCCACCCGGGTGGCCGATGCGTATCGGATCACGGGCGTTTCACCTGCGTAGTGGACGAAGGCGTATAGCGCTGGCATTCCCAGCCAGTCGCCGAGGGTCTGCACCTTGCGGGCGTCGGCGGACGGGGTCCTGAACTTGCCGTGCGGGTATCCGCATCCGCGGACCTGGATGAGCATCCTCTGGGTGCCTCTGCGGGCGATCAGATCGATCTTCGGGTAGTTGCCGGCGATGTCCCGGTTGAGGTTCAGCACGCTCCATCCGTTTGCGCGGAGTTCGGCTGCGGCCGTGTCCTCTGCTGCCTGTCCGCTTGGGTCCTGCTTGGCCATCTTCCTGTTCCTCTCGTTGGCGTGGTCTTCTGCCTTGCGCCGGGGACAGTAGAAAGAGCCGTTTCAGACGGCGTGACTCAGAAGGACCAGCGGGGCTGGCGTTCATCTGCGGGGCGGAAGAAGTTTCTGCGTCAGCCGGGAGGGGGCTGAAGGTCTCCTGGCTGGCGGGGGCCGGCTCCGCCGGGGGGACGGGAGGCGATGCCGCGGACGTTGCCGGCCGTGGCGGCCTGGCGGCGCAGGCGGGTGATCTCGTCGTGCTGGGCGGCGAGCCTCGACAGCGCGAGTTCCTTGAACTGCTCCAGGGCGCGGATGGCGGCGTCCCGGTCGGCGAGCTTTTGCCGGAGGTCGTCGCGGGCCTGCTTCAGCCGGGTGATCTGGGCGTCTCGGGGGTCGGGGGCGTCTCCGGCGGCGCGGAGCGCCGCGAGGCGCTTCTCGAACTCTTCCTTCAGGTGCGGGTAGGTGCGGTAGAGGGCGGCGCGGGAGACCCTGGCCATGCTGGCGAGGGTGGTGATGTCGCACTTGCCGTCTGGGGGATGTCGCCGCGCAGGAGCGCGCTGGCGGCGGCCCGGATCCGCTGCTCGGCCTGGCGCCGTTGCTCAGCGGTGGTCCGCATGGCCGTTCCCTTCCGCTGCTGCGGCGTCGATGGAGTTCAGACCCGCTGATTCTCGTTCACTGATTGATGGGAACCCGCATCATGATGAGCACGCTGAGCTGGGTGTGGCGCAGGTTGCGGCGCCGGGTATTCGCATAGGCGGTCACTATCATCACCAGGAGAGCGCGGGTGCCCTTGTCGGCTTGGGCTAGTGCTCCTCGCTTAGCCAGGCGGTCAGCCGGTTCAGGAACGTGGTGCCTACCGGGGGCTGCGGGCTGGGCAGGACGGCCGCGTGGAACCCGTGCGGCATGCCCTCGTAGATGTCCAGGGTGACCTGGGTGCCTGCCTTGGCCGCTGCCTCGGCGTAGCGGCGGGAGTCGTCCAGCAGGGCTTCGTCGGCGCCGACCACCAGGAGCATGCGCGGCAGGCCCGTCAGGTCGCCGTGGATGGGCGACTGTGGTGCCTGGTCGTTCGGCTGCCCGTTCAGGTACTGGCCGACGATGCGCTCAAGGGTTGCCCGGCCGAGGACGTCCCGGCCCGCCGGGCTGTCGATTGACGGGCTGGTCAGGGTGAAGTCGGTGACCGCGGAGACGGGCACCGCCGCGCCCGGGAGCGGCACGCCGCCGGCGCACAGCGTGAGAAGGGCCTCCAGCAGGATCGTCGCGCCGGCCGACTCGCCGAAAAGGACCGTCCGCTCGGCTGGCACGCCCCGGGCGAGCAGCGTCCGGTAGACCGCGGCGACTTCGTCGCAGGCGGCCGGGAAGGGGTGGGCCGGGGCCAGCGAGTAGTCGACCCTGAACGCCGGGCGGCCGGCCGCCCTGGAAACGTGGTAAGCCAGCAGGTCCTCGAACTCGGGGCGGCGCTGCTCGAAGCCGCCGCCGTGCACATACAGCACGACGCCCGCCTCCCGCGCTGCGCGGCCCAAGGGATTCGCCCAGCGGCCTGCCACGGGCAGCGGGAACGGCTCGGCGGTGCCGGCGTCCGGCGGCAGGCCCGGCATGCCTGCCAGCGCGGCACGCAAGGTGTCGAAGGTATCAGGGGTGGTCACACGGTTGGTTGTCACGTGGTCGTCCTTCCTGGTCAGAGAGTTCTCGGGTCCGCATCCGCGGACGGCATCGCCGCCGTTCGCGCGGCGCTCACGCCGGGTATCCGCAGCCGGGCCAGCAGTGCGCCCGGCAGTTCGCCGCTGTGCACGATTGCGAGCCGCTGCGTGGCGCGGGTGAGGGCGACGTAAAGGTCGTTGAGGCCGCGCGGGGCCCCGGCGATGATCTGGGTCGGCTCGGCGACCAGGACCGAGTCGAACTCCAGTCCCTTGGCTTGTCCCGCTGCGAGGATGACGACCTGGGCTGCGAGTTCCGGGTCCTCGCCGATCGCGGCCGAGGGGACGGCGGCGGTCACCGCGCCGCCCAGTTCGGTCAGCAGGCCGACCGGCACGATCACCGCCAGGCGCCTGTCCCCGAGCCCGGCTGCCTCGCGGGCCACGGTCCGTGCCAGGGACTTGCCCAGCTCCGCGGGCGGCACGCTGAGGCACCGCACCTCGGTGCCCGTGGCCCTGACCGAGCGGGGTGCCTGGAGTGCGGGGTCGATCTCGGCCAGGACCCCGGCGGCGACTGCCATGATCTCGGCGGGCATCCGGTAGTTGACGGTGAGCTCGCTCAGCCGCCAGCGGCCGGCGACGTAGGGGTCGAGGACCCGGCCCCAGGAAGTGGTGCCGGCCGGGTCGCTGGTCTGGGCGGTGTCCCCGACGACCGTCATGGACCGGGCGGGGCAGCGGCGCATCAGCAGCCGCCAGTCCATCTCCGAGAGTTCCTGGGCCTCGTCCACGATGACGTGGCCGAAGGTCCAGAGCCGGTCGGCTGCAGCCCGCTCCGCCGGAGTCCGGTAATCAGGGTCTTCGTGCCGCTGCGCCAGCTGCACGGCGTCGATGATGTCGGATACGCTCAGTACCTCGGCGCCCTGGTCGTCTTCCAGGTCGGTCGGCCGGGAGCCGTGCGCGATATCCAGGACGCCCTGGGTGTAGGCGACGCGCTCGCGGCGCTCCCTTTCTCCGCGTGCCCGCTCGGCCCGGTCGTCCCGGCCGAGCAGCTCGGCCGCCTCGTCCAGCAGCGGCACGTCGCCCGGCGCCCAGCCGGCATCCGGGTCGCGCAGCAGCAGCCGCTGCTCGCCCGGGGTGAGCGAGGGCGCCGCCGATGCGATGCGCCCGGCCGAGGAGAACAAGTCGGCCAAGAGCCGCTGGGGAGTCAGGTCGGGCCAGGCTTGGTCGAGGGCAGCCCGGACCGCGCCGTCGTGCAGCATGTCCTTGCGTATCTCCTCGATCTCCGCCTCGTCGAGCAGGAGGCTGCCGTCGAGGACGTCGGTCCCGATCTGCCGCGCGTACTCGCGGGCGAGCGCGGCGCTGATCTCCGTGACGACGAGCGGCCGTGCCTGGTTATGCGGCAGGAGGGAATCGCGGGCCATAGCGCGGACCCGGGCGCAGGCCGGCCAGCCCAGCCGCACGGTGCGCCGCTCGTACTCGACCTCGAGCGCCGTTTCCGGTGAGAACTCACGGTCGCGCACCGCTGCGGCCACCACGCCGGCCATCATCAGCCTGCCCTTCACCGCCGCCGTCTCCGGGTTTTCCGGGCTGTCTGCCGTTACCCCCGGGAACATCTCGCCCATCGTCGCCAGCAGCACGCTGGTCTCGCCCAGGGAGGGCAGCACGCTGCCGATGTAGCGGAGGAACGTGGCGTTCGGGCCAATGACCAGGACGACGCGGGCGGCGAGCTGCTCCCGGTAGGTGTAAAGCAAGAAGGCCGCCCGGTGGAGCGCGACCGCGGTCTTCCCGGTGCCGGGGCCGCCCTGGACGACCAGCACGCCGTCGCGGCCGGACCGGATGACCTTGTCCTGCTCGGCCTGGATCGTCGCGACGATGTCCCGCATCTGCCCGGTCCGGCCGGCGTCGAGCGCGGCCAGCAGCGCCGCCTCGCCAGTGACGGGATCGCCGGTCGAGCCCGTCGGCCCGTCGAGTTCCAGCATCTCGTCGTGGACCGCGAGCACTTTCCGGTGCCGTTCCCTGATATGACGGCGCATCCGGACACCCTGCGGCGAGACGCCGGTAGCCAGGTAAAACGGCCGGGCAGCCGGCGCCCGCCAGTCGATCAGGAGCAGTTCCCCGTCGTCGGAGTCATCCGCGATGCTGATCCTGCCGATGTAACGGCGGCTGCCTTCCACGAGGTCCAGCCGGCCGAAGCACAGCCCGTTGCCGGCCGCGTCAAGCTGGGCCAGCCGCTCACTGTACCGGGCATGGGCCGCGTTCCGCTCAGCTTGCGCCTGACCGGAACCTCCTGAATTCAGCAGGACAGCCTTGAGCCGCTCGCTCACGTATTCCCGCATATCATCGAGCTGCGCGTAGAGCATCGACACGTAACCCTGCTCCTGCGCCAACTCATTGCTTGACAATTGCAGCCCTTCAATTTATAACGAGAATGGTTTATTGTGAGAATTTTTAGCTCGTTACAACTTTATACGTTATCGTCCGCAGGCTGTGCTTCAGTGCTGCGGTATCGTGCCTTTTAGTAGTCAGAGCTGGTTGCCGGTCATTAAAATTAGCAGCGTGGCGTCATTGCAGTGAGCGTGCGTGCGACACGGGAAAGCCCGGCCGGCAGAGCCCCACCGCGTAGTCCCGGCAGGCGGTGAAGAACTCCCGCAGCGCCCGCCGCGCCGGCGGCACCCGCAGCCCGAAGCCGCCGCGGTGCGCCGACCAGTTGAACGGGTCGACCGGCGACTCCACCAGACAGCCCAACCGCTGGGCCGATGCCCGCGACGGCCGATCTGACTCAGCCGGGCAGGAGCGGCGGGGCCTCAAGATCCTGGGGCGAACAATAGTGAGACACGGCGCATAATGGGCCGATTTAAGTGAGACAAGGCCGACTTAGCTGAGACGGGACAAGAACTCACGAGCAACGACTTCACCCAAACAGGGGCTGCGGTCACCCCTGACGAACAAGTGCGGTCACATCACGGATCTGCCCATATTTCGTGATGGATACGACCACACGTCCTGCTCACCGCCCGAATCCAGCCGGTGACCTGAAAAACCCGGTGCGGACGGCAGGCGAACGCTGCACTATGACCTGGTGACGGCAGTTCCCGAACTGCGCGGCGACCGCATCGTCCTCAGCGCGCACACCGACAACGAGGCCGCGGCGCACGCAGCGGGCGAGGACGAGGAAACCGCGCGCCGCTTCGGCTGGTGGCCCGCGCGCTCCACGGAGGAGACAGTCCGGGCTGCCTACGCGAACTGGGCAAGGAACTGGCAGGATGACGGCCCGGTGAGGGCGTTCGCGGCCCGTGACCCGGGATCAGGTGCCCTCGTCGGCGGCTGCGAGCTGCGCATCGGCCCCGACGGCACGGGGGAGGTGTCCTACTGGACCCACGCCGACAAGCGAGGCCGGGGGCATGCGCGCAACGCCCTGGCCCTGCTCGTCCGCTACGCGGCCTCGATCGGCGTCACCCGCCTGGAAGCGCACATCGCCCTGGACAACCACGCCTCGCGGTGCGTCGCTGAAGCCGCCGGCTTCGCCCAGGCAGGCACCTTCACGGACGACGACGGAACCGAAATGATCCGCTGTACACGCAGTGCCACCGATGGCGGAGCAGATAACGCCACGAAATTAGGGCTAGATCCCATATCACACGAACAAAATCAATGTGCAGTTTCTCGGTGTGAGTGACCGTCTGTGTCCTGTCTCAGCGAGCGGTATCCGTTCTCATCGATTCTTGTCCGTGGCGGCTTTTCGTCTCGCTAATGTCTGCCCGGTACGTAGTCCTCGGCGCTTAGGGACCGCGAGCGGGAGATGCGATGTGTATCGAGATTCCAGGGAAGCTCCTTGTGGAGGACATCGCGGTCGGCCTGGTGAAGGCGTATTTCGCCGAGGATCCCGCGACTGGTCGGGCGTGGTGCTGTTAGCGGCCTCTTTATCTGCACATAGGACCATGATCAACGGCAGTGCTGTTTGCATTGCTCTGGCTGCCACGGAGCGTGGCTGGCCCGGTGCGCCTGACCGTAGCCGAACTGTTCAGATCCCTGCCGGTTCGGGCACGCAGTCTATCGACGCAAACCCGGCTGAAGCCGGTCGTTATGTGCGGTCGGGCGGGTCCCGCAAGTGGGTCCCCGGCTACGTCACGGCGGTGTTCCTGATTCCGGGTCCTTTGAACACCGTGGAAGGTGTTAGCGGTAGCCGTATTTCTGCCAGTTGTCCAGGACGTGCTGTTGTGTCTCGGCTGGCCAGTTGTGGGCGAAGTCCGAAGCGACCGGGCGTTCGTCGGCGGGGAAGCGGTCGGCCAGCAGGCAGTTGTAGACGACCTTGGTGGCGTGGTAGCTGAGCTGCTCGTGCGAGTCCAGGTAGATCGGGATAATGTTCTGTGGCTCGTTGGCGAAGTGCACTTCGCCGTGTTCGGGATGGGAGCGGCTGGCGAAGGCCCAGACGACCTGGTGCGGATCGGCGATGTCGAAGTCGTTTTCGACCAGCAGGAGCTTGGGGACCCCGAAGGCGAGTTTGCCGGCGCCGAACACCGCCTCGCCGACTCGCTGCGCCAGTTCCTTGGAGGACAGGCCGGTCTGCTCGTGCCAGTCGTCATCGACGGCGACCACCCACCAGTGGTTGGCGGATTCCAGGACGCCCCAGCACGCCGCGGCCGGCAGCCCGGCTTGGCGGAGTACGTGGGTCATTTCGGCGGCGTGCGGCAGGCCCCAGCCGGTGTGGTCTTCTTCGACCGGTGCGCCGGCGACCGCGACCGGCAGAACCGGGTCGTGGCGGTGGGTGATGGCGGTGACGCGCAGGACGGGTTTGGGTGAGGAACTGGTGCGGTCGAGATAGCCGAGATACTCGCCCATCGGCCCTTCGCCGACGGTCTCGGTGTGCGAGACGTACCCCTCGATGACGATCTCGGCGGTGGCGGGCACGAGCAGGTCAACTGTTTCGGCCTTGACCAGGTCCAGCCCTTCGCCGAAGTAGGCGCCCAGGTAGTGGGATTTGTCCTCGCCCTCAGGGACCGGCATCCCGCCGGCGTAGGGGAGCGCGGGCTCGACGCCGAGGGCGACCGCGATCGGCATCGGCTCGCCGAGCCTTTCCCACTGGGCCTTGATGATGCCCAGGTGCTGTGGAGGCGGGATCAGGCAGGCCAGCCGGTTCCGGTCGACGAGCATCATCCGGTTGATCGACCAGTTGGTCCAGGACCCGTCGGGGGTACAGACGATGTTCATCCCGTAGGTCTGGATGTAGCGGCCGCCGTCGCCCTCGTGGATCAGGGGCGTGGGGAACTTCAGCAGGTCGATGTCGTCACCGAGCATGATGTTCTCCTTGCACGGAGCACCCTGGGCGGAGACGATGCGCGGCGGGATCGGCTCGCGGCCGCGCGCGTCGGCCATCGCGGTGATGATATCGGCGCCGTTGGCGTCGGCGGGCAAGCCCATCGCCAGCGCGATACGGCTGTAGGTCAGTCCCGGTTGGGCCGACAGCCCGCCGGGCGCCGCGAGCACCCGGAAGCCCTTATCGATCCCGGTGATGGTGTTGAACAGAGGGGCGGGGGCACGCAGCTCGTACGAGCGGCGGGCCACCGCGCCGATCTCCAGCTTCCAGTCCACTTCCTTGTCGATCGGCTGCAGTTCGCCGATCTTCTCCAGTTCGCCGAGGAACTCACGCAAGCTGCGCAGATGCTTCACAGGGGGCCTCCTCATGTTCAGGCAAGGTTTTTACTCGCCCCAGCGGGGCAGCTCGGGCACGCCGATGCCGAGCAGGTCCAGGGCCCGGCCCGCGGTGTGGTCGACGATCTCGCCGATGGTCCGCGGGCGCAGGTAGAAGGCGGGCACCGGGGGCATCACGATCCCGCCGGACTTGGTGACGGCCGCCATGGCCCGCAGGTGGCCGAGGGTCAGCGGGTCTCACGGACCAGCAGTACCAGACGCCGGCGCTCCTTCAGGGTCACGTCGGCGGCACGGGTCAGCAGGTTATCGCCGTTGCTGTAGGCGATCGCCGACAGCGTCCGCACCGAGCACGGCGCCACGATCATCCCATCGGTACGGAACGATCCGGACGCGATCGCCGCCGCGATGTCGGCCGGGCGGTAGGACACGTCCGCCAGCGCCGCCAGATCTCGTCGGCTCAACTGCGTTTCGTACGCTCGGGTCTGCTCGCCGGCTGAGGTCACGACCAGGTGCGTTTCCACGCCTGCCTTTCGCGCCAGTTCCAGCACCCGTATCCCGTAGGCGACCCCGGTCGCCCCGCTGATGCCCACCACCAAACGCCGCATCGTTCTCCCGTCACTGTCCGCAGGGAAGACGGAGTTCACTGGCGCTGGCGCTGCGGGGCGCCGGGGGAGGCGGCCTGCTGGAAGTATTCGGCGAGATGGTGACCGCCGGTGGCGGGGGCAAGGACGTCCTGGGTGAGGACGGTCAGCGGGAATTCAACGAGCTGGTGTGTCCGCAGCGGGGTCAGCCGTCGCAGCAGTACCAGCCCGGCCTTGACGGGCCACAGCGGAACGTGGGTGATGCGCGGCGGGTTACCGACGGCGCGGAACGCCTGTTGCGCGGCTTGCTCGTGGGTGAGGATGTCCGGTCCGCCGAGGTCGACGGCGTCGGCGTCGCTGGCGAGAGCGTCAGCGGCCGCTGCGGCGACGTCGGCCCCGTCGATCGGGTTGATCCGGAAGCCGCCGGTGCCGAACAGGTAGGCGCGGCCCTTGCGCGCCATGGCGAGGAACTCGTCCATGTCGGAGAAGAAACCGTTGGGGTACAAGATGGTGTGCGGCATGCCGGAGCGCTTGAGCTCTTCCTCAAACGCGCGCTTGGCGCGCACCAGCTGGAGCTTGTCGAGGCCGGGGGCGCGAACCACCGAGGTGTAGATGAACTTCTTCACCCCCGCGCGCCTGGCCTCCTCGAGCAGGTTGCGGTTGGCGGCATAGTCGACCTGCCAGCAGGTGAATTTGCTGGACTTGCCCATCAGGCCGATGGAGCTGAACACGGCGCTGGCACGGTCGCAGCAGCCGGCCAGCGCGTCCGGGTCGGTGGCGTCGGCCTGGTGGATCTCGTCCACCGCGTCACGGACCGGATCCAGCTTGGCCGGGGAGCGGACCAGCGCGCGGACCTGATGCCCGCGGGCGTGCAGCTCGCGGACCACGTGCTGACCCAGGTAACCGGTTGACCCGGCGACCAGAATCTTCAAGGGGATCATCTTCCTTCCTTGCTAGTGATCGCAGCAGCGGCCGGACCGTCGCTGGCCGGGGCCCTGTTCGCGGGGAAGGCCGGTGAGGTGATGCCAGCGCCGCAGATGGGCACTGTCATGAGGTGCCTGCGGTCAGCGCGCCGAGGGCGGCCAGCGCCTCACCGGCGGGAAGCTCGCGGTCGAGCAGATAGTGCAGCATCAGCCCGTCCAGCAACGCCAGAGCCACCGTCGCCGCGCCGACGCGCCGCTCGTGCGGCCAGTGCGGGTACAGCTCACCGAGCCGCTCGGCAAGCCGCACCCGCGCTCTCCGCAGAGCGTCCTGCAGCGCCTGGCCCAGCGCCGGATCCCGCCCCGCGCCGGCCACCAGCTCCACGACCAGTCGCAGCACCCGGTCATCGCCGGCAGTGGCCGGCAGCAGGCGGCGCAGCGTTTCCAAAGCGTCCGCCGGGCCGGCGGCAGCTACCAGCACGTCGACGATCGGGGTAAGCACCTCGCCGGCCGCCCGGTGGGCAATGGCCTCGTACAGACCGGGCAGCCCCCCGAAGTGGTAGTGGATCAGCGCCACATTCGCACCCGCGCGCCCGGCGACCGCCCGGGTCGTCACCGCGGGCCAGCCGCCTTCCGCGAGCAAGGCGACGCCTGCTTCCACAAGCTGCTCCCGGCGCTGCTGCCCGCGGGCTGAAATTGGTCGATCGACCAAGTTAGTCATGTGATTAAGTTAGCAGACGGTGCCCGCGAGGCCAAATCCCGGAGCGCGCCCGAGGCCCGAGGCGATCCGCCGGGCCACGGCCCCGGCCAGGACCGACGAACGCCAGCCGGTGAACCTTCCCGGTGAACGGGCGCCAACTGCAGCACCTCCGGCGCCGCAGAACGGTTCACCTGCGCGGAGTTCCCAGCTCAAGATCACCGGGCAGAACGGCAGTTATCTGGAGTCGTCGGGGACAGCGGCTTCGGGTGGTCCTCCGGATCGGCGAGCCGATCCTGGCTGCGCTGCCGTGGGAAGCCATGTACGACAGAGGGACTGGGGGGGTACCTGTGTCGCGGCACCGAACTGGTCCGGCATGTTCCCGTCCTGTCGGCTCCGGTCCC
>Ga0157369_10010869_pt1 | contig 10370 bp, 9 predicted proteins | sample C25metaG_FD_113461 | JGI IMG/M metagenome (GOLD analysis project Ga0157369, IMG submission 113461) | Corn rhizosphere microbial communities from Kellogg Biological Station, Michigan, USA - C2-5 metaG | ecosystem: Host-associated > Plants > Roots > Rhizosphere > Soil | place: USA: Michigan...
GCGCGGCGACGAGGTGTTCGGCCGGCGGATCACCATCACCTATTTCCGCGATCAGACGAAAGAGGAAGCCGAGGTCGAAAAGCGCTACGCGGAGGCGACACGCGAGGCCAAGGAGCGGGAGCTCGCGCGGCTCCAGGCGGAGCTCGGGGTCGTCTGCTATGCCGCACCCGGCAAGCGGGGCAAGCTGAGGATCGTCGCCTAGCTCAAGCGGGCCTGAAGTTCAGCGCCAGGCCATTCATGCAGTAGCGCAGGCCCGTCGGTTTCGGGCCGTCGTCGAAGACATGGCCGAGGTGGCCGCCGCAGCGCGCGCAGAGCACCTCCGTCCGCTCCATCAGCAGGCTGTGATCGGCGCGCTTGACGACGGCGCGGGGAAGCACGTCCCAGAAACTCGGCCAGCCGGTGCCGCTTTCAAACTTGGTCGTCGAGCTGAACAGGGGCAGCGCGCAGCCGGCGCAGACGAACGTGCCGCGGCGATGCTCTTTCAGCAGCGGGCTGGTGAACGGCGGCTCGGTCGAGGCTTCGCGAAGCACGGCGTAGCGCTGTGGCCCAAGGATCTTGCGCCATTCTGCGGGCGAGTGGTTGACCGCAAAATTCGTGCGGCGAGGTGTTGCCTTGGATCTGCCCACGACCAGGCTGCTGGCCAGTGCTACCCCCGTGAGCCCCAGGAAGGTTCGCCGTTGGAAGTCCATGAGATGCTTCCTTAAGTTGCTTGAATGCCGAATATGATGATTGGGCTGACGGTTTCAAAGACCGAAGCCGCTCCCTAACCCGGTCTTAACCATTAGCAGCGCAAGAACTCGTACCAACAAGCACGCGGGTTTACGGAGAGCGGACGGATGGGTGGCGAGACTGGACAGTTGCAGCGGCTGACCGACGAGCAGGTGCGCGCGCGACTTTCGACCTACAATGGCGACGGCTCGCTCGAGCGTGACGTCAAGCTTCTTCGCGACAATGTCGCCGATATCTTCGCCGAGGAAATCGTCGCCCAGTTCGGCCAGGAGCGGGCCGAGCGGTTCGCCGCCAATTATGCCAGCAAGGTCGATGCGGCCTGGATCCAGAATGTCGCCGAATACGGCCGGCGGATCTACGCTGAGAAGGTCCCGGTTCCCTCCTATATGCTCGCCCGGACCCAGGCGGCGAGCCGGATCATCGCCCGAATGGTCGAGCGTTACGCCGACCAGACCGACCTGCTCGAGCAGATGGTGTGCGCGTTCAACCGTCTGGGCGTATTCGAAACCGACATCATTCTCGCCCAGGTGTCGATTCTGGAGGCGATCGACGCTGCCGAGCAGCGCGGCCGCGAGAGCAACGAGTTCGAGCGCCGCGTCGCCGATCTCGTCCGGGCCAGCACCGACCAGTCGAAGTCGCTGACCGAGCGCACGCGCTCGACCGCGGCCTCGGCGCGGGGAATGCTCGGCAAGACCAGCGAAGTCGCCGCCGCCGCCGAGCAGTCGGCGGTCGCGATGCGCGAAGCCGCGCAGACCGCGGCCGGCCTCATCCGCGCCATCGAGGACGCTCGCGCCGAGGTGGAAGTCGCGGCCGACGTCGCCGTCCGCGCCGGCGATCAGGCCAGCCAAGCGGTGAAGGTCAGCCAGGCGCTGTCCGCGCACGTCGAGGCGATCGAGTCGATCCTGAGCCTCATTCGCGACATCGCGGGCCAGACCAACCTCCTCGCGCTCAACGCCACCATCGAAGCGGCGCGTGCAGGCGACGCAGGCCGCGGCTTCGCCGTCGTCGCCCAGGAAGTGAAGAGCCTCGCTTCGCAGACGGCTCGGGCGACCGATGACATCACCGCCAAGATCACCGCGATCCAGCAGGCCACCCGCCAGACGGTCGAAGCCAATGGCTCGATCCAGGGCACCGTCGAGGAGGTACAGACCTCGGCCGACCGAATCCGCGAGGCGATGGAGCTCCAGGCGCAGACGGTGACGATGATCACCGCCGCAGTCGACGAGACGGCGCTCGCCGCCGACTCGATGAGCTCGACCATCGCGGCGATCCGCAGCGATACCGAGAACGTCGCCAAGGACATCGACCAGGTCGAGCAGGGCTTCGGCCGCTTCTCCGAGCAGATCGCGAATTTCAAGGCCAGCGCCAAGGCGTTCGTTAGCGGAATCGCAGCGTAGTCGTCACTCCCGCGAAAGCGGGGGCCTAGCCTCGTTTCCGCCAGGCTCCCGCTTTCGCGGGAGTGACGAAGACGGGGCCGCGCGCTAATCGGGCCGCATGAACATCCTCATCACCGGCGCAAGCCGCGGGATCGGCGCCGCCGCTTATGCGCTTTTCAAGTCGCACGGGCATCGCGTCGTCGGCCATTCAACGAGGGGCAATGACGAACTGGTCGCTGGCGATCTCACCGATCCCTCGGCACCCCGCGGCATCTGGGAGACGGCGATCGAGGAGCTCGGCGGCCGGATTGACGTGCTGGTCAACAATGCCGGCATCTACGAAGGCGTTGCCGATAATGCGGCCGACGAGGAATGGCATCGCGCCTGGGACCGCACGCTGATGATCAACCTTCAGTCCGCCGCCGATCTCAGCAAGCTTGCGGTGTCGCACTTTCTCGACCTCGGAATCGCGGGGAGGATCGTGAATATCGCAAGCCGCGCCGCCTTTCGCGGCGATTCGCCCCAGCATTGGCATTATGCCGCATCGAAAGGCGCGATGGTGGCCATGACCCGGACCATCGCGCGCGGCTATGCGGGCGAAGGCATCCTTTGTTTCGCGGTCGCGCCCGGCTTCACCGTGTCGGAGATGACTGCGGAATATCTGCAAGGCCGTGGAGGCGCACAGATTGTGGCGGACATCCCGCTTGGCCGGGTCGCCTCGACCGACGAGGTCGCCGAAGTCATCCGCTGGCTGGCAACAGAGGCGCCCGCCTCCGCGACCGGCAGCGTCATCGATGTCAATGGCGCAAGCTATGTTCGCTAGCGCGGCACTCCTGGCTGCGGCGCAGCTCAATCCGGTCGTCGTGCCGTTCGGTAGGGCGCCGCGTGTGATCGAGCAGCCGATCGCGCCGATTCAGACCGCGGGACCTTTGTGGGCGAACCGATGCAAGGATTGGGACGAATGGACCAAGCCCGCGCCGCCGGTGCGGATCCACGCCAATACCTATCTTGTCGGCACGTGCGGCATCTCATCGATCCTGATCACCGGCAGCGACGGCGACATTTTGATCGACGGCGGCCCCCAGGAGGCGGCGGATTTCGTCGCCGACAACATTCGGGCCCTCGGTGTGCGGCTGCAGGACATCCGCTACATCCTCACCAGCCACGAGCATTTCGATCATGTCGGGGGAATCGCGAAGCTGCAGGAGCTGAGCGGCGCAACCGTGATCACGTCCGCCCCTGGCGCGCGCGTCATCGCGTCGGGAACCCCGGCAGCCGACGATCCCCAGGCCGGAGTGCTCAAATCCTTCCCGGCAGCCAAGGTGGGAAGGGTGGTCGGCGATGGTGAAGAGGTCCGACTTGGCAACTTGATGCTGACGGCGATGACCACGCCGGGCCATACGCCTGGCGCCCTCAGCTGGCGGTGGGTGAGCTGCGACGGTGGCGTCTGCCGGACGATCGTCTATGCCGACAGCCTCCATGCCGTCAGCAACGACGGCTATCGGTTCAGTGACCACCCGGCCTACGTCGCCGCATTCCGGGCAAGCATCGCCAAGATCGCGGCGAGCCCATGCGAGATCCTGCTGACCCCGCATCCATCGGCCAGCGGCATGCCGACGCGTTTGGCGGCGGGGAAGCCGCTGCTCGATCCCGATGCCTGCCGCAATTATGCGGCGCAGCTCACGCGCGACCTGGACGACCGGCTGGCGAAGGAAGCGGCTGCCCGGCCAGCCCGGAAGCCATGAGCTATCGGGTCACCGTCCCCTGCTCGCGAGCCCAAGGGGAGGCGATCCCGGACCCCGAAGACTGCTTCCCCGGGACCGACGACCCTCCGGTGCTGGTCGCCGACGAGCCGGATGAGACCCGGCCCGACGAGTGGGTGATCCACGCTTATTTCGACCACTATCCGAACGGCGATGAGATTGCGTTGCTAACCGGCCTCGGCAGCGGCCCGCCGCAAATCGAGAAACTCGGCGAGCAGGATTGGGTGACGATCAGCCAGGCAGGGCTCCAGCCGATCCGCGCCGGCCGCTTCCACGTCCACACGCCGACGCACCCGCCGGACCCCCAGCGGATCAGTTTCGAGATTGACGCGGGCCTGGCATTCGGCACCGGTCAGCATGCAACGACCAGCGGTAGTCTCGCGGCGCTCGATCGGCTGGAGCGCGAGGGCGCGCGGTTCCGGAATATCGCCGATATCGGCACCGGCACCGGCCTTTTGGCGTTCGCGGCGCTGAGACTTTGGCCGGACGCCCGGTGCATCGCCACCGACATCGATCCCGTGGCCGTCGACGTCGCGCGCGACAATGCCGCGATCAACGGCATGAAGCTCGGCCACGGCGCCGGCGAACTATTGCTGACCGCGGCGGATGGGATGGAGTCGCCGCTGCTCGCCGCGCGAGTCCCGTTCGACCTGATCATCGCCAACATCCTCGCCGGACCGCTGATTGAACTGGCGCCCGATTTCGCGAATGCGCTCGCGGGAGGGGGAACGGTCCTGCTCGCTGGACTGCTCGATACGCAGGCGGATGGCGTGATCGCCGCCTACGAAGCGCTCGGGCTTACCTCCTGCGACCGCGGCACGGGCGAATGGCCGGTACAGCTGCTCGGAATGGCGTAGAGGTTAGCGGTCATCCAGGATTATCAACGGTCGCTGTTCAAAGAATCTCCGCCGCCGAACTGCGCTCCCCGCTCTGTGCCCCGGCCTCAGCGAATGCACACGCCCACTTCATCTGTGGCGAAGACAGTCGTGGACATGTGGGTCGCCATAATGTCCGTGGTGTTGAGGATGAGACCTTCCTGGTGACAGCGCCTCAGCTCGAAGCGGACCTTGCGTGCGCGGAAATCCAGCGACACGCGCTTGAACGTCTCCAGAAGGTCGGTTCCAAGCAGCAAGGCGGGCTCATGGGACAGACCGAAAAGCTCGAAAGGGGGCACGTCGGCAAAGGCAATCGGGACGTCCTGCAGGGTTATCGGTCCGAGCTGCAGCTCGTCGATTCGGGCTACTTGCAGCTTGATCGGCTTGCCGGTGACTCCGATCGCCTCGACCTCCCAGAATTTGGTGTGACCCTTGCGCAGAAGTTTGTCGCGCAGGGCGGTATTGCCGATGGTAATCTCGGACCCGGTATCGACCACTGCGTCCAGTCTGAAGTGGACGGTGCGAACCTCGGTCAAGATCAGCTGGCCGCGCAGGCGCCTCCCCGTGACGACGATTTCACCAGGCACGTGCCGCATCGGGATCCGCGCATCCTCGACCTTGATCACGCGCTTTTCGAAATCCATCATCAGGCGCTGCTCGATGAGCGCATCGATCCCGACGAGGCCGTCTGCGCCGACGTCCGTTTCGCGCAGAGCCGGAACCTCGAGATTGTGGACCGTGCTCAGCCCAAGAGTCAGGTCGGCCACCTTTACCCGATCGACCAGGTCGCGAGATGTCATTCCGTTGACAATTGCCTGCGTCCCCAGCGGCAACTGCAGGTCCCGCGCCAGGCGCAGCCCCACGACTGAGGTGTCGGCGCCGCTGTCGACGACGAAATGATAGGGACCACGGCCGTTCACGTGCACTTCGACGCTGAGTCGCGTGTCGGCTTCACGCGCCTTCACGTCGCCGCCGCCGATCACCAGCGTGTTGTCGATCGCCGCCGGGGGAAGCGGAAGCACCGGGGTGGTGCCGGCCGGCGCTGGGCGCGGCTTGTTGATCCTGGGCGGCTGAGCAGCATCCTGAGCAGCGGCCGGCGCGGTCGAAAACATCAGCGCCAACGGCAGCATCAGAGCGAAGCGACGCGTCACCACTCGGGCGATCCCCTTCACCCGCAGATATAGCGCGCTTTGCTCAACATCATATCCCCCACCACCCGCTTTGGACCCACGACTGGTCTTTTCGACGAAAGTATAAGACCGTGGCCTTCGCCCCGGGAGATCACCGGCTTGATTGCTGCAGATCGAGCTCGCGCCGCATGATCCCCTTCATCTCGGCGCGCTGGTATCCGGCATAGCTGTTGAGCCGGCTCGCATAGAAGGACTTGAGGAAACTGAGGTCCCAGGCCGTCAGGGACAGCGGCACCGGCTGCCCCATTGGTGTGTCGAGCAAGGTCAGGATCGTGTTCCGCGCCGAGGCTTCGACTCGTCTCGGTTCGGTATTCACGAAGGTCCGCATTGCCGCATAATCTGCCAGCTGGCGGGTCGAGAGCCCGTCGAGCGCATCGGTCTGGATCACGAGGACCGAGGCGAGAGTCCGAGGCCGCGCCGTTGGCTTCAGCCGTGAGAGCGATCCAATCGACCGGTTGAGCGGGACTTCGTTGCCATAATCGAATTCAATCCCATCGGCGGAATATTTCTCTTCGACGGTCCACGCGACTGCCGGCGAACGATCTCGCTGGAGCGCCCGGATCGTCGACCCACTCCACGCCCGAGGGAAGATATAAGACCGCTTCACGGAAGCGCGCTTGATGAAATCGGCCTTATCCGCTGTGACGATCACCACGACGTTGGCGCGGCACCCCTCCTTGCCGACGGGGATACCGGCGGCGGCGGCGACCGCCCGCATCCGCTCGGCCACCAGCTGATCATATGCGGCGGGGAGCCCGAACACCTGCGGGCAGACTTTCTCTTCGAACCGGCTCAGCTGGCCTTGGGGCCCAGGGATCGTCGGCGTCAGCTCCCTGATGAAATCGTTGATCTGCTTGTCGCGATCGCGCGTCCCTTGGACGACGATGGCCGAATCCGGCGCGCTGGGCGGGCTCGCGGCGACCGGAGTGATGGGTCCAATGCGGGCGAGAAGCAACCAAACGACCGGTCCAACGAGCATCGGAACCCTCCCAGCGAAGCCGAAGTCGAGCGTAAATTTTTGTACACGGCCGGCTGGCCAAGCTCAACTTGAGCGGCTTGCGGCTGCTTATGGCCGATCGGCTCCAGTCTGCCGATCGCATGGAAGCCGAAGGCCGCGATCCGGGACGGAGGCTGAAGGACAGCAAATCTCACTTAATTCCGTTTCCGGAATGAACTTTTTTGCGCGTCGATCATCTTAAGGGCGCAGACCCCCTCGCACGGGATTGGCCGATGACCCACGGCATTTCACGCCGTATCGCGATAATGACGGGAGCCGCGTCGTCGGCTTTTTGGGGCGTGTTTCCCGTTCGCGCTTTTGCCGAAACGATCCGGCGGCGATTGCCCTGGGCGGCGCAAGTTTCGGACCGCCCGTCTCACATCGACGGACGGCCCGGTTATATCTTCCTTGGTGCGTCGGAAGCAGCCTTCATCGAGGCAGCCGCGGCGCGGCTGATCCCCAGCGATGCGACGGGTCCCGGCGCTCTCGAGGCCGGCGTTCCTCGCTTCATCGATCGCCAGCTCGCCGGCGCTTACGGCGGGGGCGACCATTTCTATTTGCAGGCGCCCTTTCCCAAGGGATTGCCGACGCAAGGCTGGCAAATGGAATCCCCGGCGCAGGTTTATCGCGCGGCGATCCCCGCGATCGACCGGTGGAGCGTCGAGACCTACGGCAGGACGTTCGCCGTGCTGGACCCTCCGACGCAGGACGAAGCACTCAAGGCGTTCGAAAGCGGCAAGGCTCAGCTCAAGGGCGCGCCCGACAGTAAGGTATTTTTTGCGCTCCTGCTGCAGAATGTGATCGAGGGGTATTTTTCCGACCCGCTTTACGGTGGAAATCGCGAGATGGGGCCGTGGCGGATGATCGGTTTTCCCGGCGCCCGTTACGACCTGCGGCCATTCGTCAGCCGCTACGGTGAGCCGTATACGTTGCCGCCTGTCGACCTCTCGGAACGCCAAGCCTGATGGCTGAGCCGCTGGTCGACGTCGTTCTGGTCGGCTTCGGCTGGACCGGCTCGATCATGGCGGAAGTGCTGACCGCCGCCGGGCTCAACGTTCTCGCATTCGAGCGTGGCGGATGGCGCAATACGGCAAACGATTTCGCGGTCTCGTTCGACCAGGACGAGCTGCGCTACATGTGGCGCCATCACCTGTTCCAGAATGTGGCGCACACGACGCTGACCTTTCGGAACAAGCAGGACCAGGTCGCGCTGCCCATGCGGCGACTTGGCTCGTTCCTGCCGGGCTCGGGCGTAGGCGGCGGGGGAGTCCACTGGAACGGACAGGTCTGGCGCTTCCTGCCGTCCGACTTCCAGGCACGGAGCCATAATCTCGACCGGTACGGCACTGACGTTCTTAATGCGACCGACATGACCATTCAGGACTATCCGGTCACCTATGCCGAGCTCGAGCCCTATTACGACAGGTTTGAATATCTATGCGGAGTGTCCGGTAAGGCCGGCAACCTAAGCGGCAAAATCCAGCCCGGCGGCAACCCTTTTGAAGGAGCGCGCTCGCGCGAATATCCCAACCCGCCCCTGAAGATGACCTACGGGCCGAGCCTATTCGGCCACGCCGCGTCAAACGTTGGATATCATCCCTTTCCGCACCCGGCGGCGAACATGTCGCGGGCTTATACAAACCCCCTGGGCGTGCAGCTGGCGCAATGCACTTACTGCGGCTTTTGCGAGAAATTCGGGTGCGGCAACGATTCCAAATCTAGCCCGCAGACGACCATCCTCCCGGTGCTGATGCCGCGACCGAACTTCAAGCTTCGCACCTATTGCGAAGTGATGAGGGTCGAGCGGACACGCGACGGCCGCCACGCGACCGGGGTCAGCTACATCGACGAGAATGGCGAGCTTTCATTTCAGCCCGCCAGCATCGTGATCCTGTCGGCCTTCACACTCGAGAACGTTCGGCTGATGCTCCTGTCCGGCATCGGTCCGCCGTACGATCCGCGTTCCGGCAACGGGACGGTCGGCAAGAATTATTCCTACCAGATCGTGTCGTCTGTGAACGTCTTCTACGATGACAAAATCACCAATCCCTTTATCGGCGCCGGCGCGCTGGGAATGATCATCGACGACTTCAACGGCGACAATTTCGATCATCGGGGGCTCGGATTTATCGGCGGTGGATATCTCGGTGCTCTCAATACTGGAGCGCGGCCCATCGAGACCCATCCGGTACCCGACAAGGTTCCGAAATGGGGAGCGGAGTTCAAGCGGGCGGTCGCCGCCAATTACCTGAAAACCGTTCCGATCGTCACGCATGGTTCGGTGATGAGCCACCGCGGCAATTTCGTCGATCTCGACCCGACCTGGCGCGATGCCCGCGGCCGCCCGCTATTACGGATGACATTCGACTTTACCGAGAATGAGCACCGGATGAGCGACTTCCTCACGGACAAGGCCGCGGAAATCGGCCGGGCGATGGGCGGCCGTGAAATCAGGGTGAACAAGCGCAGCGGGTCGTATGACATCGCCCCCTATCAGACGACGCACACGACCGGTGGGGCGATCATGGGCTCCGATCCCAAGACGAGCGCGATCAACCGCTATCTGCAGAGCTGGGACGTGCCGAACGTGTTCGTCGCCGGGGCCAGCGCCTTCCCGCAAAATGCCGGATACAATCCGATGGGGACCGTCGCGGCGCTGAGCTATCTTTCGGCCGACGCGATCATCAGCCAATATCTGAAGTCCCCTGGGCCGCTGGTGCCTGCCTGATGGGGAGTCGCGTTCCGACAATCGCGCTCTGCCTGGCGATAGCGGGTTTCATGGCAGCCTGCGCGACCGGCAATTATCAGCGGGCGAGTCCCGCCGTTCCGCAAGGCGCTGCCGACCCTGGCGGGGGCGCGATCGGCTTGCCGCAGCCCAATGCCGATTACCCGATGGACGGCGTCGCCGCATGGGGTTCTCCGAGCGATGCTTCCGCGCCGCGGGATGCCGCCGGACAGTCCAGCTCAGACCCCGTCGCACGGGGGCGCTATCTCGCGGTGGCCGGCGATTGCATGGCCTGCCACACCAACCCGGGCGGCCAGCCATTTGCCGGAGCGCGGCCGATCCGGACGCCGTTCGGAATCATTTATTCGGCCAACATCACCACCGACCCCAAAACCGGGATCGGCGAATGGACCGAGGCGGACTTCTACCGCGCCATGCACAAGGGCATCGCCCACGGCGGCAAGAACCTCTACCCGGTCTTCCCCTACACCTATTTCACGCGGATGAGCCGCGCCGATGTCGACGCGCTCTGGGCCTATCTGCAAACCCTTCCGCCGACCTATCAGGTCAAGCCGGCGAACAAGCTGCCGTTTCCGCTGAACGTCCGTCCGCTGATGGCGCTGTGGAACGCTTTGTTTTTCCGTCCGCGCGAGTTCCGACCCAATCCGGATATGACGGCCGAGTGGAATCGCGGCGCTTACCTTGTCTGGGGGCC
>Ga0157369_10010870_pt1 | contig 10368 bp, 10 predicted proteins | sample C25metaG_FD_113461 | JGI IMG/M metagenome (GOLD analysis project Ga0157369, IMG submission 113461) | Corn rhizosphere microbial communities from Kellogg Biological Station, Michigan, USA - C2-5 metaG | ecosystem: Host-associated > Plants > Roots > Rhizosphere > Soil | place: USA: Michigan...
AATCCAGCAAGCCAGTGCACTGCCGGAAGGAAGCACCGTCAAGCCCTGGGCAGCCGACATTCATCTGACGCCGGATGGGCGTTTCCTCTATGCCTCGGAGCGGAATTCGAGCACGATCAGCGCCTTCAAGGTCGATCCCGACAGCGGCCACATCACGCCGCTCGGTGCCGTGCCGACCGAAAAGCAGCCGCGCGGCTTTGCGATCGATCCATCCGGCCATATGCTGATTGCTGTGGGTGAATTGTCCAACGCCATGAGCGTCTATGCCATCGATCCGGCGAGCGGCGCGCTTAAGCATCTGCAATCCATCCCCGTCGGCAAGCAGCCGAACTGGGTCGAGTTCGTATCGTTCCGCTGAGCGGGGCATCGATGGCGTGGAAGGATGATATTGGGTTGCGACATCGGTGCGGGGCTATACATTAGCCGCCTCACCAATCCAATGCCGAGTTGTCATGACCAATCTTTCGTCATTCCCCATCACTAAACGCTGGCCCGCCAAACATCCCGAGCTTCTGCAACTCTATTCACTGCCGACGCCGAACGGCGTGAAGGTGTCGATCATGCTGGAGGAGATCGGCTTGCCTTACGAGGTGCATCTGGTCGACTTTGGCAAGGACGACCAGAAGACACCGGAGTTTCTCTCGCTCAATCCGAACGGCAAAATCCCGGCGATCCTTGATCCCAACGGGCCCGGCGGCAAGCCGCTGCCGCTGTTCGAGTCCGGCGCGATCCTGCAATATCTCGCCGGGAAGACCGGCAAGCTGTTGCCAGCGGATGCCGCGCGGCGCTGGTTGACCATTCAATGGGTGCACTTCCAGATGGGCGGGATCGGCCCGATGTTCGGGCAGGTCGGCTTCTTCAACAAGTTCGCCGGCAAGGATTACGAGGACAAGCGGCCACTGCAGCGTTACGTCAATGAGACCAAGCGTCTGCTCGGCGTGATGGACACCCATCTCGCCGGCCGGCAATGGTTCATGGATGATGAGTACACCATCGCGGATATCTCCATGCTCGGCTGGGTGCGTAACATCATCGGCTTCTACGAGGCGCGCGAACTCGTCGCCTTCGATGAGTTGAAGCAGGTGCCAGCCTGGCTCGAGCGGGCGCTCGCGCGGCCCGCCGTACAGCGCGGTCTAAACATCCCAAAGCGGCCGTAAGCGTCGCCAGAGGGCGTGCTCGTTCAGAAGTGGTGAATGCCGAGCGCAGAGAACGCGCCGTCATGCCAGTCATGACCGTCGATGGTTGGCTGGCCGAGGAAGCCGAGATGCAGCGGCATCGGGTGGAGCAGGGAAGTCGGGACCACGCCTGCGGTGTCGAGCGACAGTCCGTCATGCTGCGCCGGCGCCGCTGCTGACGCCGTCGGGGTCGAACCAAGCACGTCGGTGAGGAGTGGTTGGACAACCCCGCTGGACAGGTCATGCACCAGGCCGCCGACCGTGTTGGTCAAGCCGTCCGCAAGGTGATCGACGGTGTTGGTCAGCGTCGAGGCGATCTGGCCAACCGTGTTGCCGACGACGGAGAGCGTATGCGACACCGCTCCAAGCGATGCATCGAGAACGCCGGTGATAGTGGTCGCAAGCTGGTTGATCGGCGGCGCTAGATCGATCGGCAACGACGTAATCGTGCCGATCAGCTCAGTGCCTGATGCCGTGGTCTGGACGTGCTCGCTGTGCGGCTCGAAGCTCCATGCCGGCATCGGCGTGACCAGATGATAGGCAGGTGGCGGCGAACTGCCGCCCGGCGCGGAATCGATCACGAAAGTATCCAATCCATGGATCGACGGCGCCGCATCGGTATGTATCTCGCCGATGGAATTGACGGTCGGCGATGGTGTCCCGATGGTCGCCGTATAGTGGTCATGAGCGGCAGCCGCATGGTCGGCCGGCTGCGTAACGGTGAGAAGCGTCTCGACGGGATGAGGAGGCGGCGGCTGAGTCTGATCGTGTGTGTCCGGCTTCTGTGTTTCGTGCGGGTGGCGCTGCTGGGCGGCTTCGGCCGCGCCGGTCAACAGGCCGAGCAGCATGGTGCCGGCCGTGGTCGCGAAGGCCGCGGCTTCCGTCGAGGCGAGGTGACGGAGGCGTTCGACTTCGTCGGCGCGGCGGGTGCTGTTGTCGGAAGCGGCCATTGTCGTCGTCTCCTTCTGGAGCATGATCCCGAAAAGCGCGCAGCGGTTTTCCGAAAGATCATGCTCAATTAAAACCTAAAGCGTGATGGCGTCGCGCTTTAGCGCTCGCGGAACGCGCCGTTGATCTCGTCGCGCAGGGGACCAATGAGATATTCGAACAAGGTGCGTGGACGGGTCGGCACGACTACTTCGGCAGGCATGCCTGGCTGCAAATCCACGCGCGATTTCTTCACATCGTTGGCGTCGAGCGCGACCTCGATCGAATAGTAGTTCTGGCCGGACTTGTCGTCGGTCATGCGGTCGGCGGAAACCGTGCGCACCGTGCCGGACAAATGCGGCCGCTCCATATAGTTCACACCGGTGAGGCGTACGTCGGCACGCCGGCCGACTGTCACCTCGTTGATATCGGAGAGCTTCAGCCGGGCATCGACGATCAGCGGATTGTCCGACGGCACGATATCCATCAGCTTGGCGGCCGGCTGGATCACGCCGCCCTCAGTGAAGACATCGAGACCGACGACCGAGCCGGTTGCGGGTGCGGTGATCCGGGTGCGCGCCAGCACGTCGGCAGCGGCATCGATCTTCGGCGCGAGATCCGTCAGCTTGCTCTCCGTCGAGCGCAACTGGTCGGTGATCTCGCTCATCCGCGCGCGCTCGGCCTTGGCGATCTCGAGGTCGTTCTCGGCGATCTGCTGCTGCATGCCGGCAATCGTCGCCTGCTCCGCGCCCATGTCGGCCTGCAGCTTGGCGTCCTCGCGCTGTAGCGCCAGGATCCGCGTCTTCGGAGTAAAGCCCTGCTGGAATAGATGCTGCGCGCCGCTCATCTCGTCCGCCAGGAGGTCGCGCTGTTTCTCGCTGCCGGTGAGCTGCGCCTGCGTGCCGCCGATCTGCGCCTTGAGCTCGGCAATCTTGCCGCGCAACACCGCCGTTTCAGCCTCGAACTGGTGGCGGCGCGCCGCCATCATCGCGATTTCATTGGCCATGGCCTGGCGTACGGTGTCCTTGTCGAAGTGCGAGTGGAGTTCGTCGCCGAAATCCGGGGCATCGTGCCCGTCGCGTTCGGCAATCAGTCGGGCCTGCGTCGCCAGCGCGGCGTCACGGTCGGCTATCAGGACCTCGAGCTTGGAGCGGGGATCGCTGTCGTCGAGCGTCATCAACAGCTGGCCTTTCTCGACATGCGCGCCTTCGCGTACCAGAAGCTTGCGTATCACCCCGCCATAGGGATGCTGCACGCTCTGGCGCTTGCCTTCGACTTGCAGATTGCCGTTGGCGATCGCTGCGCCGGAGATCGGCGCGAGCGTGCCCCACATCATCATCGCTGCCGCGAACGCGGCCACGACGCCGGCCCCGACCAAGGCCGGCCGGGCCGGACGGGCATAGAAGGCGCGCTCGCGAAGGTCGCCGAACTCCTCGTCGATCGCGGTCATGATGCCTGCCTCGTGGCGGCCTGCTGCTGCAGGGCGTGATAGATCTCGCCGGGCGGTCCCAGCATGTCGAGCAGCCCATTGCGCAACACCATCATGACGTCGACGATATCGAGGATGGTGGTGCGGTGGGTGATGACGATGACGGTAACGCCCTCGTTCTTGGCTTGCAGCAGCGCGCCCTTCAGCGCTTCCTCGCCGGGCGCATCGAGATTGGCGTTGGGCTCGTCGAGCACCAGGAGAGGCGGCCGGCCAAGCAGCGCGCGCGCCAGCGCGAGGCGTTGGCGTTGTCCGCCAGACAGGCCAACGCCGCCGACACCGAGCCTGGTGTCATATTGCTTGGGCAGGTCGAGGACCATTTCGTGGATGCCGGCGCGTTTGGCGGCATCGATGATCTCATCCGTCGAGGCGTCGCCGAAGCGGGCGATGTTCTCGCGCACCGTGCCGGCGAACAGGCCGACGTCTTGCGGCAAATAGCCGACATGACGGCCGAACTCGAGCGGGTCCCAATGGCTGTAGTCGAGCCCGCCGAACCGCAAGCGGCCTTCGGCCGGCGCGATCGCCCCGACGAGCAGGCGCGCCAGCGTGCTTTTACCCGACCCGCTCGGGCCGACAATGCCAAGCGCCTGGCCGCCCTTCAGTTCGAACGACAGGCCCTTGATGACGGGCTCGCGGCGCGTTGGCAGCATGCAGCGCAGCTCTCTCGCCTCGACCGTGTTGCGCGCCCGCGGCACGATGGTCTGCGGCGGCGTGAGGTCGATCGATTGCAGCAGCTCGCGCACTTCCGCGTAGGCCTCGCGCGCGCCGATGAACTGCTTCCAGGTACCGACCGCCTGTTCGACCGGCACCAGCGCTCGGCCCATGATGATGCTGGCGGCAAAGATGGTGGCTGGCGCGATCGCGTGGTCGATCGCAAGCCAGGCGCCGGTGCCGAGCATCAGCGATTGCAGCAGCAGGCGGCAGAAGCGGATCGAGGAAGTCATGACCGCGTTCTTGTCGCTGGCAAAAGCCTGCCGCAGCAGCATCGACGAGCGCTGGCTCTGCCAGTTGCGCTCCACCGCCGGCTGCATGCCCATGGCACGAATGACGTCGGCGTGGCGCAGGATGTTCTCGGTGAAAACGTACGATTGGTTGCCGGCGGCCTCGGCCTGCTTCAGCGGCTCGCGCGTGAACATCTCATTGAGGCCGGCAAGGCCGAGCAGCAGCGCGGCGCCGATGCTTGCGACGATGCCAAGCAACGGATGGATGAAGAACAGCAACACGAGATAGATCGGAATCCACGGCAAGTCGAAGGCGAAATAGATTCCGGGGCCGGTCACGAAGGTGCGGAACTGATCGAGGTTACGGAGTTGCTGCGCGCCGCGCGATGCGCCGCGTTCGGCCGAGCGCACCACCAGCGCCTCGAACACGCGCGTCGACAGCTCCATGTCGAGGCGAATGCCGCAGCGGATCAGGATGCAGGCGCGTACCGCGTCCAGCGCCGCCATCGTCAGCAGCGCGACCGCCAGGATCAGGGTGAGCAGGACGAGGGTGGAGACGTTCTCGTTGAGCAGGACGCGGTTATAGACCTGCATCAGGTAAAGCGGCGAGGAGAGATAAAGCAGGTTGATGCCGCTCGAGAATAGCCCGGCCCAGAGAAAATGCGGCCACATGCCGAGCAGTGCGTCGCGAATGTCGTCGGTCTCTCGGATCGGCGCAATGGTTTCGTCGGAAATCGCCAGTTGGTCTGCCGACATTTGCCGGTGCCCCCTTCGTTCGTATTGTGGACGGTGATGCAGACGCGAACGAACTCGGCGGTGGCGCGGGGTGCTCCCCCGCGCCACGCTGTTGCGAAGACGTGTGGACTTAGAGGAGCCCGTGCAGGAGACCACCGAGATCGAGGTGGCCGACATCAGCGGTGACGCCGACTGCGGTGGGAGCGGAAACCGAAACGTCGGCAAGGCCCAGCGCGTTCACGCCGACGCTCGGGCTGGTTTCGACCAGCGCGCCGAGGTCGAGAGTATGCGACGTGTCCGTGCTGGCGCTCGCGCTGCCCGAACCCGTAACGGATCCGGTCGCGCCGCCGAGCAAGCCATCGACGGTACCGAGCAGGTTTCCAAGAAGGGCCATATGATGATCTCCTTTGAGAGAGTTGGGGGATAGCGACGCCAGCGGACAACGCGAGTCGTCGCCGACAAGAGCCGCTGCCCTCAAAGCCCCATGGCGCGGAAAAGTTGCGGACTCACATGAGGAGTTTTGGTGATCATTTCGTGCGCGGGGAACCGGAGCAGAGTCATGCAATCGTCATGATGAGTCCGACAGGCGCATTGTGCCATCTTCGATTCATTTGGGCGGTCACCCGACGCCTTTGCGCGTCCGAGCGTTGCCGATGTGCCGCTATGACGGAAATACTTGTTGTGCGCCTTCCGTTGAACATGATGTTGGCCGGAACCTTGCAAGCCGCCGCGAGCGAGGGGACGCCATGACAAGCCAGATCGAGACGGTCTTCATTCAAGGCGTGGCCGATGTCGAGCCCGGCGTTCGCCTGCATTGTGTCATGCCGGGCGAGGGTGATCGCACCGCGATTCTATTCCACGGATTTCCCCAAGCGACGCCCTCAGCACGACCGGTACGCTGATGGGCGAGGCCGCCGAAAATGTCAGCGAATTCCGTGCGCCGCGAATGGGTAACTGGATCGCGGAGGAGAGAATCCGGACGCGTTGATGGAGCGGCTCCGGCCGCTTCTCCTGGTATGACTTTTCGGCTGCCGGCCGTCATAGCAAGAGTGATCATCACTGCTTGATGCAGCGCTGCGAGCAGCGCCTGGGAGGAATCTTCCGATTTTGATTGTCGGCGGCGCCGCACTATCCCATGATGGAACCGAAACCTTTCGTTGCTACGAGCGCTGCATGCCAACCGAACCCACCCGTGCCGCCGTCCACGAGCATCAGGCTTGGTACAAGATTCTCTATATCCAGGTCCTGATCGCGATCTTTGCGGGCGTGCTGATGGGACATTTCGATCCCAATCTCGGCAAGCAGCTAAAGCCGCTTGGCGACGGCTTTATCGCGCTGATCAAGATGATGATCGCGCCGGTGATCTTCTGCACGGTGGTGCATGGCATCTCCTCGATGGGCGACCTGAAACGCGTCGGCCGGGTCGGCCTGAAGGCGCTGGTCTATTTCGAGGTTGTCTCCACCATAGCGCTCGCTGTCGGCCTGATCGTCGGGGAGCTTCTCAAGCCTGGGGCTGGATTCAATATCGATCCGTCCACGATCGATCCCAAATCGGTCGCCACCTACGTCACCAAGGCCACGGAAGACGGCATCGTCGCGCATCTGATGGCGATCATTCCCGACAGCTATTTCGGCGCGCTCGCCCGCGGCGACCTGTTGCAGGTGCTGCTGGTCTCGATCCTTTCCGGCTTTGCGGTCGCGCTCATGGGCAAGGCCGGCGAGCCGATCGCCCATGCCGTCGACCAGGCGGCAAAAATGTTCTTCGGCATCATCCGCATGATCGTACGCGTGGCGCCGATTGGTGCGTTCGGCGCCATGGCGTTTACCGTCGGCGCCTATGGCATCGGCTCGCTGTTGAATCTGCTGGCTCTGATCGGGACCTTCTATCTCACCAGCGTCGTCTTCGTCCTGTTCGTGCTCGGCTCGATCGCACGCTTCGCCGGCTTCTCCATCATCCGCTTCATCGCCTACATCAAGGATGAACTCCTGATCGTGCTCGGCACCTCGTCGTCCGAAACGGTGCTGCCGCAGATGATCCAGAAGATGGAGCATCTCGGCGCCTCCCGACCAGTGGTCGGTCTCGTCATCCCGACCGGCTACAGCTTCAATCTCGATGGCACTAACATCTACATGACACTGGCGACGCTGTTCCTGGCGCAGGCGACCAACACGCATCTGACCATCTGGCAGGAGCTTGGCATTCTCGGCATCGCCATCATCACCTCCAAGGGAGCTTCGGGCGTGACCGGCGCCGGTTTCATCACGCTGGCGGCGACGCTTGCGATCGTGCCCGACATCCCGATCCAGTCGATCGCAATCCTGGTCGGTATCGACAAGTTCATGAGCGAATGTCGCGCGCTGACCAACCTGATCGGCAACGGCGTTGCCTGTGTCGTCATCAGCCTCTCCGAAGGCGAGCTCGACAGAAAGGCGCTGCACCAGGCCATGGCGCATCCGATCCAGCTCGGCGAGGCGCTGGAGCCGGGCGCGGCCTAGCGGATGGATACGGCATCGATCGATGCTGCGATATCCGCAATGGATCTGAAGAGGATCAGTGGATCGCTCTTTGACGGAATAAAGCCGCGCCGTTTCCAGAACTCCGAGGCGCCGTCGTCAACGGCATTGACTATCAGTGCTCGGCCGCCAATCAGTTCAGAGGCCAAGACGCATCGCTGCAGCGCGTGCGTTAAAAGGCCCGTGCCAATTCCCTTGCCAATCCAATCCTGGTCGGTTGCGAGTTGACCAAGCAGCAGACAGGGGACGGGATCGGGCGGCTGCCCTGTACGGATCGATCGCGGCAAAATCGATGGCACGACAGCGGTTGGTGCCAGGCCGTAATAGCCTACGACGCGCTGAGCCTCGTGAACAACGAGGACCGCTGTAAATCCTTTCTGCTGATTTGAAAGCGCATGCGTCTTGAGCCAGCGATCGAGCGACGGCTTTCCGCACGAAAATGCAGAGACGTCGTGCTGAGCGGCCAATGGCTCGGGGACGGAAATGGCCACCGGTCATTTTGCCGCATCGGACTCCCAAGGTGCTTTACGTCGGAGCAGTTCGGTTATCTCGGGTACTGCCGTCGCCGGCTTGGCAAGCGTCTCCATGAAAGCTTTGAATGCAGCGGGGTCCATGCGGATTGGCGCGGTTTCCATCAACACGTCTTCGGCCGCGCGCACCGCGGCCTCACGGACGAAATCGGTCCGCGAGCGCCCGCGAAGGTTCGCCGCGCGATCAATGATCGCAATATCTGCCTCCGGCAATCGCATCGAAAGCGGATGTTCCTTGCGCTTTGCGGACTTCGGCATTTTGCGCGTCTCCAAAGGTTGCCACATTAGATAATCCTTCTGTATTGTGTTTTGCAATACGTGATCAGTGAACTTGGGTCTTTACAACCTCAGCATGTTCATGATTTGTTCTAAGTCATGACGTCGTTTCGTGCAAGCCATTCACGCCAGGCGGGCGAGTTGTTTCTCGCAATTCTTCCCGACGCCGAGACCTCCGCGCGCATTTATAAAATGGCGGAGATCCTGAAAGCGGCCCATGCGTTTCGTGGCCGATTGACCGCGCCCGAGCGGCTGCATGTGACGCTGTTTTCGCTCGGCCACCTGTCGCAAGACAGGGTCGAAGCGGCGTGCGCGGCCATGGAAGAGTTGAAAGCGGAGCCGTTTGATGTCTCCTTTGACCGCACCATGAGCTTTCGTGGCCAGCCGGGAAGCCGGCCCTTCGTTCTGGCCGGCGTCGACGGGCTCGTGCCATTGAAGCTGTTCCGCCGCAGTCTTGCCGCCGCTTTCGCGCAAAGAGATGGCCTGAAGCATCTGGGGCGGCGCGATTTCACGCCGCACGTCACACTACTCTTTGACGACCAAGCCGTTGATGAGCAGCCGATCGGTCCGATCGGGTGGACCGTCCGCGGTCTGGTGCTCATCCACAGCATGAAAGGCCATGAGCATCTTGCGCAATGGCCACTGCATGTATGATGAAGAGCTTCCGCGACCGAGAACAGTGACATGACCATCACCATCTACGGCATCAAGAACTGCGATACCATGAAGAAGGCGCGCGCCTGGCTCGATAGCCACGGCGTGAAATATGATTTCCACGACTACAAGACCGAAGGCATCGGCAAGGACAAGCTCAAGGCGTGGAGCGAGGAGCTCGGCTGGGACACGCTGCTCAACCGCGCCGGCACGACTTTCCGCAAATTGCCGGACGCCGACAAGGAAGGGCTGAACGAGAAGAAGGCGCTGGCCTTGATGGCCGAGCAGCCGTCGATGATCAAGCGCCCAGTGCTCGACCTCGGCAAGAAGCGCCTGGTCGGCTTCAAGCCGGATGTCTATGCCAAGGAACTGAAGGGCTAATCCACGCAGCTGCGATGGCAAACTGACCGGATGGATCGGACCATCGAAGCCTCCGTACTCACAAATTGCATGGACTTAATTGAACTCGATGACATCGCCGGACTCGATGCGACCGGGCGGACGGTGGAACAGATCGCGGTCGATGACGCAGCGCAGTTTGGGAGTTGGAAGCATGTCGAGGCCGCGCATCAAATTCTTGATTTCGAAGCCGCCGTCCTCGCTGATGGTTTTCAGTGACGCGACGATATGGGTGACGTCGCCGCCCTCCGAGAACGGCAATAGCATTCGCTCATAGGCGACGACACGGCCATAGATGTCGTCGATATGGGCGACGGTGTAGACCGGCAGCCGGCGCGCGATGCATTGGTAGTAAACCGGCATTACGATCGGCGCGAGACGTACGCCCAGATATTCGTCGAGAAGCTTGCCCTTGCCGGTGTGACCATAAGCCCTCGACATCCGCGTGCCGTCGCTGTCGATGGTGATCTGTGGCGGCGAAAGAGCGGACTTGACGGTCATGAAGACGAGATCCGGAAGCTCGTCCTCGAGCCGCTCGGGCTCGTATTCCGTAAGGCGCGGCATCGCTTGCGTGCGGGCATAGAGCCGCAGCCACGTGTTCAGAAGATCACGCTGCTTGATCGATTTGACGACCGATGGCCTGGCGCTCTCGAATTCCAAGGTGGTAGTCCCGGTTTCCCCAAGCTCCAGACCATCGTCGGCATAGGAAAATTTTCTATGAAAGGACACGC
>Ga0157369_10010871_pt1 | contig 10366 bp, 6 predicted proteins | sample C25metaG_FD_113461 | JGI IMG/M metagenome (GOLD analysis project Ga0157369, IMG submission 113461) | Corn rhizosphere microbial communities from Kellogg Biological Station, Michigan, USA - C2-5 metaG | ecosystem: Host-associated > Plants > Roots > Rhizosphere > Soil | place: USA: Michigan...
AAGGGTACGACGCCAATGCCGCAGGGCATCGGCGGGAAGGGTACGACGCCAATCCGCCCGAGAGTGGCAGCACCGCTACGAGCGCCTGACGAAAGAGATCCGCGCAACGCCCGCCTCCGCGGTCAAGGCGGGAAGCGTTCTGGCCTGTACCTGGGAATTTCCGCTCATCATGGAAAACCCCACGGACGGCGTGTTCCAGGTGTTCGTCACTCCGGAGGAAACGCTGCTCCTGTTTGCCGACGGGGAGGCACGGCACATCTACACCGACCGGCCGCATCCCAGGCCTGCGGACCTGTGGCCCAGCGATCTGGGCAACTCCGTGGGTCACTGGGAGCAGGACACGCTGGTGATCGACACCATCGATCGCAAGGCCGGGCCGTTCATCCGGATCCCCCATTTCCTGTCCCCCGACCTGATCGCACCCCCTGAAGGGGGGCTCCCGAGGCGCATGCGGGCCGCTGCGGCGGTCCGGCCCCTTGCGAAAACGCAGGGTCACCTTCCAGGGACCCGGAGCGACCAGGCCCACTTCACCGAGCGGCTGCGCATGGCGGGGCCGGATGCTCTGCAGGACGAGATGACCATCTCGGACGAAAGGCCGCGCCCGCGCGGCGGGTTCAGCCGAAACGCCATATAGATATGCGTAAGAAGTCTAGGCCGGAGGTTGAGCCCCCTGCCCCGGGGCCTATCATTCCTGCATACGGCCATAGCAGGCCCCGTTTGAGGCTTGGACGTGGCGCTTCCCTTATCACGACGGAAACCCCAGACCTTGGCTACCTGGAAAGAACGCCTCACCGGCCAGATGCCGGTCGATCTCGCCCGCGAGATCGACGTCTACGAAGGACAGATCGAGCTCAAGAAACAGGGCAAGATCGAGGACAAGCTGTTTGGCGAAGCGCGGTTGCGCCGCGGTGCCTACGGCCAGCGTTACGACAACGGCCAGCGCCACGATGGCATCACCCACCGCACTCTGCCGTTCCCCAGCAGGGGCACGAAGGGCACGGAGACCGTATGGGATGCGCCGGGGATGCAGCGCATCAAGATCCCCTTCGGCGGCCTGAACCCGAAGCAGATGGATGTGCTGGCCGATGTGGCCGAGGAATACTCGGACGCGATCTGCCACATCACCACGCGGCAGGACGTGCAGCTGCACTACGTCCACATCGAAGACACTCCCGATGTCATGCGCCGGCTGGCGTCCGTCGGTATCACTACGCGGGAGGCCTGCGGTAACTCGGTCCGCAATGTCACCGCCTGCTCGCTCGCCGGTGTCTGCCGCTGCGAGGCTTTCGACACGACGCCCTATGCCAAGGCGATGGCCTACCATCTGCTGGGCCACCCGGATACCCAGGATATGGGGCGCAAGTTCAAGGTCGCCTTCTCCGGGTGCAAGACCAGCAGCTGCGGCCTGACCAACATCCACGATCTGGGCTTCATCGCCAAGACCTGGCAGAGCAACGGGGTCACCCACCGCGGCTTCGAGGTAGTCGTCGGTGGCGGCCTGGGCGCGGTGCCGTACGACGCCAAGCTATTCGAGGCCACCGTACCCGAAGAGGAAATCATGCCGCTGGCGCAGGCGACTTGCCGCGTCTTTGCCCGCCTCGGCGAGAAGCGCAACCGCGGTCGCGCGCGACTGAAATTCCTGATCGAGAAAATCGGCTTCGACGAATTCCGGCGCCTGGTGATCGAGGAACGCAAGGTCCTGCCCCGCGATGCGCGCTGGACCGACTACCTCAAGGATGTCGCTCGCTACGAGGAGAAGCCGGCCAAGGCCGCAGCCAACCTCGACGTGGCCAATCTGGACCCGGCGTTCGCTGCCTGGCGCGCCACCAACGTCTACGCTCAGAGGCAGCCCGGCTACGTCGTCGCCACGGTGACTCTGCCGCTCGGTGACATCACCTCCTGGCAGATGCGCCAGCTCGCTGACGTGGCCCGCAAGTATGTGGGCGACAATGTGCGCAGCACTGTCGAGCAGAACCTGGTGCTGCGGTGGGTTTCCGAAGCCGACTTGCCCGCGCTTTATGCCGAGCTCGCGCGCCTGGATCTCGCCCTGCCGGGTGCAGGCAAGATCGAGGACGTCGTTGCCTGCCCCGGCACCGACACCTGCAAGCTGGGTATCGCCGCCTCGCGCGGGCTGGCAGCCGTGCTGCACGAGAGCCTGGTAGAGCGCCAGCAGAAGGGTGCGATCGATCCGGCCGTGCGCGACCTGCACATCAAGATGTCGGGCTGTTTCAACTCCTGCGGCCAGCATCACCTGGCGGACATCGGCTTCTATGGAGTGTCGCGCAAGATCGGCGGCGCGACCGTGCCGCACTTCCGCGTCCTCATGGGCGGGGAGTGGGAAAACAACGGCGCGACCTACGGCCTGACCATCGGTGCGGTGCCCTCGAAGCGCATTCCCGAGTTCATCGACCACGTCACCCAGAAATATCTGGCCGGGCGCCAGCCGGGCGAGCGCTTCAAGGACTACTGCGCGCGCATCGGCAAGAAGGCCCTCAAAGAGATGGTCGATGCGTTCTCCGCAGTCCCGGCCTACGCCGTGGACCGCACGCTGTACTCCGATTGGCGCGACCCGCGCGAATTCACGATCTCCGACATCACCACCGGTGAGTGTGCCGGAGAGGTCGTCCCGCAGGTCGAGTTCGACCTGCAGGCCGCCGAGCAGCGCAACTTCGAGGCGCAGATCTACCTGGAGCAGAACGAGGTCCGGAAGGCCGACGAGACCGCGTATCAGTCCATGCTCGTCGCGGCTCGGGGACTGGTGCGCACACAGCTGTGGGATCTCCCCGAGGATGCCGACCGGACCGTCGCCGAGTTCAAGACGCGCTTCTACGACACCCAGCTGTTCCAGTCGCCCGATGCCGGCCAGTATGCCGGCGGCAAGTTTGCGCTCTATCTGCTCAACCGCCATGCCGACAAGGAGCGCGTATTCTCGGTCGAGAAGGCACGGCACCTCATCGAGGAGGCGCAGCTGTTCATCGAGGCGGCCTACGGTTACTACCAGCGCATGACCGAGCAGCAGGCCCAGGCGAAGGCGGCGAGCTTCGCGGCGTTCGCGCCGGCTGAGGCGGAAGCGACGACCTGATGGATCTGTACAAGTTCGGTGTCAAGTTCTTCGCGGCGGACGCGCAGAGCGTCGACATCCTCAAGCTCATCCCCGTCTACCATCGCTGGATCCAGCAGAACGCCCTGGATGACCTGCTCATCGACGTGGCCGACTACAGCCACGTGCCGGCCGGCCCGGGGGTGATGCTCATCGCCTACGAGGGCAACTACGCGCTGGATGAGACGGGACACGAGCGTGGCGTCCTCTACTACAGCAAGAACAAGCTCGCGGGAGAGCTGCCCGAACGCCTGGCGCGCGTCGCCGGCAAAGCCCTGAAGGCGGCCCAGCTCATGAGCGCGGACGCAGAACTGGCAGGCGCGCTGAAGGTGCCCGGCAACCGGCTGCAGTTCTTCGCCAACGACCGGCTGGCGGCTCCCAACACGGACGCGGTCTACGGTGAGATCGAGCCGGCACTCAAGACCTTCCTCGACCGCCTCTACGCCGGTGCGCGATACACCCTGACACGCGAAACCGATCCCAAGGAGCGGTTGTCGGTGCGCGTGCAGGCCGAAGGCGAAGTTTCGCTGAATACGCTACTCGCGCGACTGGTCTAACACACCTGCCAGTTACAACACGTGGACCGGGCGCGGGTGGCCTCGCGATGCGCCGCCTAAACAAACATTAATTTGCCGTTAATGACTTGCCTCCAACAACGGGGCTAGCATCGAGTCTGGGATCGTAGCGCGCGCCAGCCACCCGTCCGCCCTTTGAGGAGACAGGACATGCGTACCCACCTCGTCACCCTCGTCGCAACCCTCGGCTTCACCACTTTCGCGGTTGCCTCGGTAGCCGCCGCTGCTCCCGCCGCTGGTGGTGCTGGTGTCTCTGCGGGCGCAGCAAGCTCTGGGGGCAGCTACAGCGGAGGCTCAGGTGGCGGCGGTTCGTACGGGGGTGGAGGCGGCGGAGGTGGCGCGCATGGCGGCGGCGGATACAGCGGCGGCGGTGGCGCACACGGCGGTGGCGGTTACAGCGGTGGAGGGCGCGGCGGTGGTGGGCATTGGAGCGGTGGCGGTTACCGGGGCGGCAGCCATGCGGGTGGCGGACACTGGAGCGGCGGAGGTCACTCCGGTAGCGGTCACTGGAACACTGGCTCCGCTGGTCACGCGGGTAGCAGCCAGGCTGGTGGCAATGGCGCGGCCACCAACGAAGGTCACGTCGACTACGCTCGCGGGAGTTATATCGCGCGAGGTGTGAACGGCGCTCGGGGCGGATACGGCATCGTCGGCTATCAGTCCGCGGGACTGGCTCACGGCGCGGATCACGGCGCGGCTGCACCGCGACAGGAGCACAGCGTCCGGACAGCCTTGGCGCTCGGGCCACGAACAGGAAGCGCTGCCACGGCGATGCGCGCGACGGATCAATTCCATCCGCGCACGGGCCCTCATACGCGGCCCCACGGACCGCATCACTATCGGGCCATCAACTACCCCTACCCCACGGCCAACTTCTGCGAGAGCGGGCCCTGCCAGTACCAGGCGCGGGGCCTGTGGCCTTCGACGGTGTGCAACCCACTGGCCGATGAGAATTCCTACGATCGCATCGGCTGTCCTGAAGCGATCAAGGTGAAGGTGCCGACGCTGCACTGATTGCGACCAGGCGGTGCATTCGCGCCGGCGGACGGATGAATGCTCGTCCTCTCTGTTGCCTCTTTTCATGCGCGGTGATCGGCCTGCTCGCGTGCGCCTGCTCAACACCGGGGACGAGATCGCCTCAGTCGAAGGACTTCGAGGCGGACCTGGCGCAACTCAAGCGGAGCCATCCTGCCTCGCCCGCCGCACTGAGCGTGCAGCTCAACTACGCCGAATTCCTGCTGAGTGGAGCACAAGGTCCTTGCGCTGAGCGCCTCGAGCACGCGCAGGAACAGCTCGGCAGCGTCGACGCCAATCCTGAAGCACGTGTCATGTTTCCCGAGGGGTGGGCCAACGTGGCCGACCTCGAGTATCGCGTGCATCTTGCTCGTGCCGACTGCAGTGGGGTGGATCGCCAGAACGAGCTGCAGGCCGCGGTCGTGGCAGCGCAGCGCGCCGTCGAGCTCTACCGCAACGTATTCGATTACCACTCGATGGTGATCATGCAGTTTGACGCGGCGGTCGCCATGCATCAGCTCGGCGAGGACCCAGCGGCCCTGAAAGCACTCGAGACCGCTCTGGACATGGACCGGGAGTACGGCTTCAGGGACGACGCTCCGGAGAACTACAAGTTGCTTCTCAGCTGGCGAGGCGAGCCTGCCGGCGATGAGGAGGTCGCCGCCCTCATGCGGGACTTCCCGCAGCGCAAGGCCGCCCTGAAATTCGGATGGCGAGCGAACGACGCTCAGGTGTCAGTGGAGAGTCACCGCGAGTGCCTCCAGGACGGCCAGATCGTTCCGAGCAACGCGGCGGCCACATTCGAGCGGCACATCGGGCCGGGAGAAAACGGTGGCTGGAGTGTCTCGTATTCCAGTCGCCTGAGTCGCTATGAGCCCGGAGTCTGGCCGGCGATGCAGGGATCGCAGGCGCCTGCGATGGTGTTTGCTCCTGCTCTGCTTCCCGGAGCGGGCTTCAAGGTGAGCGCCATCGGCGAGTTCGAGAGTGTCACGGACTCCGCATCCTTCGCGGCACAGCTCGCTACCAGCACGGAGAAACTCATCCGCGCGGCTGCACCTGCCGGCGATCGAGCGACCATACTCACGAACGAAGCGATCGACACGACCACATCCTTCTTTACACCAGGAATGCTCGAGGCGGCGGCGGCCGAGAACTACCAGCTCGAGACCGCGATGTGGATCGGTGCGACGCTCGACCAGGGTGTCTGGTACCAGGTTGACGCGCCTCTGTCAGTTGCAGGCATGCCGCGAGTCGTGGTCCAGAATCGGATCGAATTCGCCTTCACGCGCAGGGTGCCGTGCACGGCGCAGGCAACCGAGAGGACCTGCGTGGAGATCGTGATTCGCGCCACGCCCGACAAAGAAGCGCTCGAGCGTGTAATGGCCGACTTCATCGGCCCGGACGACGAGTCCCGGATCGCCGACTATGCGTCCTCGAGCCAGGCGCGCATCGTTACCGATCCCGCCACCCTGCTTGCGTATGCTCGCGAGCAGCGAGTCTATTGGTACGCCTCGCTCGGCAGGGGGAGGACGATCCTCCAGTCAGAGCATCTCGTGTCTCGCACAACCTACGCCACTGATTAGCTGCGTGGGGCTCGCGCGCGGCCCAGTCCCGCCACTTATGGAAAAATGGGGCGGACGCGGACGGGTCATTCACTATTGGATGCGGCAGTGCCGCACGCGCTAGGATCGCACCCCGGCGGCGCGGCCGCCCGGCAAGGAACTCGAGTCGCACAACCGAAGACCAATGCTTTCATGAAGCTTCCCAGCCCGTCAGCCCTCCTTCGCAAGCCCCGCACCGGCGAGGCCCGGCGCGCGTGGCTGCACTGGATGCCCAGGGGCGTTGCGATCCTCGGCTCTGCGATCGTGGCGGGCTGCGCGGTCGGCCCGAACTTCAAGAAGCCTGCGGCGCCGGAAATCACCAGCTATGCCGCCCAACCGGCGGCGACCACTGCGAGCACTCCAGGGGTCGCGGGCGGGGAGGCCCAGCGTTTCAGCCGCGGCGGCGACATTTCCGCGGACTGGTGGACGCTGTTTCATTCGGCGCCGCTCAACGAGCTGATCGAACAGTCCCTTACAAAGAATCCCGATCTCGAGGCTGCGCAGGCCGCTTTATCCGTGGCGCGGGAAGGGGTGCTCGCGCAGCGGGGTGTCTACTTTCCCAGTGTGTCGGCGGACTTCTCCGCCAACCGTACGCAACAGTCCGGGTCGCTTGCGCCGACGCCGGCGAACAATGCCCAGCAGTTCAACCTATTCACGCCGGAGGTGAACGTCTCCTACGTCGCGGACGTGTTCGGACTGAATCGCCGCACGGTGGAGTCGCTGCAAGCACAAGCGGAAGCGGTGCGCTTTCAGATGATCGCCACCTACAACACGCTGACGGCGAACGTGGTGGTCACCGCCATCCAGCAGGGCTCGGTGCAGCAGCAGATCGAAGCGACGCACGAGCTCATCGACGCCGAGACCCACGTTCTGGAGATCCTGCGCTACCAGTTTTCCAAGGGATACGCCAATGGGCTGGACGTCGCCGCACAGGAATCGCAGCTCGCGCAGGCCGCTGCCACGCTGCCCCCGCTGCAGAAGCAGGCCGCACAGCTGCATGACCTGATGGCAACCCTCGCCGGTGAGTTTCCCAGCCAGGGCCCGGCGGGCCCTTTCGAGCTGAAGAGCCTGCAGCTTCCGCAGGATCTGCCGCTGAGCGTGCCCGCCGACCTCGTGACGCAGCGTCCGGATGTGCGCCAGGCCGAAGCGGCCCTGCATGACGCCAGTGCCAAGATCGGCATCTCGGTAGCGAATCGCCTCCCCAACATCACCCTGACCGCCAGCACCGGCAGCACGGCGCTGGCGTTGGATCAGCTGTTCACCTCGGGGACGGGCTTCTGGTCGGTCGGTGCGGACCTGACGGCGCCGCTCCTGCAGGGGGGAACTCTGCTCCACCAGGAGCGCGCCGCGAAAGCCGCCTACGTGCAGGCCGCCGCGCAATACCGCAGTACGGTCCTGACAGCCTGCGCGAATGTGGCCGACACGCTGGCGGCGCTTGCCCAGGACGCCGAAGGGCTGAAGGCCGCTGCCACTGCCTCGGATGCGGCAAAAACCACGCTGGATCTCGCCCAGCGCCAGTATAAGGACGGGTACGCGGGTTACCTCGCACTGCTCAGCGCCGAGCAAGCCTATCAGCAGGCGCGCATCACTCTCGTGCAGGCCCAAGCCAGCCGCTATGCCGACACGGCAGCGCTGTTTCAGGCCCTGGGCGGGGGCTGGTGGCACCGGCAGGATCTCACTGCGGACGAACATCGCAAATAACGCGGCGCGCTCGCAGCAGCAGCCGGCACGCTGCTTACCAAGACTTCTTCCCCATGCAATCGCGGCAGTCGCCGCAGTCCTTGCTTTCGGCGGCTGCAGCTCCAAGGTGGACAACAACCCGGCAACGGTGACCGCCACCAATCCGCGACTCACGGATGCGCAGCGCAAGAACATTCAGCTGTACACCGTCGCTCCGTCGCGCTTTCGCCGCACCGTGGAAACGACAGCCGCCGTCGACTTCGACAACGACCAGGCTACCAGCGTGCTGGCCCCCTTCTCCGGACCGGTGTCGCGCACGCTCGTCTCAATCGGTGACGAGGTGACCAAGGGGCAGGCGCTCGCGACCGTGGATTCGCCTGACTTCGCAACAGCCATCAGTACGTATCAGAAGGCCATCGCGACTGCGCGCACCAACCGGCGGCTCGCCGACCTGGACAAAGACCTGGTGCAGCACAACGGTGTCTCGCAGCGGGAATACGAGCAGGCGCAGACCGACGCCTCCAACGCCGAAGCCGATCGCGATGCGGCGCTCAGGGCACTGGTCTCGCTGAACGTTCCGCAGGAAACCATCGACGCCATTCGCGAAGGGCGGCCGACGTCAACACCGGCAGGCGTCATTCGCTCACCCGTCGCCGGAACGGTGGTGGAGAAGCTCGTCACGCCCGGACAGCTGCTGGAGGCAGGAACCACACCCTGCTTTACCGTGGCCAACCTGTCGCGTGTGTGGGTGATGGCGCAGCTGTTCGGCGCGGACCTCGCCGCAGTGAGCGTCGGTGATCCGGCAGAAGTGATCACCGGGGTCGATGCCAACAGCTTTCCGGGCAAGGTGGACAAGATCTCGGCCTTGGTGGACCCCAACACTCGGGCCGTGGCCGTGCGGGTGGTCGTCGATAACCCGCAGCACTCGCTGCGCAAGCAGATGTACGTGCGGGTGCTGATCCATTCCCACAACCAGAGCACCGGGCTGCTGATTCCGATCTCGGCAGTGTTGCGCGACGATGAGAATCTGCCATTCGTCTATGTTGCCCAGGCCGACGGCAGCTTCGCGCGGCGGCAGATCACTCTGGGCTCGCGAGTGGCGGATCAATACGAGATTCCCGCGGGCCTGCGCGCCGGCGACCAGATCGTGGTGTCCGGCGGGCTCTTCGTGCAGTTCATGCAAAGCCAATGAGTGCGACGCCGCCGCCCGCGGCACCGGCGCCGCGCAGCGGTTCGATCATCAATCGCATCGTCGCCTCCTCGCTGCGACAGCGATTTCTGGTGGTCCTGATGACCCTCGTGCTGATCGGCGCCGGCGCACGCTCCCTGAACCGCTTGCCGGTGGATGCCTATCCGGATCTGTCTCCGCCGATGGTGGAAGTCATCACCCAGTGGCCCGGACACGCCGCCGAAGAAGTCGAACGGCTGATCACCGTCCCCACCGAGCGCCAGATGAATGGCCTGCCGCGGCTGACCACCAGCCGCTCGATCTCCCTCTACGGACTGTCGGATGTGATCCTGACATTCCAGAACGGCACGGACGACTACTTCGCGCGGCAGCAGGTGTTCAACCGCGTGGGCGAAGTGACCCTGCCGAGCGGTGTCACGCCCAGCCTGTCACCGCTGTCACCCCCCTCCGGCCTGATCTACCGCTATGTGCTGGAGAGCACGGACCGCTCGCCGATGGAGCTGAAGACCTTCGAGGACTGGATCATCGAGCCGCAATACCGGTCCGTGCCGGGCGTCGCCGATGACTCCGGCTTCGGCGGCGGCAGCATGCAGTACCAGGTGCTGCTGGATCCCGCCCGCGTCGCCTCCGTCGGCCTGTCGGTGCAGCAGGTCGAATCCGCGCTGACGGCCAACAACGGCAATGCCGGCGGCGGCTTCTACTCACAGGGCGGCCAGTTCTACTACGTGCGCGGCCTGGGTCGCCTCAAAACGGTCGAGGACATCGGCAACGTCGTGGTGGCGGTGCACGATGGCACCCCAGTACTGGTCAAGGACGTCGGCCGTGTCCTCATCGGCATCGCCCCCCGCCTGGGTGAGTTCGGTTACATGGATAAGGATGACGCCGTCGAGGGGGTCATCCTGCTGCGCACGGGGGAGAAGACGCAGGACGTCCTGAAGGGCGTGGAAGCGAAGACCCGCGAGCTCAACGACACCGTTCTGCCGAAGGATGTGAAGATTCATCCCTTCTACGACCGCAGCGACCTGGTGGACCTCACCAAGGAGGTCGTCGAACGCAACCTGGTGCGCGGCATGTTGCTGGTCGTGGCCGTACTGATCTTCTTCCTGTACGACTTCCGCGCCGGCCTGATCGTCGCCGCCAGCATCCCGCTGGCCCTGCTGTTCGCCTTCATCTGCCTGGATCTGCAGAACGCCTCGGCCAACCTGCT
>Ga0157369_10010873_pt1 | contig 10366 bp, 12 predicted proteins | sample C25metaG_FD_113461 | JGI IMG/M metagenome (GOLD analysis project Ga0157369, IMG submission 113461) | Corn rhizosphere microbial communities from Kellogg Biological Station, Michigan, USA - C2-5 metaG | ecosystem: Host-associated > Plants > Roots > Rhizosphere > Soil | place: USA: Michigan...
GATCTGCCTGCGCGCGCGCTCGAACCCGCACTACCCGCTCGGCTACTGGGGGAACGAGGAGGCGGGCGCCGAGGTGTTCGGCGGCGACTGGTTCCACACGAAGGACGCGGCCGTCCAGGACGAGGACGGCTACTACTGGTACGTCGGGCGCGCCGACGACGTGATCATCGCCGCCGGCTACCGCATCGGCCCCTTCGAGGTGGAGAGCGCCTGCCTCGAGCACCCCTCCGTCCGCGAGGCCGCGGTCGTGGCCTCGCCCGACGAGCTGCGCGGCAACGTCGTCAAGGCGTTCATCGTGCTCGCCTCGGGCTTCGAGCCCACCGACGATCTCGCCGACGAGATCAAGGCGTTCGTCCGTAACCGCCTCTCCGCGTACGCGTACCCGCGCCGCATCGAGTTCGTCGCCGACCTGCCGAAGACGCTCACGGGCAAGATCCGCCGCATCGAGCTGCGACAGCGCGAGCTGGACAACGCCGCGCGGAGTTGACCTCGAAGCCGCCGTCGTCGAAGCTTTCGCTCGATGACCGTTCTCGTCGTCGGAGCGACCGGGTTCCTCGGGAGCGAGATCGCTCGCCGGATCGCCGAGCAGGGGCTGCCGTTGCGCACGTGCACGTCGCGGGGGAGCGGTTGAGCTACCACGACGTGATCTCCGCCTTCGAGGAGGTGACCGGCCGCGCTCTCGCAGTCCAGCACGTGCCGGCGGAGGCGCTCGCGGGGCAGCGCGACGGGTCGTCGGACGAGCGCGAGCAGTCGTTCGCGGGCCTGATGCTGGGCGTCGCCGCCGGCTCGCCGCCGAACGACGGCCAGGCCTGGCTGCGCCGTCTCGGGGTCGAGCGGCCCGTCACCGTCCGCGACGTGGCCGCCCGCGCCTGAATGCAGATCGGCAAGGCGGGCGATCCCGTCACGCGCATCGGCCACGCCTCGCCCGACCGGGTCGAGGTGCGCGGACGCGATCTCGGTGGCGACCTGATGGGCCGGCTCACCTTCACCGAGCTCTTCCACCTGCTGCTGACCGGCCGCGAGCCGAGCGACGACGAGCGGTTCTTCCTCGATCTGCTGCTCGTCTCGATCGCCGAGCACGGGCTGATGCCGAGCATCGTCGCTGCGCGGATGACGCTCGCGGCGGATCCCGGGTCGCTGCAGGGCGCCGTCGCCGCCGGGATTCTCGGCGCCGGGCCCGTGATCCTCGGCGCGGCGGAGGAGTGCGCACTGCTGCTCGCGGCGATGCGTGCCGAGAGCAAGGAGCCGCTGCAGGCGGCGCGGGAGATCCACACCGCCGGGCGCAGGGTGCCCGGCTTCGGGCACCCGCTGCACCGTCCCGTCGATCCGCGCGCGGAGCGGATCCTCGAGCTCGCCGACGCACGCGGAGTCAGCGGCCCGCACGTCGCACTCGCACGAGCCCTGAGGGACGCAGTCGCGGAGACGTGGGGCAAGCCGCTGACGCTCAACGTCTCGCTGCCGATCGCGGCGGTGATGCTCGACCTCGGCTACTCGCCTGCACACGTGAAGGCGGTGCCGATCCTCGCACGCACCGCGAGCCTGCTCGCGCATCTCGCCGAGGAGCAGGAGAACCCGATCGGCTTCCTGCTCGCTGCGAAGGCGGAGGAAGCGGTCGAGTACCGGGATGACTGACGCCGAGCGGCTCCCCTGGGCCGAGCAGCTCGCGCTCGACGACGCGAGCTTCCGCGAGCAGCTCGCCTACCTGCTCGAGCGGTCGTCGTTCTACCGCGAGAAGCTCGCCGGCCACGACGCGAGCGTCGGGCTGGACGAGATCGCGCGCCTGCCGCTCACCGAGAAGGCCGAGGTGAAGGCGACCTGCACGCGGGCGAGCCCGTTCGGCGCGCACCTCTGCGTCGAGCCGTCCGAGCTCGTCCGCATCTACTCGACGAGCGGCACGACGGGCACGCCGACCTACATCCCGCTCACCGAGAGCGACCTCGACAACTGGGTGACCGGCTCCGCACGCAGCTACGGAGCATCCGGGCTCGCCCGCGGCGAGTGCGTCCTCACGACCTACAACGCCGGTCCGTTCGTCGCCGGCGCCGCGCTCGACGCCTTCGTCCGGATCGGCGTCTGCCACATTCCGGTCGGAACGGGCTCGAGCGAGCGCGCGTTGCTCGCGATCGAGCAGCTACAGCCCGACGCGGTCGTGCTGACGCCGTCCTACGCGGCGTACCTGCTCGAGCTGGGCGACCTGCGCGATTCGAGCGTCCGGCGCGTCCTCGTCGCCGGCGAGCCCGGCGGCGGCGAGCCCGCGTTCCGGGCGGCGCTCGAGGAGGGGTGGGGGGCCCGCGTCACGGAGGCGATGGGGATCGGCGACGTCGGTCCGTCGCTCTGGGGCGAGTGCGAGGAACAGGCGGGAATGCACCTCGGCGCGCGCGGCTTCGTCCACGCCGAGCTGGTCGATCCGGAGACGGGCGAGGCGCGCGAGCTGCGCGACGGCGCGACCGGCGAGCTCGTCCTCACGCACCTGCGCCACCGCGCTGCGCCGCTCCTGCGGTTTCGCACGGGCGACCACGTGGAGATCCGGACGGGCCCTTGCGCGTGCGGCCGCACGGCGCCGCGCGTCCGCTGCATCGGCCGCACCGACGAGATGCTGATCGTCCGCGGCGTCAACGTCTTCCCGTCGGCGGTTCGCGAGGTCGTGGGCGGGTTCGCCCCCGAGGTCAGCGGGCGCATCCTCGTGAGGCCGCGCGGAGCCGGCGTGAAGCAGGAGCCGCCGCTCCCCGTCTCGGTCGAGCTGGCGCGCGACGCCGAGCCGGACGCCGGCCTCGCCGCGACGATCCGGGCGCGCGTGCGTGATGTCCTCGTCGTTCAGACCGACATCGAGCTCGTGCCGTGGGGCAGCTTGCAACGAAGCGAGTACAAGTCCACACTGGTGGCCCGGTGATGCGGAAGCTCCAGAGCCAGGGCGTCCACCACATCACCATCGTCGGTGCAGGACGCCAGACCTCGATCGACTTCTGGGAGGGCCTGCTCGGCATGCCGTTCGTCTTCGAGCAGCCGAACCTCGACAACGAGTCGGAGAGCCACCTCTACTTCGACCCGGGCGACGGGCGGCTGATCACCGTGTTCACGAACGAGGATCGCGACGCCGACGCGACGCGCACTCCCACCGATCCGGGCTGCGTGCACCACATCGCGTTCTCCCTCTCGCAGGCGACGTTCCACCAGGCGGTCGAGCGGCTCGACGAACGCGGCATCCGCCACAGCGGCGTCAAGGATCGCGGCTTCATGGACTCGATCTACTTCGAGGACCCGCTCGGCCTCCTGATCGAGCTCGCGTCGTACCGGTTCGAGCCGCCGTTCGGCTACACGCACGCTGACGTGCTGCTCGAGGCGCACAAGCTCCGGGTCGAGCGCGAGGACTACAACATCGCGCAAGAGCACCTCGCGGACGCCATCGAGACGCTCGTCGCCCGGTCGCGCCCCTCGCTCTCGGACGACCGATCCGCGAAGGACGCTTACCAGTAGGAAACGGCCTAGAGCCCGAGCTGGTCGAGCTCGTCGCGGACGATCTCCATCCCGGCCGACGCCTTCGGGAAGCCGACGTAGACGCCGAGCAGCGTCACGAGCGCCTCCAGCTCGTCGCGGTTCGAGCCGTGCTCGACCGCCCACCGCACGTGGCCGCGGAGCCGGCTCTCGACGCCGCCCTGCGTCACGAGCGAGGCGACGACGACGAGGCTCCGGTCGCGTAGCGAGAGCGCGTCGTCCGGCCAGGCGCCGCCTGCGGCGGTGATCGCCTCGCGCCCGAACCGCTCCCCGAAGCGCTCGGCGAACCATTGCGGGACCTCGCTCTTCTCGATCCCGAACTGGCTGGCGTACGCCTCGAGGCCGCGTTGCCAACGGTCGTTCTCGCTCTGCTCCTCCACACATCGAGCATCGCAGATAATCGGCAGCGACAGCGACGTCGTCAAAGGAGACCAACACGTGAGCGAGGAAGCGCCGAACCTGCCGGCACCGGATGTCGACCCGAGCCGCATCGAGGAGCTGGCCGAAGGCGTCTGGGTGATCCCGGACCGACGTGTGCCGCTCGTCCCGAACATCGGCATCGTCGCCGGAGACGACACGGTGCTCGTCGTCGACAGCGGCATGGGGCCGCGAAACGGCGCCCGGGTGCTCGAGGCGGCGCGCGCGAAGGCCGGCGACCGGCGGCTGATCCTGACGACGACGCATTTCCACCCCGAGCACGGGTTCGGCGCGCAGGCGTTCCGGGGCGCGGCGCACATGATCTACAACGACGCGCAGCTCGGCGAGCTCCGCGACAAGGGGCAGGGGTACCTCGAGATGTTCCGCACGTTCGCCCCGACGGTCGCCGAGGCGCTCGAGGGCGTCGAGCTCGTCGAGCCCGACGAGGTCTACGAGGGCGGCGAGCACACGCTCGACCTCGGGGGGCGCACGGTTCGGCTCCTGACCTGGGGGCTCGCACACACCCGCAGCGACCAGGTCGTCTGGCTCGCCGACGAGCGGATCCTCTTCACGGGCGACCTCGTCGAGGAGCGGATCTTCCCCATCTATCCGTACTTCCCGCCGGAGGACGCCGACGTCGACGGCAGCGCGTGGATCGAGGTCCTCCGCCGCCTCGAAGCGCTCGCGCCGGCGCGGGTCGTTCCTGGTCACGGCGACGTCGGCGGAGTCGACGTGATCACCACGGCGCGCGAGTACCACGAACGGGTCCGCGAGGCGACGTTCCGTCTCGCCGACGACGGCGTCTCCGAGGACGACGCGGTGGCGCAGCTCGAGCCCGAGATCCACGCCCGCTACGCCGGGTGGGAACAGCCCGAATGGGTCGCGTTCGCCGTCCGTTGCTTCCACGCCGCGCGGGCGCGCGCCGCGGTTGACACCAATCCGTGATCTGTGATCGTATTTGATCAAATCCCGCGCAGCGGGCCCGGCCGTCGCAGTCGGTCAAATGACCCAAGGAGGATCAAGGTGACCAGACGTCTCAGCCGTGGCGGCCTCGCAGGCGCCGCGGTGTGCATTGTCCTCTCGGCCGGCGTCACAGCCGCGGTCGCGGCACGCTCGGCCTCGAACCCGATTCCGAAGGGCTACACGGGCGTCGAGGCGAAGCTGCCGACGCAGTATCCGGCGCCCGTGAAGAAGGGGCGACCCTGCAAGATCGGGTTCCAGAACCCGATCGCGGCCAACGAGTTCCTGAGCTACCTGCAGAAGGCCGTCGTCGCGCAGGGCAAGGCGTACGGCTGCAAGGTGATCACGCTCGACGACGCCCTGAGCCCCGACAAGCAGGTCTCCAACATGCAGCAGCTGCTCGCGCAGAAGGTCGCCGCGATCATCTTCTACCCGCTCGATCCGAAGGCGACGATCCCGGTGCTGAAGCAGGCGCAGAAGCAGAAGGTGCCGGTGATCGCGATCGACGCGAGCTTCGGCAACACGAAGCCGGTGCCGCTGATCACCACCCAGGTCTGGCAGGGCCGCGACATCCAGGCGTTCCTGCAGGCGCAGGTGCTGGCGAAGGTCAAGCCGAACGCACAGCTCGGGCTGATCGGGATCGGCATCCCCGTGCCGGCGATCAAGTACCTGAACCAGCGTGAGGCGTACTGGGCCAAGAAGGTCGGCAAGGCGACGATCGTCGGCAGCCAGGACAACCCCTCCGACGACGTCACCGGCGGTGAGAAGGCCGCCAACGCGCTGCTCCAGCAGGGCAGCAGCATCGACGCCGTGCTCGGGTACAACGACCCGTCGGCGCTCGGGGCCGTGATCGCCGCGCGCGGCGCCGGCCGGACGCTGACGATCATCGGCATCAACGGCACGAGCGACGGCATCGCCGGCGTGAAGAGCGGCACGCTCGCCGCGACGGTGCAGGTCGACCCGATCGGCATCGGCTCGCAGGCCGCGCGCGCCGCGTACAGCCTCATCACGAAGCAGCATCTGCCGCTCGCCCGGATCGTGATCCGGCCGGGCCGGCTCGTGACCAAGGCCAACGTCGGCTCGCTCCCGAGCTGGGACGCGGAGCTCAAGCGCGTCAAGTAGACGCCACGTCGAAGCGCGGAGCGGGGCGGCGGCACGCCGTCCCGCCCCGCGCATGACGGTCTGCGCCAGGTGACGGACAGCCTGCTCCTCGAAGCCGAGGGCCTGTACAAGCGATACGGCGGCGTTCGCGCGCTGAGCGGGGCGAGCCTCGCCGTACGCGCGGGCGAGGTGCACGCCCTCGTCGGCGAGAACGGCTCCGGCAAGTCGACCCTGCTGAAGATCATCTCGGGCCTGCTGCGCCCCGACGCCGGCTCGATCTCGCTCGCGGGCGAGCACGTCGACTTCCGAAGCCCGACCGACGCGCTCCGCCACGGGATCGCGACCGTCACGCAGGAGACGACCCTCGCGCCCGACCTGTCAGTGGCCGAGAACGTCTTCCTCGGACACCGCATGGCCCGCCGCGCCGGCGTCATCGACTGGGGTGCGACGCGGCGCACGGCGCTCACCGCGCTCAGACGGCTCGGGCTCGAGCTCGACCCGTCGCTCCCCGTCCGCAGGCTCCGCACCGACCAGCGGCAGATGGTCGAGATCGCCCGTGCTCTCTCGATGGACGCACGCGTTCTCATCCTCGACGAGCCCACGAGCTCGCTCACCGAAGACGAGGTCGACTCGCTCTTCCGCGCAGTCCGCGCGCTGCGCGAGCAGGGCGTCGCGACCATCTTCGTCTCGCATCGCCTGAAGGAGGTCTACGAGCTCGCCGACCACATCACCGTGCTGCGGGACGGGGAGACCGTCGGCAGCGGGCCGGCAAACGCGATCGACCGCTCGAAGCTGATCCAGCTGATGGTCGGCCGCGACCTCGTCGAGGCTCTCCCTTCGGCGGCCGCCGACACCGGCAACCCGGCAGCGCTCCGCGTCCGCGGGCTGAGCCTCGACGGTGCACTCGACGACGTCGACCTCGACGTTGCGCCCGGTGAGATCGTCGGCCTCGCCGGCCTCCTCGGCGCCGGGCGAAGCGAGCTCCTCGAGGCGCTCTTCGGCCTCCGGCGGCCGGGCGCAGGGACGATCGAGGTCCACGGGGAGGAGGCGCGCCTTCGCTCGCCGCGCGACGCGATCCGCTGCGGGCTCGCGCTCGTCCCGGCCGACCGGAAGCTGCAGGGGCTCGTGCTGCGGATGACCGTGCGCGAGAACCTCGTGATGGCCGCGACCTCCTCGACCGCACGCGTCCTGCCGCCGCGCACCTCGACCGAGCTGCCGCTCGTCAGCGGTGCGATCGAGTCGATGCAGATCCGGGCCCAGTCGCCGCGCGCGGCCGTCGGCACGCTCTCCGGCGGCAACCAGCAGAAGGTCGTGCTCGGCAAGTGGCTCGCGACGAAGCCGCGCGTGCTGATGCTCGACGAGCCGACGCGGGGCGTCGACGTCGGCGCGAAGGCCGAGATCTACCGGCTCCTCTTCGACGCCGCCGAGGCGGGCGTCGCGATCCTCGTCTCGTCGTCCGAGAACCCGGAGCTCCTCACACTCTGCGATCGTGTGGTCGTGCTGTTCCGCGGCAGGATCTCGGCCACGCTCGCGCGCGACGAGGCGACCGAGGCGCGGATCGCGCATTTCGCCGGAGGGCACGCGTGAGCGCCGAGGCGACGCCCGGCACCCGGGCACGGGTCTCCTCCGGCGCCGCCGAGGCCTGGACGGCCGCGAGCCGGTTCGCCGTCGTCGCGCTGATGCTGCTCGTCATCTTCGTCGTCTTCTCGGTCACGCAGGCGGACTTCCTGACGAGCTCGAACATCCAGAACCTGCTCTCGAGCGTCTCGATCCTGTTCGTCATCTCGATCGGCATGACGTTCGTCGTGCTGACGGGCGGAATCGACCTCTCGGTCGGCTCGCTGCTCGCGCTCTCCGGCCTCGTCCTCTCCAAGCTCTTCAACGGCGTCGGCCTGCCGATCGTCCTCGCCGTGCTGGTCACGATCGCCGCCGGCGCGCTGATCGGCGGCTTCGTGAACGGCGTGCTGATCGGCCGCGTCGGCCTGTCGTTCTTCGTCGTGACTCTCGGGACGCTCTCTCTCTACCGCGGCATCGTGAACATCTGGTCAGGTACGAAGACGACGTACATCAACTCCTCGTTGATGAACGACATCGGCTTTCGCCACGTCCTCGGGCTCCCGGTCCCGATCTGGATCATGATCGTGGTGTATCTCGTCGCGTTCGTCGTGCTGCGCTGGACCTACTTCGGGCGGGACGTCTACGCCGTCGGCGGCAACATCGAGGCCGCGCGCCTCTCCGGGATCAACGTCCCGCGGACGCTGATGCTCGTCTACGCAATCGCCGGCCTCGCGGCGGCGATCGGCGGGATCGTCCAGGCGGCGAGGCTCGGCGCCTCGAGCCCGCTCGTCGGCGACTCGACGCCGCTCGACGCGGCGGCGGCCGTCCTCCTCGGCGGCACGAGCTTCCTCGGCGGCGTCGGCGGTGTCACCGGCACGGCTGCGGCGGTCCTGTTCATCGGCACGCTCCAGAACGGTCTGTCGATCGCGGGCGTCTCGAGCTTCTGGCAGCAGGTCGTGACCGGCGCGATCCTGATCGTCGCGATCTCGATCGACCGGATCCAGCGGGACCCCGGCCGGTTCCGGCGTGTCGTCGCGGGCGGCGGGCACGGGCCGACCTCGACCTCGGAGCCGGACGGCGAGGAGACATGACGCCGCACCGGATCGTCAACCCGGATTCGCTGGCGCCGCCGTCCGGCTACGCGCATGCGGTCGTGGCCGCGCCCGGCCGCTGCGTGTACCTCGGCGGCCAGATCGCGGCCGGCCCGGACGGGGTCTGCCGCGGCGAGACGCTCCTCGAGCAGTTCGGCCGCGCGCTCGACAACGTCGTCACGGCGCTCGAGGCGGCGGGTGCGGCGCCCACGGACGTCGTGTCGCTGCAGATCTTCGTCACCGACGTCGGCGAGTACCGGCGGTCGGCTCGCGCGCTCGGCGAGGAGTACCGCTCCCGGTTCGGGCGGCACTATCCGGCCGTCGCGCTCGTTGGGGTCACCGAGCTCTTCGACCCGGCCGCCCTGGTCGAGCTCGTCGCGATCGCCGTCGTGGCGGAGGAGACGCCGTGACACTCGACGAGACACTCGGGTTCGAGCTCGTGACGCTCGACGAGGCTTCGGCGCACGCGCGCGTCGATATCGACGAGCGGCATCTCCAACCGCTCGGCGTCGTGCACGGCGGCGTCTATGCCGCGCTCGCGGAGTCGCTCGCCTCGCATGCGACCGCCCGGGCCGTGGGGCCGTCGGGCCTCGTCGCGCTCGGACTCTCGAACGACACGAGCTTCTTCCGCCCGATCTCCTCCGGGACGATCCGGGCCGACGCCGAGCGCCTGCATCGCGGTCGCACGACGTGGGTGTGGGACGTGCGGCTGACCGACGACGACGGTCGCCTCTGCGCGTCCTCGCGCGTCACGGTGGCGGTGAGGCCGCGGTGACCGGCTCGCCCTACTTCGCCGACCTCGCGTACCCACGCCTCCAGGAGATCCTCGACGGGCCGCGCACGCCGGTGCTGTTCTTCCCGGTCGGCTCGACCGAGCCGCACGGTCCGCACTCGCCGCTCGCCACCGACCCGCTCATCTCGATCGGGATCTGCGAGCGCGTCGCGCAGGCGCTCGCCGACGACCCGGATTTGATCCCGCTCATCCTCCCGACGCTGTCGTACGCCGTGACCCGCTACACCGCCGGCTTCGCCGGCGCGATTCACGTGAACGAGGAGACGCTGCACGCGATGATCGTCGACGTCTGCGCCTCGCTCGCCGGGCAGGGGTTCCGGCACGTCGTGATCGTCAACAACCATTTCGAGCCGGAGCACGTGCAGACGCTGCACCGCAGCATCGACACGCTCGCAGCGAAGGACGTGCACGTCGGCTACCTCGACCTGACGAGACGGGAACGCGCGCAGCGGTTGACGGAGGAGTTCAAGCGCGGCGAGTGTCACGCGGGACGCTACGAGACGTCGCTCGTGCTCGCACAGTCGCCGGAGCTCGTCGACCGGGCGGCGATGGCGTCGCTGCCGGAGGTGCCGATCAGCCTGCCGAAGGTGATCGCCGCCGGCCTGAAGGACTTCCGCGAGATGGGCCTCGTCGACGCCTACTGCGGCGCGCCCGCCGAGGCGACGGCGGCGGAAGGGGAGGAGGCGTACGCGACGCTCGTCGAGATGACGATCGAGATCGCACGCGCGCTCGTCGCCGGCACCGGCGGCCGCGACGTCTCGGGGCTGTTCGGGCGTGTCTGAGCGAGAGGAGCGAATCCGTTGGCAGTAGCGACCGACGTCGATCCCGTCACGTTCGAGATCATCCGCCACAAGCTCTACAGCATCATGGACGAGGCGATCATCGCGCTCGAGAACGTCTCGGGATCGCCGATCACGAACGAGGGTCACGACCTGATGGCGTCGCTCTACAAGGC
>Ga0157369_10010875_pt1 | contig 10365 bp, 7 predicted proteins | sample C25metaG_FD_113461 | JGI IMG/M metagenome (GOLD analysis project Ga0157369, IMG submission 113461) | Corn rhizosphere microbial communities from Kellogg Biological Station, Michigan, USA - C2-5 metaG | ecosystem: Host-associated > Plants > Roots > Rhizosphere > Soil | place: USA: Michigan...
GAGGCCGCCGCCGCCGGCGCCCTGGGCGTCCGCCTGGGCGGGCGCAACGACTACGGCGGGCGGGTGGAGGACCGCCCGATCCTCGGCGCGGTGGGGCGGGGCCCGGGAGGGAAGCCGCCGCGTGCCCGCGACATTGGCCGCGCCATCCGCCTCAGCCGGGCGGTCACGATGGCCGCGGCGGTGACCTGCGCGGTGTCCGCCGTCGCGCTCCGGTCGGCCCGGCGCGGGGGTACTACCCTCTAGCTGTGGACGAGTTGACCTACCGGGTCGCGGTACCGGATTCCCCCGCGCGCGTGACCACCGGCCGGCGGGTGCTGGTGCTTGGCGGCGGCCGCTCCGGCAAATCACGCTTCGCGGAGGACTACCTTGGGTCAGCCAGGCCGGTGACCTACGTGGCGACCGCGCCGGATTACCCCGGTGACGCCGAGTGGGCCGACCGCGTCCGCCAGCACCGCGTCCGCCGCCCCGCCAACTGGTCCACCGTGGAGACCAGCGACCCAGCCACGGTCTTGGACCAAGCCGGCGACGGTGCCCCCATCCTCGTCGACAGCATCACGACGTGGCTGTCACGGGTGATGGACGACTGCGACGGCTGGAAGGACGAGCTTCCCGCGCAGGCCGGCAAGCGGCTGTCCGCCGCCCTGGACGCGCTGGCGGGCGCGTGGGCGCACACCAGCGCCTTGGTGGTCGCGGTCAGCGATGAGGTCGGCAGCGGGATCGTCCCGGAGTCGGTTCCGGTGCGCCGTTTCCGCGACGCGCTGGGGGACCTGAACCAGCGGCTCGCGGCCGCCTCGGATGAGGTCTGGCTGGTCACCGCGGGGATACCGCTGCGCTTGCGATGAGGCGCTTCGCGATAAAAGCCTCGATAGCGTCCGCGCGGCGCTCAGCGAGCCTGTTCACTATCCTGCCCGTCCGCGCCGACGGGGCCGCCTTGCGGCCCGGCGACGGCGTGGCCGCCCTGCTGTGGCTGCCGGCCATCGGGGCGCTCCTGGGCGCGGTCGCCGGGCTCCCCGCCGGGGCGATCCGGCAGTGGGCGCCGCACGCGGCACCGCTGGGCGCGGTGCTCGCCGTCGCCGCGCTCGCGGTGCTCACCCGCTGCCTGCACCTGGACGGGCTGGCTGACACCGCGGACGGGCTGGGCAGCCGCGCGCCCGCCGACCAGGCGCTGGAGATCATGCGCAAGTCCGACATCGGCCCATTCGGGGTCGTCACCCTCATCATCGTGATGGGGGCCGACGTGGCAGCGGCCGGTTCCGTTGCGGGGAATGCCTGGTCGCCGGCCTTGATCCTGGCGGTCGCGGCGGCGACCGGGCGGGTGGCGGCGGTGCACGCCGCGGTCCGCGGGGTGCGGTCGGCCCGGTCGAGCGGCTTCGGGGCGCTGGTCGCCGACGGCGTTCCGGTGCCGGCCGTGCTCGCGTGGACGGCCGGGGTGCTGGCGCTCGGCGCGCTGCTGGCCCTGGCCGCCGGGATTCCGGCGGGCTGGGTGCTCGGCCCGCAAGTGGCCGCGCTGGGCGCGGCGTGGCTGGCGCGCAGGCACGCGCAGCGGCGGCTGGGCGGGATGACCGGCGACGTGTTCGGCGCCCTGATCGAGTCGGCGACCGCGATCACGCTGGCCGGGGTGGCCCTGTGGTTAGGGTGGCGCTGTGGTTAGCGAGGCACGGTGGTTACCTGGCCCCGGCCGGTCCCGCTGGTCGGGGACACCACGTCGGCGGCGGCCCGCTCGGCGGATCCCGCGGGATGGGCGTTCGGTCCCGACGCGGTGGCGGCGCTGCACGCTATCATCGCCGCGCGCCGCGACATCCGCAGGTACCGGCCCGACCCGGTGCCGCCGGACCTGCTCCGGCAGGTGCTGGAGGCCGGGCACCAGGCCCCCTCGGTCGGGCACTCGCAGCCCTGGCGGTTCATCATCGTCACTGAGCAGGCGACGCGGGACGCGGCGGCGCTGGTGGCGGACCGGGAGCGGCTGCGGCAGGCGGACCTGCTGACCCCCGACCGCCGCGCCCGGCTGCTTGACCTGCAGCTGGACGGCATCCGGGAGGCGCCGGTGGGGGTGGTGGTGGCCTGCGACCGGCGGACGCCGGCCGCGGGGGTCCTCGGCCGGGCAACATTCGGCGACGCCGACCTGTGGAGCTGCGCGTGCGCGGTGCAGAACATGTGGCTGGCCGCCCGTGCCGCTGGCCTGGGCCTGGGCTGGGTGACGCTGTTCCCGCCCGCGGACCTGGCCGTTCTGCTGGACCTGCCGGACGGCGTGGAAACGCTCGGGTGGCTGTGCCTGGGCTGGCCGGACGAGCGGCCGCCCGACCCCGGCCTGGAGCGGCGCGGCTGGTCGCGGCGGCTGCCGCTCGACGACGTGATACTGCCCGAGCGGTGGCCGGCCACCGAACCATCGCCTCCTGCGTCACATCTAGCGCTATCACAACAGACGCAACAGCCATCACAGTCGTCACTACTGGCGGGGCCTGATCAGCGATCGGTTGTCGCGGGCCGCGACAGCGGCGATGACCTGCTGAACGTCCCCGGGTCGCTCGGCGTCCTCGACGCCACCGTGAACCGGGTGCTCGCGCTGCGCCCCGTTCCCCCGGGCGCCGGCACGCTCATCGTCGCGGCGGCCGACCATCCGGTTACCCGGCACGGGGTCTCCGCCTACCCGCCGTCGGTCACCGCCGAAGTCCACCAGGCGACCGTGCGCGGCGTGTCGCTGGGCGCCGCCACGGCGCGGCAGGCGGGCCTGGGCTGCGAGGCGGTCTACGCGCGGGCCTGCGGCGCCGCGGGCGACCTGGCTACCAGCGACGCCATGACCAGCGCGGACGTGGCAGCCCTGCTGGCGCAGGGAACGGAACTGGGCGCCCGCCTGGCCGGGCAGGGACTTGTCTGCCTGGGCGAGGTGGGCATCGGCAACACCACGGTCGCCGCCGCGCTCGCCTGCGCGCTGCTCGGCCTGGATCCGGCCGAGGCGGCCGGCCTGGGGGCCGCGTCAGACACCGCCATGATGGCCCGCAAAACCGACGTCATTACCCGCGCGCTGGCGCGTGCCCGCGCCACTTACGGGGACCGGCTGGCCGGCGACCCGTGGACCGCGGCGGCCGCGCTCGGCGGCCCCGAGATCGTCTTGCTCGCGGGGGTGACCCTCGCCGCCGCCCGGGCCCGGGTTCCCGTCGTCTTGGACGGCCTCGTCACATCGGTCGCCGCGCTGCTGGCGGTGCGGGACGCGCCCGCCGTTCAGGCCGCCCTGGTGGCCGGCCAGCGCAGCCGGGAGCGCGCCCACCAGGCCGTGCTGACCGAACTAGGCCTGGAGCCGCTGCTGGACCTGCGGCTGCGCAGCGGGGAAGGGGTCGGCGCCTGCCTGGCCGCCCAGATGCTGCTCACCGCGCTGCGCGCCCGCCAGCGAACCGCCCGCGTCACCGAGTGAGCCGGGCACAAGCGTCGCACCGCGTCACCCGGTCGGCGACTGCATCCGGCGCGGCATGCGGGGAATGCCCGTTTGGGCGCGGGCAGCACGGACTGAATCGCTCATATGTTTTGGTTTTGCGGGGTGATTACCCCGCAAAACCCAAACATACTTGAAAATACCGTCCCATCGGCGGCCCGTGTCCTATGGACTTGACCCTGAACCTTGGGTCAGGTCCCGGCCGGCGGGATTACGGTCGGTAGTCCCGGGGGCGCGGAGGCGCGTACCCTCCGGGAATCACTGCCCGGCGGGGCGGAAGCTCGGGTACCAGGCCCTGGCCGGAGCGCAGGAGCACTTGGGCCTGCTCCCAGGTCATGGGCCTGGCCAGGAGGTAGCCCTGCCCGTACCGGCAGCCCATCCCGGCCATCAGCGTGCGCTGCTCCTCGGTCTCGATGCCCTCGGCGATGACGTCGATCTCCAGCGTCCGGGCAATCTCGACGATGCCCTTGGCCAGCGCGAGCCGCTGCCCGGAGGAGGCGATGCCCTCCACGAAGGACTTGTCGATCTTCAGCACGTCGATCGGGAGCTCCCGCAGGTAGCTGAGCGATGAGTAACCGGTGCCGAAATCGTCGATCGCTAGCCGTACTCCGGCGTCCTTGAGCTCGGCAAGGTCGGAGTTGATGCGCTCATCGCGGTGCAGCAGGCCGCTTTCTGTGAGCTCCAGCATCAGGGCCGACGGCACCAGGCCGGACTCGTCCAGGAGCCCGCGCACGCTCGCCACGAACCCCACGTCCCGGAACTGGCGCGCGGCCACGTTCACGCTGACGAAGGGCTGCCGGGGATCGGGATCGGGGCCGCGCCACTGCGCGAGGTCGGTGATCGCCTGGCGCAGCACCCAGGCGCCGAGCGGGATGATGTGCCCGGTTTCCTCGGCGATGTCGATGAACTGGCCCGGCATGAGCATGCCCCAGCTCGGGTGCGGCCAGCGCAGCAGGGCCTCCAGCCCCGAGACGTGCCCGTCGGCCAGCGTCACGATGGGCTGGTAGGCGAGCTCGAACGCCGACCTGGTGACCGCCTCCTCCAAGGCGGCCTGCATCTCCCGCCGCCGGACCATCCCGGCGCTCAGCGTGGGCACGTACCGGTGCCACCGCCGCTTGCCCGCTGACTTGGCGGCGTACAGGGCCAGGTCGGCGTGCCGGAGCAACTGGTCGGCGTCGGAGCTGTCGTCGGAGGTGGCGACGCCGACGGTCACCGTGGTGAGCACCGTGCCCGCCGACACCTGGAACGGCTCGGTGAACGCGGTGACCACCCGGTCGGCGAACGCCTCGACCGCGTCCGGGCTGGCCAGGTTCTCGATGAGCAGCGCGAACTCATCGCCGCCGAGCCTGGCGGCCGTGTCGGAGGCCCGGGTCACCGAGGCCAGCCGCCGCGCGACGGCCTCCAGGAGCTCATCGCCGACACTGTGGCCCATCGTGTCGTTGACGATCTTGAAGTCGTCGAGGTCTATGAACAGCACGGCGGCGGTCGTCCCGTTGCGGCGCGCGAGCGCGACCCCGTGCGCGGCCCGGTCGGCGAACAGCACGCGGTTGGGCAGGCCGGTCAGCGCGTCGTGGAAGACCCGGTGCTTCAGCTCGTCCTCAAGCTGGCGCTGCTCGGTCACGTCCCGGACGGTCAGCACGTGGCCACCGACCGTTACATCGGCGCGCCGGTCGCTGTAGCGGACCTCAACCAGGAGGGTGCGCCCGTCGTGGCGCGTGATCCGCCATAGCCCGCTGAAGTGGTCCTCCCCGCCCGGGGACCGCCCTGACCCGTCGGCGCCGGGCTGGCGCAGCGCGGGGCTGACCGCCAGGCGCTCGCTTTGCGCCGCGAGGGCCCCCACGGGCGTCCCCTCCACCGTGATGTCGCCGTAGATGCCCGCCGCCGAGGGCGTCGCGTAGCGGACCGTGAACTCCTCGTCGAGGATGAGGATCACGTCCGAGGTGTCCTGGACCAGGGTCCGGAATACGGCCTCGCTGCGCTGGCGGATTAGTTCCTGGGTGAGTGTGACCCGCTCCACCGCGAGCGCGACCTGGCTGGCGAGGATCCCCAGGGAGCCCTTCAGGTTGCGCAGGTCCCGCCGCTTGCCGAGCACGGCCAGCAGCCCGACCAGCGGGTCACCGGACAGGCGGTCGGCGAGGGTCAGCGGGCACACCAAGATCCCCTCATGCCCGGCCCGCTCGGCGGCCGCCCGGACCTCGGGGTCCAGTCCTTCGATGGGCGCGAACCGCGGGCCGGCCGACGTCAGCAGGCCCAGCCGCGGCAGCCAGGTGGCCGCGAGCTGGGCGATCTCGGTGAACGCGGCGGGCTCGCCCGCGTCGGAGGCCGGGGACACGACCCGCAACTCCTCCCCGGCCCGTATCGCGAAGAGCGTCTCGTGCCGGGAAGTGCGTCCGATGAACGCCGTGACGGAGCGCGCGACGACGGCCGAGACATCCTTGATGGTCCGAGTTGACGCGAGCGACACTCCCGCCATGCGTGCCTCCCGCTCCCGGAGCAGGCCGCGGCGGTGCGACAAGTTCAGCGACCACAGCCGCGCGAGCACCGTCAGGTAGAGCACGGTGGCCGTGGCGGCGATGTCGCCCTCGCGCACGTCGTTGTCGAAGAAGGCCAGGTAGGTCAGCAGGGCGGGGGCGACGAGCGTGGTGCTCGTCAGCAGGAGCAGCCGTGCCCGGGAGGCCTCGGCCACCCGTGGCTTCGCCGGCTGGGTCACCCCGCGCATGTCCGGGCGGAGGGCGGCCAGTCCGCACAGGGCGAAGCACGCGGTCCAGCCGACATCGAGGATCGTGACGACCTGGTCCGTTCCGTAGGCCCGGATTAGGCTGTAGACCACGCTGGCCAGCAGCCCGACGGCGACGCCCGCCGATATCAGCAGCAGGGATCCCCGGGGGGCCGTGCCGGGTGCCAGCAGCCTGGCCAGCGCCAGGATGACGATCACGTCTCCCACCGGGAAGCCGATCATGATCAGCCGCTCGTTACCGCTGAGTGCCGGGTTGAGGATGGTCGGCAGGACGCTGAAGATCCAGATCATCATGGCCAGGCCGAGCGTGACGGTGAACGCGTCGATGAGGCTCTGCCGGCCCCCGCCCGGGCTGCGCGCGCGGGCGAACAGCACGAGCGCGATGGCGATCAGGGGAGCCTTCGCGACCGACATGAGGTCCTCGACGGACAGGCCCGGCCCGACCGGATGGCCACCGGCGCCCCCCGCCAGCAGGCTGAGCTGCGCCAGGCCAAAGGACGCGGATGCCGCCACCAGCAGCAGCCACGGCGTCTTGCGGACCGGGGCGTTACGGAAGATCCCGGCCAGCATGGCCGCCACCACGCTCAGGTACAGCAGGATCCAGAGCTGTGTGCGCAGGCCGGGCAGGACGATGTACGCCACGATGAGCGCCGCCATCCAGGCGGCGTAACCCGCTTGAATCCCCACCCTTCCCCGCTTCCCCCGTCGGACACAGCATTCCCACCGCAGTTACGTTACGCACTCCGGCAACTACAGTGCATCTCAACTACCGCGCATCTCAACTTCAGTGGATCTCAACTTCAGCGCATCTCAACTTCAGTGCATCCCCGGGACAACGGGACCGGATGGCGGAGGGGCCGGTGTGCCCCGTGATAATGCGCTTTGCCCTAGTTTTTCCCGGTAAGCCGTCGCGCCAACCAAGACGGCCGCGTGCACTGCCCGGGCGATCCGGGCACCCCACGGGGACCGCGGCCCGGTGAAGTCCTCGGCCTCCCCACCTGCGAGGACATGGCCAGTGGCAAGGGCCACGGCACTCGTCGGGGCGGCCACGCAGATCGCGTCGGAGGCCGTCCCGGTGCCGGGGAACCCCGCCTCGATGACGGCCTGGGACTTGGCCTCCGTCGCGGTGACGACCGCGTTCACGAAGGCAGCCGGGGTCAGCGGGACGGGCACCGAGACCACGATGTTGATCGTCCCCGGGTGCCATCCCCCGGCCGGAGCTTGCCCTGGCCCTTCCCTTCCCCGGTCCAGGCCCCGGATCGGGGCGAGCTCAGGGTCCGGTACCCCGTCCGGAGCGGCCGCCCAGGTCGGCACCCGGATGCCCACCGTGGCCGCCGCCTGCACGCCCTCATCGTCGCGCTGCACGATCTCGGTGACCTGCGCGGCCGTCAGCAGCCCGACGCCCGGCCCGTCCAGGCCAAGCCCGGCGGCTAGCTCGGCCAGGTGCGCCGCCGGGTCGGTCCGGCGGTACCAGCCCGGGACCTGCGCGTTCAGCACCCACTCGCGTGCTCCCAGGCCCCCGCCGAGCACGCCGCTCGACATCATCGTCCACCCCGGGCCGGGCTGCCACAGCGCCATGGCCAGCGGCTTGGCGGCCATCTCGTCCTCGGCGGCCTCAGTCCGCCACCGGAGCTCTACTCGCATGGTTCCTACAAGTACCCCACCGCTACCGCACCTCGGCCACCATCGCCCCAGCCTGCGATCCGCCTGGATCGCGGCGTGCGCAAGGGGCCTCGCCAGTGAGATGCTGTCCGGGTGGCTGGCGGATTCCGTGCCCCCTCGACCGGGGCCGTCGTGCGGGCAGTGCTGTTCGACACCTTCGGCACCGTCGTTGACTGGCGGTCGGGCATCGCAGCCGCCGTCGGCGAGTTCGTCGCCGCCCACGGCCTCGCCGTTGACCCCGCGGCGTTCGCCGACGCCTGGCGGGCCAGGTACCAGCCCGCGATGCACGCGGTCCGCTCGGGTGCCAGGCCCTTTACACTGCTGGACGTACTGCACCGGGAGAACCTGGACGACGTGCTGCGCGCGCACGGGCTGGACCCGGCCGGGTTCGACCGCGCGGAACTGGATGGGCTCTCCCGTGCCTGGCACTTCCTGCCGCCGTGGCCGGATAGCGTCCCGGGAATCAGCGAGATCAAGGCCGGCTATGTCGTCGGGCCGCTGTCGAACGGGAATACCGCCCTGCTGCTTGACATGGCCAAGGCGGCGGGCCTGCCGTGGGACCTGATCCTCGGCTCGGACGTGACGCGCGCGTACAAGCCCGACGCGGCGGCCTACCGGCGCCCGGCGGAATACCTCGGCCTCGACCCCGGCCAGGTCATGCTGGTCGCCGCGCACGCCGCCGACCTTGCCGGGGCACGGGACGCGGGCCTGGCCACGGCCTTCGTCGCCCGCCCGGACGAGTACGGCACGACCCGCGCCAGCGGGGCCAGCCAGACCACGGCCAGCGAGGCCGCTGCGGCCTGGGACTGGGACCTGAATGGCGAATCAATCGTCGCCCTCGCTCGGCAGCTGTGACGATCGGGTTTCATCCAGGATTCATCCAGGTTATTAAGAACAGGTTAATATAAGTATATTCTCAGGTAATTGTATGGATTTAGGACTACTTTAGCTGCGCATGCGGAGAGGTGCCGGTATTACCATCTTGGCGGGGATTGTTACCGTTATGTTCTCTTCGGGATGCGGAATTGTGAGCAGCGGTGCCGACGGCGGGCCTGAAAGCGCCGCGAAGGTGGTCGCGAAGAAGGCGATCGCCTGGAAGGCGCCAACCCCGAGCCCGAAGCCGAAACCGAAGCCCAGGGCCGGCCCGACCGCGCAGCAGCTGGTCACGGCGGCCGTGGGTCCGCTGTTCGACGCCGACAACGACGACGCCGGCCTTGCCGTGCTTGACCTCACCACCAGCCAGTGGGTGTCCTACAACGGCAACCAGGAGTTCATCACCGCCAGCATCGCGAAGGCGGACATCCTCGCCACGCTGCTCTACCAGGCGCAGCAGGACAAGGGCTCGCTGTCGGCCCACGAGCAGAGCCTGGCGACGCTGATGATCGAAGACAGTGACAACGACGCGGCCACCGCCTTGTGGGACGATGCCGGGGAGGCGAGCGGAGTCGCGGCCGCGAACGAGGTCTTCGGCCTGAAGGACACCACGCCGGGGCCCGGCATCAAATGGGGAATCACCACCACGACGGCCAATGACCAGATCCGGCTGCTCCGCCAGATCTTCGCAACCCCGTCCAAGCTTTCCGCCTCATCGCAGGCCTACATCCGGCACCTGATGTACCACGTCTCGTCCGAGCAGGCGTGGGGCGTCCCGGTCACCGCCGACAGCGGAACTGACTTCGCGGTGAAGAACGGCTGGCTCCCGGCCCCCAAGCTATGGGCGATCAATAGCATCGGCTCGGTCACCCACAGCGGGGACCACCTGCTCGTCGCGGTGCTGTCGCACTACAACTACAGCATGGGCGGCGGGATCGCGGTCGTCCAGGGAATCGCGACGAAGGCCGCCGACGCGGTTACCCACTACCGGCCATCGTCGTCCACGACCGGCTAACCGCAACCCAGCCCCTCGCATACGCTGGGTTCCGTGGCTGAGTTTGCGGCGGTCGTGCTGGCCGGCGGGAAGTCCTCGCGGATGGGGACGCCGAAGGCCGCGCTGGAATGGCACGGCGCGACACTGCTGCACCGCACGGTCGCGATCGTGGCCCGCGCGACCAGCGGCCCGGTCGTCGTCGTCCGCGCCCCCGGCCAGGACCTGCCAGAGCCGCTTCCGGCCGGCGTCCTCGTGGTCGATGATCCCCGGGAGGGCAAGGGGCCGGTGCAGGGGATCGCCGCCGGGCTGGCGGCGCTGGCCGGCCAGGCCGAGGCCGCCTTCATCGCTTCCACCGACCTGCCGTTCCTGCACCCGGCGTTCATCCGGCGCGTGCTGCACGGGCTGTCCGGCCCTGGCGCCTGCGCCCCGGACGTCTGCCTGCCAGTCGCCCGGGGCCACCCGCAGCCGCTGGCCGCCGCCTACCGGGTCAGCCTCGCGGAGACCGCCGAGCGGCTGGTCAAGGCGGGGCGGCTGCGCCCGGCGTTCCTGTTCGCGGAGTGCCTGGTGAACCGCCTGGATGACGCCGCGCTGCGTGCGGACCCGGTGCTCGCCGCGCTTGACCCGCACCTGGACTCGCTCGTGAACGTCAACGAGCCAGCCGACTACGCCGCC
>Ga0157369_10010876_pt1 | contig 10365 bp, 5 predicted proteins | sample C25metaG_FD_113461 | JGI IMG/M metagenome (GOLD analysis project Ga0157369, IMG submission 113461) | Corn rhizosphere microbial communities from Kellogg Biological Station, Michigan, USA - C2-5 metaG | ecosystem: Host-associated > Plants > Roots > Rhizosphere > Soil | place: USA: Michigan...
CTCCTCAAAAAATTTTGACTGCAAAGAAACCGTCGACTGTCTTTCTTGACTACAAAGCAAATGGATTGAGGCCCAGAAAACGCTGAATCGGTGTAAGAGAACCCGCGGCGCCAACCGCCGGAATTTCGATCGTATTGTCGGTGCCGATTGGGTTATCTCCGTTGGGAACAAACAGCTGTGGGTGATCGAATGGCGCCTGCTGCAGGCGCACACGATCGTCTGTAAGCGAGAGCAGGAAGGCCACCAAGCTTTTTTGTTGATCTGCATTTAACTGCAGAGGCACGATGGCCGGAGCCTTCGTGGCATTGGTGGTGCGGTCGAAGTCTCCGCCGTTGTCATAGAAATCCAACACCTGCGCCAGGGTGGATTTGCCACCGTTATGGAAGTATGGGCCGCTGAATTCCGAATTGCGCAGGCTTGGGACTTTGAACGTGCCCGCTACGTCAGTGTTTTCACCCGCAATCAGCGGGCCTGAAAGCAGCGGGAATCCCAGGGGATTCAGTATGGTGTTGGGGAAAGTAACATTGCCTGCTCCGGCACAGCCGAGCCCGTTGCCCGGGACCTTGAACAGGCCCGGCGCTGTCTGCTGAAACAGCTGCGTCCAGGAGAGCGGGGCGCCATACAGATCGCCCCCGCCTAACCCGATGTCGTCCGCCGTTGGACGCACTCCCAGGTTGTACCAGCCGGCATCGTAGGTCCCTACGGGCAGCGGGATCGGTGAAACTGGCGTGGCAAATCCGCCGGGATAAGGAATGATCTGTTCGATCACGTTCACGGCGTAGGTATTGGGATCGAAGGTGATTTTGTCCGAGCCGAGAGGAACAGGGGTCAGCGGTCCCGGCGGATTCCAATCCAGCTTCAGGAACATTCGCTCCATGCGCAGATCGAAGCCCGCCAGCTTGAGCGCAGCATCACCTACTTCGATGCCTGGTCCGGTAAGATTTCTTACTGACGCGCTGGTCAGTTCCGCTCCCACGTGGCATCCGCTGCATCCAACTCCGAAACCTGCCGGAACCGGGAACGATGGTGGAGGAGCTACCGGCCTTCGACAGAGGTCAAGGCCATTGAGGATATCTGTGCGTGTCACGCTGAGGCCGTCAGCGGCCAGCCGGTTCACTGCCGGATCCAGCATCGCAGGGTTATCCGATAACAGCGCAGGCATGCCGGTGACGGGATCGAAAACGACCGTGCTGAACACTCTGGTCTGCAGATACTGGTCCATGGGACTTGCATCAGAGACCAGGGTCGCTTCGTAGAACATGACGGACAGGCCCCAGAAGAGAGCGAAGTTGGCCTCCATCATGGAATAGGATTTTCCGTTGACCGTGATGGTCTTCTTGTAGTTCCACCACTTCGGCTGAAATGCTTGTTGGATCAGCGCATTGTAGGTCGTAGTCAAACCTTTGCCGGCGCTCGTATCGGCCAGACTGCCGAGGACGCTGTCAGTGGAATCGACTTTTTGCAGGCCCAGCGGCTTTACCAGCAGCAGTTTGTGGCCGAGATCGGGGAAGGTACGCCCGTTGGCCGACATCTCCACCGTATTCACAGCTGGTCCGACCGCTTGCGAGGCGAGGCTCGCGTTCTGAATGTGGATATCCATCTGGATGGGAGACCCGGTGCTGCCCAGGACCCACACCCGCGCAAAAGCATCTCTGTTCCCAAACGGGTTTACGCCGTTGAATTCAGGCTGGGCGCGCCCGTTAAAGAAGTTGCGGTGATTGAAGACTGCATTGATGGTGGAGGGCGCATTCTTGCCGGTGACCTGCCGCACATTCACGCCGCTCACGCTGAACACCGGATCGGCTATAGGTGTGGTCGTCTCCGCACCGGACTTGCTGAACCCCGTGAACTGGCTCATGCGCACGCCTTGCGAGCCCGTGATGTTGTCCACGTCCTTGGTGGGAAGCGTGGTGAAAGGATAGTCATTTGGAACCAGGGTGTAGTTCGGCCCGTAACCGAATCCATCCCAGTTGCTATTGGCCCCGGGATTCATCTCGTTCTGGTTTCTCCCGTCAGCGCCCGCCTTGAAGTGGCAGGTGGCGCAGGCGGTCTTGTTGTCACTGCCTGCCTGCATCTCCCAAAAAAACGCTTTTCCCAACTGGATGGCGGCCTGCTGGTTGGCAATGTAATCCAACAGGTCGTCCCTGACGATGCCTGCCGGGCCATTTGGCAAAACTGGATTGGGTGCGGTCTTGAGCGATTGCATCAGTAAAGCGGGAAGAACCGGGGCGACCGGCGCGCCTGGTGCGGCCCCTACTGCGCCAAAAGCTGTGGGGCAACTGTAAGTTTGCGTCTGCGCCAGTGAAGGTTGAGGCACCAGCATCAGACCAACCAGAGTTACTGCCAGAATGGCGCGAAACGTCTTCTTTGCCGGTGGAAAGCTCGCGCGGACAGCAGCGAATCTGAGAGCGTGGCATCTTGCGGATTTCATTGCGTGCCTCCTCCGCCTCTGGCGGTATGTTCAAGTTCGACGGGAGGGTCCAGATGCGGCCGAAGAGCAGGTTCGCTCTTCGACCGCCTGGGCTGTCTGACTACCGAATGCGCGTGAGTACGGAAAATGCCGTGCCACCTTTCGATGACTGGGCACTGATGGATACCACGCTGCATGGGGTCTTGTAATTGGCGTTGAGGTTGCAAGCCGGGGCGGGAGCTACGACCACGTCAATTATGTAGAGACCGCCGGCTCCACCGGTGAAGAGGTTTCCAACACCTCCGTGCGCTGGATCGGGGTCATACGTCCAAATTCCTGGAGCGGTCTGCACGCAGGGCGCAGCTGCGTTTTCGCACCGATATGGCAGCAGGAAGATCTGGATGGTTGGATCGATCGTGTTGTCAGTGACGTTGACGATCAACCGCTGTTTGTTGGTACGGTACTCGGCCGCCGTGATACTGAACACGTCGGTGACGGTGATCGTGGTGGTGATCGGGGCCGAAACCACGCCCCCAGCGTTGATGGCCGTTATCGTCAGCGTGACCGAAACCGGCGTAGCCGGAGCGTTGAAGGAAACGGTTGCGCTGGTGGGACCCGAAGGAGTCACGCACAGATTTCCCTGCACTACTCCCAGAGCGCAGCCTCCGGATGGGAATATCAGAGTTCCAGCCGGGGTCTGCGTAACGGTGAAGAGGAGCGGTGTTTGCGCCGGCACATTGGGATCAGACCCGGTGATCAGGATGCTGACATCCGAGGCGTTCACCGGAACTGAAACCGCTGCTACGGGATTGGCTACCGGCGGCAGGATCGGGACGGGCGGAGTGATGGTCACCGTCACTGGCGCCGACGTGAAAATCCCAATCGTATTGGTCGCGGTTACCGTAAGCGTGATGTTCGTGGGTGCTACCACGCCCGAGGGCGCAGTGAAGCTCACAGTGGCACTGGTTGGGCCAGTGGAGGTAATCACCAGGCTCAGCAGAGCAGGTGCTCCAGCCTGGCTGACGGTCCAGGTTAACGGCGTTGCCGCCGGCACATTAGGATCGGAGCCGGTGACATTGAAAGACCCTGCCGCTCCGGAAGCTACCGATTGATTGGGAATCGGATTCACGGTCGGGGCCGACGCTGCAGCGACAGTCACAGTCGTGGTCGAGCTTGAAGATCCGCCGCAATTAGTGGCCGTGAGCGTCAAGTTGAACGTAGTTGAAACAGCTACCTGAGGCGCCGTGTAGTTGGTAGCGGCGAGGTTGGCATTCGAGAATGTCCCACCTGTCGCCGCCCAGGCATAGGCGATGGGCTGTGTTCCGGTGGCATTACCCGTTAACGGGATGGTTCCTCCGGAATTGACTGCGTATGGCCCTCCAGCGTTGGCGACTGCTGCCGAACAGGTTATGGCTGGAACAACGTTGCTGGGCCAGGGATTGAGCTGTCCCACCAGCGTACCGGCCGATGAGCTGTATCCGCCCTGCGCCAGGAAGTCGATGCTATTGAAGTTGTTCTCCGGAATCGGAGTCCCGGGAACGTTCTCCGGGAAAATGTATTCCAGAACCGGTGCATGATACTGGCCGTAGACGATCCCGTTGGCCGACCTGGGAGATCCGGGGCCAATGGGCGCGGTAAATGCACCCTGAATGACCGCTCGAACCTCGCGTGGCGGCGGCAGGAAGGTGTTCGCAGCGTTCATCACACAATCCTTATCTGGTCTTGTGGGGTTTGACCCGAACGGCAGACACGGCGGACGGAAGCGCCAGCGGCCTTTGACCGCGCCCAAGCCATTTTCCGGTCCCGGATCAACGCCGATCGTGCCAAAGTCACGATCAGCAGTCGCGCCGGTGAGTGGGCTGAAATCGATTCCATAGAGATGGATCTTTCTCTGGTTCACTCCAGTCGGATCCGCATCCGTGGTCATGCCTTCAAAGCGGGTTCGTGCGGTGGCTTCTCCGGCGCCAACCACCGTCAGTCCTCCGGTCCCCACAATGGTGACCTCTGTCGAGACATAAGCCGGATCGGTGCCGGGGGCTGTGTAGATGGCAGCGTTGTTGTTAATCGTATGGGCCGAGATATAAGTCGCGGCCATTCCAGCCGCCGGCCAGGGTCCAGCTGTCGGACCGCCACCCGGACAGCCGGTGATAAGGCAGTCCTGGACCAGCGTTCCTGCATAAGTCACCCAGTCGCCAACTTCGAACGGCGCCTGAATACTTGGATCAGGTGATCCGCCTCCCGGAGGCTTCATTGTGAAGTTGGTGCAGCGTAGGCCTGCCGTAGCTGGAGCCAGACAGTTGATCGCTGGATCCCCAACCATCCGCCTCTGGGTCACAGGGCAAATTGCATCGTCGGGGTTGCCGGCTACGTTCGGGTCGGCCAGCACGCGCGGCACGCACATGGGAAAGCCGGTGGCGGAAGCGATGGTGGGATTGTCCTGGTCTACCTGGAACCGTACATCCGGCGATCTTCCGCGGCTGTAACGTCCCGTGCCGAGCGCTATATCTCCGGCGGTGGTAATTACCGGATCGTTGATTTGCACACGTGCACCGGCGGCACAATTGCCTATCGGGCCACCTACACGCATTTCCCCGGTAGCGTAGTTAATGCAGTTGATGTACCCTGCACCCGAGTTCAAGGCTTGCTGGGAAATGTAAATGAGCCCGGCAATGTAAACGTCAGCGCCACCTTGTCCGCCCAGCACGCGATTGCCGATTACATGTGCCTCATAGGTGGTCAGGGGCGCTGGAACATCATTCAGCGCCATGCCCGTGGCCGCCCCCGTATAGGGCGCCGGCGCCAAAGCAAAAAGTTCCTGCCACGTAAGGGCGTTGGCAGGCAGGATCACAATGGTTTCCGAAGGCACGGTAATCACCAGGCCATTCACGGTGATAAATCCGCCCTGATGCGCGCCTGAGCCGCTGCCGCTGCCGGGTCCGCCCAGCGTCGCACTTTGAATAAAACCGGTCACGTCAAACTGTGACGATGCCGGAACTGGTAACTGCCCTGCAGCAAATGCAGGGAGCAGAATGATTATTAATAAAGTGAATAGAATGCTTCGGGTTGAGGCCCCGCGCCGGTGAGTTGCGCCTACCACCCGGGCTGTTTTGATTTGCAGGCGTTCTGTTTTTGTCATGAGAGTCTCTCCGTCATACCGTCATTTCGCAATTCTTTTTGCGGGCCAGATTGGCAGCAGCATGGGAAGTGAAGGAAAGTGCTGCGACGCAATTGGAAGAGCGGCAAGTTCACATGGCGAGTGTGCAACACGGATTTGACTCTCACCATCCCGTCATACGGGGAGACAGCACTGGTTTTGTGCCGGATAAGTTGGAGGGAGATCCACGGTCTGGGAATGCATCTTTAGCTCTTAGCTTTTTTCCGTTACACCCGTGCCTGGCTTTTTCTAGCAGCTGAGACAGCAAGCGCCTGCTCGAAGTCGACCAGGCGGGAGAGCATGGATTAGTTTGGGCCATGCAGGTACTGTCTTAGATTTAAAGGCTAAGAGCTAATGGTTAAGAGCTAAACGTTGCTTTTACTGAATTACGCCGTTTCGAAGCGCATAGCGCACCAGGCCTGCGGTATCGTGGATATGCAACTTTTCCATCAGGTTCGATCTGTGGGATTCGGCAGTGTTTACACTGATCCCGAGAAGGGTCGCGATTTCTTTCGTGGTCTTCCCCTCTGCCACCAACTGCAACACCTCACGCTCGCGATCACTGAGCGGCCGATCCGGAAGATCATCTTTTGACAGGAAGGCCTGGACAACGGCCTGAGAGATGCTTTGAGTCAGATACATCTCTCCTCGACATACAGCCCATAATGCCTGGGCAAGCTCACTGGAAGCTTTAGTTTTTAGAACGTATCCTCTGACCCCCGCTCGCAGGGCCTCCAGTACAACGTGTTCTTCAGTATGCTGGGTAAGTAAAACGACTTTTGTCCGCGGACTGCATTTGATAATCTCACGCGCCGCATAGATTCCGTTGAGCACGGGCATGGAGAGATCAAGGATCGCCACCTCCGGATGGTTCATTTCGCAGAGCCGCACGGCTTCCCGGCCATCCGATGCTTCACCAATGAATGAGAATCCCTCGGGTTCCATGAGAGCCCGCAATCCCTGTCGGACCATCTCATGGTCGTCTGCAATTACCACCCGAACAGCCATACATCACTCCCCAGGTCCGGAATTTAAGCCGAGGCCTGAAATATATGACCAAATGATGGGGTCCAGTTGAATCTGGAACGGAGAAACTGACCTTATCTGAGACTGAGTACCCAATTTAAATTGAGCTTACACCATTTCAATCGGAAGTACATTAAAGACTTCGGCTGTCCCTGGGAAGAGCGAATGGCCCTAAGTCAGCCCATGCCGTCGCATTACTCTTGGCAAGTCTATGTGATTAAAAATGCGACTACTTTGGTCTTGGACACGTCCAGGACAGACGAAGCATTTTGCATCTGAAAATGCTAACTCACCTTCTGCTTGACCTTCTTTCATTAAATTCCTTAATCTCGCGCTGGAACCTCTGTAAACGCGTTATGGTTAGCGTGCTGTAAGTTCGGGGCGGATTGTGCTCAGTAATGACCTGGCCAATGGCCACCATTCTCGCAAGATAGTTACATGCCTTGATGCCCTTCCTTCACAAGTGAGGCTCCGCCAATGAGCTTGAAGTACGGAGTAATTCGACGGGTGTTCTCGCCGCTGATGATGATTGTTCTGGTCGCGACGATGCTTGTCACAATTGCTTTGTGGCGAGTAGAAAACCGCAACGAACGCGAACACATTCAGAGAATGACCGGACTTGCCACGTCTGCGGTAGCAGCCGACCTTAGCTCCGATATGGAAGCTTGGATGCACGGTCAGATACGGCTGGCGAAAATGTGGGAGATCGCAGAACCTGGCTATTCGCAGTGGTCTGCGTTTACCGAACTATACCTGGAGCATCATCCTGGATGCCTAGCCATCGTCTGGCTTGATCCGAAGTATCAGGAACGCTGGGTCTCGCGAGCACGGGGCCGGAAATCGCTGCTCGCAACCGACGACACTCTGCCAATGCTTCTGAAACGCGCGCTCTCTTCCCGTCAGGCCACCCTTTCGAACCTGCTCGCTTCCGCCGACGGCACTAAACAGTGGCTCACGGTTGTGCCCATCTTTCGCGGAAATGCGTTTCGTGGTTATGTGGTTGGTTATTTTGACGTTCAGCGCTCGCTGGAGAACATGCTCGATGACATCAAAGGGCTGAATTTCGCTGTTTCCGTCCAGGAAAACGGTGTGACCGGGTTCATCCTTGCTGGAAGTTCTGATGAAAGGCACAGAGAGTTGGCCCACTCCCTGGACGTTGCTCTTTCCGGCACCACATGGAATGTGCAGGTCTGGCCGCGCGCTGAGGCCATGCATGACATGCAATCAAACCTGCCGCCGATGACATTTCTTTTCGGCATAGCTGTTGCCCTGCTGCTCATGGCAATTACGCGGTTTTACGAATCGCTGCGTTCTTCGCAGGCGCGCTTTGCGGGCATTCTGGAAATCTCCGCTGAAGCGGTGATTTCGACCGATGATAGACAGAACATCACGCTATTCAATCGCGCCGCCGAGAGCATTTTTGGCCATGCTGCCGATGAAGTACTGGGGCGAAGCCTTGACTTGCTTATTCCTGAGCGTTTTCGGTCCATCCATCATGAGCACATTGAGCGATTCCGGCAATCAGATAAAACCAGTTTGCTCATGTCAGATCGTCGCCGGGTGCTTGGGCGCAGGAAGGATGGCAGCGAATTTCATATGGCCGCCTCAATTTCAAAACTTGATGTTGGCGGCCAAAGAGTGTTTACCGTCAGTTGCAGCGATGTGACGAATGAAGTGCTCGCTGAGGATGCGTTGAGGAAGGCGCACGACCAACTCGAATTGCGTGTCCGGGAAAGGACTGCGGAATTGGAATTGAGCAACCAGGCCCTGCGTGCCGAAATTGTCGAGCGCAGACGTGCAGAGGAAGAAGTAGCGGAGCTCTCCCGGCGAATGTTGCGGGTCCAGGAAGAAGAGCGCCGCAAACTCGCGCGCGAACTTCACGATGGAGCTACCCAGAACCTGCTCGCACTTTCATTAAACATGGCGAGAGTGCGTAAGACAGCCGCGAGTGAGCCGGTGCCTGACGCCAGACTGGCAGAGTGGGTGCAAATGACTGAAGATTGTGTCAACGAACTGCGCACCGTCTCTTATTTGTTACACCCGCCGCTGCTTGAAGAACTGGGGCTTACGATTACATTGCGCGGGTTCGTCGAAGGATTTTCCCGCCGCAGTGGTATCGCGGTGACCATGAACATTTCCGGCGAACTGGATAAATTGGGATTTGAAGTGGAATTGGCAGTATTCCGCATCTTGCAGGAGGCGCTGTCTAACGTTCATCGCCATTCATGCAGCAACACGGCCAAAGTTCAAGTGTCCTGTGATGGGCGCACATTCCAGCTTGAAATCGCTGATCGGGGCCGTGGAATTCCAGACGGATCTGTTGAAGGTGTCGGCTTGGCATCCATGCGCGAGCGAGTAAGGCTGCTCAAGGGAAAACTGGCTATTAAAAGCGGCCAGGAAGGCACCTCGATCAGCATCCATTTACCGGTACCTGCTTCCAAAGCTGCTTCCTCAAGCAGTGTTGCATAGTTCGCTCTCATGTTTCTCCCGGGGCAAAATCACGGAACTACCTGATGCAATGAAATTCAGCCAGGGCTTACCTTGAAAGCGTGCCCGTAATCGGGAATTGTGGAACACCCGGAGGAATGGTTAGGAAAGACCCACGAACCAGAGTGCAAGACTGGGAGCGCAATGCCTTACAACAACTGCGCCCCCTTTGTGGTGCAGAAATTGAGGCTCAAATGCCGCCAACAATTGCAAGGCACATTCCTGTGTTAGCTGTGGACGATTCTCCCGCATTCCTGCACACGTTGTGCATGTTTCTTGAAGGCGATCCAATCTTTAAAATTGTGGCAACAGCACGCAGTGGAAGAGATGCGATTTCTGCGGTCGAGCTGTGGCATCCCAAGCTGGTGCTGATGGATCTCCAAATGCCGGAGATGAATGGTCTCCAAGCAACTGCGAAGCTTCACCAGTATTTTCCAGACCTTCCCGTCATTATCCTCACTGCACATGACTTTCCCATTGCGCGTGAGGCTTGCATCAAACACGGCGCTTACGGGTTTGTTCTTAAAGGTCAGCTTGGCGATGAACTTCCCGCTCTCCTTATGAAGGCCATGCTTCATTGCAGAAAGTGAGCGTAAACGGCGCCGAGGCTTGAACTACTAACATGAGACTACGGACTCTGCGAAGGTTCAAATCTCCCACTGTGCACGTAACAGTATCTCGGTCTTCATTTTCGAACTGTGGCAGGCAGGTAGGTCCGGTCTGTCGTTCCTGTTAGCAGCTTATAATAGGCAGTCCATCGAGCGCTGAAGGTCTGTGCCTCATTCGGCAAGTGCTCGCTGGTGGCGCAATGATCGCCTTCGCGTTCGCAATGGATGGAGGACATCGAACAACATATGTCAAAAGACGTGCTATCGGTCGGGACGCTTTCAGCTCCGCAAGGGCAAAAGCGGTACGGTGTGAATGAATTTTTGGTCGAACGTCAGCCGTACCGGCTTCCGATGTGGCTCATCAATGGAGTGGGCGAAGGGCCAACGCTCGTCGTGACAGCTGGCGTCCATGCGGCCGAGTATGCCAGCATCGCGGCCGCGCTTGAACTCGGGCGCTCTCTTGATCCAGGCACCCTTTCCGGGCGCGTGATCGTGGTCCCGATTGTGGATATGCCGGCGTTCAGTGCTCGTTCTATTTACGTCTGTCCTCTCGACGGCAAGAACCCGAATCGCGTATTTCCCGGGAATCCGCAGGGTAGTGCTTCCGAACAGATCGCCGATTGGGTGTTTCGCAACGTAATGTCGCAGGCCACTCATTACGTAGATTTACATGGCGGAGA
>Ga0157369_10010879_pt1 | contig 10364 bp, 5 predicted proteins | sample C25metaG_FD_113461 | JGI IMG/M metagenome (GOLD analysis project Ga0157369, IMG submission 113461) | Corn rhizosphere microbial communities from Kellogg Biological Station, Michigan, USA - C2-5 metaG | ecosystem: Host-associated > Plants > Roots > Rhizosphere > Soil | place: USA: Michigan...
ATCGAGAGCGTGCCCAGCCCGGAGAACTCGGCGGGCACGCCGACGCGGTCGCAGTCGAGGAGGGTGCCGCTCGTGGCGCGCCCGCTCGCGGGGGTGAGGGTCCAGCGGGGCAGCCAGTCGGTGACCGGCGCGGTGCGCACCACGCGGCGGTTGGCGTCCAGGGCCGACCGGACGGCGGCATCCCCCTGCGGGTCGGTCCCGCCCGGGTACGTCTCGGGCTGGACGAAGGGAAGCCGGGACGGAGTGGCGGCAACGGCCAGGCGGACGACGCCCCCGGCCAGGCGCGCGCCGACGAGGCTGCCGTCCAGGTCGAGGGTGCGCACCAGGCGCGGCTGGGCCGGGTCGGCCACGTCGACCTCCGCCACGCGGACCTTGGGCTGGTCGGTGGACACGGGCAGCAACCGGGTGCTGCCGCCGGCGGGCGGCGCCGGGATGGGGCCGGGGCGCCGGTCCTCGGGCATGGTCCCGAGCAGGAGCACGGTGGTGCCCTGGACGAGGAGCTGCTCAGGGTGCCAGCCGGTGGCCAGGCGGCCGACGACGCGCACCTGCCGACCGCTCGCGCGCAGGATCGTCAGCCCGCTGTCCGCCCCGGCCGCGACCGTGAGCACGAGGTCCCCGCTCTTCTTGGTCACGTCGGCCTCGTCGACACCGGCGACCTGGATGTTGGTGCCGGTGTCGGAGGTCGCGCCGGGCGCCTCGGCGCCGGGCTCGGCCGCGGCGCTGATCGACCCGGCGGCGTCCGCCCCTCGAGGCATGGCGCCCGGGGCGATCCCGCGCAGGCCGACGGGGCCGCCGGAGAGAGTGGTCCCGTTGAGCCCGAACGGCCCGACGAGCGGCAGTGCCTGCGTGCGCAGGTAGGAGAGCAGATCGTCGCAGCTGCTGAAGGAGCGGTACGCGGCGAGGTCGAGGCGCGGGGAGGCGCCAGGGGACGTACTGCGACCGGCGTCGAGCGCGTAGGCGCCGGCGCCGGCGACGAGGGTCAAGGCCGTCAGCGTGACGGCGCTTCGCACGATGCGGGACCGCTGCACGTCGATCCTCCTCGCTCCAGGTGAGTGGCCGGGCCGGCAGGTCCCGGCCTGGCACGGGATCGGACGCGAGAGGAACCTCCCTGGTTCCGTCGCCCGACCATCTCCTCGGCACTCTCGTCTCCTCGGGCCGCGGGCTCCTCCGGCATGCTCGGACCCGTGCCCGCTCCCGACGACCTGCCGGACCTCGCCTCCGCGGTCCTCGACCTCGTCGACGAGGTCCCGCCCGGCCGGGTGGTGACCTATGGGGACCTCGCGGCGGTGGTGGGGTGCGGGCCCCGCCAGGTCGGGACCGTGATGGCCCGCTGGGGTGGGGCCGTGGCGTGGTGGCGGGTGCTGCGGGCCGACGGCTCCCCGGCGCCCGGTCTGCGGCGCGAAGCCTTCAGCCGGTACCGGGCGGAAGGAACCGCGCTGCGCCCCGGCGGGCAGCGCGTCGACCTGGCCGTCGCCCGGTGGCCGCTGGCCGTCCCACCGACACACCACGGACCCGCCGGACCGGGCCCGTCTGTCGGCGGCGTGTGATGGACTCGTCGGCGTGAGAGCAGCAGGTGCGGTCCGCGCCGGCGGTGGGGCGCGCGGCCCGCAGGGGGGTCAGCCGGCGGGCACGCCCGGCGTCCGGCTGGTCCGGCCGCGCCGGCCACCGGCCCCTGCCGTCGCCCCGGACGACGACCAGCGTGCGGTGATCGCTCATCCGCAGGGAGCCGGCCCGCTGGTCGTCCTGGGTGCTCCCGGCACCGGCAAGACCACTGCGCTGGTCGAAGCGGTCGTCGCCCGGGTCGAGCGCGACGGGGTCCCGCCCGACGCGATCCTCGTGCTCGCCGCCAGCCGCATCCGGGCGGCGGGGCTGCGGGACCGGATCGCCGCCCGGGTGAGCCGTACCGTCCGCGAGCCCGCCTCGCGGACGCCGCATGCGTACGCCTTCGGCCTGCTCCGCCGGGTGCACGTGCTCGAGGGGGACGTCCCGCCCCGGCTGATCAGCGGCCCCGAGCAAGACCTGGTGCTCGCCGACCTGCTCGCCGGTCACGAGGCCGGCGCCGTGGCGGGGCCGGTCTGGCCGGCGTCCGTCCACCCCGACGTGCGCGTGCTGCGCGGCTTCCGGGACGAGCTGCGTGACCTCCTCATGCGGGCGGTCGAGCGCGGCCTCGGCCCGGCCGACCTGGCCGAGCTGGGCCGCCGCCGGGCCCGGCCCGACTGGGTGAGTGCCGCAGAGGTCCTCGACGAGTACGTCGAGGTCACCTCCCTGGCCACTCCGGGGGCGTACGACCCGGCGGGCATCGTGGACGCCGCCGCCAACCTGCTCACCGGCGACCCGGCCCTGCTCGCGCAGGAGCGCGAACGCTGGTCCCTCGTCGTCGTGGACGACGCGCAGGAGGTGACGGCGGCCACCCAGCGCCTGCTCGAAGTGCTCGTCGGCGAGGGCGGCGACGTCGTGCTCGCGGGCGACCCGGACGCAGCCACGCAGACCTTCCGCGGGGCTCGCCCGTCGTTCCTGCCGGCCGCCGCCTCCTCGTGGCGTCGCGCCGACGGCGCCCCGGCTCGCACCGTCGTGCTGCGCACCGTTCACCGGCACGGCCCCCTGCTGCGCGGCGTCGCCGCACGAGTGGCCGAGCGGATCGGCACCTCCGGGGTGCCGCTGCAGCGGCAGGCACTCGCGGCCGCCGGCGCCCCGTCCGGCTCCGTCGCCGTGCACGTCCTCGCCTCGCCCGCCGCCGAGGCCGCGTTCGTCGCGCACGCCCTGCGCGAGGCGAACCTCACCGGCGCGGTCGGCTGGGGTGAGATGGCTGTGATCGTCCGGTCGGCCCGCCGGACCGACACACTGCGTCGTGCCCTCGCCGGAGCGGGCATCCCCGTCGCCGTGCCCGCGGCGGAGGTGCCGGTCCGCGACGAGGCAGCCGTCGTCCCGCTGCGCCGGGCGATGACCTGCGTGCTGGCCCCCGCCGCGCTCACGGCGGAGGTGGCGGCCGAGCTCCTCAACGGCCCCCTCGGCGGCGTCGACGCGGTCGCCCTGCGCCGGCTGCGGCAGGCCCTGCGAGCCCGCGAGCTCGCCGCCGGGGGCGACCGGTCGAGCGACGAACTGCTCGTGGCGGCGCTGCTCGACCCCGGCCTCCTCGTCCCGCTCGACCCGCGTGCCGTGCGAGGGGCCCGCCGGGTCGCCGCCGTCCTCCGGGCCGGGCGGGCGGCGGCCGCGCAGCCCGGCGCCAACGCGGAGACCGTGCTGTGGGAGCTCTGGCAGGCCGCGGGGCTGGCCGAGTCGTGGCGGCGTCGTGCCCTGTCCGGCGGTGCGGCCGGTGCGCGCGCCGACCGCGACCTCGATGCCGTCGTCTCTCTCTTCGAGGCCGCGGCCCGGTTCGTCGATCGGCTCCCGCACGCCGGGCCCGAGGCCTTCCTCGCCTACCTCGAGGGCCAGGACGTGCCCGGCGACACGCTCGCGGAGCGCGCACCGACCTCCGACAGCGTCACTCTCGTCACGCCGCACGGCGCGGCGGGCAGGGAGTGGGACGTCGTCGTGATCGTCGGCCTGCAGGAAGGCGTCTGGCCCGACCTACGGCTGCGCAACTCCCTCCTCGGCGCGCAGGAGCTCGCCGACGTCGTCGACGGGCGCGCGGTGGACGGTGGCGCCGACGCAGCGGGGCAGCGGCGCGCGGTGCTCGACGACGAGCTGCGTCTCTTCCACGTCGCGGTGACGCGTGCCCGCCGGCGGCTCCTGGTCACGGCGGTGAGCTCCGAGGACGAGCTGCCGTCGCCGCTGCTGGACGTCGTCGACCCGCTCCCGGACGACGTCGAGGTCCGCCCGCTGACCGAGGTCCCGCGGGTCCCGACCCTGTCGTCGCTGGTGGCCGAGCTGCGCGCGGTCGCGGTCGACGCGGCGGCGCCGCCGCGGCGGCGGCTGGCAGCGGCCCGCCGGCTCGCGGGGCTGGCGTCAGCCGGCGTCCCGGGCGCTGACCCGCAGGAGTGGTACGGCCTCGCCCCGCCGTCCGACCCGCGGCCGCTGCGGCTGCCGGGCGAGCTGGTCCGGGTGTCGCCGTCGAAGGTGGAGCAGTTCGATCGGTGCCCGCTGCGCTGGCTGCTCGAGACGGCGGCGGGTGGTGGCCGCGGCCCGACCGCGTCCAGCGCCCTCGGCACGCTGGTCCACGAGATCGCCGCCCAGGTCCCGGACGGCGACCGGGAGCAGCTGGGCGCGCTGCTCGAGCGGCGGATCGGCGAGGTCGGCCTGCCGGAGGGGTGGATCGGGGAGCGTGAGCGGCAGCGCGCCGAGCGGATGGTCGCGAAGCTGGCGGAGTACGCGGCACGAGCCCGGGGGCAGGGCCGCAGCCTGGTAGCGGTCGAGCAGGACGTCGAGGTCCGGCTCGGCGAGCTGGTGGTGCGCGGGCAGGTCGACCGGCTCGAGCGCGACGCGGACGGCCGGCTCGTCGTGGTGGACCTCAAGACCGGCAAGACCAAGCCGACCAAGGCGGAGGCCGAGCGGAACCCTCAGCTCGGGGTCTACCAGGTCGCGGTCGAGGAGGGCGGCTTCGACCAGATCGCCCCCGGCGTCCGCAGCAGCGGCGGGGCGGAGCTCGTGCAGCTCGGCGGCGACACCCAGAAGGTCGGCGTCCAGGCCCAGCCGCCGTTACCCCAGGATGCCGACCCCGACTGGGCGCGGACCTTGCTGGGGACGGTCGCCGCGGGCATGGCGGCCGAGAGCTTCCAGGCACGCTCGGGCTCCCACTGCCGTATGTGCAGCGTGCGGCGCTCCTGCCCCACCACGGTCGAGGGCCGGCAGGTGCAGCCGTGACCGGGGGGCGCGGCGGCGGCGAGCAGCTCGGTTTCGACGACCTGCTGGGCTCCGGGCCGACGCACCCGGCGCTCGTGCCCATGCCGTCCGCACGGCGCACGGGGGTGCGCCGGGAGGCTCCCGGTGGACGCGGCACCGCGGTGCAGGAGCCGCTGCTCCCGGCCGACCCCACCTTCGCGGGCCCTCTCGACGCCGCGGACATCGCCCGTCTGCTGGGGCGTCCCGCGCCGACACCGGAGCAGGTCGAGGTCATCGAGGCGCCGCTGGATCCACTGCTCGTCGTCGCGGGCGCGGGCTCGGGCAAGACGGAGACGATGGCGGCGCGCGTCGTCTGGCTCGTCGCGAACGGCCACGTCCGGCCCGAGGAGGTGCTCGGCCTCACCTTCACGCGAAAGGCCGCGGGAGAGCTCGCCGAACGTGTCCGCAGCCGGTTGCGCGCCTTGCGGCGCCGGCTGCGCGTCCCCGGCGAGCAGCTCGCCGACGAGGCCGTCGTCCTGGTCTCCACCTACCACTCGTACGCCGCAGGCGTCCTCGCCGATCACGGCCTGCGGCTCGGTGTCGAGCCCGGCGCGCAGCTCCTCGGCGAGGCTGCGGCCTGGCAGCTCGCCGCGGAGGTGGTGCAGGCCTGGGACGCCGATCTCAGCGTCGCCGACCGCACGCCCAACACCGTGACCGAGGCGCTGCTGGGTCTCGCCGGGGAGTGCGCGGAGCACCTCGTCGAGCCCGCTCAGGTCGCCGCGTTCACCGACGCGCTCATCGAGCGGATCGAGCAGCTCCCCGCCGCTGTCGGGGACCTCGCGCCCGGCGAGGTCAAGGGGACCATGCGCGACCGGGTCGCGACGATCCGGCGGTTGCGTGCGCTCGTGCCCCTGGTCGAGCGGTACGCCGAGCGGAAGCGTGAACTCGGCGTCCTCGACTTCGGTGACCAGGTGGCGCTCGCAGCCCGGCTCGCAAGCTCCGCGCCCGAGGTCGCGGCGGGGGAGCGGGCCCGGTTCCGGGTCGTGCTGCTCGACGAGTACCAGGACACCAGCCATGCCCAGCTCGTCCTGCTCCGGTCACTGTTCGGCGACGGCCACTGCGTGACCGCGGTCGGGGACCCACACCAGTCGATCTACGGGTGGCGCGGAGCGTCCGCGGGCAACCTGGAGGCGTTCCCCCAGGACTTCCCCGTGATCCGTGCGGACGGTGCCGCCACCCCCGCACAGTCCCGCTACCTGTCGACGAGCTGGCGCAACGACGCGGCCGTGCTCGCCGCCGCCAACCGGGTCGCGGAGCCGCTGCGCCGGCCGCCGTCCTGGGTCCGTGCGGACGGGTCCGTCGGGGTCCCCGCCCTGCGCGGCCGGCCGGGCGCGGGCCCGGGTGAGGTCCTCGTCGGGTGGCACGCCACCCTCGAGGACGAGGTCGAGTGGATTGCGGATGTGGTTGCGAGACATTGGCGGGCGGGCCGGGCTACCGGCGGCATGCCCGCGGTCGACGCGCCGACCGCGGCGGTGCTCTGCCGGGTCCGCTCGCAGTTCCCCCTGGTCGAGGCCGCCCTGCGCAAGAAGCACCTGCCCGTCGAGGTGGTGGGTCTTGGCGGCCTGCTGCACGTGCCGGAGGTGGCAGAGCTGCGAGCCGCGCTCGAGGTGCTGCAGGACCCGACCCGCGGCGACTCCCTCGTCCGGCTGCTCGCTGGGCCGGCGGTGCGGTTGGGCCCGCGGGACCTCGAGGCGCTGAACGTCTGGTCACAGCACCTGTTGCGCCGCTGGGGCAGGGCCCCCGTCGCCGACCTGCGGGAGACCGCACACCAGCCGTCGCTGGTCGAGGCGCTCGACGAGCTGCCGCCGGACGGCTGGGAGGGTCCTGGCGGCCAGCAGCTGTCCGAGGCCGGCAGGAGCCGGCTCGAACGGCTCGGTGCGATCCTGCGTGACCTGCGCGGGAGGACCGGCCTGGCGTTGCCCGACCTCGTCACGGAGGTCGAGCGGGCGCTCCTGCTCGATGTCGAGGTCACCGCCCGGCCGGGGGTGCGGCCGGCGACCGCCCGCGCGCATCTCGACGCGTTCGTCGACGTCGCCGCCGCGTTCTCCGAGGCCGGGCGGGGTGCGAGCCTGAGCGGCTTCCTCGCGTGGCTCGCCGCCGCCGACGAGCGGGAGCGCGGACTGGACGCGCCGCTGGCCCAGGTGCGCCCGGACGCGGTCCAGGTGCTCACCGTGCACGCAGCCAAGGGCCTGGAGTGGGACGTGGTCGCGGTCCCCGGCCTCGTCGAAGGCGTCTTCCCCACCGGCAACGGCCGAGGATCCGGCTCGGGCTCGAACGGCTGGCTGAGCGGCGCCTTCGGGGCGCTTCCCTACCCGCTGCGCGGCGACGTGGCTCGGTTGCCGCACTGGGCGGCGGAGGCGGCGCGCAGCCAGGCGGACCTCGCCGGGGCGTTCGACGCCTTCAAGCTGCTGGCGCGCGAGCACGAGATCGCCGAGGAGCGCCGGCTGGCGTACGTGGCCGCGACGCGTGCCCGAGCGGTCCTGGCCCTCTCCGGCTGCGTCTGGGGCGACGGGTCCACCCCGCGGGAGCCGAGCCGCTTCCTGGAAGAGGTCGCCGGCCTCGCCCAGGACCGCGGGCCGGATGCCGGTGGCGTGCACGTCGCCGGCTGGGCCGACCCGCCCGAGGACGGGGTGCGGAACCCGCGCGCCCTGGACCGGCCGGAACCCTGGCCCGTCGACCCGCTCGGCGAGGCCCGGGACGCGGTGGAGGAGGCGGCCGCCATGGTCCGGGCCTTCCTCGCAGGGACCGCCCCCGGCATCTCGCTGGACCCGGAGGGCGACCGCGACATCGACGACGCGGACGGCGACCCCGTGGTCGCCGGCTGGGACGAGGAGGCGGCGCTGCTGCTCGCCGAGCGTGAGGCCGCCGCCGAGGGCTCGGTCCGCGTCGAGCTGCCCGCGCACCTGTCCGCGTCCAAGGTCGTCGCGCTCGCCGCGGACCCGGACGGGTTCGCGGACCGGTTGCGCCGGCCCCTCCCGCAGCCCCCGCAGCCCGCGGCTCGGCGGGGCAGTTCCTTCCACGCCTGGCTCGAGCGGCGGTACGGCTCGGCCGCCCTGGTCGACCTGGAAGAGCTGCCCGGCGCCGCGGACGACGCCGACCCGGACGCCGACCTCGAGCAGCTGCAGCAGCGGTTCCTGGTGAGCCCGTGGGCACAGCTGGTTCCCGACGCCGTGGAGGTCGCCGTCGAGACGCCGGTCGCCGGCGTCGTCGTCCGGGGCCGGATCGACGCGGTGTTCCGTTACGAGACGCCCGCCGGCCCGCGCTGGGACGTCGTCGACTGGAAGACCGGTCCGCCGCCCCGGGGCCTGGCCGAGCAGCGGGCCCGCGCGGTGCAGCTGGCGCTGTACCGGCTCGCGTGGTCGCGCCTGCACGGCGTTCCGGTCGAGCACGTGGGGGCGGCGTTCTTCCACGCCTCGACCGGCGAGACGGTGCGTCCCGTCGAACTGCTCGACGAGCCCGCCCTGGCCGCGCTGGTGGCGGCCCGGGTGGACGCCTGACGGGGCGCGCTACCCGGCCGGCTCGCCGCTCACGTCCCGGACCGGCGGGTGCGAGGTATCGGACGGCGAGGACAGTGCGGCCTCGTCGAGATCCACGACGAGCGCGCGGTGGTCGCTCAGCGGAAGGTGCACGACGTGGCGGTCCCCCAGGGCGTGCGGCGGCATCCCGTCCGCCAGCACGTGGTCGAGCTGCAGCCGCGGGGCCGGCGCGGGGAACGTCGGGCCCGTCACCAGGGGGCGCAGGCCCGTGACCCGCGAGGGCAGCGGGCCGGGCAGGTTGAAGTCGCCCATCAGCAGCCGCGGTCCGGGCAGGTCGTGCAGGGCCCGGCGGAGCCGGCGCAGCTGCAGCACGTTGACGCCCGGCACGAACGACAGGTGGGTCGCGGCGACGGTGACCCGCGGCTCCTCGAGCTCGGCCACGACCGCCGCCCGCGGCTCGTCCGGGATCCAGATCACCCGGGGCGGTGACGTCGGCAGCAGGACCGGGTACCGGCCGCGGGCCCGGCCGAGCCGCAACACCCGCCACGACCGCACCGGACGGCGGCTCAGCAGCGCGATCCCGTACGCCGGCTCGCCCTCGGCCGGGTCGGGCGGCGTGGGCCGCCAGCCGGGCTCTCCCGGTGTCCCGCGGACCAGCGGCACGAACCGGCCGCTGCCCGCTCCCATGGCGGCGGCCGCGACGGCGACCTGGTCGACGCCCCCGGATCTCGGCTGGTACCGGTCCACCTCCTGGAGGGCCAGCACGTCGGCATCGAGAACCCGGACGGCGTGCGCCAGCACCGTGGGGTCGGCGCGGCCGTCGGCGAGCGACCGGCCGGACAGCAGGTTGAGGGTGGCGAAGCGCACGCCGTCACGCTGTCACCCCGGGCGCCCCACCGCCCGCCGGCCACCTCCTCCGGGCCGTCAAGGGGAGCGCTACCAGGTCTCCCCGTCGACTCCGGCGTCGAGTTCGCCGAGCATGGCGACGGCGTCGGCGACGACGCCCTCGTCGCCGATGGTCGTCCCGTGCAGCAGCCACCGGGCGACCGCGAGCTCGCTGTACAGCCGCGCCCGGCGCAGCAGGTCACGGTCCGGGGCGTCGCGGCGGGTGTGCGCGTAGGCCTCCAGCACCGACTCGACGGCGTCCGCCGAGGCGCCCGATACCAGCCAGGCGACGTCGTCGGCCGGGTCGGCGACCCGGGTCTGCCCCCAGCCGAGCACCCCACTCACCTTGCCGTCACCGATCAGCACGTTCTCGGGCGCCAGGTCGCCGTGCACCACGCACGGCGTGAACCGCCAGGCCCCGGCCTCCTCCAGCGCGCGCTCCCACCGCCCCAGCAGCCCGGCTGGGACGTGCCCCGTCGCGGCGGCCCGGTCCACCTCGGCCAGCCGGCGGTTGCGGTACTCCGCGGTCGTGTAGACGGGCAGCTCGGCATCCTCCACCAGCTGCACGGGCAGGTCGTGCACGGCGGCGAGGGCGCGCCCGAGGGCCGCCGGGAGTCCGGGCCCCGGCACGAGTGCCGACAGGTCGATCGGCTCCCCGTCGAGCGCGCGGTGCACGCCGGCCCGCCCGCCGTCGGGCATGACGACGGTGCCGGCGACGAGTGGCACCGCGAACGGCATCCGTCCGGTGAGCGTCTTCAGGAACCGCCACTCCTGCTCGAGCAGCGCCGCGGCTGACGGCGTCCGGGGTGCCCGGGCCACCCACGTCCGCCCGAGCTCGTCGACGATCTCGGCGGCGTCCACCTCGTCACCACCGGGCAGCGCGCGGGCCGTCAGGGGCTCGAGCCCGGGGACCGCGACGCTGGCGAGCGCGGCGAGCGCGAGATCAGATCGGGGGGCCACGCGGCCAACGTAGTGCGGGCACCCGCAGCGGCGGCAGGGGTAGCGCCTCCCGGGAAAGCCGCCGCCGGGCTCGGCTCCCGCCCTCCGGTTAGGGTCGCGGGGTGACGCCCCTCGACGGACTGGCCCTGTCCCGGGCGACGGTCGACCGCAGCGCCGAACGTCGCAGCGAACCGGGCCTGTTCGACGAGCTGCTGGCCGACGCGCGCACCGCTGTCCTGGTGCTCG
>Ga0157369_10010880_pt1 | contig 10363 bp, 15 predicted proteins | sample C25metaG_FD_113461 | JGI IMG/M metagenome (GOLD analysis project Ga0157369, IMG submission 113461) | Corn rhizosphere microbial communities from Kellogg Biological Station, Michigan, USA - C2-5 metaG | ecosystem: Host-associated > Plants > Roots > Rhizosphere > Soil | place: USA: Michigan...
CTCAAGCCTTTCTGAAGGGCAATGAGCTGGACCAGCTTGTCGGCGCGTTCGATGTTTGGCGCGCCATTCTGCAACGCGCGTGCCGCGGAAGCCGGGCGGGACAGGCTTTGTGCCGCAGCGGCGTACTTTTCGAACGGAACAAGATCGGACGGACTGGCGCCGAGCTTCACGCAAAGATCGAACACGAAATTGTAAACGGAACGCGATTCTTCGATGTTCGAATGCACGGCCTCTTGCGCCGTCCGCATGCCATCCCTGGTGATGCACCGGTAGTTCCCCGCGAGCAGCATCGACCATTTGGCAAGCGGCACCCAGATCGAATCGTAGGCCTTCAGCTTGACCGGGAGTTCGATCTCGTCGCCGGATATTCTGAAGCGCGCGCGATCAACGTCGTTTTCGAGGTTACGGACGATCTGTGTGTCCTTGTCGTCCTCGAATTTTGCGCATTTGAAGTTGGTCGGCAGCGTAACCAGGAGCTCGTTGGCCTTTCCGTTCGGCGGACGAATCGCCTGAGGATCGGGGCTGTTCAGCGTGATCTTGTGTGGACTGACCGAATCCCAAACTCGCGGATCGGTATAGGCCGCCTCCAGCGCCTTGTAATCGAGACCGGGAATCCGCTTGATATAGGCGAGCGGCGGCATGTTCATGATCGACATGCAAGGCACCCCCGACTGCCCCACCGCATTCAGCAATTGGCGCACGCCGTCGGCGCGATATTGCGGCTCCTGCATGCACAAGCCGACAAGATCGAATTGCGATGGATCGACGCCGGCTGCGGGGCCCGCCGTCACCTTGCCCGGCAGCTTGCGGGACTCGAGCAACACGGGCTCCTTGCGGCCACGGACGGGCAGCGTCACCTTGAACCCTTCCGCGTTAATCAGCTCGGCTTCTGCCGGCAGGCATACGAGGTGGATCGAATGGCCGCCGAAGAGCAGCTTGGACGCGAGCAGGGATCCATACGACGCGCCCATGAGGAGGATGTTGTAGACCGGCATTTGATTTTCCTTTTTCCCTAGACAGTGGCCATCCCGAGCAGCTTGCGGGCTCGCCGCGGCGAACGCCTGGCGACACGGCGTTCTCGATCAAAGACTCAGTTACGTTCGCGCCTTCGATCCTTTTTCTCGGACGAGTACATTCTTGTCATGATCCATTTCTGCCGCGCGCCAGCCTAATCCATTTCGGCGCTTCCGAGATATGATTTTCAGAAAGCCTCATTGCATTGTCCGCATAACGTCAGAGCGGCATCGGACGTCTGTTTGAAGTTGCGCTGCAGCAAACGCTGCCGATCACAATGAAGTCTGACGATCAATGATCCTGAAGCGTTGCGCGACGCGGCGATGGGCGCCCAATAAGACCACGGGTCGACGGGCGTACCGTTGCGCGGACCGCAGTAGTCATATCAGCCCTCAGGAAGCGAGCGCCAACGTCGTTGCCGGGACGAGACGTCTCCATCTGACCATCACTGCGCCTGCGCAGCAGCGCGGGAGCCTGGATGCCGTCCCGGCCTCTGCGGCAAGACCAGAACAAGCACAACGATTACGGCGAGAATCACGCCAGACGCCAGAGGACGACTGAGATCGAGGCCGCCATGATTCGCCGGCTTGTCCAGAAAATCTCCGACGGTCGCGCCAAGCGGTCGCGTCAGGATGAAGGCCGCCCAGAACAGGAACACGCGGGAAATCGTCGTCCAGTAATACAAGGCTGCCAAGAGGACGAGTCCTGTACAGAACACGAGCGCGCCGCCGTCATATCCTAATCCGGTGCTGTCCGCGATCCAATCTCCGAGCGCGGTCCCTAGAGTTTGCGAAAACGTGATCGTCACCCAATAGAAGATTTCCACCTTCGGCGTCGCAACCGTCGACCGTCAGTTGTCCGGCTTGAAGGACGGCCTGCGGACAACGCTGTACAAGGGCCAGCCAATCCGCGCCTTGCTCCGGACGCGGCCAGACGGAAGCCGCTTCGCGGTGGCACAACCCACCGCTGTTCGAGATGACACGGCACGCGACATGGCATTTCGCACCCTGCTGCCGATCGCCGCGCTCATTCCTTTCCTGCTGCTCGTCACGGCGCTTGTCATCGCGCACTCGCTCCGCCCGATGATGCGGCTGGCCGGCGATCTCGATGGGAGACGCGCCGATGACCTGACTTCGCTGCCGCTCAAGGGGATGCCCACCGAACTGCATCCGTTCATCGCATCAATCAACGGACTGTTGGCGCGCATGCGGCTCTTGATGGATCAGCAACGGCGTTTTCTGGCCGACGCCGCCCATGAGCTGCGAACGCCGATCACCGCGCTCAGCTTGCAGGCGGAAAATCTCGATCGCGTCGAGCTCCCAAAGGCCGCGCTGGAGCGCGTTGCCGCGCTCAAGCAAGGCATGCACCGCACCAAGCATCTCCTGGAACGGCTGCTTGCGCTCGCGCGGCATGAAGCAATCCCCTCCGGTTCTGCCGAAATGCCGCTCGTGTCATTGAACCGTGTGGCAAAAGAGGTCGTGGCGGATCTGCTGCCGGAATCGCTTGAGCGCGGCATCGATCTCGGCTTCGCGCTGGCCGAACCTCTCACCGTCCGCGGCGAGCCGGTGATGGTCGCGGCCATCATCCGAAATTTGCTCGACAATGCGCTTCGCTTCACGCCTCGGGGGGGGAACAATCGATGTCGGGGTCTATCGGGAGGGCGAGGCGGCCATCCTGCAGGTCGAAGATTCAGGCCCCGGCATCCCATCGACCGACCTGGATCAGATCTTCGAGCCCTTCTTCCGCGGCTCCCGGCCGGAAGGAGAAGGAGCGGGTCTCGGCTTGTCCATCGTGAAGCGCATTGTCGAGAGCTTGGGCGGTGGAATCGCGCTGGAAAACATTGCGGGTACGGGCCAGTCGGGTCTCCGGGTCACAATTCGCCTGCCGATTGCCGCAGCAGTCTAGTGCCGCCGATTTGAAGTGCCTGCACCGCAAGCCGAGAGATGGACCAGGGACTTCAAATCGAAAAGCGGCACTAGCTTCCTGAAAGGCGCCGGACATGACGTGCTGTACGCTGTTGAGAGCCATCCGATACAGAGCACGGTTCGGGTACTTTTTCAGCTGGACGCACCTCAGACCACGATATTGCAGTTTTGGTCAGACTTGCAGGATCGGCTGGCTGTCGCACAATCCCGGTTAATCTACTTCCAGGAGCGCAACCCTCCGCAGGCCTTAAGGAGAGTCAAGCCGACGCAGCATTCATTCGACTGCGAAGGACCGCGGTAGGGCCCATAACGGAACAGGCCGCCAGTTGGGGCGGCCAGCGATTTGTTCCGCGTCTCGCCTATGTCGGGGCGCGCAAACCCGGAGATGAAAGCCATTCGTTGATGTGCGCGGCGACATCAAGCTGGCGAAGCTTCTCCGAAAGCCTGTTCCGTCTCAAACCGGGTCCGAGGAGAGCCATCGCAGCTTCAATGCGCTTCCGCTCATCTGCGAGGCGTTCGTACAGTGTTGGGGATTTGTTGAAAAACCAGGCCATCGTCGCTCCTTCCAAGTGTTGGGCGGGAGCATTACCGAACTCTCAGTCACCGATGTAAGCCAAACGGCGGTGCGGTGATGCATCAAACTAGACGCTCTTTGTGCCCAGGAGTCCATCTAATTCGAGGTTAAGCTCTAGATTAGGCTGGGAAGTGCGCGATGGCCGGTCCATATGAGGAGCATGGCCAAAAAACCATCCTATGCCCGACTTCTTGACGTCACGGTCACGGCTCAGGAGCCGACCCTTTGGAGATGGCATATTAGCGAACATGCCGTGGAGGTGATGCACGGATACGCAACCTCGCGCGAGACCGCACAAATTGACGCCGATAGCGCCCTGTTCAAGCTGCTCTCGATAGGAAAGCCATAACGACAGGCTCGCCGCCGGGCATAACGGGCGAGCATCTTATCCAACTGGCCCGCCAGGACAGCCGCGCAACTCGGCGAAAGGCTAAGTTCGCTCGGATTGCAGCCTCCGAATTAGCTTTCCCGCCCAGCCCACAGCTTAATCCGGTTTTGCCTTCGAAAGCCGCCTCGCTTTACTTGGGCTTCATCCTTGCGGCCTTTGCCGGCGGCGGATCGATCTCTTCGATCTTGCGCAGGCAATCGGCCTCGGTGTCGTGCGGCCCGGAGACGAATGTGCCGCTCACTTTCGTGCTGTACCAACCGGATTCAACCCCAAGCCGAAGCGACTCTTCTGTCTTCACGTGGCGCGGCGAAAGATTTTGCATAGAGGATTACTTTCTCGTTGGCGTTCGACCATCGAACGCGGACAGGTTTTCGGTTGATCGGAGATCGCGATTTTTGCTCAGCTATTGCTGGAGAGCCGGGCAAAGTCCGCAAGGATGGCCGCGACGAGGTCGCGATGGTGGCTGTCGGCCGGGCCGAGCCCCGCAGCGTATAAATTCAGGACGTAGCGTGCTTTCGCGGCGGCCTCCGGCCAGGAAGTGGCCGGAACCGACAGCAGCTCCTTCTCAAGCGCGCACTGCCGCTCGCGCAGATCTCGTGAATTGTTCTCCACTTCGGCGAGCGCGCGCCTGATGTCAGTCGCTTTCCGCGCGGCCATGCCGCGGTGCTTGTCGAGATCGAGTGGCTCGTTACTCACGAGGCGTGCACGCGTCAATGCGCTGAGCGTCGGACAAGTCGACCGAACCGATGGAAATCATCTCCGTCGCTGAACTGTGCGGCGGCGCGGCGGGAACCACGATCATCGTGGCGACCCGGCGGTAGGCCGCAAACGACAATCCTTCGATCATCTCCTCATCGGTGATGACCTCGTAATCCCCGGCAGGCAGCGAGCGGTCGATACCCTTGATCCGGAAGGGATGCTGAAACGTGATGGTTTCCCGTCGCGAGCGTGTGGTCATGGCGAGACTCGTTCCGCAAACGGCTCGGGACCGGCTTGGTTGTTGTGCATCGTTGGACCGTGCGCCCCTTTGATCGGATTAGCCAGCGCTTTCTCGCAGGGGGAGCTCAATAATCCTCGCTTTGCATTGTAATCGGGCGATTCCGTCGCCATTTCCAGCATGCGAGGATCGCGCAGGCTCGATTGTCGCGCCCCCGGCACTTCAGGGCTCGCACCGACACGATTCATGACGGCGCGCCATTTCCGGACAGTGCAGCAGGAGAAGATTCGTGTCGGCTTCGAGATGATTTATGACTTTCCGCAAGCAACGCCGTTGATCGCGGTGGTCGGCACGCACTTCACGCGGGCATCCGACATCATCGTGCCCGATCACCTCATAAGCCAGCCTTCCTATGGCAGACCTATTGCGGACGATGCCGTTCGGTCGAGTTTGTCCCATCGCGACAGGATTGGCGCACGAGATTATCAGCAGCTCGCATCGATATTGAGCGCAATAGGTCAGCTACCAACCCCTAATAACTAAGGTGCGATCCGAGGTTTATCGGAATAGAGTAGCTGATGTTCGTGGCTCAAGGGTCGCGGCCTTTTGAAGCCGTACAAGAGCTACTTTGCTGAGCAAGCGATTACCGTACCTCGTCTGCTCCCAAAAGGGAGCCGCGCCTTTTTAACCTGTTAGGACGCGAGGACCATTCTAAGCCCATTAGACAATTTGGGAGGTCTAGATGCACATTACCCTCAACGGACAACCCAGAGACATTGACGTTGATCCCGAAAAGCCATTGCTTTGGATTCTTCGAGACGATTTGGGGCTGGTCGGTACGAAGTATGGATGTGGTCAAGCGCTCTGCGGCGCATGCACGGTCCACATCGATGGGGAGCCGGCGCGCGCCTGTCAGACCAGTATTGCGGACGTCGCTGGCCGGAATGTCCTCACCATCGAAGGCGTTTCGGGAAAAGTCGCCGAAGCTGTCCAGTCGACCTGGACCAAACTCGACGTGCCACAGTGCGGCTATTGCCAGTCCGGGCAAGTCATGGCCGCGATTGGTTTGCTTAGCAGTAACCGCAAACCAACCGACCAGGACATCAATGACGCGATGTCCGGAAATATCTGCCGCTGCAATACCTATCAACGCATCCGTGCGGCCATCCATGAAGCCGCCAAATTGCTGGAGGCGTAAGATGACCACCACAGCGCTTTCATTTTTCGTGGAAGATATTGCCCCGTCACGTCGCTCTTTTCTGATCGGTGCGGCCGCGGTCGGTTCGAGCCTCGTCGTTGGCTTCTCGGCCTTCGCCGACGTTGCACCCGGAGCGGCCCCCGCTGCCCCCAACCCGTTCACCGGCTACCTTCAAATCTCGCCTGATGAGACCGTAACGATCTATTCTTCGCAGATGGATATGGGGCAAGGCATCTATCATGGTCTCGCCACGCTCGTTCAGGAGGAGCTGGACGCCGACTGGGCCAAGGTGTCCGTTGCCGGCGGCTTCGGCAATCCAGCGCTTTACGGGAATCTGGCATTGGGCGGGAAAGTCCAGTTCACGGGCGGTTCGTCCGGCACGGCTTCATCGTGGGAGCGCTACCGTCGCGCAGGCGCGACCGCCCGCGCCATGCTTGTTGCGGCAGCGGCCGAGCAGTGGAATGTGCCAGCCAGTGAGATCAGCACCAAGACCGGCGTTATTAGCCATGCGTCAGGCAAATCGACGACCTACGGTGCGTTGGTCTCTGCCGCAGCGGCCCGGCCGATTCCCGATAACCTCGCATTGAAGCAACCTCAAGACTGGAAGTACATCGGTGCAGAAACGCTGCCGCGATATGACTCTGGAGTCAAATCGACCGGTCGCCAGCAATACACCATCGATTTGCGCGAGCCGGGGATGCTCACTGCGGTGATGATTCACCCGCCTCGGTTCGGCGCAACCTTGAAATCCTACGATGGGTCGAAAGCCAAAGAGATGAAAGGGGTCGTTGACGTCGTCGCCACGCCGCGCGGCATTGCCATTGTCGCGTCGGGCATGTGGGAGGCAATGAAGGCGCGTGAAGCAGTGGCCGTCGAATGGGACGAGTCCAAGGCAGAGACCCGCAGCTCCAGCAATCTGATCGCGGAATACCGGACAGCTGCGGACCAAGGCGGCACCAGCGTTGCCGCCAAGACAGGCGACGTCGAGGCTGCATTCGCCAAGGCGGCGAAGGTCATTGAGGCGCGCTACGAATTTCCGTACCTGGCGCATGCGTCGATGGAACCGATCAACGCGGCGGCGAGAATGAACCCTGATGGAACGCTGGAGCTGTGGGGCGGGCATCAGATGCCAGACCTCTACCAGGCCGTCGCGGCGAAGGTAGCGGGCATCGCCCCGGACAAGGTCATCTTGCGGGTGATGAAGACCGGTGGAGGATTTGGGCGCCGGGCTTCTCCGGACGCCGACGTCATTGTCGAGGCGGTCGCAACTGCAAAGGCCTTGGGCTGGAAGGCCCCCGTCAAGGTGCAGTGGACGCGTGAGGACGACATGCGCGGCGGCCGCTACCGCCCGGCATTCGTCCACAAATTGAAAGCCGCGCTCGATGAGAAAGGCGAGTTGATCGCTCTGCAGGATACCGTGGTTGGCCAGTCGATTGCCAAGGGCACCATGTTCGAGAAGGGGCTGGTTCGCGAAGGCGTAGACCGGCTTTCGGTTGAAGGCGTCCAAAACCAGCCCTATGCCGTATCAAATCTGCGGGTCGACCTGACGACCATGGATTCTCCGGTCACGGTGCTCTGGTGGCGCGCCGTCGGCTCGACTCATACGGCTTATGCGTTGGAGAGCTTCATTGATGAAATCGCGCACGCTGCAGGCAAAGACCCGGTCGAATTCCGCCTGGCCATGTTGAAGGACAAGCCACGGCATGCAGCGGTGTTGAGATTGGCGGCTGAAAAAGCAGGATGGAGTTCGCCTGCGCCGACAGATCGTCATCGCGGCATCGCTTTGGCGGAATCCTTCCATTCCTACGTGGCGCAAGTGGCGGAAATTTCGGTCGACGGGGCGGGACGGCCGAAAGTCCATCGCGTCGTCTGCGCGATCGACTGCGGGCTTGCTGTCAACCCTGACCAGATTCGCGCCCAAATGGAAGGCGGCATCGGGTTCGGTCTCGGCGCAATCATGAAGTCGCAACTTACCCTCGAGCAGGGAAGGGTCATAGAAGGCAACTTCGACGGCTACGACGTGCTCAGGATCGATGAGATGCCAAAAGTGGAGGTCCACATCGTGAGGTCGACTGCTCCACCTACCGGGGTTGGCGAGCCCGGCGTGCCTCCGATCGGACCTGCGGTCGCGAACGCCTTCTTCAAGGCAACCGGCAAGCGCGTCCGCGTGCTGCCGTTCTCAAGGTCGGAAAACAGCTAGTTGGGCTCATAACGAGTTGGTCAGATAAGTCGGCAGCACCTCAATGATTCTTTCCGATAACCTGGCACAGCGGCCGGCTAGCCTAGCCTCGCTGAGGACCAAGAGAAGCGAGGTACGCGGCAAAATTGAGCTTTGGTTGGCGAGGCGCGGAGTAACGCAGCGCAATCCATCGAAATTGAAAGAAGGCCGCTGGCAATATGTCCCGCGGCCTCCGCGCTTAACTGGTTCGCTTGGCGGCGCCCCGACTAGAGATCGATGCCGACAGCGATGTTACGGCCCTGTAGTTCGGCAATCTTCATCCCTTCGGCCTGCACCTGTGCGAACTCCGGGTCCTTTGCCACGGCCTCCTGCACTTTGCCGTAAACTTCCCAACTGGAGTAGCGCGTCGCAACCAGTAACTCTCCCGCCCACGCGCCAGTGTGGAAACGGGACAGCCGAAGAAATTCAGCACCGTGTTTTTCGAAGATTGTCTTCGCCCGCCTAACAATCTGGGTCATCTCGTCAGGCTTGTCGGTTTTAAAACGAGTAAATTGCACGATCGGCATGGGCTACCTCCATAGTGATGTAAAATGTCCAAGAGGCATGTATCGAGCGACTTTTGGGGAGCAAACCTCAATGCAGTCTCGATGAAGGTTTGTCTTCATCGATTGATTTTGGTTCAGGGTCCGCAAGCGACAGCAACACTGCCGTATCTCGGCGGATGGGCTCGCATCGTTGTTGGCTAAAGCCGGTGGGCTGATATGAAGACCTGAGCTGTTCGGGCGTATGTAGGGCAGCTCACATCACGCAGGAGGAGTTCCACGCTTGCATCGGGCGTCTGCCCAGAGCGTGAACTTGGTCTGTCGATCCATGCAGGTACCCGATGCGTGCTGGCGTGGCTTGTCGAGTTTTGCGAATGCGCTGTTATGGTCCACCGCAATTCGCCGGCGCGTGACGGATATCACCTTGACTTGCGGCCCAAATTCACCGGCGCGTAAAAACTAATTTCGCTTGCGATTTTGTTCACAACCACATCGCGTTCGGCTATGAACACGCGCGGGCGACCATGACGGCATGGGAAGTCTTCAATGAAGGCAAAGGCGTTTGCCGCGACTATGCGCATCTCGCCATCGCGTTCTGTCGCTGCATGAACATTCCTGCGCGCTACTGCACTGGCTACCTTGGGGATATCGGCATGCCACCGCCTTATGCCGCCGGAGATTTTGCTGGCTGGTTCGAGGCCTATATCGGCGGGCGCTGGCACACTTTCGACGCGCGCAACAACATCCCGCGAATCGGACGCGTGCTGATCGCGCAAGGCCGCGATGCCGCCGACGTTCCCATTACCCAGACTTTCGGACCCAACACGCTCGTCAGCTTCAAGGTTTGGACCGATGAACTTGTGGAGACCTCCGGGACTGCGACTTCCGGCCAAAGCGGTCGAGATTAACCTCGCTATTGGATGAGGTGGCTGCTACACCGCTGGCATCACCGCGCGCTCCCTGGCTGTTATCGGTGACTGAGAGCGTTGCGCTCCCGCCTTGACCTTAAGAAGGCGGTCAGATGTCCGATACCCGCAAATTCGATATTCGCGACTGGCTCGTACCGCCTCTGGTAGTACCGATCTTGCTTGTTCTGCTGATTGCCGCCGCGGCCGTTATGCAACGGTAGTTCTGCTCGGTCGACATGCGCCAAAATGGCAAGCCGGGTGCTCGAGATCGTCAGGAGTTGAAATGGCAAACACAGCGATCATCAGGGACGCCTACGGTATTCCGGCAATTTTCGTTGGTTCAAAGACCGGCCAGGATGATGCTCCCTTTGTTTTTGTCAGAGTAGGTAACGAAGAACGCCGAATGCGGCGATCCGAATGGGATGCGCTTCCTGCCTGGACCGGCGCGCGTCCCTCTTGGGCCGGAAAACAGAAATAGTGATGGGATGTTGAGCATGAAGATTGCCCGGATAGCCACGCGGGTGAAGAGTCTTCTCCTGATATCCGCCCTCGGTGCATTCGTACCAGCCGCTCTCGCAGCAGAACCGAATTGCCGCTTGATCGAAAGCACGGGCCAACGCCTTGCCTGTTACGACGCGGCGTTTCCGCCTCCAAAATCGAAAAAGCCCGAAGCCAATGTCAATGTGCCGCTAAGCGAA
>Ga0157369_10010881_pt1 | contig 10363 bp, 9 predicted proteins | sample C25metaG_FD_113461 | JGI IMG/M metagenome (GOLD analysis project Ga0157369, IMG submission 113461) | Corn rhizosphere microbial communities from Kellogg Biological Station, Michigan, USA - C2-5 metaG | ecosystem: Host-associated > Plants > Roots > Rhizosphere > Soil | place: USA: Michigan...
AACGTTGGCGGGAACGCGATTGAATCCATCATCAAGGGGCGAGCCGAGACAGGCGGGCGGTTCAAGGACCTGTGGGAGTTCTGCGAGAAGGTGGACCTGCGCGTGATGAACAAGCGGGTGATCGAGTCGCTCATCAAGGCTGGTGCACTGGATTCTCTTGGCGCACGTGGCCCGGTTTTCGCGGCAATCGACAAGGCAATGGAAAGCGCGCAGAAGGCACAAAAGGACGCGGCTCAGGGCCAGGCCGGCCTGTTCGGTCTCTTCGATGAGGGCCCCGCACATGGCAGAAACGGACATGATCTTCCCAGGATTCCAGATTGGGAAGAGGGTGAGCGCCTCGCCAATGAAAAGGAAGTCCTCGGCTTCTTCGTCTCCGGCCACCCGCTCGACAAGTACGCGGACAAGATCAAGAATCTTGCCGGGATTATCTCCACCGCTGAAGCACTTGAGCGAAAACCTCCTGAGCGGCGTTGGGGCAAGGAGTCCGATCCGGCAGACGAACTTCAGGTCGCCGGGATTATTCATGGATTCCGGGTGCAGAAGAGTAAGCGCGATGGAAAACTCTATGCGGTAGGCACGCTGGAAGACGCTACCGGCAAGATTGAACTGATCAGTTTCGCTCGTGACTACGAGCGGCTGACGGAGCAATGGAAGATCCAGGCTCCCGTGGTGATCCGCGGCATGCTGATGGGGGAAGAGGATTCTGCGCCGAAGATTTCGGTGAGCGGTATACAGCCACTTGAGGACGTGAAGGTGAAGCTGCCGAACGCCGTCCGGATTCGGATCAGCCTGGACCGCGCAACAGAGGAAATATTCGCGGGACTCAAGAGCGCGGCAGAGGCTGCACCTGGTCCAGGTAAGGTAATGATCTTCCTTGAGAAGAAGGGAGAGTTCCAGGTAATTCTCGAGCCCGAGCAGATGAGCGTCGCGGCAGATCGTTGCTGGGTTGAGCGTGTCGAGGAGTTAACCGGAAAGGGAACTGTTCAACCGATCGCCTGAGACGAAAATAGCAGCCATCCGGACAAGCCCGCAGGCTCCCCCGAATCTGGCTGCCTTCAATCCTAAGAAAGGTAAGTAGGCTGAGGATAGACCGGCTCAGCCGGAGATGCTATACCACTGAAGTGGTGTCGCCAAAAACTGTAACCCTAGCTGTGCGGAGTCATATGTGCAGCCACGTCCGCCCGGCAAGTTCGCCGGGATCATCGAGCAAACTGTGCAGGAGGAGTCTCTGTGGCACGCTATGCCGAGCCTATGGCGCGGCTAATTGACGAATTGAAGAAGCTTCCCGGGGTGGGAACCAAGACTGCCCAGCGGTTTGCCTTCCATATTTTGCGTTCCGACGACGAGGATGCATCGGCGTTGGCCGAAGCCGTTCAGGGATTGAAGGCAAGCCTGCGGCTTTGCTCGGTGTGCAACAACATCACCGATGTCGACCCGTGTCTTTACTGCACCAGCCCGACGCGCAACCAGAGACTTGTCTGCGTGGTTGAGGAGCCGACGAATATCGATTCGGTGGAGCGGAGCCGCTACTCTGGCGTGTACCACGTTTTGCATGGAACGCTTTCGCCTCTGCACGGCGTGGGGCCGGACCAGTTGCGAACGCGGTCGCTTGTGGAGCGCGTAGGACGAGGTGAGGTCGACGAGGTGATCCTGGCGACGAGTCCCACGCTCGAAGGCGAGGCGACCGCCAGCTGGCTTGCGGGCACTCTGAGGCAGTTCAACATCCGGATGACGCGCATTGCGACGGGCGTTCCGGCGGGAAGTGACATTGAGTACGCAGACGAGGTCACCATGGCGCACGCACTTGAGGGGCGCCACGAAGTAAAGCTCTGAGAATTGAGGTTGAATCAGCTGCGCAGCCGGCTCAGCAGATCCTGCGGGTGCACAGGCTTGGCAAGGATTTCGAATTCATAGCCACGCGAGCGCGCTTTCTCCAGCAGGTCGGCCGTGGCAGCCTGGCCCGAGAAGAGCAGAATTTTAATTTTCGGTAGCAGCGCACGAATCTGAATAGCAGCGTCGATGCCGTTCAAGTCGGCCATAATGACGTCGGCAATCAGCATATCGGGCTCGTAAGTAGCGGCCGTTTCAAGAGCAGCTTCACCGGAGTAGACGGCTCTCGCCTGAAATCCACTCTGATTCAGAATCATCGCCAGGGTGTCAGCAATGACGCGTTCGTCGTCTACAACAAGAACTTTGGGCTTAACGTGGTTATCGGGCATACACTCCTGAACGCCGAACGGGGATGGCGCAAGCCTTTCAGTCGAACGCGCCGCAAAGCGAGCCGAAAAGCACCGCAATCGGTACGATCAGCCGGGTAAATACTTTTTTAGGATAACATCCTGTGGCAGGGCAACGAGCAGCCGATCCGGGCCCGACCGCTAGCCTTGGGCCGTTTCCGGCGTTGCGCAAGAAGAGCCATTCTTCCGCGCTCCCATTAAGGCTTTGACGCGCAAAACTGAAAAGAGATGGCTGACGACCTGTAATTTGTTTTATCGGTTACTCTTGAGCTCAGGGAAGCCGCGCATTTTGGAACTGCGACCGATCGAACTCGCGGTTTTTCTGCTTCCTTCTCCGATTTACCCGGGCGCAACGCGACCCTTCTAAGCTTTGAATTGCTTGTCCCTAAGTCCTTTGGGAGAGTCACGCATGCTAACAGCTGGTACCCAAAATGCCGCGTCGGTCCCTGTCTCTGAGGCAGCCAGCCGACTTTCGGGCGAGGCGATCATCCGCGCGGAAAAGATCGAGAAGTACTATGCGCAGCCAAGCCAGAATCGAATCCAGGTCTTTTCGCCGACCGACCTGAGCATCGTGCCGGGAGAGATTGTGGCGCTTCTGGGGCCGTCAGGTTCCGGAAAGTCGACGATGCTGCGCATGCTGTCAGGGCTCTCGCGACCATCGGCGGGGCAGGTTTACTGGCATGAAAAGCCGATTGCCGAAGCCGAAATCAACGTGTCGATCGTGTTTCAGAGTTTCGCCCTGTTTCCGTGGCTCACGGTGCTGGAAAACGTCGAGGCGCCACTGCGGGCCCGCGGCGTGGGTCCAGAGGAGCGGCGGACGCGCAGCATGCGAATGCTCGACACGGTGGGTTTGGACGGCTTCGAATCGGCCTTTCCCAAGGAACTCTCCGGCGGAATGAAGCAGCGGGTCGGATTCGCACGAGCGCTCGTTGTCGAGCCGGAAGTGCTCTTCATGGATGAGCCTTTCTCAGCCCTCGACGTGCTTACGGCCGAGAACCTGCGCAGCGAACTGCTCGAACTCTGGGCCAAGAAGACGATGCCCACCCAATCCGTCTTCATCGTCACGCACAATATCGAAGAAGCAGTCTTGCTGGCCGATCGAATTATTGTGCTGGGGCGGAATCCGGGACATATTCGGACGGACTTCAAGGTGCAAATTCCACAGCCGCGCGATAGAAAATCTGAGGCATTTACGCAACTTGTTGACTTCATCTACAAGGTGCTGACGCGGCCGGACGTTACCCCTGCTGAAGCACCAACCGGCCCGAGAATCCGAGACCAGCGACAGATGAAGTACCAGATGCTGCCGCATGCCCGGCCCGGCGGCGTAGCAGGGCTGCTCGAGTTGCTTCTCGACAAGGCTGGGCGGGACGACATCTATCGACTTGCCGATGACCTCGCGTTTGAGATCGACGACCTGCTGCCGATCGTGGACGCCGCGCAGTTGCTCGGATTCCTGCGGGTAGAGGAAGGCGATGCGACGATCACAGAACGAGGCTCTGAATACGCGAACTCTGAGATTCTTCGTCAGAAGGAGCTCTTTCGCGATGCCGCGCTTGAAAACGTCCTACTGCTCCGGCAGATTCGCCGCGCCCTGGACGCAAAGAGCGATCACACGGTGCCCGAGGAATTCTTCCTCGATATGCTCGACGAGCAGTTCAGCGACGAGGAGTCGTTGCGGCAGATTGAGACTGCGGTGACGTGGGGCCGCTATGGAGAGATCTTCGACTTTGACGCGGCACGACGCCGCTTTGTGATGCCCGACGCACTACAGGAAGAGGCTGCCGGAGGCGGTGAGTGAGCCTGCAGCGCACGCTTGCCCGGTCGCTGGTCATGGTTCGCACCTGGACGGTGTTTATCGACACGGGTGTAGCATTCTGTGCCCTGGCGCTCTTCGTGGCAATCGTGCACCAGGCTGCCTACTGGATGGGCACTGCCGCTCCGGTTTCACCCATCTCTGAAAACGCGCGCTCATTACCTGTTTATGCGTTCTATTCGATCATGCGTATCGCGATCGCCTACGTGTTGAGTCTTGTTTTCGCGATTGCTTACGGCTACATCGCCGCCCGGAACGCACGTGCTGAGGCCTGGATGATTGCCGTGCTGGACATTCTGCAATCGATTCCGGTGCTCAGCTTTTTGCCGCCAGTGCTGCTGGCCATGATCGCGCTCGTTCCGCATCACCAGTTGGGCATCGAGATGGGAGTCATCCTGTTGATCTTTACCGGGCAGGTATGGAATCTCGCGTTCAGTTTCTACTCGTCCATGAAAGCGATTCCGAGGGAGATGATCGAAGCGTCCCGCATATACCGCTTCTCCGGATGGCAGCGCTTCTGGCAACTTGAGATGCCGTACGCGGCAATCGGCCTGGTGTGGAACTCGATTATCTCAGTAGCCAACGGGTGGTTCGCGCTGATGGCCTGCGAAATGTTTCAGCTCAAGAACAGGAATTTTGAACTTCCGGGGCTTGGGAGCTACATCCAGCAGGCGACATACGCCGGCGACGTTGGCGCGTTATTCAGCGGCATTGCGGCGATCGTTCTGATTGTGGTCGCCACGGATCAACTGATCTGGAGACCATTGATCGCGTGGAGCGAGAAATTCAAATTCGAGCAGGTGGAGGCAGCCGATCGCGTCACCTCGCGGATACTTGCCCTGCTGCAGCGTTCCGCGATTCTCAGCACGATTTCCGGCGGTTTGCGGAAGCGAATCGAGGAGCCGATCTACCGTCGGCTGGCGCGAACCCGCGAGTGTCGCCTGGTGCAACCCGTCGAAACGCATTCCGACAAGCGCAGGCCCTCGGTCGGGTACTGGACCGCAATCCTCGCTTTCGCGCTTGTCGTTACCTGGGGCGCGATGCAATGCGCCTTGATGCTTCGACACGTGACCTGGACGGATCTCCGCATGTTGCTGGCTGGAGCCGCGGCGACTTTTCTTCGGGTGAATATTTCGCTTCTGATCTCGGCCTTGTGGACCGTACCTGTGGGGGTGGCCATTGGCTTCAGCCCGAAGCTGGCTCGCGTGGTTCAGCCGATTGCACAGGTGCTGGCATCGGTGCCGGCCACTGCCTTCTTTCCGATTCTGCTGATTGGGCTGCTCAGAATCGGCGGAGGACTTGGGATTGGTTCGATCGCCCTGATGCTGCTGGGAACGCAATGGTTCATTCTGTTCAACGTGATCGCAGGCGCAATGTCGATTCCGTCTGACCTGAAGGAAGCTGCCTCGCTCTACAAGTTTTCGCGGTGGCAACGGTGGACCACCCTTATTCTGCCCGGGATTTTTCCCTATCTGATCACAGGGATGGTAACGGCTTCTGGCGGAGCTTGGAACGCGTCGGTGTTTGCGGAGTATGCCAACGTTCAGAACCGGATCATCCAGACGGTTGGCCTGGGAGCGCAGATCGATACCGCAACAGCAGACGGGAACTTCGCGATCCTGCTGCTGGCGACGATATTGGTGGCGCTGATGGTTGTTACCATGAATCGCCTTGTGTGGAGGCGACTGTATCGCCTGGCTGTAACGCGGTATAAACTTGAGGGCTAATCATCAGTTTCTAATGTCAGTCGGCGATCGGGGGAACGAATGATTCGCGTTGGACTGGTTGGCTTTGGCATGGCGGGCCGTGTATTTCACGCCCCGCTGATCTCTTCAGTTGAAGGGCTTGAATTGGCGGCAGCGGTCGAGCGGCACTCAGACCATGCTGCAGAACGCTATCCCGGGATCACGATCTTTCGGTCGGTTGATGAGCTTCTGGCTGACGCGTCGATCAGGCTGGTCGTCGTTGCCACGCCAAATAGTTCGCACTTTCCGATTGCGATGCAGGCGCTGGAGGCGGCAAAGAACGTTGTAGTCGATAAGCCGATGGCGCTGAGTTCTGACGCGATCCGTCAGCTATCCGAGCTGGCAGGCGGCATCGGATTACAGCTTTTTCCGTTCCATAACCGCCGATTTGACAATGACTTCAAGACAGTTCACAAAGTGATAGATGATCATTTGCTTGGGCGGCTCGTGCATTTCGAATCAACCTTCGATCGCTGGAGGCCCGGGCAGTCCACACGGGCGTGGAAAGAGGAGGGGGAGCAGGGCGGGATCCTCTTCGATATCGGAACGCATCTCGTCGATCAAACGCTCGTGCTGTTTGGGGAGCCGGCGGCCGTAGGGTCCGAAGTTCGCCGCGAACGCGACGGCGATGGCTCGAATGATTCGTTCACGATCCGGTTACAGTACCTGACTGGCTTTTCCGTCACACTTGGGGCGAATTCGCTTTCGTCGCTGACGAGACCGAGGTTCCACGTGCGCGGCACACGCGGCAACTTCTGGAAGTGGGGATTGGATCCGCAGGAAGATGCGTTAGGGAAGATCACGAGAATCGGTGAAGGCGAATGGGGCAACGAGCCTCAGGAGCGCTGGGGCACGCTGAGCGTCGATGGGGAGAGCGGGGTTGTAACGAAAACCGTGCCCTCGGAGAGCGGGGATTATCGCAGGTTCTACGCGGGGGTACGAGACGCCCTGCTTGGGAGTCCTTCGGCGGATCTTGCTACTCCCGCTGATGCATGGCGAACTGCGCGAATCCTGGAGATGGCAAGGCAGAGCTCGGAAGAGCATCGAGAAATCGAATGCGACTGGAGTGGCGAGCCGGCCTGATCATCTGGCGACTTCTGCCGGATCCTTCTCCACCAGAGGTACCCAGAATCGAAAAGTGCTGCCATGCTCTGGGTTGCTCTCGACAGCCAGGTCGCCGCCGTGAGCGCGAACAATGGCACGTGAGATTGCCAGTCCCATCCCGGTTCCCTTGCCGACGGGTTTGCTTTTTTTTCCGCGATAAAACTTTTCGAAGATGTGCGGCAGGTCAAACTTATCAATGCCAGGTCCGTTGTCTTCCACTTCGAATTCGAGGCGGCCTTCCACGCGACGCGCCCTTAGAACGATACGGCCTTGGGGAGGGGAATACCTGGCTGCGTTTTCGATCAGGTGGCGGAAGACCCGCCCGAGAAGCCTGGCATCAAACCAAACCGGTCGATCAGGCTCCTGAACCATCAGCACCACCTGGTGACGGCCTAGAGCAGTACGGGATTCCGCAACCACTTGCTCGAGCAGGGTTCGCGTGTGGCGGGGAGAGGCCTGCACGCGTACGACATTGGCGTCGATTTCAGCCATCTCTACTGCTTCGCCAATCAGTGCGTCGAGACGGGCCGATTCTTCGTCGACGACGGTTGCAAGTTCCTTGCGGAGCGGATCGTCGAGGCCCTGGTCCTGGGTGAGCGTGGTGGCGGCCGCGCGGATTGCGGTAAGAGGCGTCCGCAATTCGTGGGTCAGCGAATCGATGAGAGCAGTGCGAAGACGTTCGCTCTCACGCGATGCCTCCAGGCGCGCGCTCGCCTCGATGGCTATGGCACGCGTCAAGGCAATGCCAATCTGCGCACTCACCGCAGTCGCCACCTCACGCGATAAAAGCGCAGGGCGCCACGCGAGCGCGCCTACGGGGCGCATCCCGACGACCAGGGCATGAGATTCAAACCTCTCAGTTTTATCTGCGACAGAATTCAACGTGCCGGCAGCGAGGTCCCGCAGGTTGCTCCTGAGGAGCTGAGGCAGATCATCCGCGGTTGACGCGAACTCGTCGCGATCGAGCACGAATAGTGCAACAGCATCGAGTGCGAAGATTCGTTTCAACAAGTGTGGCAAGTCACCGATCAGACTGGCTGCATCCTGGTGCAGGATCATCTCCTGACTGATCTGAAAGAGTCTTTCTACATCTTCGCGCCGCTGTTCTGCTTTGTCTTTCTGTTGCCGCGCGCGTTCGGCAACGCGGCCCGCAACTATTGAGCTGATGGCAAAGGTGAACATTGCTACCCACTCCTGTGGCCCGGCGAGGATGAAGGTATGGAATGGCGGAAGGAAGAAGTAGTCGAACGCGATGGCACAGAGCACGGCGCTATAGAGCGAGATGACCAGCCCTGCTTGCGTGGCGGTTACAACGACCACGACCAGAAATATCATACCAGCGGTCGTCGGGTGCGCATGCGCCAGTCCCAGGCCGATAGTGTGAGCGCGGCGGCGAGAGTGGCTCCCAGCCACTGCACGTAATGGCGCGGTTTTGGTTTGAACTGCATGGGAGTCTCAGGGAGATGATACTCGCGCGGCGGGATGATGTAAGCTTTGCGATGAAAGTAGAACAAAATGGCCGGCAGAATTCTTGTAATCGACGACGAACCTCAAATCACTCGCGTATTGCGCGCGTCGCTTTCCGCACAGGCGTTCGACGTTCGAACCGCAAATGATCCTGAGGAGGGGCTGCGGTTGTTTGCCGAGTGGCAACCCGACCTGGTGATCACTGACTTGATGATGCCCGGTCTGAGCGGCGTGGAGGTGTGTCGCGCTATTCGCTCGACTTCATCTACACCCGTGCTGGTGCTCTCCGTTCGCGATCATGAGCGGTCAAAGATCGAGGCGCTGGATTCAGGCGCTGACGATTACGTGACGAAGCCGTTCAGCTTCCAGGAACTGCTCGCTCGGGTCCGTGCACATCTTCGCCGGGCGCCGGAGCGGACGGAATCCGCCATAACAGCGGCTGATTTTGTCATCGATGCGGCGGCACACAGCGTGGAGGTCATGGGCAAGCCGCTGCACCTTACGCCCAAGGAGTTTGAACTGCTGGTGCATCTCGCGCGACACGCCGGCAAGGTGATCACGCACCGCGCTCTGCTTACGGCAGTGTGGGGAGCGCAATCTGCGCACCAGCCTGAGTATCTGCGCGTGTTTGTTGGCCAATTGAGAAAGAAGCTAGAAGCGGAGACGGGGAAACAATATATCCAGACGGAACCATGGATCGGTTATCGCTTCGTTCCCGAGGGCCTGAGCGGCAAATACGAGCAAGAATCATAATTGTTTCAAGCTCCAGCAGTACACCCAGCGCGTCCGGCGCATGTCTTTATCTTTCCCTTAGCATTTCCTTCCGCGAAATCAATACCTTGGCTTGCAGAATCACTTCTGTAAATGGCCGCGCCTCTTCGGCTGGCGCGGCGCAATGATTCGGGGAGGCAGATGCAAGATCTCACGATGCTGTTCTATACGTTCATTTTCTTCGGGGTGGCCTTTCTGTATGTAAGGGCCTGCCAGAAGCTGAGGTAGCCCATGAGCATAGTGACTGCCCTGGCGCTTTTCTTCTCCGCTGTGGTCCTTGTTTACCTCGCCGCAGCTCTGCTGTACCCGGAGAAATTCTGATGTCGGCAAATGGCTGGTTGCAATTTCTGGTTTACTCGGTCGTGCTCTGCCTGGCCGTAAAGCCGGTTGGCATCTACCTGGCCCGTGTGCTCGAAAGTCAGCGAACTTGGCTTGATCCAGTGCTGCGTCCAGTGGAGCGTCTCACCTACAAACTATGCGGCGTCAAAGCCGATCATGAGATGAATTGGCGTGAGTATGCGTTCGCGATGCTCGGATTCTCCGCCATTAGCATGTTGCTGACATACCTCATCGAGCGAGCGCAGGCGGTGTTGCCCTGGAATCCGCAGCATTTGCCGGGCGTTGCACCCGATCTTGCGTGGAACACGGCAGCCAGCTTTACGACGAATACGAACTGGCAGTTCTACACGCCGGAATCGACGATGAGCTATCTCACACAGATGGCGGCACTGGCGACGCACAACTTCTTTTCGGCAGCGGTGGGGATCGTGGTGGCAATTGCCCTGGTGCGCGCTATCAGACGCACGCAATCCGCCACCATCGGCAACTTCTGGGTAGATACAACGCGGACGCTGCTGTACATCCTGCTGCCAGGGTCGATCATCTACTCGCTGCTGCTGGTGGCGCAGGGAGTGCCGCAAAATCTGCATGCCTACACGGTTGCGCACACGCTGGAAGGGCAGACGCAGACAATTGCGCAGGGGCCGGTTGCATCGCAGGAAGCCATCAAAATGCTGGGCACCAATGGTGGGGGCTTCTTCAATGCGAACAGCGCACATCCCTTCGAGAATCCGACTCCGCTTTCAAACTTTTTCGAGATCTTTTCGATTTTTGTAATCCCAGCAGGGCTGACGTACACGCTAGGTCGCATGACTGGATCGCCGGGGCACGGATGGGCGGTGTTCGCGGCCATGTATGTGCTGTTCGCGGCTGGATTCCCGACG
>Ga0157369_10010882_pt1 | contig 10362 bp, 12 predicted proteins | sample C25metaG_FD_113461 | JGI IMG/M metagenome (GOLD analysis project Ga0157369, IMG submission 113461) | Corn rhizosphere microbial communities from Kellogg Biological Station, Michigan, USA - C2-5 metaG | ecosystem: Host-associated > Plants > Roots > Rhizosphere > Soil | place: USA: Michigan...
CACGACCACAGGCGAGATGCGCGACGCGTCGTTGCGTGGCCGTCTCAAGCTGGAGAGCGACTCCGGAGTGAAGCTGTCCGTCGGTGACAACGTCAGGGTCATCGAAGGCGAGCGTGGCGACGGGTGGATGATCACCGAGATCCTTCCGCGCACGTCGCAGCTCGCTCGACGCGAACCGGGTGGACGCGCCGGCGAGCGCGTCGTTGTGGCGAACCTGGATCAGGTGATCGTTGTCTTCGCCGCAGCGAACCCGGAGCCGCACCCGCGAATGCTGGATCGCTTTCTGGTGATCGCCGAAGCGAACTCGCTTGCTGCGCGCGTGGTGATCAACAAGACCGACCTGTCGGACGAGGAAGTGATCCGCGTGCGCTTCGCCGATTACGAGGCCGCCGGCTATCCGGTCCATCTCACCAGCGCGATCAGACTGACCGGACTGACCGAGCTGCACGCCGTGTTCGACGGAAAGACGAGCGCGCTGAGCGGACCGTCGGGAGTTGGAAAGTCGTCGCTGATGAATTCGCTGTATCCGGGGCTCAACCTGCGAGTCGGAGCGATCAGCGAATCAGTGAACAAGGGGCGTCACACGACAGTGGGAGCGGTGATGCATCCACTTCCGGCCGGTGGTTACGTGGCGGACACTCCCGGGCTGCGAGAGGTTGGCGTGTGGGGTCTGGACCCCGTGGATCTGCCAGACTGTTTCCCTGAATTTCGGCCCTTCATCCATGAATGCCGCTTCGGGAACTGTTCACATCTATCGGAGCCTGGCTGCGCAGTCATCGCCGCGGTTCAATCCGGGGCGGTGAGCGCAGCCAGATACGATAGTTATTCGAGATTGCGAGTGGAGCTCGAGGAGACGGAAAAGCGCTGGAGCAAGTAGCGCTGTAGGGTCACCTCGCCAGACGGGTCAACCGCCGCGCTTGCGCGTCTCCCAACCTTTCTTCGCCGCTCTGCTTCTCTCCGCGTGAGTCTCCGCGCGCCCCCCGATGCGTCCGCCCTTGCGCTCCGGCTCCCGATTTTCGGAAGTTCCACGCCCTGATCCACCAGCCTTTCTCCCGCCGTGAGTCACCGCGTTCTCGGTTGCCCACGCACGCCGCTCCGCTTCCTTCTCCGGCACACCGCGCGATTCGTAACCCTCTTCGATATGCTCGGCCTGCCTTTTCTGCTTGTCGGTATATGCAGATTTGTCGCCTCGTGGCATCGCGCCCTCCTGTTGGCGTGTAGAATTGCCGCGAAGCAATCGTGCATAAGACATGCCCCTGTGTGAGTATCAACGCCATGTCGTCGAGCAGAAATTCAGGCGATGCGTGACAGCGGCGCCGCGGATGTGCGCGCCTGGTCTTCTTCGGCGCGCACGTGCTCTCACGTTCGGGCGCGCACCGGGAGAGGCCACCGTCTGGCAAGCGGGCACGCCGCCACCTCCATGTCGCGCATTGCAGTGAGGAACCGCGCATCTGTCCGGAGAGGATCGAAGAGAGGATTGCAGCCGAATATTCCACCCGTCTGCGCAAAGCGGCGCTGGCCGGCCGCGCTCATCACCACGCGCATGAGCGGCTCCTTATCGCCGAACACCATGTCCGCGGCCGCCGCATCCGCCCAGCCTGAGCGATTGCCCCAGCGGCTGTGAAGGTGGTCGCGCATTCTCGCCGCGTCATTCCAGTTACCGGCGGCGGCGTACGCGAACACCAGAGCCCCAGCAAGATGTGCGTCGTCAGGGGCGAGGCGCACACCGCGCGCGAGAGTGCGCACCGCGCTGTCAGGCTGCCCTCCGAACGCCTGTGCGAGTCCAAGTGTGTAAATGGCGAACCCGACCGTGGAGTCATGCGCGAGCGCGCGACGCGATGCAGCTTCGGCTTCGGTGAACCGTCGCGCGAACAGAAGAGCGGTGCCGATGGCCGCGGCCGGCACTGGCGCGAGCGGGTCGAGTTCCGTCGCGTGTCGTAGCTCGACGATCGCCTCGTCGGTGCGGCCGAGGTTCAGGAGGCTCATGCCAAGCCAATGGTGCGCCGTAACGGATGACGGATCGAGCGCAACCGCGGTACGGTAGCACGCCAGCGCATCGCGAAATCGGGCGCGCATGTCGAGCGCGATCCCCAACGCAAGCTGCGCGTCCGCGAGAGTGGGGTCGAGCCGCGCCGCGCGTTCCGCACTCGCGGAGGCCAGCTCCGCCGCACGGTCACCGCTCATGCTTGTCAGTTTCGTCGAATCTGCCGAGTCAGGCGGAAAGATCGGAAGGCTGCTGTACGCGAGCGCGAGACCGGCATGCGCGCGTGCGAACAGAGAGTCACGCGCAATGGCCTGCTGGAAGTAAGCAATGGATCGGCTGAGGTTGGCGGCGCCGCGCTGAGTCCAGTAGTAGTGACCCTTCAGGTACAGTTCGTATGCCTCCGGATCCGACGTGCCGCGTTGTCCGGCGTCCGTGACGGAAGCACCGGTAGTTGGACCGGGACTGCGCGTTACCGGTGTTGCCGGACCTGGGGCCACCGACCCACGCCGCGCTGTCCATGATCTCACAGCGAGCGCACCGCCGGCTGCGATCAACGCGATGGCAACGGTGACAATGCGCGTTACGCTCCACCTCATGATTCGCTGTTGCCTCCGTGCGCCAGGCGGTTCCGCGACGCTTGGCGCTCGGTCGAGCATCGCGATAATCTCGGTCGCTGATTGGGGACGCGCGGCCGGATCCTTCTCGAGTGCTTGCATCACGAGCGCGGCGAGCGCTGGTGGCACATCGGGACGATGCGTGAAGAGCGATACCGGAATCTCGCTCGCGTGCGCGGCTGCCATCGCTTGCGGCGTGCGCTCCGCGAAAGGGTGCACGCCGGCCAGCGCTTCGTACGCGACGACGCCGAGCGCGTAAATGTCGGCGCGATGATCCACGTCGGCGTTGCCGCGCGCCTGCTCCGGTGCCATGTAGGCTGGAGTGCCGGGCGACACGCCGGCCTGCGTTAGGGTGTTCGTGCCATCGCTGTCTGAACGCTGCGTCGAAGATCGCGGCGCCGCCGCTTCCTGCGGCTCCTGGGCGCGACGCACTGCGCGTGCGATGCCGAAATCGGCGACGACCGCATGTCCATCTTCGAGCAGGATATTCGCGGGCTTGATGTCGCGATGCACCACGCCGCGACGGTGTGCATACGCGAGTGCGCTCGCAACCTCACGCACCAGCCGCCGCGCCGCGTCAAGTGGAAGCTGCCGCCCGCCCGCGAGCCGTTCGCGCAGTGTCTCGCCGTCGATGTACGGCATCACGTAGTACAACAAACCCCCAGCCGAGCCGGAATCATGCAGCGGCAGGATGTGCGGGTGTGTGAGCCCTGCAGTGACACGGATCTCTCGCAGAAAGCGCTCGGCACTCATCGCGGCGCCGAGCGCCGGCTCGAGCACCTTGAGCGCAACCAGTCGTCCATGTCTGTGGTCACGGGCCAGATAGACGGTTGCGGTTCCACCGCGCCCAAGTTGCCGCTCGAGGTCATAGTGTCCCGCTAGCGCCGCTCGAAGCGCTGCTTCGGCCGATTCTTCCGTCGTCGGCCCGGAGGGTTCGTCCGGTGGCGTGCCGGCCGCATCGGACAGGATCGGCGCGGCGAACGAGGTCGCCGGTTGCACCAGGAAGTCCGGTGACCGTGCGGCCAGCTCGCACGCCTCCGCCTGTGCTTCAACCTCTGCTCGCAGAGATTCGTCGTCGCCGAATGCGTGCAGCAGAAAGGCCGCTCTGGCGTCGGCTGGTGTTGCAAGAAGCGCCTCCGTGCCGGCGCGAATCCGCGCCCAGCGCTCGGGCGTCGTCACTCGCTCTCCGCGCGAAGCGCCTGATACAGCCACCCCTTTGCCATCAGCCAATCGCCTGCCACTGTGCGCTGAGAGACTCCGAGGGCCTCGGCAGTTTCTGCCTCCGTAAGACCGCCAAAGAAGCGGCATTCCACGACACGACCGAGTCTGGCGTCGAGCGCCGAAAGACGCTCGAGCGCCTCGTCGAGTGCGAGCAACTCATCGCCGCGCGCCGCTACGCTGAGTGCGTCAGCACTTGCCTCCACATCCTCGAACGCAACTGGCTGCTGTTGTGATCCGCCGCGACGGGCGGCCTGATGTCGGCGCGCGTAATCGACGAGCACTCGTCGCATCGCTCGCGCGGCCAGGCCGAAGAACTGTGCACGATTCGTCCACTCGGCACGCGTTTGATCGGCGATGCGTAGATACGCCTCGTGAACGAGCGCTGTTGTCGAAAGGGTATGACCGGCCGGCTCGACTGCGAGCTGGCGGTGCGCGACGCGGCGCAGCTCGGCGTAGACGAGTGGAATGAGCCGGTCCATTCCGTCCGGTGCGCCCCGGCGAAGCATGGCGAGCGCCGCGACGGTCTCCTGCTCAGCTGCCTCGTTCGCTGCCACCTTCGCTGCCGCGTCTGCCTGTTCGGCCATCTCCGCACCTCGGACGATGCTGCGTAAAGGCGTTTGCGTCTTTTCGTTGGATTCTACGCGTTTGCTATGCGGCCCCAACGCTTCGGCCAAGATACGGGTGAACGATCCGCGCGGCAATGCGGAGTGCGACGATCCCGGTTCTGACCCTGGAGCCCACCTCAACCGTAGCCCAGGAGATTTCCATGAGCATCACACCATACCCCCTCACGTGTCCTAATCGCATCGGAGGCCGGCGCGGTACGACGTTCGCGATTGTCGCGGCGGTCGTCGTGACGGCAATCGGCGCGTGCTCTGACGCGCCGACGTCCGCGTCAACTGCTTCAGCCGCGTCGCCGTCTGCCTCGGCAGGCGCCCCCGGAGGAACGACGCCGTCAAATTACACCGTCGTCGATCTCGGGACGCTGGGTGGCCATTCAGCATCGCCTTCGACGTCAACAATGTGGGGCAAGCGGTCGGCTCCGCTCTGACATCCGACGGTCTGCAGCATGCGGTCCGCTGGTATCAAGGAACGACGACAGACCTTGGTACCCTCGGAGGACTGAACAGTCAGGCGAGCGGGCGAAACGAGAGCGCAGATCTGGCGATCCTCTCCGACACACGCGACAACGATCCGCTCGCGGAGGATTTTTGCGCACTTCACAGCGGCCAGCTCTGTCGGGCGGCGCGATGGCATGATGGTGTGCTCACAGAGCTTCCAACGTTGGGTGGTACCAATTCCGTCGCTCTTGAGATCAACAATCGGAGTGAGATCGTAGGGGCCGCAGAGGACGGAACACCCGACGCGACCTGCATGGCGCCTCAGAAAAGCCATTTCCAGGCCGTGGTCTGGCGAGCTGACGGTGAGATTCACAAGCTCCCGCCGCTCCCGGGCGACGAGGTAGCACTTGCCCTCAAGAACAACGACATGGGCCAGGTGGTCGGTACGTCGGGGATGTGCTCGAACACAATCTTCGGTGGCTTCGGCCTGGGACCGCACGCCGTCCTTTGGGATCATGGCTCGCCGATCAACCTCGGCAACCTGGGCGCACCCGAAAGCGCGAACGTCGCAGCCGACATCAACGGCCGCGGTCAGGTGGTTGGCGGAGCGGGCGCTCCCGATGGATCGGTCCATCCATTCATGTGGACCAAGGCAACAGGCATGCGTGACCTGGGCCTGATGAGCGCCGATCCGGCGGATGCCTCGAACACTCCGTTCGCGATCAACGACCGCGGGCAGATGGTCGGCTCCTAGTGCGACATCACGCTTGCTACCTGCCGCGGCTACATCTGGCAGAATGGCGTGATGACAGATCTCAATGACCTCGTTCCTGCAGATGCTCCGTTGTATCTGATATCGCCTTTCGGTATCAACAGTGATGGCGAGATCACCGGGTTGGCGATTGTGAAGAGCACCGGCGAGGCACACGCGTTCCTCGCCGTCCCCGTATCCGGCAAGTCCGACAACGGCATCGCTCATGTTCCGAACGCGAGCCGTCGTATGTCTCTTCCTCCTGCCGTTCGCAGGCTGTTACGGCATTAGGCCGGGCGGCCGAAAGAAGCGGTGGTGGCGCCACATGACGCCGCCACCGCTTCGCACGCAACCTGGCGTCACCGCTAGCCTTCCCGCGGTACCAACTTCGTGCTCCGCGTGATGAACAGCAGCGTTACGACGATCGCAACGGCGGCGGTAATCGCGCACGACAGCGCGGCACCCCACATGAGCCCCGCCTGGGCAGCCTTTACAAGATGCGGTGTCCAGAGTTTCTGAAGCCCGACATCCACGGCGCCGGCAAGTGCGCCGGACATTGCAGCACCCACGGCGAGCATTCCCTTTCCGGTGAGACGGCCGCGAATTCTGCGCGAGATCGCGAGCGCGAGCCAGCACGCGATGCCCGCTACTGCCGTGCGCTCCACGAGACGGATCATCGCATTCTGCCAGATTTTCGGCATGATGTTCGCCCCGAGCATTTTGCGAAGAAACATGTTGAGTGGGACCACGCCTATCGCAAACACGACCACCGCGTACGCTATCGCGAAGAGCAGTATGACGAGTGATACTCGAATCACGCGAGGGGAAGCCATGCCGTAGAGGTGGCCCCTGGAGTCTGTGCTAGCCGTCATGCCAAAAAGACTGAGAAACGTACCGATCGGTCACGGGCGCCCCCGGGGCGGCGCCCTGGGGCCTTGGGCCAGACCAGCTCAGGCCGGACGCGCTATCGTGGGACTCGCCGACAGCTCGTGAGCCAACGCCATGAGATGGCGCGGGTCTCCGGGCGAGTCGACGTACGGAAAGCTCACCACCGGAACGGTGAGCAGCAATTCCTTCAACAGCGCCTGGTTGGTGCGCTCGGCGGTGCCGCCACGTCCCTTCGATAGTGTCGTGAGCACCACGGCCCGAACACGGAGCCCGTGCTCTCGCGCGATCTGAAGGTTCATCAGCACCTGACTGACTGATCCAAAGGTGTTGGGCGACACGATCACCACGTCGAGCCCCCATCGTCTGAACAATGTTGCGAAGCTCTCGCTCTCCGTGATTGGAGCCATGAGGCCACCCGATTCCTCCACTACCACGGCGTCGCTCGTCGTGCACAACTCGGCGAAAGCACGATCGAGCATCTCGATATCGACTGGCGTATGAGCTCTGCGAGAGGCGACCAGGGGCGTCGCCGCATCGTCGAACGCAACGGGTTGTACAAGCCGGTCGGGATAGCTGATTCCGCACGCCATCCGCATGTGCTCGATGTCACCCGATCCGCGTCGGTCGATCGGTTTCATGGGAGCAACGCGAGCTCCTGCCTCTCGCATCGCCGCGATGATCGCAGACGCGACCACCGTCTTGCCGACGCCGCTATCCGTACCGACGACGCCGATTCGTGTCACCGCGATTCCCGTGATGGATCGAGTCCGTGTCTGTGTTGGTGAATCTGATCAGGTCTTCGCTGCAACAGCTGGCTCGTTCTCCTCAGCCAGCGACAACGTCCAGTCGACTGGGATGTCCTCTCGGAGCGAATCCCGAACCGAACAGTATTTGTTGACCGCAAGCTCGATCGCGCGCTCCGCGTGAACGCGCTCGATTCCGGCGCCCGCAATCTCGAAATTGAGCGTAGCGCGCGAGAGTCGTTTCGGCGTGCCATCTACCCGCTCCGCCTTTACGTTCACGCCGAGCGAGGCGACAGGCGTCCTGCGCTTGGCAAGAATGTCCACGACATCCACTGACACGCAGGCGGCAAGCGCGCAGAGGAGTGTATCCACCATGCCGGGGCCCGTCTTTGCGGAGGAGTCGAGATGTATGGTTGGACCGCCCGGGCGGCCGCCATCGAATTGTCCTTCGCCTGCCCAGACGACGTTCACTTCCGCTGGTATCGTTCCGCTCATGAGCCGACCTCGATTGGTGCGCGCACTGTATTACCCCATTCGGTCCACGATCCGTCATAGTTTCTGACGTTTGGATAGCCAAGCAGGTAGGTGAGCACGAACCATGTGTGCGCGGAGCGCTCGCCGATGCGGCAGTAGGTGATGATCTTATCGGACGCGCCAAGACCCTGCTCGCGTTCGTAGATCGCGCGCAGATCCGCAGCAGACTTGAACGTTGCGTCACTGTTGGCCGCGCGCGCCCACGGCACAGAGCGAGCACCCGGAATGTGACCGCCACGGAGCGTCCCCTCCTGGGGATAGTCTGGCATGTGCGTCCGCTCACCCGTGAATTCCTGCGGGCTTCGCACGTCGACGAGCGGCTTCGCCGCCTTGGATTGCGCGAGCGCGTCGGGGGCGAAAGCGCGGATCTTTTCATCCGAGCGTGGTGGTGCATCGTACGACGTGCGCGGGAACGACGGACGCTCGGTAGTCATCGGCCTGCCTTCGGCTTCCCACTTGGCGCGTCCACCATCCAGCAGCCGAACGCTCTCGAAGCCGAACAGCTTGAACACCCACAACGCGTACGCTGCCCACCAGTTGTTCTTGTCTCCGTAGAGCACCACGGTCTTCGACTCGTCGATTCCGCGCGAGCGGAGCAACTCCTGAAACTGCTCGCGATTCACGTAGTCGCGAACCACCGAATCGTTGAGATCGGTATGCCAGTCGAGCTTTTGCGCGCCTGGAATGTGTGCGACTTCGTACAGCAGCACGTCTTCATCGCACTCGAGTATGCGGATCGAATCGTCGGCGAGTCGTTCGGCAAGCCACTCGGTGCTCACGAGAGCTTCCGGATGCGCATATCTCTTGGCGGCGATTACTGGATCGATTTCGCTCATAAAAACATCAGTTTGCGAGGGTCGGTTATTATAAGATGAATATGGCACCGTTACCAAGGCCGATGGAACCGTACTCCCGCCACGTCATCATCTGCACGGGCGGCTATTGCTCGCCGGAGCGTCGCGGGCGCTCGTTGTACACTCTGCTGGCGTCGCTGCTTCAGCGGGAAGGCCTGTTGTTTGGACCGGATCGTGTGAAGCGAGGCGAAACTCCGTGTCTCGGTGTTTGTGAGGGTGGACCGATAGTCGTTGTGTATCCGGAAGGGGTGTGGTACGCTGGCGTGACGCCCGAGCTTCTGGAGCGCATCGTGATGGAGCATCTCAAGGGTGGTCGCGTGGTCGAAGAGGCCGTGTTCCATCGCATGGTGCCACCCGATGAAGCGATCGATTCGCCGGGATCGCGATGATGTAATGCACATGGCACGCGCTCTGCGAATGAGTGCGCTACATGAAAGGCAGAGGTCGCGCGACGCTCGCAGCAGTGCGGCTGTGCGTTACCCCACTACTTGTTTGCGTCACGATACCCGCTGCGGCATGCAATCGCGAAGCAAGTAGCGCGAGCGGCGCTACGGATGCGCGCAGCATCGTCACCATCTCGCCCGCCGACAGCGAGTTGCACGCTGACATGGCGGATGCGAGCACCTGGCCTTCATTCGGTCGCGACTACAGTCCGCGCGGCGACGCTCTGCTCGTCTTCAAGCTCGGCGCGACACCGGTTGCCAGGGCAGGGAAGTGAAGGTCGCACAACTCGGCGTTCTCGCCATCCACGGCGACGGCGGTTGTTTTCTGTACCACGGTGAAGAAGGTACTGGAGTGCAGCAACGTGGCTCCGCCATTACCAACGCGGTTCTCAAGGTCCCTGTCGCCGATTCTGGGGGTTGGGACGCGCTGGATTCATTGATACTCAACGGCGTTCCCGAGTCGGTCATGCGCTCGTCGATCGGAATGCCGCCGCGTGGAGTCCACTCCTCGCTCAACACCGATCAGACGCGCCGAGTCGCCGCGTACGTGTGGGCGATATCGCAGACCCGCGGAGAGCCGTGGGCCGGCGGACACACGAGTCATTCCAACTCCAGTTTCGTCACTATCGCGAAAACGACCGGGCCATGAACCAGCTCCCGGGCGGAATTCCGAACATGCTCGCGCCGCGCGGTACCGCGGCGCAGCACCTGGCAACGCTGGGATGGGTCCTGATCGTCATCTCGATCATCGTTCTCATACTGGTTCTCATTGCGCTGCTCGTCCCGCTCGCACGCGAGCGGCACAGCGACGTTCAGGACGAGCCAGGATACAACGCGCGCGAGCACAATTTGGTCCTGATGGTCGGCGCAGCAATCCCAGCGCTGATATTGCTCGGAGTATTCCTGTATTCCATGAAGGACATCGGTCTGTGGGAGTCTGGCAGGAATTCCACTCCAGACATCGAAGTAACGGGGCACCAGTTCTGGTGGGAAGTGAGTTATCCCAAACTCGGTATCCACACCGCGAACGAGATTTACATCCCGTCTGGTACACGCGTGAAGATCGCCTTGATGTCGTCCGACGTCATTCACTCGTTCTGGGTACCGCAACTGCACGGCAAGCTAGATCTCATCCCTGGGCGCGTGAACCGCTTCTGGATCGAAGCCGACAGTGCGGGCAAGTATCGCGGCGAATGCGCGGAGTTCTGCGGTGCAAAACACGCGCACATGGATTTCTCCGTAGTCGCTCTTCCGAAAGGTGAATTCTCG
>Ga0157369_10010883_pt1 | contig 10362 bp, 11 predicted proteins | sample C25metaG_FD_113461 | JGI IMG/M metagenome (GOLD analysis project Ga0157369, IMG submission 113461) | Corn rhizosphere microbial communities from Kellogg Biological Station, Michigan, USA - C2-5 metaG | ecosystem: Host-associated > Plants > Roots > Rhizosphere > Soil | place: USA: Michigan...
AGATGAGAGCTCCCATCTCCTAGAGAGAGTAAGAGCCGTGGAAGACCACCACGTTGATAGGCGGGACGTGCAAGCACAGCAATGTGTTCAGCGGACCCGTACTAATTGCTCGAGGTCTTGATTTCGAACTCACTGACACTGCTATGGAGTTTTGAGGGTGCGCGGACGTGCGCGCCGACTCAAAAGTTGGGCGGTCATAGCGACGGGGAAACACCTCTTCCCATTCCGAACAGAGAAGTTAAGCCCGTCAGCGCCGATGGTACTCGGGGAGCAATCCCCCGGGAGAGTAGGTCGCCGCCCATTTCTTTAGGCCCCCGCAAGGGGGCCTTTTCATGCGCTATGAGCCGTCGCGGAGCTCGCGCAGCGGCTCGTTCGACCACGCGATCTCGTCGAAGCGGCCGACGAGCCCGTCGCCGGTCGGCGACTGGACGAGGAACCCGGCGCGCGCCGCGCGTGCGTCGGGGAACGTGAACCACCGGATAAGCGACCACCGCTCGCCGTCGGTCGACGCATGGAAGGCGATCGTGTCGCCGATGCGCGCGATGCGCAGCCAGACGGAGTCCTCGTCGACGATGGTCGCGTTCGCGTCGTCCGAGAGCCCGCGCGTGACCACGCTCACGACCGTCGCTTTACCCTCGGGCGAGCGCTCGAACCCGAGCTTGCCCCAGGCGTCGGGCGCCGCCAGCACGACAAGTGCAGCGGCGTCGAACGTCGCCTCGAGCCGCGCCGACACCCGCGCCTGCAGGCGGAAGTCGCCGGCGACGTCGCGGAGCTCGAGCGTCGCATTCGCCGTCGGCGCGCCGCCATCGGGAGGTCTGAAGAGGTCGGTCCGCGGCCCGGCCGCAAGCTCGAGCGTCTCAGGCGGCACGGACGTGCTCCCGCCAATCCGGGTCGAGCTCGCGGAGCCGCTTCACGCGCTCCGCGACCGGCGGATGCGTGACGAAGAGCGCGGCGATGCCCTCTTCGGCGAACGGGTTGGTCGCGTAGACCGGCTCGGTCGCCGGCGAGCCTTCGAACGGCAGCAGCTGCATCGCCGCCTCGAGCCGCAGCAGCGCATCGGCGAGACCGTGCGGCGAGTCGCACAGCTCAGCCGCGAAGCGGTCGGCGTCGTATTCGCGCTTCGGCGACAGCAGCAGGTGCGCGAACGCGGCCGCGATCGGCCCGAGCACGTACAGCAGAACGCGCCACACGCGCGACAGCTCGACGATCACGGTTGCCAGCACGACGGCGATCGTCTGCACGAGCACGTCGCGGTAGCGCAGGTGCGCGAGCTCGTGCGCAAGCAGGCCCTCGAGCTCCGCCGGCGACGCGACGCCGATCAGCCCGACCGACACCGCCAGCCCCGAGCCGCCGCCGGCGCCGCGGCCGGCGGAGAGCAGGCGCGGGTAGCTGTCGGGGAGCACGTAGAGCGTCGGCTTGACGACGCCCGCGCGCGCAACGAGCCGGTCGAGCGTGGAGTGGATCGCGGGCGCTTCGCCGGGCAGCAGCTCGCGCGCGCCGAGCATGCCCATCACGATCCGGTCGGCGTACCAGTAGATCGCCGCGCAGAGCAGCACCGCGGACGCGAGGAACAGCACGCCGACGCGATAGCCGCCAAGCCGCCAGCCGACCGCGCCAAACACGAACGCGAAGACGGCGACGCTTGCCCACGCCTTCAGCACGTTCCGGAGGATCAGGAATCTACGGTTCGTCGTCCGGTTCGGGACTGTCCTCGTCCGCGAGCCCGCGCGGCGGCCAGTCCGGCTCGGGCGCATCGCAGCGGCTCGAGCAATGCAGCGACGCGACGTTCTGGAGCGGGATGAGGATGTGCCCGTTCAGCTCGACGTGGGCGACGTCCTCGACGTAGCAGTACGCGGTCAGCACGCCGTCCTGATACTCGCCGCCGAAGAGCGCGATCTCGACCTGCTCGCCCTTGTACTTGTTGGTGTAGTCCTCCACCCGGTGGAACCTACTCGATTGGGAGGGCGAGCCGGTCGTCTCTGAAATGCAGCTCGAGGACGCCGCAGTTCTCGATCGGATGGCTCGGTTCACCGACGACGTGATCGTGAAGCGCGCGCACCGTGCCGCCGTGCGTGACGATGAGAATGCGCTCGCCGGCATGGTCGCGCGCGAGACGCTCGACCGCAGCGAGCACACGCGCGGAATGCTGCTCGCGCGTTTCCCCGTCGGTGCGCTCACCGTTGTAGCGCTCCATCACCTCGGTGTGCGTCAGCCCCGAGAACGAGCCGACGTCGATCTCGCGCAGGTCGCGATCGGTGACGACGGGAACGCCGTGCGGCGCGGCGACGATCTCCGCCGTCTCGTGCGCGCGCTTCAGGTCGCTCGTGTACACGGCATCGAACGGCATGCCCTCGAGCTGCTTCGCGAGCACGGCCGCCTGCGCGCGCCCGTTGTCGTTCAGCGGCTGATCGGCCCAGCCTTGCCAGCGGCGCTCGACGTTCCAGTCGGTCTCGCCGTGGCGCGCAATGAGGATCGTCGTCACGGAAGCTAAGGTAGCCAGCCGTGGATCTGGGGCTCAAGGGCAAGCGTTGTGTCGTCACCGGTTCGACCGGCGGCATCGGCGCCGAGGTTGTGCGGCAGCTGCGCGCGGAAGGTGCGCGCGTCGTGTCGTCGGGTCGCAGTGCGGAAGGTCCGGGCGACCACCACGTCGTTGTCGACCTCGCGCAGCGCGGCGAGCCGGAACGGCTTGTCCACGAAGCGTCCGAGTTCCTCGGCGGCCTCGACGTGCTGGTGAACAACGTCGGCGGTACGGAGATCCGCAAACTCGCCGACCTGACGGACGACGACTGGCAGGCGTCGTTCGAGCTCAACCTGATGAGCGCCGTCCGAGCGACGCGCGCCGCGCTGCCCCTGCTGAAGAGTGGCGGCTCGATCGTCAACGTCTCGTCGACCGCGGCGAAGCGCCCGTCGGGCGGAATGCCCGACTACTCCGTGATGAAGGCGGCGATGCTGTCGTTCTCGCGTCTGGTCGCCGACCTGCACGCCGGCGACGGCATTCGCTGCAACGCCGTCACGCCCGGCCCAACCGCGACGGATGCATGGATCGGGGAGGGCGGCCTCGCCGACCAGCAAGGCGAGCGCGAAGCAGTGCTCGCGAAGGTCGGCGCCGGCCGGCCGCTCGGACGCCTCGCCGAGCCGCACGAGATCGCCGCGGTCGTCGTCTTCCTCGCGTCCGAAGCAGCCTCGTACGTCACAGGCGCGGCCTGGTCAGCCGACGGCGGAACCGTGCCGATCATTCTTTGAAGCCGCAGCTGCCGAACAGGCTCCGCACGACGCGCGCCGACGCGGTCCGGTAGCCGCACGGAAACGGAACGCTCGCATCGCCGAGGTCGCGCCAGCCCGCGGGCATACGCTCGTAAAGGCTCTGTCCGTTCGACGCAACGCACCCACTTGGGAACGGCGGGTGGAACGTTTCGCTTACGCGCGCGAACCGCGAATCCACCTGCGAGATCGCGACATGGAACGTGACGCACGCGGTCGAGGTGAGACCGAGGTGACGAATCTGTGCTGCGACGAGCGTTGTCCCGCTCGCCCCGCGTCGGGGCTCGGCTGCCCGATCGCGATCCGCCACACCCAACGGCGAGGGCCATAGACGCGATTGCGAGTACGACGATCGCGCGGCTCATGAAGACAAGTATCGCCCGGACGTGTCTGGGGACTGTCCCCAGACATGGCCTGCCGGGACGCGTCTGGGGTCAGGCCCCGGACCGGTCCGTTTCGGCCCTCTGGCGTCCACCGAATCCACGGCTACGCTGGCTCCATGGAGCTGACGGGGACCGTCGCCGACGCGTTCGCAGCTCGCCAGCGCGAGCTGGAGGACGCTGCGCTGTCACCGCTCGCGGTGCGCTCGTACGAGACGCGCGGACGCGCTGAGCCGGAGGACGAGTGCCGCGTTCGCACGCCGTTCCAGCGCGACCGCGACCGGATCCTGCACTCGAAGCCGTTCCGCCGGCTCAAGGGCAAGACGCAGGTCTTCATCGACCCGGCCGGCGACCACTACCGCACGCGCATGACGCACACGCTCGAGACGACCGGCATCGCGCGCGTCGTCGCACGAGCGCTGCGTCTCAACGAAGACCTCACCGAGGCGATCGGGCTCGGCCACGACATGGGCCACCCGCCGTTTGGGCACGCCGGCGAGGAAGCGCTCGACGAGCTGCTCGGCGGCTTCCGCCACAACGAGCAGTCCGCGAAGATCGCGCGGCAGCTCAACCTGACGCACGAGGTCGTCGACGGGATCCTCACGCACACCGGCGACCGCGAGCCCGAGACGCTCGAGGGAAAGATCGTGCGCGTCGTCGATCGCGTCGCGTACATCAACCACGACATCGACGACGCGATCCGGCACGGGATGCTGCGCGAGGACGATCTGCCGCGCCACGAGATCGAGCTGCTCGGCCCGACCGGCGCGAAGCGCATCGACACGCTCGTCCACGACCTCGTCGAGACCTCGGCCGCTGCCGGCGACATTGCGCAGAGCGACGAGATCGGCAGCGCGATGCTCCGGCTGCGCGACTTCATGTTCGAGCGCGTATATCTCGGCCCGGTGACGAAGCCGGAGCACGAGCGCGCCCGAGCGGTCATTCGGCGCATCTACGAGAGCGGCGCGTCCGTCGAGTTCATCGCGGGGATGACCGACCGGTTCGCACTGTCGTACGCTGAGCGCCTCTGATGGCTCGTATCAAGGACAGCTCGGTCGAGGCGGTCAAGTCGGCGGCGGACTTCGTCGCCGTCGTCGAGGAGCGCACGCAGCTCCGGAAGTCGGGCGGCCGCCTCGTCGGCCGCTGCCCGTTCCACGAGGAGCGGACGCCGAGCTTCAGCGTGAACCCAGGGCAGGGCCTCTTCTATTGCTTTGGCTGCCACAAGGGTGGCGACATGATCACGTTCGTCCGCGAGACGCAGGGCCTCGACTTCGCCGGCGCGATCGAGTGGCTCGCCGACCGGTTCCGCGTCGACCTCGAGTACGAGGAGGCGTCGCCGGAACAGGAGGCGCGCCGGAGCCGCAACCAGCGGCTGTACGCGCTGCTCGATTCCGCGGCCTCCTACTACGAGCGCACGTTGTGGGAGACCGAGGTCGGCTCGATGGCGCGCGACTACCTGAAGGGCCGCGGGCTGAACGAGGAAACCTGTCGCGCGTTCCGGCTCGGGCTCGCGATCGGCGGCGACTCCCTGTCGCGCAAGGCTGCCGCGAAAGGATTCACCGCGCAGGAGCTGGCAGCGGCCGGCTTGACGCGGCCGCGCGGCGGCGACTACTTCCAGCGCCGGCTGCTCTTCCCGTTGGCTGATGCGCGGGGGCGCGTCGTCGGCTTCCAGGCGCGCAAGCTCTACGAGGATGATCCCCTGGCCGGTAAGTACGTGAACACGCGCGAGTCGGAGCTGTTCCACAAGAGCGCGATCGTCTACGGCCTCGACAAGGCGCGCGCGGCGATCGCCCGCGAAGACCGCGCATGTGTCGTCGAGGGAAACACCGACGTCATCGCGCTGCACCAGGCCGGCTTCCAGACGGCGGTCGCGAGCATGGGCACCGCGCTCACCGAGCAGCACCTGCGCGAGCTCGGGCGTCTCACGAAGCGGCTGTGGCTCGCGTTTGACGGTGACGCAGCCGGTGAGGCCGCGACGCTGCGCGGGATGCAGCTCGCCGCCGATCAAGGCTTCGACGTGAAGGTCGTCACGCTCACCGACGGCGTCGACCCGGCGGACGATCCGGCGGCGTTCCAGCGCAAGCTCGGCGACGCCGAGCCGTATCTCCTGTACCGCACGCGGATCGAGGTCGAGCATGCCGACGACCGCGAGACCGCGTTCCGCACCGTGAAGGCGCTGCTCGACGGCGCGCCGGATTCGCCCGAGCGGCAGGACGCGTGGCGCTACGCGAACGACAAGCTCGGCATGACCGTGCAGCTCGCGCGCGGCGCGTCGACGGTGCACACCGGCACGGCGCCGACGCAGCGCGTGCTCGATGCGAGCACGAAGCTCGAGCAGAACGCGCTCGCCGGTGCGTTTCGCTACGAGTCGCTGCGGCCGCTGCTCGGCCAGCTGACGCCGGAGCATTTCTACGACCCGCTGCATCGCGAGGTGCGCGCGCACATCATCGAAGGCGTGGCGCTCAGCACGGCCGGAACGACGCTGCTCGCGGAGCTCGACGCGCGCGCGGAGGCGGAGGCGATCGACGAAACGACCGGCGAAGAGCTGCTGTGGCGGCTCCGCGAACGTGAGATTCGCCGCGAGCTGCAACACGCTCCGGCAGAGCGGCTGAAAGAGCTCACGGAAGCGCTGACGCTCGTGCAGGAGCGCGTCGGGGCCCTTTCTTAGCCGTCGCTACACTGTCGCCCGCTGAGCGGTCCCCGGTAGCTCAATTGGCAGAGCATCCGGCTGTTAACCGGAGGGTTGTTGGTTCGAGTCCAACCCGGGGAGCTCGTGAAAGCCCCGCAGCGGCGGGGCTTTCTCTTTGTGGAAGGCGGCCGCCAGTGTGTCGAATCCGGCGGGCACGGGGATGAACCCTTCACATCCACAGCAGCGCGAGGGAGCGGCCCGCCTCGCCTCAAGGGGAAGGAGAGAACATGGCACGGTCTCACCCCGAGGCAGTCGAGCTCGACGAGGAGACGAGGGAGCGTATGCGCGAGTTGCGTCGGATCGCGAACTTCGCGTACCACGAGATGGCGCAGATCACCATGAGCACGCTTGGTGACCACGGCGAGGCCAGCAAGATCAAATCGTCAGGCCTCGACGAGCTGCATGTCGTCTTTCATAACCAGAAGGACATCTTCATCCGCGGCGGCAGGTGCGTCGGTGTCTATGAAGATCCGCCTGGTGTCTGCCGACCTTGCGTCGATGGAGGCTAGGCGTACTCGATTCACGTCTAATAGCCGGCCGGTCGGCTTCATCGTCGCCCGGCCGGCACGTCACGCCTCCGTCGGGCGTGAGCCTGGGCGCTTCCTACTGCACCGTGATCGGCACGTGCACCGTGTGCAGCGGCCGGCCGTCCTCGGCAGACGCCTCGTAGGCGACGACTTCCGCGGGGCCTGACGCCGGCGCGGTAAGTGCCACGTCGAACGTGCCGCGGTTCGGCGCTCCCTCCGAGGCGGTCACCGTCTCCTTGACCGCGACCTGGTTCGAGATCTTCAGTTCGACGACGAAGGTCGCCTCGAACACCATCGCCGTTCCCGTGACGTGGAACGTCTTCTGGACGGTGGCGCCGGCCGCGGGTGACTCGACCGAGATCGGTGCGACGTACTGGTCGACATCGGCGCGTGTGAGCGTCTTGCCGCCGACGTCGACGCGCTGCACGCTCGGGTACTGCGTGAGCGTGTAGACGATCTCGGCGACCTGATCCGCGGTGGCATCCGGCAGGTCGACGGTCGCGGTTCCGTTCGCGATCGTGACGCCGGCAGTGAGTCCGAGCGCCTTCAGCGACGCGGCGGCCGTCGCCTCGGTGAGCGGCACGGAGACGTCCGTCGCGACCAGGCTGCCGTTCCGCATCGTGAACACCGTGAGGTGCATCTGCTTGGCGACCGTGGTCGTCGAGACGGTCGTGACAGCCGTTGCATGGCGCGTCGCCCGCCCAAGGCAGCCGGCCGCAAGGAGCGGCAAGAGCAGGATCCAGATCACGTATCCCCGACGCATCGCGGCAAGTTCTATCCTGTGGAGGTGAGCGTGTTCGCGGTCTTCCTGCTGGCCGCGGCGGTCCTGCTCCTGGCCGTCGCCGAATGGCCGCGCCTCGCGTCGCGCTTCGGGCTCGACGCACGCGTCCGCCGTAGCCGTGCTCGCCGCAAGTCACAGCTGCGCATCATCGAGTCGGAACCCGACGAAAGCGACGACTTCGCGGCCTCCGTCGAACGCGATTTGGCCGCCCTGCCGACGTACGACCCGCGCGACGCTAACGAACGCGAACGGTGACGCGCAGCGTCGCCGTGTTCGGGAACAGGGGGCCGATGTCCTCGTTGTTCTTCGCCTCCTGGTAGTCGGCGGCGGTTAGCACCAGCCGGTGCCGGCCGGGCCGCGCGGCGACGTGGATGACACCGCCGAGCCAGCTGGCCGTCGCGGACTTGCCGTCGACGAACGCATGGACCGATGACGGGTCGACGCCCGAACCCGCATCAGTTGCCGAGACGCGGATCCCGCCGTGCGTCGACTGCACCTTTAGCTTCGGCGGCGTCGTGTCGTTGATCCAGAGCCGGAAGCTGAACGGCCCGGCGTCCGTCGCTGAGCGCGAGTCGAACACGATGTCGTAGACGCCGGGCGCGGGGAGCAGCGCCGCCGACACGGGAATGCCGTCGCCGTACGTCGAGCGGTACGGGTTGAGATCCACCGGCATGGACTCGTATCCGGTGATGTGATCCTCGGCGCCGTCGAACGTCACGTGCGCGGTCACGCGCCCGGAGAGCACGACCACGCCGAAGTTCGCGACGCCGGGCTTGATCCGGACGCGGTACGCGCGCTCCGGGCCGTTGAAGTTCGCGCGCGAGCCTGTCGGATAGCGGTACTGCACGACGCGCGACGGGGCGTGCAGCGTCGTGCCTTTGTAGACGCCGGGCTTCGGCAGGGACGGGCGTGCCTCGCTTGCGAGCTTCGGCGCCGACGCCTCGAACCAGAACGGGATGCGCCGCACGTCGGTGCCGCGCGTGACGACCACGAAGCCCGTGACATCGCCGCTCGTGGCCCCCGCAACCGCCGTCAACGCCAGCGTCCCGGGAACCGTCACCGTCGGCGGCGCCTGCACAGAACCGAGCGCCGTCTGCATCGTCACTGCCACGTTCCAGGTGCCTGCACCGCCGCCCGCGTCGGTCAGCGCCACGGACTGCAACGCAGACTTGCCGGCCGCGACGCGTCCGAACGAGAGCGTCGTCGGATCGGCGAAGACCAGCGGGTTATCTGCGCGCACCAGGTCGACCACTCCGCCGCCCTCACGCAACGTCGATGCCTCCACGCCGCCGACGCGTGCCGCATCGCCGGTGAGGACGAGCGCCGACTTGATCTGCGCCACCGTCCACGTCGGGTGACGCTGCATCAGCAGCGCGGCGGCGCCTGCGACGTGCGGGGACGACATGCTTGTGCCGTCGAGCAATCCCCAGGTGCCTCGGCGTGCCGGGAACGACGAGAAGATAGCGACTCCGGGCGCCGAGACGTCCGGCTTGAGCTCGAGCGACAGCGGCGTCGGCCCGGCCGACGAAAAGTCGGCGATCGCGTTGCGCGAGTCGACAGCGCCGACGGTGATCGCTGCCGGCGCGTTCGCCGGAGACCCGACCGAGCCGAGGCCGTACTGAGGGAAGTCGTTGCCGGCCGCTACCACCGTCACGACGCCTGCGCGCGCGGCGTTCGCGACCGCGACGTCGACGAGGTCGCGCGACGGCTCGACTTCGGGCTCGCCGATCGACAGGTTGATGACGTTCATCCCGTCGGAGACGGCCGCCTCGATCGCCGCCGCGATCTCCGCACTGTTGCCGTCGAGCCCGAAGTCGGGAGTCGGAACGGTGAGTGCCTTGTAGTTGCCGATGTACGCGTCAGGCGCGACGCCGGAGATGATCTTTCCGTTGGCGTTCGTGCCGTGATCGCCCGCGGCGATCCCCGCGACGTGCGTCGCGTGGTACCCGTAGACCGGGTCGAACGGCGCCGACGCGTACTTCCACGTCTGGTGCGGCGCGGGGAACGTGCGCTGCACGATCACCTTCGGCGTCGTCAGCGACGTCAGTCCCTTCGGGAAGCCCGGCGGATACGAGAACCCGGCCGGGTTGAAGTAGGGATGGTTCGCGTCGAGACCCTCGTCGATGATCCCGATCTTCATGCCCTGGCCCGCGGTGGCGAGCGTCGGCCCCCACAGCGCCGGCGCGCCGATCTGCGTGACGTCGTCGAGCGTGTGGTACGTGACGTTCGGCCAGACCTTCGCGATGCCCGGAACGCGCGCCAGCGTGGAGATCTGCGAGCGGGGGAGAACGACGGCGAAGCCGTTGAGGACGAGGTGGTACCGCCAGCGCACCTGCGCATCCGGCAGCGTGTGGAGCACGTTCCGCACCGCGGTCGTCTGCTCCACGCGCGCTGACTGCAAGTTCCGGCCGAACGAGGGCTGCCCAAGGGTCACGACGACCTCCGTCAGCGGCCCGGGCGCGGGCGCTCCGAGACCGTCCCCGGAAAGGCAGACGGCGGCTGCCGCCGCCGCCACAAAGATGACCCACTTGGTCTTCATGCGGATGAGAGGACTTGAACCTCCACGCCCTTACGGGCACACGGACCTGAACCGTGCGCGTCTACCAATTCCGCCACATCCGCCGGCCTCGCAAGTGTAGCCGGGTAGCTGCATTCTTCCCGTGAGCACGGAACTGCTTCGCGTACGGCTCGAGAGCGCGTTTCCGGACGCGACGGAGCTCGACG